>Ga0066653_10000429_pt1 | contig 11327 bp, 8 predicted proteins | sample GraSoiAngelo_102_FD_75173 | JGI IMG/M metagenome (GOLD analysis project Ga0066653, IMG submission 75173) | Grasslands soil microbial communities from the Angelo Coastal Reserve, California, USA - 14_0903_02_40cm | ecosystem: Environmental > Terrestrial > Soil > Grasslands | place: USA...
GACGCCGAGATCAAAGGCGGCGAAGTCTACGACGTCTACTTCGAGCGGACCGTCCAGATCCTCAAGGCCCGGGGCGATCGCAAGCGCGTGAAGGCCGAGGTCTATCTCAAGGCGCTGCCCGAGGACTGGGACTGGGCCGTGCTGGCGGGCGTCGAGGAAGCGGCGGCCCTGCTCGAGGGCGTGCCGGTGGACGTCCGCGCGATGGACGAGGGGACGATCTTCGCGCCCTATCAGCCGGTGCTCACGCTCGAGGGCGTGTACGTCGACTGGGCGCGGTACGAGACGGCGCTGCTCGGCGTGCTGTGCCAGGCGTCCGGGATCGCGACCAAGGCGGCGCGCTGCAAGAAGGCGGCGGGCGAGCGCCAGGTCATCTCCTTCGGCGCGCGCCGCATGCACCCGGCGCTGGCGCCGATGATCGAGCGCAACGCGTTCGTCGGCGGCTGCGACGGCGTGGCGGTGACCAAGGCGGCCGAGCTCATCGACGCCGATCCGACCGGCACCATTCCCCACGCGCTCGTGCTGATGATCGGCGACACGGTGGAGGCGCTGAAGGCCTTCCACGAGGTGATCGAGCCCAAGGTGCGGCGCGTGGCGCTGATCGACACGCTGCAGGACGAGAAGTTCGAGGCGATCCGCGTGGCGGAGGCGCTCGGCGAGGATCTCTACGCGGTTCGGCTCGACACGCCCTCCTCGCGCCGCGGCGACCTCTACCGCATCGTGCAGGAGGTGCGCTGGGAGCTGAACCTGCGCGGCTTCGGCCACGTGAAGATCATCACCTCCGGCGGGATCGACGAGTACGAGATCCTCCGCCTCAATCCCGTCGTGGACGCCTACGGCGTCGGAACGTCGATCGCGAACGCGCCGGTCGTCAGCTTCGCGCTCGACATCATGGAGATCGAGGGCCGGCCGATGGCCAAGCGCGGCAAGTGGTCGGGCGCCAAGGAGGTCTTCCGCCGCCGCGGCACGCTCGAGACGGTCGTGCTCCCCGCCGGCACCACGCCGCCGGGCGCCGGTCCCTGGGACGCGCTGCTCAAACCGCTGACGAAGGGCGGGCGGATCGTTCGGGACCTGCCGCCGCCGCGCACGATCCGCGACTACGTCCTCGAGCAGCTCGAGCCGGTGTCGCTCGACACGCTTCGGCGCTCTGCCCAGCGCCGGGACTTCTGAGCGGGCTTCCGGATGTCCATCCTGGCCGAGATCGTCGGGCACAAGCGGCAGGAGGTCGCCGCGCGCAAGACGGCGACGCCGCGCGCCGCGCTGGAGGCACGCTGCGCGACCCTGCCCCCGCCGCGCGACTTCGAGCGCGCGCTGGCGCCGGCGCCGGGACGCGCGCGGCTCGTCGCCGAGGTGAAGAAGGCCTCCCCCTCGCGCGGCGTCCTCAGGGCAGATCTCGACCCGGTGGCCCTCGCGTCGACCTACGCCCGCCATGGCGTGGACGCGATCTCGGTTCTCACCGACGCGAAGTATTTCCGCGGCAGCCTCGACGACCTCTGCGCGGTACGCGCCGCGGTGGACGTGCCTCTTCTGCGCAAGGACTTCACGCTCGACGAGTACCAGCTCTGGGAGGCGCGCGCCGCCGGCGCCGACGCCGTGCTGCTCATCGTCGCCATCCTCGAGCCCGAGCGGCTGCGCGACCTCGCGGCGGCGGCCAAGGGGCTCGGCCTCGCGGCGCTGGTGGAGTGCCACACCGCGGCCGAGGTGGACCTGGCGCTCGCGACGGGCGCGCGGGTGCTCGGCATCAACAACCGCGACCTGGCGACGTTCGAGACGCGGCTCGAGACGACGCTGGCGCTGCTGCCGCAGATTCCGCCGGGCCCGATCGTCGTGAGCGAGAGCGGCTTCTTCACGGGCGCCGACGTGCGGCGGGTGATCGAGGCGGGCGCCCACGCCGTGCTCGTCGGCGAGGGCCTCGTGAAGGCGGCCGACGTCGGCGCGAAGATCCGCGAGCTGAGGCTGGCGTGACCCGCGTCAAGGTCTGCGGCATCACCAATCTCGAGGACGCCCGGCAGGCCGTGCACGCGGGCGCCGACGCGCTCGGCTTCATCTTCGTCGAGAACACGCCGCGCTTCGTCACGCCCGAGCAGGTGGCGCCGATCGTCCGGAAGCTGCCGCCGTTCGTCACTCCAGTCGGCGTCTTCTGGGACCATCCGAGCGGCCACGTGAAGTCCGTGGTGGAAGCATGCGGGCTGCGCGCGATCCAGCTCCACGGCGACGAGAAGCCGGAGGACTGGCAGGGCGCGCCGGTGCCCGTCGTCAAGACGATCAAGCTGCCGCCCGCCTCGACGATCGAGGGTCTGCCGGAGTACCGCGTCCGCGAGCGGTTCGGCGCGTTTCTCTGGCGGCAGATCGCGGCGGCGATCCTGTTCGACAGCGAGGCGCGCTGGAGCGAGGGCGAGACGCGCGAGCCCGTCGAGTGGCAGACGATCCGGATGCTGGGCGCCATGGCGCCGCCCGAGGCGCGGATGCCGATCGTGCTCTCGGGCGGGCTCACGCCGGGCAACGTTGCGCGCGCCGTCGCGGTCGTCCAGCCGTTTGCGGTGGACGTGAACTCCGGCGTGGAGGCGCGGCCGGGCAAGAAGGATCCCGACAAGGTCCGGCGCTTCATCGCCGAGGCGAAGGGCGCGCGATGAGGCTGCCCGACGCCCGCGGCCACTTCGGGCGTTTCGGCGGGCGCTTCGTGCCGGAGACGCTGATGGCGCCGCTCATCGAGCTGGAGAAGGCGTACCTCGCGGCGCGGCGCGACCGTACGTTCCAGGCGCGCTTCGCCTCGCTGCTCGCGGACTACGCGGGGCGGCCGACGCCGCTCTACTTCGCGGCGCGGCTCACCGAGCACTGCGGCGGCGCGCGCATCTGGCTCAAGCGCGAGGACCTCTGCCACACCGGCGCCCACAAGATCAACAACGTGCTCGGCCAGGCGCTGCTCGCCGCGCGCATGAAGAAGCCGCGGCTCATCGCCGAGACCGGGGCCGGCCAGCACGGCGTGGCCACCGCCACCGCCGCCGCGCTCCTCGGGCTCGAGTGCGAGGTGTACATGGGCACCGAAGACATCGAGCGCCAGGCGCTCAACGTCTTCCGGATGCGGCTGCTCGGGGCGAAGGTCATCCCCGTGGAGTCGGGGAGCAGGACGCTGAAGGACGCGGTGAACGAAGCGCTGCGCGACTGGGTCACCAACGTCCGCACCACGTACTATCTGCTCGGCTCGGCGCTCGGCCCGCATCCCTATCCCATGATGGTGCGCGACTTCCACACCGTGATCGGAAAAGAGGCGAGGGCTCAGGCCCGGCGCGTACTCGGCAGGCTGCCGGACGTCGTCGTCGCCTGCGTGGGCGGCGGCAGCAACGCCATCGGGTTGTTCCATCCGTTCATCGCCGACCGCCGCGTCGGCATCGTCGGCGTCGAGCCCGGCGGCAGCGGGATCGCCAGCGGCAAGCACGGCGCCTCGATGACCGCGGGCGCCGTCGGCGTGCTGCACGGCTCGATGAGCTACCTGCTCCAGAGCGACGACGGGCAGGTGGCCGTCGCGCACTCGATCTCGGCCGGGCTGGATTACCCCGGCGTCGGCCCCGAGCACGCCTACTACAGGGACGCCGGCCGCTTCACCTTCGTGTCGATCACCGACGAGGAGGCGCTCGAGGGGTTCCAGGCCCTCACGCGGCTCGAAGGCATCATGCCCGCGCTCGAGTCGGCGCACGCCGTCGCCCACGCGATGCGGCTCGCGAAGACGCTGCCGAAGCGCAAGACGATCGTGGTCGGCCTCTCCGGCCGCGGCGACAAGGACGTGCACGTCGTGGCGAAGGCGCTCGGCATGGAGATCGCGTGAGCCGGCTCGAGGCGACCTTCACGCGGCTGCGCGCGCGGGGCGAGCGGGCGCTGGTGGCCTACCTCATGGCCGGCGACCCGTCGCTCGCCGAGACGCGTCCGCTCGTGGTCGAGGCCGAGCGCCGCGGCGCCGACGTGATCGAGCTGGGCGTGCCGTTTTCCGATCCGCTCGCGGACGGTCCCGTGATCCAGCGTGCCGGCACGCGCGCGCTCGCCGCCGGCACGTCGCTGGCGCGCGTGCTGGAGATGGTCAGCACGCTGCGCGCGCAGGTGCACGTGCCGCTGGTCGTGATGACGTACTACAACCCGGTGCTGGCCTTCGGGCTCAAGAGCTTCGCGCGCACGGCCGCCGACGCCGGCGCCGACGGCGTGATCGTGCCCGACCTGCCCTGGGAGGAGTGCGAGCCGCTGCGGGCGGAGACCGAGCCGGCCGGCCTCGACATGATCCAGTTCGTGGCGCCGACGTCCACGCCCACGCGCGTCAAGACGATCGCGCGCCTGTCGCGCGGCTTCATCTACGTCGTCTCGCTGACCGGCGTCACCGGCGCGCGGCGCGAGCTGCCGAAGGACGTCGACGCCCAGATCCGCACCCTGCGCCTCGTGACCACCAAGCCCGTGTGCGTCGGCTTCGGCGTCTCCACCCCCGAGCAGGTCGCCGCCGTCGGCCAGATCGCCGACGGCGTCGCGGTCGGCTCCGCGATCGTCCGGACGATCGAAGAACACACCGGCACCGCCGCCCTCGTCGACCGGGTCGGCGACTTCATCGCCGCGCTCAAGCAACCCCTCCGCGTAAGCTCGAGCGCGGGCTTTGCCCGCGCAATCGAGGGGGGAGGCACGGAGGAGCGCGCCGCGAGGCGCGCGACGACGGTCGGAAGGGGGGCGAAGCCCCCCTCCGAGGAAGACTAATGGCCTGGTTCAGACGCAAGCCCGAAGAGACGGCCGGCACGCCCCCGAAGGTCAACATCGCCGAGGGCCTGTGGATCAAGTGCGACTCCTGCAAGGAGATCGTGTACCGCGCGGAGGTCGAGCGCGGTGGGCGCGTGTGCCCGAAGTGCCGCTACCCGTTCCGCATCGACTCGCGCGAGCGCATCGGGCTGCTCGCCGACGCCGGAACCTTCGAGGAGCGCCAGACCGGGCTCACGCCGGGCGACCCGCTCAACTTCAAGGACTCCAAGCGCTACCGCGAGCGGGTGAAGTCGGCGCACCAGAAGACCTCGCTGGAGGAGGCGGTGGTCACCGGCCTCGCGCGCATCGGCGGCTTTCCCACCGTGCTCTGCGTCTTCGAGTTCGGCTACCTCGGCGGCAGCATGGGCTCCGTGGTGGGCGAGAAGCTCACGCGCGCGATCGAGCTGGCCATCGACAAGCACCTGCCGGTGATCATCGTGTCGGCCTCCGGCGGGGCGCGCATGCAGGAAGGCATCCTCTCGCTCATGCAGATGGCGAAGACCTCGGCCGCGCTCGAGCGGCTGGCCGAGGCGGGGCTGCCGTACCTGTCGGTGCTGACCGATCCCACCACGGGCGGCGTCACCGCGTCGTTCGCGATGCTGGGCGACGTCATCGTCGCCGAGCCGCGCGCGCTGATCGGCTTCGCGGGCCCGCGCGTCATCGCGGAGACGATCCGCCAGCCGCTGCCGGAGGGCTTCCAGCGCTCCGAGTTCCTCCTCGAGCACGGCCAGCTCGATCTCGTCGTGGAGCGCCGCGACCTCAAGGAGACGCTGCGCCGCCTCCTCGCCTTCTTCGCCGACCAGCCGACCGACCCGCCGCCCGACCGCGCATGACCTACGCCGAGGCGGTCGCCCGGCTCCTCGCCCTGCGCGGCGGCGAGCACGCGGGGATGCGCCCCGGCCTCGAGCGCATCGAGACGCTGCTGGAGGCGCTCGGCAACCCGGAGCGCCGCTACACGCTCGTCCAGGTCGCCGGCACCAACGGCAAGGGCTCGGTGGCCGCCATGCTCGCCGCCATCCTCAAGGCGGACGGCCGCCGCGTGGGCCTCTACACCTCGCCGCACCTCGTGTCGTTCCGCGAGCGGATCCGCGTCGACGGCGAGGCCATCGCGGAGGACGCCGTCGCCGACGGCTTCGACGCGATCGCCGCCCTGGTGGCCCGTCTCGACGCCACCATGTTCGAGGCGAGCACGGCGCTCGCGCTCGATCACTTCGCGCGTGAGGCCGTCGACGTCGCCGTGCTGGAGGTCGGACTCGGTGGACGGCTCGACGCCACCACCGTCGGGACGCCGGCGGTGACGGCGCTGGCGCGCATCGACCTCGACCACCAGGAGGTGCTCGGCGAGACGCTCGCCGCCATCGCCGCCGAGAAGGCCGCGATCATCCGGAGCGGCGTCGCCGTGTCCGCCGCGCAGGCGCCGGAGGCGGCGGAGGTGCTGATCGCGCGCGCCGCCGCCGTCGGCGTGCCGCTGCTCATGGAGGGACGCGAGCTGAGCGTGCGCGTCCGGGAGCGCGGCCTCGCGGCCCAGACCATCGACTGCGCGGGACCGGGCTGGCGGCTCGAGGGGCTGCGGCTGCCGCTGCTCGGCGTCTACCAGCCGTCGAACGCGCTCGTCGCGCTGGCCGCCGCGCGGGCGCTCGGCGTGGGCGACGGCGCCGCGCGCGAGGGGCTGGCGCGCGCTCGCTGGCCGGGGCGCTTCGAGGTGCTCCGCGCCGCCGAGCGCGTCGTCGTCCTCGACGGCGCCCACAATCCGGCCGGCGCTGCGGCCCTCGCGGCGTCGCTCGCCGAGTGGTTCGGCGATACGCCGCTCACCCTCGTCTTCGGCGCGCTCCGCGACAAGGACGCGCGCGGGATGCTCGCGGCTCTGGCGCCGCGCGCGCGCCGGCTCATCCTCACCGCCTCGTCGAGCCCGCGCGCCGCTCGGCCCGAGGCGCTGCGCCACGTGGTGCCGCACGGTGTGGCCGTCGAGCTCGCGGACTCCGTGCCCGAGGCACTAGCCCTCGCCGCGCGGGAGCCGCGGACCCCCATCCTTTGTGTCGCCGGTTCGCTGTCGCTCCTGGGCGACGTGCTGCGCGTGACGGCGGGCGATAAACCTTGCCCGACCGAAAAGGCGGCTGATAGCATAGACTCCCTTATCTGACGAGGACTTCTGGGACACTTGAGCACGCGATTCCTCGGTCGACTCGGACGTGCCGCGATGGGACTCCTGCTGGCCCTGACCGCCGCGTCGATCGCCGAGGCGCAGGTGCCTCAGGGGCCCGTCACCGTCCAGACGTCGGGGGGGGACGTCACGATCGTGGCCGACCAGCTCGAGCAGGCGGCGCCGGACCTCTTCATCGCCACCGGCAACGTCGAGATGACGAAGGGCTCCGCCCGCCTGATGGCCGATCGCGTCGAGCTCAACCGCGCCACCGGCGACGCCGTCGCCCAGGGCCGCGTCATCTTCTACGACGGCGAGGACCAGCTCACCGGCCAGCGCATCGAGTACAACGTGAAGACGGGGGCGGGCGTCGTGTACCAGGGCGAGGCCCGCGGCGCCCCCTACTACCGCCTCTCGGGCGAGAAGATGGAGCGGCTTGGCGAAAGCGTCTACCGCGTGCAGAAGGGCGTCTTCACGACGTGCGACGGCGACCCGCCCGACTGGGCCTTCCACTTCGGCTTCGCCACCGCGGACCTCAACGAGTTCCTCTACGGGACCAACGCGTCGTTCTGGGTGCGGAACATCCCGCTCATCCCGTTCGTGCCGTTCTTCGCGGCCGCCATCCGGCGCGAGCGCCAGACGGGGTTCCTCTTTCCGAAGTTCGGCCAGTCCTCGCGCCGGGGTTTCTACGCGGAGCTGCCGTTCTTCTGGGCCATCGGCGACAGCCAGGACCTCACGTTCTCGCCGCTCACCTACACCAGCCTGGGCGAGGGGTTCAACCTCGAGTACCGCTACATCCTGCCCGACACCCAGCGCGGGCGATTCGGCGGCTTCCTGATGCAGGAGTCGGCCAAGCACGACGCCACGCGCTTCGTCGGCACCACCCGCCAGGACTGGACGCTGGCGCCCCGGACCTGGGCCAAGGTGGACGTCACCGGCGTGTCCGACGACAACGTGTTGCGCGACTACGGCGACGACCTCTACCAGCGCAGCTCGCAGCGCGTCGAGTCCAACGTGTTCGTGACGCGCAGCTGGGACGCCTGGAATCTCGTCGGCGACCTGTTCTTCTACCAGGACCTCACCACGCGGCGGCCGGTCGAGCTGCACCGCCTGCCCGACATCCGCCTCGTCGGCACGCCGCAGCCGCTGCACGACGTGCCCGGGGTGCTGTGGCAGTTCGAGGGCAGCGCCATCCGCTTCGTGCGCGACGTCGGCTCGGACGGCGGCCGCGTGGACATCCACCCGCGGCTGTCGCGGCCGATTCCCATGGACGTGCTGACCCTCACGCCGTTCGTCGGCGGGCGGCTCACCGGCTACGACCGCACCGTGACGGGCCTTCACACGAGCCAGGGCGTGAACGGATTCATCGAGGACACCAACGACCACACGCGCCTGCGCCGGCTGTTCGAGGCGGGCGGCGACCTCGAGACGAAGGTGTCGCGCGTGTTCAATACCGGTGGCGTCTGGAACATCGACGCCATGCTGCACACCATCGAGCCCCGCCTGACCTACACGTGGATCACGGGCAAGGGGAAGGACCGGTTGCCGCAGTGGACGCCCGCCCTCGACTCCATCGAGGACACGAGCCGGCTCGAGTACTCGCTGACCAATCGCATCCGCGGCCGCACGATCGCGCTCGCGAACGCCGAGCCCGTGCGCTGGGAGCTGTTCCGGCTCACCCTCGGCCACGCGTACGATCTGCGGAAGGACGACTGGGCGGAGGCCTTCGCGACGCTCATCGTCGCCCCGACGCCCCGCGTGCGGTTTCGCAGCGACCTCACCTACGATCCCTCGGCCAACAACGTTCCCTCCGTCACCGCCGACATCCAGACGGAGATCCCGCGCGGCGCGCTCAACGCCGGCTTCCGGTACAGCGACCCGGCGAAGATCACGTTCCTGCAGGGCGGCTTCAGCGTGAGCCCATGGGCGTGGCTCACCACGCGGGGCACCATCAACTGGGACCTCTACACGACGACCTTCGTCGAGAACCGTCTCGCCTTCGACCTGCACTGGCAGTGCTGGGCGCTGAGCATCGAGCTCATCAACCGCCATAACCGCGACGACGAGATCCGCTTCACGCTCAACCTCCTCGGCGTCAGCGGGCCCATCAGCACGCGCGTGGGCCTGGGCGCCATCGAGTCGGGGGGCCAGCGGTGATCCCGTTCCTCGACCTCAGACGGCAGCACGCCGCGCTCAGGAGCGAGCTGATGGCCGCCGCCGAGCGCGTGCTCGACGGAAGCCAGTTCGTGCTCGGCGCCGAGGGCCGCGCGCTGGAGGCGGAGCTGGCGCAGGTGTGCGGCGCGCGGCACGCCGTCGGCGTCGGCTCCGGCACCGACGCGCTGCGCCTGGCGCTCACCGCGCTCGGCGTCGGGCGCGGCGACGAGGTGCTCACGCCGGCGTTTTCCTTCGTCGCCTCCGCCACCACCATCGTCATGGCCGGGGCCACGCCGGTCTTCGTGGACGTCGAGCCGGACACCCTGACCATGGACCCCGACGCCCTCACGCGCGCGCTCACCCCGCGCACGAAGGTCGTGATGCCGGTGCACCTGTACGGCCACCCCGCGGCCATCGACCGCATCGCGGCGTTCGCGCAGGCGCGCGGGCTCGCCGTGCTCGAGGACAACGCGCAGGCCGTGGGCGCGACGTGGCAGGGCCGGCCGCTGGGCGGCTGGGGCGACGCGGCGTGCCTGTCCTTCTACCCGACGAAGAACCTCGGCGCGTGCGGCGACGCCGGCATGCTCGTCACCACGCGCGACGACGTCGCCGAGCGTGTGCGCCGCCTGCGTCACCACGGCGACACCGGCCGCTACCACCACGTGGAGCTGGGCTACTGCAGCCGGCTCGACGAGCTGCAGGCCGCGCTGCTGCGTGTGAAGCTCCGGCGGCTGACGGAGTGGGAGGAACGGCGGCGCTGGATCGCCGCGCGCTATCGCGAGGGCCTGGGCGGCCTGCCGCTGCGGCTGCCCGTCGAGCGCTCCGGCGCCCGCCACGTCTACCACCTGTTCACCGTGCGCCACCCGCAGCGCGACGCGCTCGCCAAGCGCCTGGCCGACACCGGCGTCGGCACCGCCGTGCACTATCCGCTGCCGGTCCCCGGGCAGCCGCTGTTCGCGGCCGACGGCGAGAAGCGCTGGCCCGAGGCCCACCGCGCCGCGCGCGAGGTGCTCTCGCTGCCGTGTTATCCCGAGATGAGCGACGCCGAGGTGGAGGGCGTGATCGACGCCGTGCGCCGCGCCTGCGAGGACCTCGGATGACGCCGGCGGCGCGGCTGCGCGAGCGGCTGGCCGGACAGCCCACCCTGGGCGTCGTCGGCCTGGGCTACGTCGGCCTGCCGCTGGCGGTGGCGTTCGCGGAGTCGGGCGCGACGGTGATCGGCGTCGACTCCGACGCGCGGCGCGTGGCCGGCGTCAACGCGGGCGCCTCCTTCATCGAGGACGTTTCCGGCGCGACGCTGCAGACGCTGGTGAAGGCGGGACGGCTGGCCGCCACGGGCGAGGTGGGCGCGCTCAAGGACGCCGACGCCATCGTCATCTGCGTGCCGACGCCGCTCGGCAAGTCGAAGGAGCCGGACATCTCCTTCATCGTGGCCGCCGCCGACGCCGTGGCGACGATCATCCGCGCCGGCCAGCTCGTCGTCCTGGAGTCGACGACCTATCCCGGCACCACGCAGGAGATCCTGCTGCCGCGCTTCGCGGCGCGCGGGCTGACCGTCGGCGAGGACTTCTTCCTGGCGTTCTCGCCGGAGCGCATCGACCCCGGCAACCGGGAGTGGACGCTGCGCGACATCCCCAAGGTCGTGGGCGGTCTCACGCCGGCCTGCCGTGAGCTCGTCGCCGCGCTCTACGCGCGGATCACGCCGCGCGTCGTCCCCGTGTCGGGCCCGGAGACGGCGGAGATGGTCAAGCTGTTCGAGAACACCTTCCGCTCGGTCAACATCGCGCTCGTCAACGAGTTCGCGATCATGTGCCGCAAGCTCGGCATCTCGGTGTGGGAGGTCGTCACGGCCGCCGCCACCAAGCCCTTCGGCTTCATGCCCTTCTGGCCGGGGCCGGGCCTGGGGGGCCACTGCCTGCCGTCCGATCCGTATTACCTCTCGTGGAAGGTGCGGCTCGCGGGCTATGAGCCGCGCTTCATCACGTTCGCCGACGAGATCAACCGGCAGATGCCCGCGTACGTGGTGCAGATGGTGACCGACGCGCTCAACGATCGCGGGCGCGCCGTGCGCGGCGCGCGCGTGCTCGTGCTCGGCGTCGCCTACAAGCCGAACGTCGCCGACACGCGCGACTCGCCGGCGCTCGAGATCATCGACACGCTGCGCGTCAAGGGAGCGCGCGTGGCGTACCACGATCCGCACGTGCCGGCCATCACCGTGAGCGGCGCCACGCTGGAGTCGCGCCCCGCGGTGCGCGCCGCGGAGTACGAC
>Ga0066653_10000438_pt1 | contig 11248 bp, 6 predicted proteins | sample GraSoiAngelo_102_FD_75173 | JGI IMG/M metagenome (GOLD analysis project Ga0066653, IMG submission 75173) | Grasslands soil microbial communities from the Angelo Coastal Reserve, California, USA - 14_0903_02_40cm | ecosystem: Environmental > Terrestrial > Soil > Grasslands | place: USA...
CCGGCGTGGGCTTGAAGCCGGAGGCGATGAGCGTCTTGAACGGGTCGGCCGCCGTCTTCATGTGGAAGATGTGCGCGACCCAGCCGCGGAGGAAGCCCTGCGCCGCCTCCCACTCCTTGTCCTTGCGGATTGCCTCGCCGGCCACGCGATTGACCTCCGGGTCGGTGCTGGGCAGCGCGGTGGCCATGCCGCCGATCGGGACGGCGCCGCGCTTCAGACAGATCGCGACGAGCCGGCGGAAGATGTCGGACAGGAACGGTGTCGTCTTGATGTCCACGCCGAAGCGGTCCGGCCAGACGGATTTTGGCTCGGTCATCACGTATTCGAAGATGGAGGCCTTGAGGTCCCAGCGCGCGGCGTTGAGCCCGGCCGCGTAGGGACCCAGCGCGTGCAGCATCTCCTCCATGAAGTACACGCACGGCAGCGACTCGACGAGGATGATGCCGCGGATGGTCGCGTTCCTCAGAAACGGCAGCCGCTCGCGGCACGCGTCGAACAGCTCGCGATAGAAGCGCGCCTCGCCGGGCGTCTCGAGCTTCGGCAGGTAGAAGTAGATGCCCTGGCCGCGGTCGGCCTGCGCGCGGCCGGCGTAGAACAGCGTCAGGGCGGTGCCGAGGATGGCCGCGTTCACCGGGGTGTCGTCGACGCGCACGTCGGGTTCGTCCAGGTGCATGCCGCGCTCACGATGCATGAAGAACGGCAGCTCGCCCGGCGCGATCTTGTATTCGCGCTTGCGCTCGGTGTCGTTGAAATAGAGCTCGCGACTCACCGCGGCCAGCCGGTTGACGGCGGCGCGCACGGTGTCGACGAGTCGGTGGCCGCCCGAGTCCTCGTCGTCGTCGAGGTCGCCCTCGGCGCGCTCGCCCTCCGGACCGGGGTTGAGCGCGTTGATGAACATCGAGGTGATCGAGCATGGTCCGGAGATCTCGATGCCCGGCTTCTTGAGCTCGTCGGGAACGGGCGGCACCTTCCAGTCGCCGGTGGTCGCCTCGCTCGGCGGCAGCGGCGCCGGGCGGCGGCCCGCGTGCGCGTCGGCGAGCAGCCGCGCGCGGTCGGCGCGCAGCTTCAGCGCGCGCGCGTTCAGGCGATCGTGGAGCGCGGCCAGGAACTCGTTGAAGGCCGGCGTGAACAGCCGCTCGGCGCCCTCGACCGGCTCGAATCGTACGCGTGACGTCGGCGTCATCGGTTCGCGTTCTCCTGCGCCGGAAGGTCGGCGAATTGAGGCCGTTTTCGCATGGCGGCCCCGTGGTGTCAATGGAGATGGGGGGCCCCGAAATGGCCCCCCACCCCCCAAACGCTCGGGGCGCCCCGGCGGAGCCGTGACGCCCCTCGAATGGCGGCGTCGTGGTGTCAATGGCAGAATGGCGCTCCGCCATGGCCCCGCCTCGACGCTTCCGCGGTCTCGGTAAAGGACGCAAGACGCGCCGCGCCCTGGAGCGCGGCGGCCTCGGACCGGCGGCGCGGCTCAACCGTACGCTCGGCGCGTGGGACGGCGTGCGCATCACGCCGATGTTCGGGCGCTGGGGCTACTTCGTCGGCGCGCGCCTCTTCGCGTGCTTTCCGCTGGCGCGCAAGGAGACGGATCTCTGGATCCGGCTCTCGCCTGGAGACCAGGGCAGGGCGCTCCGTGAGCCGGGCGTGCGGCCGCATCGCCGCTTCGCGCGGCGCGGCTGGATCGAGCTCGACCTCACCGACGACGCCGACGTGCCGCGCGCGCTCCGCTGGCTTCGGCGCGCCCATGCGGCCGATCTCCCCGCCGAGGAGGGCGACTGAGGGTGGGCGCCGTGCTCGAGCTGGCGGAGCGATTCTGGCGCGGCGAGGTGCGGGGGCCGGACCTCGTGCGGGCCACGGGCGCCGTGGAGGAGATCGCGCCCGGGGTGCTGTTCGTCCACGCCTTCGCCAACGTGACGGCGCTCCGCACGGACGCCGGGCTCGTGCTGGTGGACACGGGCAACTACCGCGCGCGCGACAAGACCTTCGCCGCCGTGCGCGGCTGGGACGGCGCCCCGCTCGCCGCCGCCGTCTACACGCACGGTCACGTCGATCACGCGTGCGGCCTGCCGCCGTTCCTCGAGGAGGCCCGGACGCGCAGCTGGCCACGCCCGCGCATCGTGGGTCACCGCGACGTCGCGCGGCGCTTCGATCGCTATCGCGCGACCGCGCCGTGGAACGGGCTGATCAACGCGCGGCAGTTTTCGATCGCGCCGTCGTGGCCGACGGCGTACGACTACCCCGACACGACGTACGCCGACACGCACCGGCTCGAGATCGGCGGCGTGGCGCTCGAGCTGACGCACGCGCGCGGCGAGACCGACGACCACACGTGGCTCTGGTGGCCCGCGCGGCGGATGCTCTTCACCGGCGACCTCTTCTTCTGGGTCGCGCCCAACGCCGGCAATCCGCAGAAGGTGCAGCGGTACGCGGCGGAGTGGGCGGCCGCGCTGCGCGCGATGGCGGCGCGCGGCGCCGAGCTGCTCGTGCCCGGTCACGGCGTGCCCGTCGTCGGTGCCGGCCGCGTGCGGCAGGTGCTGGAGGACACGGCGGAGTGGCTGGAGACACTCGAGCGCGAGACGGTCGCCCGCATGAACGCCGGCGCCACGCTGGAGCAGATCCTCGCGGAGGTGCGGCCGCCGGCGCATCTGGCCGACCGGCCGTACCTCCAGCCCGTCTACGACGAGCCGGAGTTCGTCGTGCGCAACGTGTGGCGCCTCTACGGTGGCTGGTGGGACGGGGTGCCCGCGCACCTCAAGCCGGCGCCGGAGGCGACGCTGGGCCGCGAGGTGGCCGCGCTGGCCGGCGGCGTCGGCGCGCTCGTGGCGCGGGCGACGGCGCTCGCCGCGAGCGGTGATCTCGCCCTGGCGTCGCATCTCGCCGACTGGGCCGTCGCCGCGGCCCCCGACGATCGCGCCGCCCACGCCGCGCGCGCGGCGATCTACGAGGCGCGGGCGGAGGCGTCGGCGGCGCTCATGACCCGCGGGATCTTCGCCGCCGTCGCGCGCGAGTCGGCCGAGAAAGCGGGCGGTCGCTGAGCGGATGGCCGAGGACCGCCCCGGGTTTCCCGGGGCGGTTCCGAGCGGTGGGGGGTATGGGGGGCCATTTCGGGGCCCCCCATCTCACGTTCAACGAATCTCCGGCGGCGGGCCCGCCGCCCGCGCGCGGCGCTCGATCGCGGGGATGTCGACAAGTGGCAGCAGGAAGTAGGCGGCCGCCGTCATCGCCGCCGAGATCCAGACGAGCGTGCTGTAGCTGGTCCACTCGTAGAGGTAGCCGCCGAAGACCTGCGAGCCCTGCACGCCCAGGTTGTAGACCGACATCAGCAGTGCGAAGAACGTGCCCTCCGCGTGCCGGGGACACGCCTTGGCCGCGAGGTCGAGGAAGGCGAGCTGGGTGATCATTCCGATGCCGCCGAACACCGTGTCGATCGCGATCGCGGATCGCCGGTCGTTGTAGAAGAGGTAGGCGAGCGTCCCGACGGTGCTGACGGCGATGGCCAAGACGATGATGCGGTGCAGCGACACCCGGCGCGACAGGGGCGCGTAGGCGGCAGCGCCCACGATGGCGGCGCCGGCGGTCAGCGACCCGAGGAGGCCGATGAACTGCTGGCTGAACTTCAGCGTGTCGGTCTGGAAGTAAAAGAGCGGGATGCCGATCGAGGGACTGAAGGTCCAGAAGAAGATGAAGCCGGCGACCACCCACATCGTGCGGTCCCGGACCGCGCTCCGGATGCCCCGCCACGCCTCGCGAAACTCCTCGCGCTGCGACTTCGCCGGCGCCTCGTGGATGAAGGCGACGCCCATGACGAGCGCCAGGAAGGGAAAACAGGCGGCGATGAGGAAGCCCGCCTGCAAGAGACGGTGCTGCGCCAGGTAGCCGCCCACGATGCCGACCAGGAGGATCGCGACGTTGATGGCCGTCCACTGGACCGACTGGAACGCGCCCGTGAGGCCGAGCGGCTTGCCGTTCTCGACCATCATCGCGTCCGTGAGGACGTCGGTGAACGCGATGCCGAGGCCCATGATCAGCATGAAGACGGCGAGCTTCGAGTACGTCGGCTCGCCCACCAACCCCAGCGCGATGCCCGCCAGCGTGGCCAGGGCCGAGGTGAGGAGGAAATAGCTCTTTCGCCGGGTCCCGAAGAGCGGAAAGGAGTCGGAAATCATGCCGTAGAGGGGCTTGATGACCCACGGGAGGAGGATGATCGTTCCGAACTTGCCGACCTGGGACGGCGACATCCCGAGGCGCTCCTTCAGCGTGAGGGTCAGGACCTGGTCGGCGACGTGGTACATGCCCTGCGAGAAGTAGACGACGGCGAAGAGGATCGCAAGCCGGCGCGCGTCGGCCGACTTGAACGGATTCAGGCGGTCGAGCGGACCGGGCATCGGCGGCCATCATAGTCTAGAATCCGCTCATGCACTCGGTGTGTCCGCACGATTGTCCGTCCTGCTGCAGTCTCGAGGTCGACGTCGTCGACGGCCGGATCGCGGACGTCACCGGCACGCCCGGGCACCCCTTCACGCAGGGCGTGATCTGCGGCAAGGTGCGCGAGTACGCCGAGCGCGTTCACTCGCCGCTGCGCGTGCTCACGCCGCTGCGCCGGGTCGGCGCCAAGGGCGAGGGGCGCTTCGAGCGGATCTCGTGGGACGACGCGGTTGCGGAGATCGCGCGGCGCTGGCGCGGCATCATCGCGGACCACGGGGGCGAGGCGATCCTGCCGTTCTCGTACGCGGGCTCGATGGGCCAGGTGCAGTTCTACGCGGGCCACCCGCTCTTCCACGCGCTCGGCGCCAGCCGGCTCGACCGCTCGATCTGCGTGTCCACGGCCTACACGGGCTGGCGGGCCACGGTCGGGCAGGTGACGGGCAACGACTCCGAGCAGATGGTCGGCGCCGACCTCGTCGTGCTGTGGGGCGTCAACGCCGCGTACTCGACGATCAACGTGATGACGCTCGTGAAGCAGGCGCGACAGGCCGGCGCCCACGTCGTCGTCATCGATCCGTATCGCACGCCGACGGCCGTGCAGGGCGACGAGCATCTCCCGGTGAGGCCGGGCAGCGACGGCGCGCTCGCGCTGGCCGTCATGCACGTGCTGATCGGCGAGGGCCTCGTGGACTGCGAGTACGTCGAGCGCGCGACGCTGGGCTTCGACGCGCTGGCCGAGCACGTCAAGGCCTGGCCGCCCGAGCGCGTGGCGCCGCTCGTGGGCCTCGACGCATCGAGCATCGTCGCCTTCGCGCGCCGCTATGGCGCCAGCCCGCGCGCGTTCATCCGCGTCGGCATCGGGCTCTCGCGCCACGACAACGGCGGCATGACCTGCCGCACCATCGCGTGCCTGCCGGCGCTGACGGGCGCCTACGCCGATCCTCACGGCGGCGCCCTGCTGTCCTCCGGCGGCGCGTTCGCGATGGACATGCGCGCGCTCGAGCGCCCCGACCTCATGCCGGCGCCGCCGCCGCGCGTGATCAACATGATCCGGCTCGGCCGCGCGCTGACGGATCGAGACATGGCGCCGCCGGTGAAGACGCTCTACGTGTACTCGTCGAATCCGGCCGCCGTGTGTCCGAACCAGACGCTGGTCCTGCGCGGGCTCGCCCGCGAGGACCTCTTCACGGTGGTGCACGAGCAGGTGATGACGGACACCGCGCACTACGCCGACCTCGTGCTGCCGGCGACGACGTCGATGGAGCACGCGGACCTGTACCGCTCGTTCGGCCACTTCTACTTCCAGTATGCCGAGCCGGTGATCGCCCCGCAGGGCGAGGCGCGATCGAACTGGGACGTCTTCGCCGCGCTGGCGCGGGCGCTGGGCGTGGCCACGGATCACTACGCGCGCGGCCACGACGCGGCGCTCCGGAACGCGCTCGCCGGCGGAGCGCCGCACGTCAGCGCCATCACGCTCGAGCGGCTCAAGCGCGAACCATCGGTGCGGCTGGCGCTGCCGCGGCCCTACATGCCGTTCGCGGAAGGCGCGCCGACGCCGTCGGGCAAGGTCGAGTTCGTCTCCGCGTCGCTCGCCGCGCAGGGCCTGCCCGCGCTGCCGACGTGGGCGCCGCTCGCCGAGGGTCCGCAGCGCGCCGAGCTCGCCGCGCGGTTTCCGCTGCAGTGCATCGTCCCGCCGAACCGCTTCTTCCTGAACTCGTCGTTCAGCCAGTCGGAGCGGCTGCGGCGCCGGCAGGGGACACCCACCGTGATGCTCGCGGCGGCCGACGCCTCGCGGCGCGGCATCGCCGACGGCGACGCGGTGCGCGTCGAGAGCCCGCGTGGCGCCGCCCGCTTCACCGCGCGCGTCACCGACGCCACCCGGCCCGGCGTGGCCGTGATCGAGGGGATCTGGTGGCACCGCTTCCACCCCGGCGGCCGCGGCGTCAACGTCCTCACCGACGATCGCGTGACGGATATGGGCGGCGGGCCCGCCTTCCACTCGAACCTCGTCGAAGTCACGCGCGCGTAGCGGTTGCCGTCGTCTCGCGGCCGGCGCCGGGCCGGGGCGGCCCTGTGAGACCACGCAAATTGACGAAGCGGTGCGCCTGTCGGCGAGCCACGGGGATCCCGCCGGGACCGACGCCGTACCCAGAAGCCGCGGGTCTCACAGGGCCGCCCCGGCCCGGCGCCGGCCGCACGCGACGGCGATCGCCACGACGCCGCCGGGACCGACGCTGTACCCAGAAGCCAATCGAGGCGACGTCACGCCGGTCGGTCGTCGCCGAGCGGCGGCGTCACCGCTTCTGCAACCGGACGCTCTGCACCGAGTGATCGGGCGCTTTTTCGAGGATGAGCTGGGCCCGCTCCCGGGTCGGCAGGATATTCTCGATGAGGTTCGGCTCGTTGATGTCGTGCCAGATCGAGGCGGCCACCGTCTCGGCGTCGTCATCGGTCAGCTCGGCGTAGCGGTGGAAGTACGACGACGGATCCTGGAACGCGGTCTTGCGCAATGCGAAGAAGCGCTCGACGTACCAGCGGCGGATGTCGCCGACCTCGGCGTCGACGTAGACCGTGAAGTCGAAGAAGTCCGAGGGGAAGAGGTGTTGCGGCGGCGATGACGGGTCTCCCGCCTGGAGAATGTTGAGGCCCTCGACGATCAGCACGTCGGGTTGATCGACCGTCTGAAACTGTCCGGGGACGATGTCGTAGGTGAGATGGGAGTAGACCGGCACCGTCACGTCTCGCTCCCCGGCCTTGATCTTCGACAGGAACGTGATGAGAGCCCGGAGATCGTAGCTTTCGGGGAAGCCCTTGCGTTGCAGGATCCCGCGCTCTTCCAGGATGTGGCGCGGGTAGAGAAAGCCGTCGGTCGCGACCAGGTCGACCTTCGGGTGATCGGGCCAGCGACCCAGCAGAGCCTGCATGATCCGCGCGGTCGTGCTCTTGCCGACGGCCACGCTGCCGGCGAGGCCGATGAGGTACGGCGCGCGTGCCGCCGTCGTGTTCAGGAAGGTGGCGGTCGCTCCGCGGAGGGCCTGGCGGGCGCCGATATGCAGGTTGATGAGCCGCGACAGCGGCAGATAGATCTCCGTCACCTCGTCGAGCGACACGCGGTCGTTGAGTCCACGGAGGCCGGCCAGGTCGGCCTCGCTGAGAGTCAGTGCGGCGTCCGCGCGGAGCCGGGCCCATTCTTCTCGCGTGAAGCGGTGATATCGGGACAGCGCCGTGAGCCTCTACGACGCGATGGTGGGCGCGGCGGTCTCGGCGCCGCGCAGGTCGCCGGGCAGCGGGTGCGCCTTGCCTCCGAACAGCCGCAGCAGCACCGGCAGCACGATCAGCGCGGCGACGAGCGACGCGAACATCCCCAGCGTCAGCATGAGCCCGAGGCCGTAGATGCCGCGATGGGCGGCCAGCATGAGGCTGCCGAAGCCCACGATCGTGGTGAGCCCGTTGACGAACACCGCCATCACGGTCGAGCGCGCCACCAGCGGGCCGGCGTGGTCGCGCCCCTCCATGAACCGCATGACGATGTTGAGGCCGAACTCCGCGGCAGCGCCGAGGATCAGCGGGATCCCGAAGACGTTGCCGAGGTTGAGCTTGACGTCGAACAGCCACATGAGGCCGGCCGTCCACGTCATGCCGAGCGCCAGCGGGGCCAGCGCGAGCACGGTCTCGCGCAGGCGCCGGAGCATCAGGAACGTCAGCACGCTCACCAGCACGATCGCGTACACCGTGCCCTGCTTGTACGCTCGCTCCATGAGACGGATCGCCTCGTAGGTGATGACAGGGGTGCCCGTCACGTCGGCGTCCACCGTTCGTAAATCGTTCACGAACCGGGTGGCGCCGTCGCGATCCCAGATGTCCACGCCCGGGTGGATCTGCAGCAGGAAGCTCCCACGATCGCTGATGAACTTGCGCCGGATCTCGGGCGGCACATCGGCGAGCCCGACCGCGCGTGGGTTCAGGTTCGCCTGCAGCCGCTGGAACGACGTGACGAAGTCCCGATAGACCTGGCGCTGCAGGAAGGCGAGGGCCGGCTCGCTCACCGTGCGATCGGTCTGTCGCAGGCGCACCACCAGCTGCGCGATGTCGTCGCGCAGCGAGGCCAGTCGCCGCTGCGTGTCGCCCGGCGGCGCCTCGCCGGCGGCGATGTCGAAGCGCCGCTTGAGGGTCTCGAGGGCGGTGAGCAGCCGGTCGATGTCCACGGACTGGGGCCGCGTCACCCGCACCGGCGCCACGATCGGCGCGAAGTCGCGGATGATCTTCTGCTTCTCGGGCTGATCGTCGGGGATGAGGAGCAGCGCGGAGTCGACCTCGGAGACGCTGCCGAGCGCGCGGAACGCGTGCTGCTTGCGCCTGAGCTCGTCGAGGCTGGAGGCGCTCGACAGCGCGGCGAAGCCGGAGCGGCCGGAGGTGGCGAGGATCTTCTTCTCCCAGGCGACCGACTCGGTGCCCTCCGCCTGGAGGTTGAGCAGGTTGAAGTCGAAGCGGACCTGGCCGAAGCCGTAGACGGAGACGGCGGCGAGGAGGGCGGCGGCGGCCAGCACCGTCTTGGGATGGCTGGTGATCCAGTCCACGAACGGGACGTGGACGCGCTCCAGGCGGATCGCGCGCGGAATGGTCACGCCGACGCGATCGAGGTGCCGGCGGTCCACGAGCATGAGCATGGCGGGGAAGACGAACATCATCGCGACCCATGACAGGAGCAGCGCGCTCCCCGCGATGAAGCCGAGCTCCTGAAGCCCGCGGAAGTCCGTGAGGATGAGGACGTAGAACGTGGCGGCGGCGGTGATCGCGCTCAGCAGCATGCCCGGCCCGCTGCGCATGGCCGTGATCTCGATCGCCTCACGCAGGTTGCGCCCGAGGAACAGCTCCTCCTCGTAGCGGAACAGATAGTAGATGCCGTAGTCGATGCCGATGCCGATCACGATCGGGATGAACATCACCGAGAACAGCGAGAGGTGGCCGACCACCAGCGTGGCCACCGCGATCGACCAGCAGAGGCTCATGGCGAGCACGATCAGCATGAGGATCGGCTTGCCCACCCGCCAGAAGGCGAGCAGGAGCAGGCCCAGCGTGAGCGCAAAGGCCAGCAGGGTCGCGCGCTCGCTGTCGCGGAAGGCCGCCACCATCTCGTCGCTGGCCAGCGCCGGCTTGCCGGTCACGCCCACCTCGACGTCGGGGAACTCCGAGCGCAGCGCCGCGACGGTCGCGCGCACGCCCTCGATCGCCTCGCGGTCGCCCGTGAAGCTGCCGCGGACGCTCGTCGGCTCGGCCAGGATGAACAGCAAGCGCTGGTCGTCCGAGAGGAAGTAGCCGGCGCCCTCGCTGCTCTCGCCTCCGACGGAGAAGAGGCCGCCCCACGGCGAGCGGTACGGCGTCGGGCGATCCAGGCGCCCGGCGATCTGCGTCACCACGTCGTTGACGAAGCGCAGGTCGAGCGACCCCTTCGAGGCGCCGGGGCCGGTGTCGAGGCCGAGGTCGAGGAGGCCGGTCACGAAGGCCTGGGCGATGGAGGTCGCGATGCCGTCCACGAGCTGGTCGAGGGTGGGCCGGTCCGCGAACTTCTCCATGAACTCCTGGTAGTCGAAGACGCGCTCGCGGATCTCCTTGAGCCGATCGGTGGAGAGGTAGAGGAGCGCCCGGCCCTCGAATTGCTTGGGGTCGATCCGGTAGTTGAGGTGGTCGAGCGGCACCCGGTTCGCGCGCAGCTCGCGCACCAGGCGGTTCGCATAGATGGTCGCCTCGGGCAACGACGGCGCCTGGACGGCGAGGACCAAGTCGTCGAGCTGGCCGAACTCCCGGTCGAACTCGACGTACCGCTCGATGTACCGCTTGCCCTGCGGCAGCAGCGCGCGGTTGGAGGTCGCGAACTGCAGAAAGGCGAGGGTGTAGAGGACGGACACCACCGCCAGCACGGCGGCGACGGCCACCGTCAGGCCCGGCCGCGCGCACGCGAGCCGGATGAGACGGCGCAGGAGGCGCCCGGTTCGGGACGTCACGCTGGACTACTCTTCGCCGGCGATGAACCGCTCGAGCCGCTGGCGCGCGGCGTCGTCCGCCCACTGCTCGGGCGGCGATTTCATGAGGTAGGCCGACGGCGCCACGAGGGTGCCCTTCAGCCCGCGATCCAGCGCGAGGCGGCAGCACCGGATGGCGTCGATGACGACGCCGGCGGAGTTCGGCGAGTCCCACACCTCGAGCTTCAGCTCGACGTTGATGGGCTGGTCGCCGAACGAGCGGCCCTCGAGGCGGATGTGCGCCCACTTGCGGTCCTCGAGCCACGGCACGTAATCGCTGGGACCGATGTGGACGGCGTCGGCCGGCAGCTCGTGAGCGAGCTGCGAGCGCACGGCGTCCGTCTTGCTGATCTTCTTGGAGGCGAGCCGCTCGCGCTCGAGCATGTTGTAGAAGTCGGTGTTGCCGCCGAAGTTGAGCTGGCTCGTCCGCTCCAGGCGCACCCCGCGGTCCATGAAGAGCTTGGCGAGCACGCGGTGCACGATGGTGGCGCCGAGCTGCGACTTCACGTCGTCGCCCACCATGGGCAGGCCGCGGTCCTCGAACCGGCGGCGCCAGTAGGCCTCGCGCGCGATGAAGACGGGAATGCAGTTGACGAACGCGCAGCCGGCGTCGAGCACCTGCTCCACGTACCACTTGGTCGCCATCTCGCTGCCCACGGGCAGGAAGTTCACGACGACGTGCGTGTTCGTCTCGCGCAGGATGCCCGCGATGTCGGCCGTCGGGCCCGGCGCCTTCTTGATCATCTGCCCCAGATAGGTGCCCAGGCCGTCGTGCGTCATCCCGCGCTGCACGGGCACGCCGAGCGGCG
>Ga0066653_10000455_pt1 | contig 11170 bp, 10 predicted proteins | sample GraSoiAngelo_102_FD_75173 | JGI IMG/M metagenome (GOLD analysis project Ga0066653, IMG submission 75173) | Grasslands soil microbial communities from the Angelo Coastal Reserve, California, USA - 14_0903_02_40cm | ecosystem: Environmental > Terrestrial > Soil > Grasslands | place: USA...
AAAAAAATCATCTGCAAAAACGACAGCTAAACGCGGAAGCAATAAAAAATGATTGCTAGCCACGAGTTCAAAATATGGGTTATTCATTTTGTAAAATAATAATGTATGAAAAATTCAAAGACTAATAATGGCACTTCTACCAATGGTAAAGAAGGCAAAAATAAAATATCTCCTTTGGAGAAGTTTTTTACAGACCAGCTGAAGGATATTTATTATGCAGAACAGCAACTTGTAAAAGCCTTGCCCGAAATGCAACATGCATGCACTACCGAGGAACTGGAAGATGCTTTTGAAAATCATCTCAAACAAACAGAAAGACAATTAAAAAGATTGGAACGGGTTTTTCAATTGATTGATCAAAAACCTGAGGGAAAAAAATGTGAAGCTATTGAAGGGCTGATAAAAGAAGCTAAATCAATCATCAGTGAAACAAAAGAAGGAACAATGACAAGAGATGCGGCTTTAATAATTGCTGCTCAAAAAGTAGAACATTATGAAATTGCTACTTATGGCGGATTAGTACAGCTGGCTATTACTATGAATCTTCACCAAGTAGCAGATTTGCTTGATAAGACACTCCAGGAGGAGGAGGGAGCCGATCATTTGCTTACTCATATCGCTGAGACACGTATAAACTTAATGGCAGAAAATGAAGGACAGTATTCCTGGCAACGAAAAGAAGAAATGGCGGATATGGAAGAATAATATTTTCATTAGGACGGTTCGTAAGGGAGAAGGCCCGGCATTTATTTGCTGGGCTTTCTTTATATATGAATTAGGAGGTTGCGGAAAGAATATCTCTTGACAAATAAAAAAGGTTATCAAATACTATTTAATAACCTTTTATGTAAGAAATACAGTCTACCAATATCTCTTTTGTATCGCTTTTGCTGAGTCAAGATGCATTCTCAATGCAGGCAATGTTTTGTCAGCAAATGATTTTACATCAGCATCTTTAGCATTTTCCATTGCTTTTTGAAACATATCAATACCTGCCTGGTGATTGTCAACCATTGTTTTTATAAAAGCTCTGTCGAAATCTTTACCAGTTTTGTTTTTGAGGTTATCAATTTCTTTTTGTTTTTCATCAGAAACTGTTGCGGGTAGTACAATATTTTTTTGACCAGCAAGATTTCTCACCTGCTCATTTACAGCTGAATGATCTTTATTCAGCATGCCTGCAAGATCTTTAACCGATTGATAGATGGCTTTTTGTTGTGCCAGGGAAGTCATTTCTACCTCTGCAATGCCTGAATTAGCAACCCGAACTAGGAATGAAGAACTTTCTTCATCTATTACAACATTATTCCGGTTCATAGCAGTATCGACGTTGGCTGCATTCGCTGAATCTGCTTTTTCTACACTGTCTGTAGCAGTGTTGTTGCAGGAGATAAATAGCATAATTGGTAGCGATAAAACGATCATCTTTTTCATAAAACACATTTAGCTTAAAAAAATTATTGACAAAAAGCGTATTGAAACTTTCATGCCAATCAATATTAAAAGAATCAATGTGTAGCCAGACTTGTTTTCACATTTACTACTGGCACAATTTTTTCTTTACTGTATTCACAGAGTTACTTTCGGGGTGTTTGATAGAAGAAAGCTGGGAACAGTTTTCATATTCTTTCTGAGATCATACCCGCATAAACTGATCCGGGTAATTCCGGCGAAGTGACCAGGTAACTTGTAGAGAGTTTCGGTTCTGCCGGAACTCTTTTTTGTAAATACCTGTCCCATCATGAGGAATATAAACTACATAATGAACAAAATCAGTATTGTTTTTGGTATAATAATTTCATTGAGCACTATAGGTTGATAATTTAAAATCTCTTTGTATGAAAGCAATATGGACTGGCTCTATTGGTTTTGGCCTGGTAAACATTCCTATTCGTTTATTCAGCGCCGTTCAAAACAGTACACTTGATTTTGATATGCTTGATAAAAAAGATCATTCAAATATTAAGTTTAAAAGAGTGAATGAGAAGACTGGTAAGGAGGTATTATGGCAAAATATTGAAAAAGGATATTTATATAACGACAAGTATGTAATTGTAGAAGAAAAAGATTTTAAAAAAGCAAGTCCTGAAAAATCATCCCATATCGAGATCCTTCAGTTTGTAGAAGAGTCAGAGATCGACAGCGTTTTTTTTGAAACACCCTATTTTATACAACCCGAAAAAGGTGGTATCAAAGCATACGACTTATTAAGGGAGGCGTTACAAAAAACTGGAAAAGCAGGATTGGGTTCTTTTGTGATGCGGCAGCGGGAACATGTCTGCCTCATCAAGCCCTATAAAAATATATTAATGCTAAACTGCCTTCGCTATGCTCAGGAAATCAGAGATGCTAAGGAAATAAAAGCTCCAGGTTCAAAAGCTAAACCAGGTGAGTTAAAAATGGCCATTAATCTGATCGATCAGCTTACCGATTCTTTTAATCCTTCTTTTTTTAAAGATGAATATGCAAACGAGCTTTTGAAAATAATTAAGGATAAGGCTAAAGGTAAAAAAGTTGTATATCAACCTATGAAAGTCGTTCACGTAGGTAAAGCTGATGACCTTATGGAGCAACTAAAAGCAAGTCTTGGCAATAAAAAGAGAGCATCTTGAGTAAAAATTAAGAGATGATAAAATGAAAGCTTCTTTGAATAAAAAATCAACAGTTACAAATACTCATAAAATATTTTGGCCGGATGAAGGTTATACTAAAGGTGACCTGATCAATTATTATAAAACGATGGCCATTTATATACTTCCGCATTTAAAAGATCGTCCGCTTTCTTTAAAAAGAAATCCCAATGGAATTAAGGATGCTGGCTTTTACCATAAGGATGCAGGCGAAAATGCACCTTCGTTTGTAAAAGTTTATCCTTATGACAATGGAGAGAAGGTCATTGATTATATCGTTTGTAATAATGAAGCAACACTTATCTATTTAGCTAATCTAGGGTGTATTGAAATAAATCCATGGAATAACCGTTACCAGAAAAAAAATAAACCGGATTGGCTTGCGATTGATCTTGATCCGGGTAAACATAACAGTTTTAAGCAGGTGATAGAAACTGCCCAGGTAGCAAAGACTGTATTGGATAAGGGGAAATTAAAAGGTTATTGCAAAACGTCTGGAGCCAGTGGAATACATATTTATATTCCATTGAATGCAGAATATGACTATGATACAGTAAAACAGTTTGGTCAGTTCTTTATGCAGCAAATTCAGGAACAACTTCCCGGGAGCACAACATTAGAAAGAACGATATCTAAAAGAGGGAAAAAAATATACCTGGATTATTTACAGAATCGCCCCGGCCAGACATTGGCTTCCGTATACAGTGTGAGGCCGGTAGAGGGTGCCACAGTTGCAACTCCCATTGAGTGGAAAGAACTAACAAGCTCCCTTGATCCTGCAGCGTTCACTATGAAGAACATACATAAAAGAGTTATGAAGAAAGGTGATCTCTTTAAAAAAGTGCTGACAGAAAAAAATAATCTTCGAAAAGCTTTGCAATTGTTGACCTCATAAATGAAAGTCCATATGAAAAATTCTTCCCTATTTTTCCGTCTCACTGTGCGGGGCATCAACGGGTTTGGATTGTGGGGAACCTTTCTGACGTAGGAAAACCGATAGGATCACAATTGCAAAAACTGATAAGAATTCACTCTGCCAATTTTGAAACGATTCGAACCAGAAACGAGAGTCAGCTAGGTATGTGTTCCAGTTTTCCGTAGGTAATCCTTTTATTGCTAACTGTTCATTTTCATCTTTGAAACTTCCATAAAAATGCAGGATTAGGGAAAGTAAAAATAAAATGACAAGTGCAAGAGTTATCGAATGTTTATAAATCGCCAACACCCAGCCACCACGTTTTACTGGCCACGGTACTTTTTTGCGTTTTGCCGAGGGTTCCCGGTCAACTTCTTCCGGCCCATCACATTTTTTTGATTCAGAAGAACCTTTCTGTCGTAGCGAAATAGTAAGCACCACGAATAAAGCCATTTGTAAAAATTCGCTTTCCCAATTTTCAAAAGTGGATTGAATGAAATGCCCTGAACTGCTGTAAGTTGCTAACGATACTTCCGGAAGATGTTCTTCCATTCGTTCTTTATTATATTCCTTAAATCCCATCAACCACTGACCAACTAATGCCAATAGAAAGAGTAACAGAAAGACGATGGACAAGCTATTATTATAAATAAATTTTCGCATGTTGAATTTCGTTGTTATATCCTTTTTGGTTTTTATAAAATTTATAAGATTGCAACAAGACGCTTACAAACGACTGAAATATATTCTTCCTGGATCTTTAAAGGTGTTTTCTCTTTGGGAATGATCTTGCCGTTTAATTTTATACGTCCTGCCCTGGCAACTGGGAAATATGCAAAAACTTTATTTCCTGATTCAGGTACCGGTGTTGCATAACCGGTCACTGCAATGCTCCAATCACTTTGAAAAAGCGGCAAGACCGAGAGAGCCATTTGTGTAGCAACCATCGGGGAGACGCAATTGACGGCCTGGGCATGTATCGGTTCTACGTGCAGGTGTTTATATTTTTGACCGAGATTATAGGTTGTAATTCCGCCCTGGAAAAATTTTGTTGCATCCGGCAGAGTTGACAATGCCAATTGGAACATGCCAGCCGTTACACTTTCGGCTACAGCAATAGTCTGTTCTTTTGCTAATAGCTTTTTACCAATCCGCTTCAACGTAACAGTATCGAACATACTATTTATTTATCCTTATGAAACATTTGCAACTTCAATTTGCTTTGGTGCTGCATGATTTTCTTGTTTCCAAATTCTAACTAATGGATCTGCGTTTCCTTCAAGCGGACCTGTGACTGGAAGAGGCAAACTTTCAATATTCTTATCTGCTTTCGGCCGTTCTTCAGGATTACCATAATTCATATCAAAATCGCGGCCTTCCGGATATCCTCCTATACAAATAACATCTTTTAAACGCCCCAGGTTTTTATGTGCCACTCCTGCGGGAATAACGATGACATCTCCTTTATGTAATACTATCTGTTTACCGTTTTCCGCCGAGTAGTAAGGTTGCTCTGCCTTTAATAACCGCCATGGCTTCATGAGTGTTACTATGATAATGATGATAGGTGTATATGCCATTGCGCCAGGTATTGCTCCAGTTATGTACTCGAAAAAGATTTTTGACATAACGGCCTGCAAAAAAAAATGGAAGTCGAACCGCTTTTTTGTAATGCAAAACTGGTAAGCTGCTGCCGGGAAAAATATCGTTATCGCTGATGTAATATGTCAATGGAGTTTTCATTTTCATATATACTTTCGTCCAAATGATATGCCATTAAGCAGGTTACTTAATATTAGCTGAGCTAACATTGTCTGAGGCAAAAAATCCACGTTGTTGAAAAGATGCCCGTATCAATGAGCATAAAATAGTGTTAGGTGATTTAGAAAGATAAAGTGTTATTCGTGGGGTCATCGACAGAAAAAATCATTCAGTAAGTATTTAGATGAAGTGGGTTGCTATTCAACAAAAATCCCCTGAGAACTATAAAATTCCAGGGGATGAATGAAGTTGATTTATTTGCGGACCGGACGGGACTCGAACCCGCGACCTCCGCCGTGACAGGGCGGCATTCTAACCAACTGAACTACCGATCCGTTCCCTTTTTTCGGGGTGGCAAAGATAGGGGAAAATCATTTTTTTGGAACAAAAGTTTCAGAAAAAATATTATAGCAAAATGACCCAAAACAGGTTTTATTTGGTCGCATTTAGGAGTCTACTAAAGTAAATTGTTTGATCCATTGAGAAGAAAATTGGCAAAGTGAATGATTGAATATTGGTTTTATGCGTATTATTAAAAACATGGTTCAACCCAAACAGATTAGATGAATCCGTAATTGAAAATGCTAATTTTGAAAAATCATAAAACCGAGTAGTATGAAAAATATTTTCTTTGGTTTAATTGTTTGTTTGCTGTTTGGCTGTAGCTCGCATGAACCTGCTGCTACGCCAGCCCCTTTTGCCAAGAGTATAGCAGCATTCAAAAAGCAGGATTCCATTTCTTTTCCTCCGGAGAATGCCATTCTCTTTATCGGCAGCTCATCTTTTACGTTATGGGAAGATGTACAGAATTATTTTCCCGGATATACTATCATTAACAGGGGTTTCGGTGGTTCCACATTAGAAGACCAGATACGATATGCAAATGACATTATTTTTCCGTACAAACCAAAGCAAATAATTATCTACTGCGGCGAAAACGATTTGGCTTTTTCTGATACAGTAACAGCAGTAATGGTTTTTGAAAGATTCAAACATCTATATAAAATGATAAGGGAAAAAACAAATGCTCCGGTTGCTTATATTTCAATGAAACCAAGCCCAAGCAGACGTCATTTGTTTGCAAAAATGCGTGAAGCTAATTTGTTAATTATGGAGTTTATTATTAGCCAGGATCCGAATGCAATGATAAGAAGCAATATGGATCCGGCACCTGCAGTCTTTATTGAAGTACATTCAAAAATGCTGAATAAAGAAGGAGAACCTTTTCCCGAAATATTTCTGGATGATAGCTTGCATATGAATGCTAAAGGATATTCGATCTGGCAAAAAGAAATACAACCCTATTTACTCAAAGACTAAAACTAAATAGATGAAAAGAATCATTTTAATCAATGTTTTGCTTATTTCAGTAACTGCATTCACCCAATCATCGCAGGATGCAAAAATGAAAGCATTTATTGATGACCTGGTGATGAAGATGACATTGGATGAAAAGATTGGTCAATTGAATTTGGTAACCCCCGGTGGCGGTGTTGCAACCGGCGCTGTTGTTAGCAGTGGTGTTGAACAAAAAATAAAAGAAGGCAAAGTTGGCGGTTTGTTTGGTATTACCGGTGTAGAAAAAATAAAAGTGGTACAAACAATGGTTGTAACACAAAGCCGGTTGAAAATACCATTGATCTTCGGTTCAGATATTATTCACGGTTATAAAACAATTCATCCAATACCATTGGGCCTTTCAGCCAGTTGGGATATGAAAATGATAGAACAGAGTGCAAGAATAGCTGCTATAGAAGCAACAGCAGATGGATTGTGCTGGAATTTTTCACCAATGGTTGACATTGCCCGTGATCCGCGTTGGGGCCGCGTTGCAGAAGGTGGTGGCGAAGATACTTATCTCGGTTCTCAAATTGCAACAGCAATGGTTAAAGGTTACCAGGGTGATGATCTCAGCAAGAACAATACATTGATGGCTTGTGTAAAACATTTTGCATTATATGGCGCTTCTGAAGCAGGCCGTGATTACAATACAACCGATATGAGCCGGGTGAGAATGTACAATGAATATTTACCACCGTATAAAGCTGCGGTGGATGCAGGTGTTGGCAGTGTGATGAGTTCATTCAATGAAATTGATGGCTTACCTGCTACTGCAAATAAATGGTTGCTGACCGATCTGCTCCGTCATCAATGGGGTTTTAAAGGTTTTGTGGTTTCTGATTATACATCAGTAAACGAAATGATCAATCATGGTATAGGAGATCTGCAAACTGTTTCCGCTTTGGCATTGAATGCCGGTCTTGATATGGATATGGTTGGTGAAGGATTTTTAACCACACTAAAAAAATCTATTGAAGAAGGAAAGACAACACATGTGCAGGTGGATGAAGCTTGCAGAAGAATACTGGAAGCAAAATATAAATTAGGTTTGTTTGAAGATCCCTTCCGTTATATAGATGAAAGCAAACCGGCTAAAGAAATATTGACAACACAGCGAAGAAAAGAAGCAAGAGAAATTGCAGCAAAAACTTTTGTGCTGCTGAAAAATAACAATCAATCCCTGCCATTAAAAAGATCCGGGACAATTGCGTTGATCGGGCCATTGGCAAATGATAAAAGTAATATGTTGGGTACATGGGCGGTTAGTGCTGATAGACAAATGTCCATTCCTGTTTTCGATGGAATGAAAAATGTTGGGGGTTCATCCGTAAATATTCTTTATGCAAAAGGCGCCAATATTTCTGACGATACTTTGTTTGCTAAAAAAGTAAACGTATTCGGTACGAGGATCGATATAGACAAACGTAGTGCCGATGTGATGCTTAAAGAAGCTCTTGATATTGCAAAAAGATCGGATGTAATTGTTGCCGTGGTAGGCGAGGCTTCGGAGATGAGTGGTGAAGCAGCAAGTCGTACTGATATTATCATTCCTGAAAGTCAAAAGAAATTGATCAGGGCTTTATCAGGAACAGGCAAACCTCTTGTATTGGTTGTAATGACAGGTCGTCCGCTTGCGTTGACTGAAGAAAATGAATTAGCAAGCTCAATACTTGTTACATGGCATGCAGGCACAGAAGCTGGTAATGCCATCGCTGATGTTTTATTTGGCAATTATAATCCTGCTGGAAAATTGTCCGCTACATTTCCAAGAAATGTTGGACAAGTACCAATTTTTTATAATCATAAAAATACAGGGCGGCCCTCAGCGCCAAATTCACCAAAGTTTCAATCAAATTATCTTGATGTACCAAATACACCGCTGTTTCCTTTTGGCTATGGTTTAAGTTACACTGCATTTTCTTATGGTAATATTTCTGTAAGTAAAACAAGTGCTAAGGGAAATGAAAAGATTACTGCATCCATTACAGTTACTAATACCGGGAAATATGATGGTGAAGAAGTAGTACAGTTATATATACGTGATGTAGTGGGCAGCATTGCCAGGCCATTAAAAGAATTAAAAGGTTTTCAAAAGATCAACCTGAAAGCCGGTGAATCCAAAACTGTTTCATTCAACATTTCACCCGATGACCTAAAATTTTATAATTATGATCTCGAGTATGATTGGGAATCTGGTGACTTTGAGATCATGATAGGCGGAAATTCAAAAGATGTGAAGGCAGTTAAGGTGAACTGGGTAAAATAAACCCCACATAAACTCCATTTTCCTTTTTTGCAAGAAATGACGTAAAAAAATTGCTTAGGTTATTCTCCTGATTGTTTAACTTTAGTATTGCTTGCTTAATTGTTGTGATTGCTTATGCTACATACTGCAAAAATGATTTGCCCCGCCTGCTCTCACAGGATGATGATAGGGGTGATTTTACAGAATTGTATAACCGCTACTGGAAAAAATTATTTGCCATCGCATCCAGCCGGCTGAAAGAAAGAGAAACTGCTAAAGATATTGTTCATGATATTTTGCCAGCCTGTGGAAAAGCCGGTGCAGACCTGCATTTTACAGACGGCTTGTCAAGAAGTGAACGGTTAGAAAAGTGTTTGAAAAACTAGAACTAACCGGCGAAGTGAAATTTAAAACAGAAAGAAGAAAAATTATCGGTTCACCCTAAAATATATGCTTATGCTTAACTGCTTTATGAATGCCGTAAAAGATGGATAGCAAAAAAACTGTTGCATAAACAAAACCGGAACTTTGTTCCAGGCATTGGTTTGTGCATCAACAGGCATACAAGTAAGATTGCTTATTCATTAACATAAACTCAAAGAAATTATGTACTTCACCGTCTTCAGAAAATCCGGATTGTTTACAAACGGATCTCTGACCAAAACATTTCAGATTATGAAACTCACAACAGTTTTTATAATCGCTGCTTGCATGCAGGTAAGTGCCAGGGACTATTCCCAAAAAGTAACATTGAACGGGAACAGCATTACCCTGCAAAAAGTATTTGAGGAAATAAAAAAACAAACAGGCTACCAGTTTTTTTATGCGGAAGAAACCATACAATCTGCCCGCCCCGTAACGGTTAGCTTGAAAAAGGTTTCATTAGAAACAGCATTGAATGCTGTTTTCGAAAGTCAGCCTCTTTCTTACACTATTTCTGAAAACACAATTATTGTAAGAAAAAAATCGGTAACAAGTATGATGGCAAATGAAATAGTATTAGCAGCGCCGCTTCCTGCACCGATAACTGGAAAAGTAACCGATGATAAAGGTCAGCCGCTGGAAGGCGCAACTGTACTTATAAAAGGAACACCTAATGGTACTAAAACAAATGCCTCTGGTGATTTTTCAATCGAAGCTGACGCAAATGCAACATTGATCATTTCTTATGTGGGATTTATAACAATAGAAGTAAAAGCTGTTGCTGGTGCTGCTAATGTGCAATTGAAACCTCAGGCCAATTCAGTGGAAGCAGTAGTTGTGGTAGGTTATGGTACATCTAAAAAAAGAGACCTTACAGGGTCTATATCTTCAGTGAAAGGTGAAGAAGTAGCTAAGATGCCTTCTACAAATCCTATTTCATCTTTACAGGGTAAAGTACCGGGACTAACTGTTTCCAATACTGGTAGAGCAGGTGCAACCCCGGTAGTTCGCATCAGGGGAGTAAACAGTACTAATAGTGCCAACCCGGTATATGTGGTAGACGGAATTCTGCAGGATAATATTGATTTTTTAAATCCTGCTGATATTGAATCAATAGATGTGTTGAGAGATCCTTCGTCCATCGCTATCTATGGTTTGCGTGGTGCGAATGGTGTAATCGCTATTACTTCTAAAAAAGCAGCAAGAGGACAAACCCGTATCAGTCTGCAGAGTTCAGTGGGTATTCAGACAGTGAATGATAAAATTGAACTGACCGATGCTGCAGGGTTTAAAAAATTATATACAGCACAGCTGGCAAATATTAATGCAGCACCATTTGACTATACCAACTATACAGCCAATACTAACTGGCAGGATTTGGTTTTGCGTGATGCTGTGGTAACTGCTACCAACCTGAGTATTTCCAACAGTGGTGAAAAGTCAAGCACATTACTGAATGTTGGATACACAAACCAGGAAGGTGTTCTGAAGAATGATAATTTTGAAAGATTTCTTCTTCGCCTGAATGAAGAAATAAGGATCAACAAAAATATTAAAGTAGGTGGTGAAGTAACGGGCTATTATTATCAAACAGACCCGCCTGCAGCTTCCATTACGAATGCATTATGGGCAGCGCCGATAGTACCCATACAACAGGATGAAGATACTTATTACAGCATGCCTTCATTTCAACGGGCACAGGTTGGTAATCCCATTGCTACATTAAACCGCAATAACAGAAACTCCATTGAAAAAGGAACCCGTGTAATTAGCAGCCTTTTTGCTGAAATAAAATTCTTAAAAAGTTTTACATGGAGGTCAACTGTATATGGGAACCTCTGGTTTAATACAGCA
>Ga0066653_10000469_pt1 | contig 11022 bp, 9 predicted proteins | sample GraSoiAngelo_102_FD_75173 | JGI IMG/M metagenome (GOLD analysis project Ga0066653, IMG submission 75173) | Grasslands soil microbial communities from the Angelo Coastal Reserve, California, USA - 14_0903_02_40cm | ecosystem: Environmental > Terrestrial > Soil > Grasslands | place: USA...
GACGCGCATCGCGTTGAGGGCGACGAAGAGCACGACGAAGCCGCCGAGGGCGAGCGTCACGGTCTGGGCTTGAAGCGCCGCGAGCGCCGCCGTGCCGACCACCGTCCCGGCTCCGCCGAAGAGGAGCAGCGATCGCAGGCGCCGGACCGTGGCCGCGAGCCCGCCCCGTCGGCGCGCCTGGATGCCGTCCATCACGAGGTTCGGGACGACCAGGACCGCGACCGCCGTCTTCACGTCGAGGAAGAGCGCCAGGAGCGGCGTGCCGAGCGTGGGGAAGCCGAAGCCGATGGCCCCCTTGACGAACGCGGCGACGAGGACCGCGAGGGTCGGGCCTAGGAGGGGGGCGATAGCGCGGCCCGGAGGACTTCGGCGGGGTGGAGCGCGCGGCGCCCCGCGAGATGCGCGATCTGCTGCCGGCACGAGACGCCGGGCGCCACGATCACGGTGTCCGCGGCCGCCGCCTTCACGGCGGGGGCCAGGCGGCGATTGCCGAGCGCGACGGAGATGTCGTAGTGCTCGCGCTCGAAGCCGAACGAGCCCGCCATCCCGCAGCACCCGGAATCGACCTCTTCCACCCGGAAGCCCGCCCACCGGAGGGCCGCGACCGTCGGCGCCGTGCCGACGAGCGCCTTCTGGTGGCAGTGCCCATGCAGGAGCGCCGTCCGGCCGCTGCCGCTGAAGCGGAGCTCGAGACCACGCGCGCGCTCGCGCGCGAGGAACTCCTCGAGCAGGAAGGCATGGCGCGCCACGGTCCGCGCGTCGTCGGTGCCGAGGAGGTCCACCGACTCGTCGCGCAGCGTGAGGAGGCACGAAGGCTCGAGCCCCACGATCGGCACGCCCCGCCGCGCGTAGGGGGCGAGCCGGCCCACGTTCCAGGCCGCGTGCGCGCGCGCCTCGGCGAGCATGCCCTTCGAGATGAGCGGCCGGCCGCAGCACTTCTTGTCCACGAGCACCACACGGTATCCGGCAGCCTCGAGCAACTCGACCGCGGCCCGGCCGATCTCGGGCGTGTTGTAGGTCACGAACGTGTCGTGGAAGAGCACGACCTCGCCGCGCGGGGCCGCGGCCGGAGGCGCATGGTGCCGGAACCACTCGGTGAACGTCGCCGCGGCGAGCTTCGGCAGCGGCCGGCGGCGGTCGATCCCGGCGACCCTCTCGAGGAGCCAACGGGTCACGGCGAGGCCCGACGTCCAGTTGAAGAGGGCCGGCAGGTGCGCACCCAGCCGGTTCAGCCGCTCGATCCGCCCGAAGACGCGGTTCCGCAGCGGGAGCCCGTTCGCCGCGTAGTAGTGGTGCAGGAACTCGTACTTGAGCTTCGCCATGTCCACGTTCGCCGGGCATTCGGCCTTGCACCCCTTGCACTCGAGGCAGAGGTCCATGACCTCATGGAGGCGCGTCCCCGTGAACTCCGACGGCGGGAGCCGGCCCGAGAGCACCGCCCGGAGCGCGTTGGCGCGTCCGCGTGTCGAGTGCTCCTCGTCCTTCGTCGCCATGTACGAGGGACACATGGTGCCCTCGAGCGTCTTGCGGCACACGCCGACGCCGTTACACAGCTCCACGGCGGCGGCGAAGCCGCCCTGGCCGGAGAAATCGAGGAGCGTGGTCGGCTCCCAGGTCGTGTAACCGACGCCGTAACGGAGGTTCTCGAGGATCCCGGGCGCGTCGACGATGTTGCCCGGGTTCAACCGGTTCTCGGAGTCGAACGCGCGCTTCAGCTCGCGGAACGCCCCCATGAGCCGCCGCCCGTACATCCGCTCGAGGAACGGACTCCGCGCCCGGCCGTCGCCGTGCTCGCTCGAGATCGTGCCGCCGAAGTCGAGCACGAGGCCCGTGATCTCGTCGGCGATCGCGCGCACCTGCTCGAGCCCGCGCGGGATCTTGAGGTCGATCACCGGGCGGATGTGCAGGCACCCGACCGAGCAGTGACCGTAGTAGGCGCCGATGGCGTCGTGCTTGGCGAAGATCTCGCGGAAGCGCGGCACGAACTCCGCCAGGTGCTCGGGGGCCACCGCGGTGTCCTCGACGAAGGCGATCGGCTTCTTGTCGCCCTTCATCCCGAGCAGGAGCCCGAGCCCCGCCTTGCGGAGCTTCCAGATCGACTGCTGCTCGGCGGGATCGAAGGCGAGCGTCGCCGCATAGCCGAAGCGCGCGCGCGCGCGCCGCGCCTCGAGGTCGGCGACCTTGGCGCGGACCTCCGCCTCGCTGTCGCCGGCGTACTCGACGATGAGAATCGCGGCGGGATCGCCCTGGACGAAGCCCATGCGCTGCGCCTGCTCGATGTTGTCGCGTGCGAGGTCGAGGATCATCTTGTCGGTCAGCTCGACCGCGTACGGGCCCGTCTCGAGGATGGACTGCGAGGACTCCAGCGCCTCCTGGAGGTCGCGGTAGTGGATGACGTCAAGTGCGGTCGTCTTGGGTCGTCGCATCAGACGCACCTTGGCGTCCACGATCGTCAGGAGCGTGCCCTCCGAACCGACGACCAGGCGCGCCATGTTGACGCCCCGCGCGGCGCCGTCGCCCGCGACGGACCCCGGCTTGATCCCGACGCCCACGAGCTCGTTCAGGTTGTAACCGGCCACGCGTCGCCAGTGGTGGGGGTACCGCGCGCGGATCTCGTCGGCGTACGCGTCGCGGATCCGCGCGACCTCGCGGTAGATCCGCCCCTCGAGGCCTCCACGCTGGCCCCGGCGCGCGAGCTCCTCGGGGGTGACGTCGCCGAAGACGACGCGCGTCCCGTCGGCCAGGAGCGCCGTGACCTCGATGACGTGGTCGACCGTCAGCCCGTAGACGATCGAGTGCGAGCCGCCCGAGTTATTGCCGAGCATCCCGCCGAGCGTCGCGCGGTTCGAGGTCGAGGTGTCCGGCCCGAACAGCAATCCCATCGGCCGCACGTGACGATTCAGCTCGTCCTGGACGAGCCCCGGCTCGACCTTCGCCCACTGCCCTTCGGCGTCGACCTCGAGCACCCGGTTCATGTGGCGGGAGAAGTCGAGGACGAGCGCGCGATTGACGGTCTGGCCGGTGAGCGAGGTCCCGCCGCCGCGCGGGAGGAGCGCCACCTGCTGCCGTCGCGCGACCTCCACGGCCGCCTGGACGTCGTCGGCGTCGCGCGGGATCACGACACCGATCGGCTCGACCTGGTACATGGACGCGTCGGTGGAGTAGAGCAGACGGGAGATCCGATCGAAGCGAACGTCGCCGGCGACGACCTTGCGAAGTTCGTGCTCGAGGTCGTTCACGCGAGCTATTATACGCTCGTGGTTGTGCGCACCCTCCCGGTCCTCCTGCTCCTCGTGTGCGTCGTCGCGCCGCTCGCCGCCGCGCCCGCGGCGCCGGGCTTCACCGTGCGCCTCCTCGGCAGCCAGCGCTCGCTCGACTCCCGCGACCTGATCGGCAAGAAGGTCCTGGTGCTCCGCTTCCAGGCGTCGTGGTGCAAGCCGTGCGTGAGAGAGTCACCGGCGCTGGCGCGCGTCGCGGAGCGCTACCGGACGCGCGGCGTCGAGGTCCTGGCGATCCACGTCCAGGACACCGTCGTGGACGCGCAGCGCTTCGTGCTCGAGCACAAGGTCGCCTACCCCGTCGCGCTCGACCCGCGGCTCACGATCGCGAACCACTTCGGCTTCAAGGGAACGCCCTACACCGTCGTCGTCGACCGCCGCGGCGAGATGGTCGCGCAGATCCACGGCGAGTCCGTCGTGCGACGCCTGCCGCGCCTCCTCGACGGCCTCCTGGGGAAGGCCCCCTAGCTCGGAGTTAGCCCGCCGACGGTAGGGGGCGCTCTGTCTCGTAGATCGCGAGGGCCGCGGCGCCGCGCATGCTCGTCCGCTTGTCGCCGGGCACGATCGTCACCCGCGTTTGCGCGAGAGCCGCGCGAAACGCGTACTCGGCGGCCCGCTCGAGAATCTGCGCCTCGAGCGGCACGAGCGACTCGGCGACGCCGCCGGTCAGCACGATGACCTCCGGGTTCAGACCGTTCACGATCGTGCCGAGCATCGCGCCGAGGGCGCGGCACGCCTCGTCGACGACCGCGGACGCCACGGCGTCGCCCTCCCGCGCCGCCCGAAAGACGAGCGGCGCCGTGATCGCGCGCGGGTCGCCGCCCGCCGCGGCGAGGAGCGGCGCGTCCGGCAGCCCGGCGACGCGCGCCCGCGCCGCCTCGGCGACCCCACGCCCGCTCGCGTAGAGGGCGAGGCAGCCGCGGCCGCCGCACCAGCACGGCGGGCCGTCGAACTTCACGGGCGTGTGGCCCAGCTCGCCGCCGAACCCCGCCGCGCCGCGCACGAGCCGGCCGTCGAGCACGATTCCGGCGCCGAAGCCGGTGCCGGGCGCCAGCACGACGAGCGAGCGGGCGCCCCGGCCCGCGCCGAACATCCACTCGCCGAGCGCGAGCGCGTTGACGTCGTTGTCCACGAAGGCCGGCCGGCGGAAACGCTCCGCGAGCTCGGCGGCGAGCGGGTGGCCGGCGAGCTCGGGCACGTGAGGCACGTGCTCGCCGACCCGTCCGAGGGTCGCGTCGACGGGCCCGGGCACGCCGACCCCGATGGCCGCGACCGCGTGCCCGCTCCGCTCCGCGTGCCCGAGGACGGAGGCGAGCAGCTCGATGATCGTCGTGAGCGCGTGGCCCTCGCCGTCACGGTGGGTCAGCACGCGCTGCTCGACGAGCACCTCACCCTCACGCGTGACCGCGCCCGCGGCCGTCGTCGTGCCGCCGACGTCCACGCCGAGCAGGAGCGCGTCCCGCGTCATCGCCGGTCAGAGACGACCGAAGTCGCAGAGCGTGATGCCGAGCGCCATGGCGGCGGAACGCGCCGCCGCCGTGCCGACGCCGACGAGCTCGGTCTCGCGCTGGCGCGCGTATCGGCTGAACGCGAGCGCCTCGTCGAACACGCCGGGGTGCGCCATGAACTCCGAGGCGCCCGGTGGAAGGTCGCGCAGCCGCGCCAGGGTCGTCGCGAGGGTCCAGTAGGCGCCGGGGCCCGATTCACCGAAGAAGTGGTCGGGCGTCCGCAGGCCGGCCGCGCGCGCACGGGCCCGCGCGCCTCCGTTCTGGCTCCGCACCGGGACGCCGAGGCGTTTCGCCGCGGCGAGCACGACACCCGTCACCGGCTCGTGGAGGCCCACGTGGTGGTGCGTGTCGAGGTGCGTCGGTCCGCGTCTCACGAGCGTCAGGAACTTATCGATCTGCGCCCCCACCTCACGCTCGACGTCTTTCACCGCGGCGCGCTGCGCCGCGCGGCGCGCGTCACGGACGAAGCGTCCCGACGCGTCCACCAGGGACCGCGCGTTCGTGAGCGGACGGCCGAGCGTCAGGTTGACGTGGAGCCCCATTCCGAGGCCCGCGTCGCGTGCCGCGGCGAGCGCGCCGCGGTCAACGTCCGCCGTCACGAGCACGGTCGTGCTCGTGACGATCCCGTGGCGGTGCGCGGTGAGGATGCCGGCGGAGACGCCCCGCGTGAGGCCGAAGTCGTCGGCGTTCACGATCAGACGCCGCGTCATCGGTCTCGTGAGACCCCACGCGCGCCCTGGATCACGAACCGCTCGACCGTCGCCGGCACGCCCGTCCCCAGAGTCGCCTCGGGGTCGAGGGCACGGATGTGGTCGAGCCGCTCGTAGGCGATCCGCGGGAACTCCTGCGTCTCGCTCGCGACGATGGACGGCGTGAGGCCAGCCGCCTCGAGCTTGGCGAACGCCGGCTTCTTGCCGAGGAAGGCGAAGATCGTGAAGACGAGCCGGCCGCCGGCCACGAGGTGGCCCGGCGCGCCGTGGATCACGCGGTCGAGGATCTCCCAGCCGTCCACCCCGCCGTTGTCGGCGGCGGCCACGGGATCGTTCCGCGCGCGGCCGGGCGGCGTGGGCATCTGCGGCGGGTTCGTGCAGATCAGATCGAATCGCTCGCCCTCGACGGGCGCGTAGCAGTCGCCGAGCCGCGCGTCCACGTCCACCCCGTTCACCTGGGCATTCGCGCGGATCAGCGCGACGGCCTCGGGGACGATGTCGGTGGCCACCACCCGGGCGCCGCCCTTGGCCAGGAGGACCGCCGCGAGACCGAGCCCGCTCCCGATCTCGAGCACGCGCTCGCCTGGGCGAGCGGCGAGGTGTCGGCAGAAGAACAACGAGCCCGCCTTCGGCGGCTGGACCCCATCCGCGACCCGGAACACGGCGCCGCGCCAGGCGAAGAGGAGCAGCCCCGCGTCGTTACCGGCCAAGAACCTTCCGGAAGTAGAGGCGGAGGGCTTCCTTGAGCTGGGCGCGCGCGCCGGCGGAGGTCTTCGCGTCCTCGAGCTGCTCGAGGTCGAGCTGGAGTGGAACGCCTTCCTTCTTCACCCCGTCGAGCTCCGCCGTCAGTCCGCACCGCTCGTCGGATTCGGTGAAGACGAGCTTCGCCCGCTTGAACGTGCCGTCCTCCTGGGCGATCTGCCCGACGGTCTCGACGATGACACGCTTGATCTCCTCGGCCTCCGCCGCCGGCACCGTGGAGAACGCCGCGGTCAGATTAACTTCCGCCATCGGTCCACACCTTCAGGATGTCCGCATGCGTCTTCGCCGCGTTCGCGCGAATGGCGAAGCTGATCGCCTCCCGCAGCTCGTCCTCGCTGGCCCCCGATGCCCTGGCACCTGCCAGGTCGCGCTTCGCTCAGTGGGTGTTTCCCACCGCGAGGTTCGCCGCGAGGTAGCACAGAAACGCCGTCTTGGGGTCGAGCGCCCCCTTCTTGTATTTCCAGCTCGCGATCACCTTTTCCTCGAGCGTCGCCATCGTCGTCCCCTCCTCCCGCGTGGGCGCTAGTGCCCGGCGGCCGCCGCCGGCCGCAGGTGGTCGAGTCCCGCCTCGAGCCCCTTCTTCCCGACCCGGATCCCGACGGGCTTCGCGAAGTTCAGCGTCGCGTAGGTCTCCTCTCGCGGAACGACCGTGTGCCCGAACCGTCGGAGCCCCTCGAGCGCCTTGTCGCCGACGCGCGCGTCCACGAGCAGCTCGTCCCCTTCGGTGTGCAGGCGCGGAGCCTCGATCGCCGCCTGGAGCGAGCCGCGCGCGTCCACGAGGGTCGCGATCACCTGTGGGATCGCCGAGACGATCCGACGACCGCCGGGCGCGCCGAGCGTGAGGCACGGCTCGCCCCTCAGGAAGGCGAGCAGAGGCACCATGTTGACGAGCGCGCGCTTGCCGGGCCCGATCGAGTTCGGCTTGCCGGGCTCGGGGTCGAACCAGATCATGCCGTTGTTGAGCAGGATCCCGGTGCCCCTGACGACCACCCGCGAACCGAAGAGCGACACGGCCGTGTGAGTCAGCGAGACCATGTTGCGTGCCTTGTCGACGACGCCGATGTGCGTCGTGCACTCGTCGCGCCCTCCGCGGCCGCGTGCCCGTGAGGCGGGGGCGCGGGGGGCCGCCGGGCGAGTGTCGTTCCGAGCGGAGGCGGCCCCCCGCGTCCCCGCCCCGGTGCGTCCGGGACGGCGGAGGTCGGCGGCGATGGCCTGCGCGTACGGCTTCGACGCCAATTGGTCCCACGGTGCTTTGACGATGGCCGAATCGCCCAGGTGAAGGAACCGGTCGCGAAAGGCCCGTCGGATCGCTTCGGCGCGGAAGTGCAGACCGGCGGTCGTCTGCCAGCCGACGTCATGGGGCGCGAAGTGGTCGAGGATGTTGAGGATCTCGAGCGCGGTGATCCCGCCCGTTGCGCCCGGGGCCAGGGCGAGATCGAGGCCGCGGTAGCGACCCGTGAGCGGCGGGCTCACGCGCACCTCGTACGCGGCGAGGTCGCCTTTCGTCAGCAGACCGTCGCCCGCGGCCATCTCGTCGTGGATCGCCTGGGCGAGGGCGCCTCGGTAGAAGGCGTCCGGCCCCTCACGCGCGATCAGGGCGAGGCTCCGCGCCAAGTCCGGGTATGCCACGCGCTCGCCCGGCTCGAGCGAGGGCGGGCGGTGGATCGCGCGGCCGTTCCGCAAATAGACGCGTGCCGCCTCGGGGAAGGCGCCCAGCTCCTCGATGTAGCGCGCGGTCGTCAGCGCCTGATACCAATCGGGGACGAAGCCGTCGCGCGCCAGCGCGATCGCCGGCGTCAGCACGTCGGCGAGCTCCATCGTCCCGTACCGCTCGAGCGCCAGGGCGAGCCCGGCGACCGACCCGGGCACGGCCACCGACCGATGGCCATACTCGTTCGCTGCGTTCTCGACGCGCGGCCACGCGAAGAGGCCCTCCGACACCCCACCGATCAGCCGGAACATGGTTGCGTCCGCGCGCGCCGGGGCCTGGCCGTTGAAGTCGATCGCCACGGTCTCGCCGCGCGTCGCGAGATGCACGAGCATCGTGCCAGAGCCGGCGAGCGTGGACATGAAGGGCTCGACGACGGTCATCGCGAACGCGGTCGCCACGGCCGCGTCCACGGCGTTGCCGCCCTCCTCGAGGATCGCGGCGCCCACGCGGGCGCCGAGCGGATGCTCGGCGACCACCAGGCCCCGCGAGGCCAGCGGTGTCTGCTTCGTCACGACCAGCTGGGACTGGATCATCGCGCGCCCGGGCTCCGTCAGAGGCGTTCGAGGTACTGCGTGATGTCGACGACGCGGGGCCCGCTGAAGTAGAGCCGCCAGCCGAGGGGATAGACCCACGCCTCGGTCACCTGGCCCTCCTTGATCAGCGGCCAGTAGGCCCGCGCGAGCTTCTCGATCTCGGCGGGATCGGTCGCCGCGCCCACCGGCAGCCCCAGCAGGAGCTGGACCTGCTCCTTCGACATGCCCACCGCCACCTGACGGAGAAAGGTGAAGTTCGACACTTCGGGCGAGTTCGAAATCTCCGGATGCGCGCTGAGATACGTCGAGATCCGCCGTTCCATCTGGCTGTCCCACTGGTATCGCTCGTCGAAGGTCGGCTCCCGGCCCGTCCGCAATATGACGCCGGCCGTCCAGATCTCGAGCGCCGTGGGACCCTGGAGCGTCCGCTGCTCTCCCGCGGTCGACCGACACGCGGCGAGCGCGAACAGGAGAAGGACGAGCGAGAGGGCCCGGACTCCCACCCTTGGAATCATATCAGGGCCGACTCGAGCACGATCCCGCGATCGACGATACGCGCGGCCTGGGCAAGGAGCCGGGCCGTCTCGGGCGGGACCTCCGGGCCCTCGGCCAGCTGGCGCAGGAGGTCGATGAGTCGGCGCATCGCGCGAATCAGGTCGCCCTCGTGGCCGCCGAACGACTCCTCGACGATGGCTCCCCAGTCGTCCTCCCCGTCGGCCCAGCGGTACACGGCGGGCATGAACCCCGCGTGCACGGCCAGAGGCATGCGGAGATGGCGCGCCCGCTGGGCCTCGTAGATCGTGTTCGCCAGGCTCGTGAGCTGGTCGAGCTTGCGCCGGAGCCGGGGCCGCTTCCGGAGGAAATCTCGCGCGATCGCCGTGTCGCCCGAGCGCGCCTCCTCGATCAGCGCCGAGGCGACCGCCGCGGCCTCGGCGGCGGTGAGGCCGGCGAAGACGTCGCGGAAGACGCTCTCGGCGACGAGCAGCTCGTTGTCGTGCCGGAGGCCGGCGATGAGCCGCCCGCGCGGCTCGAGCCGGCGGTCGCGCACGGCGCCGAACTGCTCGAGCACCTCGACCACGCGGAGGAACTCGTGCCAGTACGCGTCCCTCTGCTGCTCGAGCGCGCGCTGCCGGACGCCGAGACGCTCCGTGAGCGCCTCGAGCTCGCGCCACTCGCGGTCACACCGAGGCTGCGCACCCCAGGGACAGCGGTGGCACTCGATCGCGGAGAGCGCGGCCTCCGGCCCCTGCGCCCGCTCGCGCTCGACCAACTCGGCGACCGACAGTCGTCCGAGCTCGGCGGCAAGATGGCGGAGCCCGCGGCCGTCGCGGCCCCGCCCCTCGGAGGCCCGATCGAGGTCGCGCGGCACGTGGAGCGGCGGCGTGGCCCAGAAGATCCGCTTGACGACTCCGCTCTTCACGCGCACGACGGCGCCGTGGGGCAGGAGCGCGTCGATGAGCACCCGGCGGCCGCGGATCGAGTGCGTGCCGAGGATCAGCGCCAGGCCGGGCCCCCCCTTGCGCCGGACGAGCGCGAGCCGGCCGGTCTCCGCCTCCGCGACGTTCCGCTCACCCCGACGCCCGCCGCGGCCGAGCGCCTGGCGCCGCGCCTCCACCTCCTGGCGCGCCCGCCGGTAACGCCCGATACGCGCGAAGTCGCCGCACGGCGCCGCGTAGCGCTTGACCTCGGCGAGGGCTGCCTCGAGGGAGCGGACCTCGCCCTCCAGCTCCCGGATGCGCTTGAGATTCTGGTACTGGCCGAACGACGACTCGATCCGCCGCCTGAGGGCCTCGGGCGGCGCGCCGGTCCCGAGGAGGAGCGCGGCGGAGCCGTAGCCGAGCTTGAACCGGCTCTCGATCGGCTCCGGCGAGCCGTCCACGACCCGCAGGATCTCGTCGACGCCGTCGCGCGCGTCGAGGGCGATCACACACTTGCCCTCGGGATCGATCCCGCGGCGGCCCGCGCGCCCCGCCATCTGGGTCAGCTCGTTGTGCGAGAGCGCGCGGAACCCACGGTCGGTGCGCTTGGTGACGCCCTGGAGCACGACGCTGCGCGCCGGCATGTGGATGCCGAGCGACATCGTCTCGGTCGCGAAGACGACCTTGCAGAGCCCACGCTCGAAGAGGAGCTCGATGAGCCGCTTGAGGCTCGGCAGGATCCCCGCGTGGTGGAGGCCGACCCCGAGCCTGAGCGTCTGGAACACGGTCTGGTTCAGCGCGGACTCGGCGACGGTCGGGCTCTCCTCGACGAGCTCGTTGATCGCGCGATCGACGTCGTCCTGCTGCGTGGCGCTGAGGAGGCCGCGGCCCTCGGCGAGCACGTCGTCCATCGCGCGCTCGCAGCCGGCGCGGCTGAAGATGAAGTAGATCGCGGGGAGCCAGCCCCGCGCCTCGAGGTCGGCGATGAGGACGACGGGATCCACCACCCGGCGCGTGTACCAGCGGCCGCGCGCGTCGGGCCCGCGCGACTCGTCGCCGACCAGCCGGGCGCGCCCGGCCCGCACCTCGGCGATCTCGTGGA
>Ga0066653_10000482_pt1 | contig 10878 bp, 10 predicted proteins | sample GraSoiAngelo_102_FD_75173 | JGI IMG/M metagenome (GOLD analysis project Ga0066653, IMG submission 75173) | Grasslands soil microbial communities from the Angelo Coastal Reserve, California, USA - 14_0903_02_40cm | ecosystem: Environmental > Terrestrial > Soil > Grasslands | place: USA...
CCATCCCGAATCTCGAAATGCGGGACTTGAATCCCGTCGCCGTCGAAACCGAGGACATGGGAGCCGAGTTGCTTTAGCCGCTTCTCGAAGTCCTTCTTGTTCTTGTAGAACGCGCCTTTGGGCTCTCCTGGGATGACCCTGTCGCTCGTCGCGGCACCGACGAGGCGAGACTCACGATCGACCGACACGATCAACGGGCGGTTCTCGATCGGCCGGCCGTCGGGGTCGAGGGCCGAGTTTTCGACGACTTGCTCATAATGAAGATGGATTCCTCCGATTGATTCGGTTGTCTCCGTGAGCTTTACTTTCGAAATGTCAAACAGTCGCAGGAGTTTTTCGATCACCTCTGTCTCATGTCCCTGGAACATCTTTGTGGAACGTCCCGCCAGAGAGCGAACATGGCCCGCCTGATCAAATTGGATGGTCCAATCGCCGCCGAATTGCTGCGTGAAATTCGCAATCTCTTTCGGGTCCAGAGGATCGGCGCCGGCCACCAGCACCACAACGCTCGTAAGCATCACCGCAATGACGATATAGTGTCGGAGACGACTCATCTTCGCACCAACCCGCATGTTACACCCGGCTCTGATCCGCCGCCGCCGCATTCGTCTTCACTCTGAAAAGGAGTCGGCATCGTGCTCAGCCGCGTCGCCAGCAGTTCGTAATAATCCGAAAAATGCGGATCTTCTTTTACATTCGCAACCGCGTGCTCGAAGCGGTCATTCGGAAGCGTGTTGCCGAAGGTGATCAGGATCTGGTTTCCATCGGGCTTGACCGTCATCAAATCCTGCGGACCTTGGTTGCCCGACAGCACCCGCGAGGTGATCACAAGATTCTGTCCGGCCGGAATCGTGAAGGTGTATTTCAGCACGCCTGCCAGCGCCTGACGGAATACCGGTTGAGCGCTTCCCTGAGCCTTAAAATCCCAAACGTGCCAATCGCGCACCGTGGTCTCGAGTTTCCCTTTGGCGATCTCTAGTCGCGCATTGATGCCGATAGGCCGCGTGCGCGTTGTCGCCGTCGTGGCCAGTGTCTGAGCGGACCCGAGAATATCGCTCAGGCTCGGCATCCAGTGCAGCGAATGCTCATCCGCGTTGCGCATTGGGCACATGGAACCATCATCGCGATATTGCAGATCGCTGTCCTGAATCCCCTGGAATCCAATCTCCTCGCCTTTGATTGTATATTGCGCGTACGTCGAGCTGTCGTGCGGTACGGAATCGAGCGTTTTTCCTGCCTGGATCATCGCGTCCGTCAACGTTGGCGAATAACGGCTGTCTACGGAGATGAAAGCCTGGTGATTCATCGCAGACGGGAAAAGCAAGGTGACCGGGTTGTTCGGCGCCTTTACGCCATCTGCGAGGCCCATCCCGATGAAGATCACCTGTACTGTCGTATGTGCACCGAACGTCTCAGTATCGATCGCAGTTGTAGTTGCCGACATGGAAGTTGCCGACGTGTCTGACGCTATTTTTTCTTCTTTCTTACATGCAGAGATGAAAAAGACTAGGCCAAGGGCAAGCATTGCCAATTTGGAACGCATAGAACTCTCCTTTCTCTAATTAGAGCGTTAGGCGCGCGAATAACCCATGACAATGAATGGCGCCCAATATCCGGGCGCAGAAAATTGCCGGCTCTCGAGAAGCCGAAGTTGCGACTGCCGCAGCGCGGCGGCGGCGGGAACGCCGCTTCGAAGCAGTCCATAGAAACTCGCAAAGAGCTCGGCGGTCGACGCATCGTCCGCATCGGCCCATGTGGCGATCACAGTCGGAACGCCGGCGGAGATGAACGCAGTGCTCAATGTCAACAGCACGTCGCTATTTGTGTTCCCTGATGACGTGCGACAGGCGGCGAGCACGACCAGGCTAAGGCCGCTGAGGGGGAGCTTTGCGATTTCCTCCGCCGTAACTCCTTCGCTGTCGTCGGCTCCCATCAATAATCGACTTCGTTCCGGGCGCATCACGTTCGCAACGGCATGGCCTGCATAATGGAATACGTCCGCGGCGACGATCGACCGGCGAAACTGCTCTCGTGTTCCCCTGCCGTTCCGAAGGAGATGAGGCTGCGGGAATACGCTCGCGACCACATCCGCCTCGGCGCGCGCCGACGGAAGGATGTGGTCCTCGCGTGACTGCGACGCGTCCACAATGAGCGCCGCCCGCAATCCACGGTCCTGTGGGCCGGCATGATCCCAACAAAACGCCAGACTGGGAACGATCGTGATCTCGTATTGTTGGATCACGTACTTTCTCGCCTTGGCGTTGTACAGCACCGTCCACGGGATTCCGTATAACTCAGCGTCCGGCGCGATGATCAGGCGATCAGCGTTAATCCCGTCGGGCAATACCACGGCCCGAAGCGCGTCCGCCCGGCGGCGGATCGCCGCAAGGGCGGAATCCGTCGCGACTAGCGTAATCAACTCCTGCGCATCGTTGGTGAGCTTAGCGGCCGAGATCGGTGCCCGATAAGTGCGGAGACCGGAATGTTGAATGACCCAAGTAATCAACTGATTGGCATTCAACGATTGTGCGATCACTGCCGTCCGTTCGGGAAGGTTCGCCGCAATTTCCTTGACGGGGAGCCGCGCCGGGAGGGGCTCGTTGCGCGCCTTTGAAAATTCCTCAACTAGCACACGCGCGCGCTCCCGCTCCGCGAGATCGAATGCGCTCTCGTCATTTCCGGCGTCCAGATCGAGGCGAATTCCTTCATCCACGAGGCTCGCCGCTACGGTCGCGAACGTCCGCCGCTCATCGCTCCGCATCGGCGTGCGCTGCGCATCGATCTCGCGAAGACCGGCATCGATGTCGGCACGCGCGGACGCGACTTGCTTGCGCACGGAAAATGCACGGCTTCGCAGCAGGTACAGCTCCGCTAACCGCGATCGATTGTCAATTCCATGAAGGAGATCCAGCGACTTGGTCAATGCGTCGATGGAAATGACTCCTTGTGCCTCGTCAATGCGATATCCAGCGACGTCGATATCAGCTGCCAATCGCGTTCTGGCTCCGGAGTCCGAAACGAGACTCATTGCAGCCGTGGCGTGCGTCATGCACAACTTCGCGCCCGGAAAATCTGCATTGCTCAACATGAACTGAGAGCGGGTGAGCCAGGCGTCGGCGACAAACAAGGGTTTTGATCCCTGCTCTGCGACGGCCAACACGCCGTCATGAATCAGCGCGGCCGCAAATGAATACCCTTCGCGCGTTGCAGCGCGCACCACACCGTTCAGGACATTGTGCTGCCGCTCGAGATCGATGGATGCATTCAGCAGCCTGACTGCACGAAAGTGATGCCTCCACGCTTCGCGCGTCTCTCCCATCGCGCGGTACGCATCGGCGGTCACCAATTCGATGCCGGCAAGGCTGCCGGGCTCGCCAATGCCCTCGATAAGCGGCAATGATTTTTCATAATTCCGCAACGCGATCGACGGATTGCCCAATCCGTGGCTCGCGAGTCCACGGATCCAGTACAGCTGACCGGCGACGAGAGGATACAGTCGTGCGGCGTCCTGATTGCGCCCCAACTCTTGGTTGATTAGCGAAATCGCCGCCGGATTCTGCCCGTCATAAAGAAGCATGCGCGCTTCATTCCAGGCGGCGCGAATCGAAAATGGACTGGCGATATCTTCCATACGCCGGCGAGCGTCACGAAAATGTGGAATGGCATCCTTATATTGGCCGTCCTTGTGTGCTCGGCATCCGAGCCGGTATGCATTGAAGGCAGCTCGCGTGGCGGCGGTATCCGCCGATTTCAATGCGTTCAGCGAATCGAGAAGCAGCGGATCTCGCTCTTCTTCTGCAAGCGTACGCGCGATGAATGCTACCAGCTGCGCATTGTAACCGCCAGTTCCGATATCCGCTAATAGTTCCTCTTCACAATCGACGCGAAGCTGCTCTGCGTGCTGAATGACGAGACTCGCGGCCCGTGCTAGCTCGTTTCGCGATAATGCGGCTTTAAGCGATTCCTTGACGGCGTTTAAGTTATCGAGACGCATGGCCTCTTGCAGCCCGCTCAGGTGTTCACGCGCTTCGGTTGCCCACGGGGAAGTCGCATCAAGCTCCAGATAGCGCTGCCATTCCTGGAATGCCTGCTGACGATGTCCGGCACGCTCGAGAATCAGAGCGCGATTCCAGAGGATCATCAAGTCGTCGGTCTTTAGCTGGTGCGCCCGTTCAATAGCATTCAGCGCCCGTACGTGATCCGTAGAATCGTTTCCAGTCAAAGCGCGATCGGAATATGCAACCGCTAGATCATTGAGAAGATCCGCGTTCTTGCTCTGCCCAACCGCAACATCGACCGCCGTCGTTCCGGTTTCTTGAATGAGCGCTTGCGTATAGTTGTCGACAGCTTGAGTAATTTGCCGCAATAAAAGACTCGATGTTGCGGCCGCGGCAAGGTTCTGCGGCGACGGATGTTTTTTCGCCTCTGATTCCACGTCTGCGCCAACGTTGCTGAGATTCAGATGCGCGATATCGTTGTCCGCACTGGCGAGATCGCCGGATTGGTCGCCTCCGCCACGCTTCGGACGATCGAATTTCTTGTAGGAAAATCCGCCGCTCAATCGACCTTCCACAGGGCGTTTTTCTAAGTGCTCACTCGCATCGACTAATCTGACAATCGTCGACGGCCCTGAAAACAACCGATTGTGAATTGGCGGCAGAAACACAGTAACCACCGCCGCCGCGGCCGCCGCCCCCGCCCACCACACCCGTCCCCCAAACCGCCCCCTCACCACCCGCCCCCCGCCCCGAGCCACCGCCCCACGACCGCCCTCGCCCGCCTCGGCGGGCTCCTCCGCCTGGAAATCCCAGGCGAAGGAGACGATGGCGTAGCAGTCCTCACAGGTAGTCACGTGTTCTACGACCCTTTGGCGGGCTTCGATGTCGAGGCGGCCGTCGATGAAGGCGGCCAGGGTTTCTTCACTCGGGCAGTTCGTCATATGCATGGGAGTGCTCACTGTGATCCTCCCTCGCTGCCTCCTCGCTTCTTCCCACCTCGTTGATCAGAGGGACGGAAGGGGCGGATTTCCCCGTCGGATTGCGGAAAATCGAAGCGGATCTCCTGGTCGCCACGGCAGAGCAGGTCTTCGATGTCGGCTTTGGTGATGCCGGCCTCTTCCAACGCGCGGCGCATGGCCAGGACGAGTTTGTCGAGACGTTTGTAGACTTTCTTTGGATGGATGTGGGGCAGGCGTTCGGCGATTTCGGGAGCTGTCAATTCTTGCCAGAATCTCAGCTGCAGGATGAGGCGGTCCTCGGGATCCATGGTGGCGATGAGCAGATCGACGGCAGCCACGGCATTGCGCGCGGCACGCTCGCGATCGCTCATTTCAACGAGGTCTTCCGCCTCGGCGGGGACGGCAATCATTCCTTCGGGGATCACGTCCTCGGGCACGAGCATGGGACGCGAATTGCGCGGCGGCAGGCGCATGTAGATCGCTTCGAGCTCGCGCTCGGTGTAAGGCGAGCCCGCCGGAGTCGTCAGTTCTTTGACGGCCTCGGCGAATGTATAGCCGTCGCGCGTCATGAGGCGTTCTAACGTGATCGCTTTATCGCCGAGGCGTCGCGCCTCGGCCGAAGGACGCCATTTGCCCCACAGTTCGGTGCGCCATTGTTGGAAGAGGCGCGGGATCACTATGGTGAGGTACGTCGAGAGCTTGCTGCGCCCTTCGAATTTGCGGATGATCGCGTAGTCGTCGTCTAACAGACGCACGCTTACTACCTGGACGAATTCTCCCGACTCGTCGGCACTGAGATGGTACCGCCGCGCCACGGACGAGGCGATCCGCTCGATGGTCGGGAGATGCTCCAGAAACGTATGTTCCGCGGTCATGGCCGGACCCAGGGACTCATCCGCGTCTTACTTCGACGGTTGTACTGCCGGACTGCTCGATTTCGGGAAGTGTCAGTGTACCGCAAAGTGCAGAAACGTATGCGAGTGAGTACGGAACGTTTGACGATTCGACTCAACCGTTCGATAGAGCGGGCTCCCCGGCATGGCAGAGACGACGCGCGGCGGAAGGGAATTTGTTGATATCGGCCAAACTTAGACATAGTCTAAATGCCCGTGAAGCACTCCACCACCGAAGACGCCCTCCGCGGTCACGAGATCCAGCCGTCGGCGCAGCGCGTCGCCGTCGCGGACTACGTCCTGCACACGAACGAGCATCCGTCCGCCGACCTGGTGTGGAAGCGGGTGCGCGTGGAGTTTCCGTGGATCTCGCGGGCGACGGTGTACAACACGCTGAATCTGTTCGTCGAAAAGGGACTGCTGCGGCGGCTGACGTTCGCCGAGGACAGCGTGGTGTTCGATCCGCGAACGGAGACCCATCATCACTTCATCGACGATGAGACCGGCGAGATCACGGACGTCCCCTGGGACAAAGTCCAGGTGTGCAACATCGAGTCGCTGCGCGGGTATCGCATCAGCGACTACCAGGTGGTCATGCACGGCACGAAGAAAAAGCGTTGAACGAATGTCGCCCGCGCGAGCGGGCGATCGAATCGAAAAGGAGATTAGGAAAGATGTTGACCGTTGGAGACAAGTTCCCGCAGTTCAAGCTCAACGCGAGCGTCAGCCGCGAAAAGGGCAAGGAGTTCAAGACCGTTTCGAACGCCGACTACGCCGGCAAGTGGATCGTGTTCTACGCGTATCCGAAGGACTTCACGTTCATCTGCCCGACCGAGATCGTGGAGTTCGGCAAGCACACGAAAGATTTCGCGGACCGCGACGCGGTCGTGATCGGCGGCTCGACCGACAACGAGTACTCGCATCTCGCGTGGCGCAATGCGCACGCTGACCTGGCCGACCTGCCGACTCCGCTCGTGCACATCAAACCGGACTTCGCGCAGGAGCTCGGCATCATTCACAAGGGCGCCGGCGCCGCGCTGCGCGTGACCTTCGTCGTCGATCCGGACGGCATCATCCGCTCGGTCAGCGCGTACGACCTCTCGGTCGGCCGCAACGTCGGCGAAGTCCTGCGCACGCTGGATGCACTGCAGACCGATGAGCTTTGCCCCTGCAACTGGCAGAAGGGCGAAGACGTGATCAAGGTGGCGTAATGAGCGCTCTCGACGAACTGCGCGACGCGATTCCGGAGCCGGCCCGCGACATCCGGTTGAATCTGCAGTCGGTATTGCAGCCAGGCTCTCTTTCTCCCGCGCAGCGTTGGGGTGTGGCGATCGCTTCGGCGGTCGCCACGCGCAACGCTCGCCTGCGCGACGCGATGATCGGCGACGCGCGCGTCGAGGTCGGCGCGGACGTGATCGACGACGCGCTCGCGGCCGCGGCGCTGATGGCGATGAACAATGTGTACTACCGCTTCCGCCATCTCGTCGGCAAGGAGTCGTACAGCCAGATGCCGGCTCGGCTGCGCATGCAGCGCATCGCGCGTCCGCTGACGAGCAAGGCCGACTTCGAGCTGTTCTGCCTCGCGGTCAGCGCGATCAACGGATGCGAGATGTGCATTCGCTCGCACGAGGCGGTCGTGCTGCAGGGCGGATTGTCGGAGGAGCAGGTGCACGACGCGATTCGCATCGCCGCTACGATCAACGCGGCGGCGGTGGCAATCGAGCTGCCGGTGATGGAAGGCGTGATCGCGTAGGACTTCTAGGACGTTCTAGGACTGATAGGACATCGTAGGACGTCCTATCGGTCCTATCGGTCCTATTCGTCCTATCGGTCCTATTCGTCCTACGGGCGCGGGAATGAACGCTGCACGTTGCGAAGCGTGATCCGTAGACGTGCGATCGGCGCGGAAGTGCGCGACGAAGGCGTTCACTTCCGTATCTGGGCACCAGTGCACGAGCGCGTCGCGGTCGTCATCGATGGCCGGGACTTTTCTCTCGATCGCGAGGACGACGGATATTTTTCTGCGTTAGTGCGCGATGCGCGCGCCGGCTCGCGCTACGGCTTCCGCCTCGGCGATCACATTTTTCCTGACCCGGCATCCCGGTTTCAACCCGATGGTCCGCACGGGCTGTCGCAAATCATCGATGCCTCAACGTATCGATGGGGCGATGCGCAGTGGCGCGGCGTCGCGTTGAAGGGTGCGATCGTGTACGAGCTGCATGTCGGCACATTCACGCGCGAAGGAACCTACGCCGCCGCCGCGCATCACCTCGGCGAGCTCGCGGAGCTCGGCGTGAATCTGATCGAGCTGATGCCGCTCAACGAATTTCCCGGCGAGTTCGGATGGGGATATGACGGCGTCGATTTGTGGGCGCCGTATCACTGCTACGGCACGCCCGACGACTTGCGCCGCTTCATCGACGACGCGCACGCGCACGGCATCGGCGTCATTCACGACGTGGTCTACAACCACTTCGGGCCGGACGGTTTCTATCTGACGCAGTTCGCGCCGCAGTTCACGACGAAGCGCAACGCCACGGAATGGGGGGACGCGATCGATTTCGAGTCGCCGCACGTGCGGCGGTTTTTCACCGAGAACGCGGCGTACTGGATCGACGAGTTTCATTTCGACGGACTGCGCCTCGACGCGACGCAGTCGATTCACGACTGGAGCACGCCGCACATCATTCGCGAGATCACCGAACATGCGCGCGCCGCGGGGCCCGATCGCACGATCCTCGTCGCCGCGGAGAACGAGCCGCAGGATGCGCGGCTGATCCGGGAGTACGGCGTCGACGCGATGTGGAACGACGACTGGCACCACGCCGCGAACGTCGCCGCGACGGGACGCGTAGAGGCGTATTACGTCGACTACCGCGGAACGCCGCAGGAGTTCGTGTCGATGGCGAAGCTCGGATTTTTGTATCAGGGGCAGTATTACAAGTGGCAGCGCAAGCGGCGCGGCACGGTGTCGCACGACATCGCGCCGGAGCGGTTGTTTTGTTTTCTGCAGAATCACGATCAGGTCGCGAACACGGCGCGGGGCGAACGTCTGTGGCATCCCGCGCTGACCGCGCTCCTGCTGCTGCAGCCGCAGACGCCGATGCTGTTTCAGGGACAGGAGTTCGCCGCGCGCACGCCGTTTCTCTATTTCGCCGATCACAAGCCGGAGCTCGCGGCGCTCGTGGCAAAAGGCCGTGCGGAGTTCATGCAGCAGTTCCCCTCCATCGACATCGACGCGCTCACGCTCCCCCACGCGCGCTCGACGTTCGAAGCGTCAAAGCTCGATCGCCATCATCGCGACGAAGACGCGCTGCGCATCCATCGCGAGTTGATCGCGTTGCGGCGCGAGCACCCATTCTCCGCCCAGCGCAACGATTGGCTGCACGGCTGTGTCCTCGGCGAGCAATCGTTCGCGCTGCGCTGGCTCACCGGCGGCGACGACGATCGCCTGCTCATCCTCCACCTCGGCGATCCCGTGCGCATCGATCCGATGGACGATCCGCTGCTCGCGCCGCCGGACGGATTCACGTCGTGGAAAGTGCGATGGCAGTACGAGGACGTCGCAATCGTTCTGCAGCCATCGCGCGAGACCTAACGCGAGATCCGCAGGTTGTTCTGCACGTCCCTCACGCCGCGCACCGACTCGCAGATGTCTTCCGACAGCCGCTTCGCGTAACGCTCATTCACGCTTCCGTTCAGCGTCACGACCCCTTCGGCAACCGCCACTTCGATGTCGCTCGCGTCGACGTCGTGGTCCATCGCCAGTCGCTCGCATACGTCTTCCCGGATGCGGTCGTCGGAGCGCTGATAGTTTTTCGGGCCGCGTCCGCGATACGACTGCTGCGGACCGTGGTCGGTGTCGTAGCCGATGTTCCAGTCGCGATGCCGCGACGGCGGCACGCCTTCGTCGCCGCGCCGCAGATACCCTTCGCCTTCGTATCCGAACATCCCGCGGTTCCGCTCGCGATCTCCGTCTGGCATTTCCGGCCCTCCTTGTTTCTGCGCGGGAAACACAGCAACACGCGCACCAGAGTCCGGATGGCAGATGGCAGATGGCGGATGGCGGATGGCGGATGGCATGGGCCGGCGGGGCCATCTGCCATCCGCCATCTACAATAGCAGCGTGTGCCGGTGGTGCAAGGGCGCGGTGAGCGGGCGGCGGCGGACGTTCTGTTCCGACGCGTGTGTGCATCAGTGGCGATTGCGGTCGAGCCCGACCTATCTGCGCGAGTGCGTGTTCGAGCGGGACCGAGGAGTCTGCGCGTTGTGCCGCGTGGACACGCATCGATTGCGGCGGCGCATCATGCAGCTGCCGTTCGCGAAGCGGATGCGCGAGATCCGCGCGCTGCAAGAGCGCGGCGTCATCCACAAGCGCCGCAAGTCGTGGTGGGAGGCGGACCACATCACGCCGGTCGTCGAAGGCGGCGACTCGAACCTCGAGAACATGCGCACATTGTGCATCCCGTGTCATCGCGGGGTCACGGTCGAATTGCGGTTGCGGCGCAAGTCACCAGCTGTCGCTCGCTCCTCCGCCGCCGCTGCTGCCGCCTCCGCCGGAGAAGTCGCTGGAGGAGGACGAATCGGACGATGATGACGAATCGGATGTACTCGCTGCGCTTGAAGTACGGCTTCACGACTTCGCTCGTGATCCGTTTCGACATCGCATCGGTGAGCATGCCTTCGAGACCGTAGCCGACTTCGATGCGCATCTCGCGATCGTCTATGAAGACGAGAAAGAGCACGCCGTTGTCGCGGCCTTTCTGTCCGATGCCCCGCCGAAACTGGCGATCCGCACGCGCGGAATGGCGATCCGCACGCGCGAAATGATTTGCAACCGGCCTGTTTTCGTTTGCAACCGGCCTGTTTTCATTTGCAACCGGCCCGTTTTCGTTTGCAACCGGCCTGTTTTCATTTGCAACGGGCCCGTTTTCATTTGCAACCGGCCCGTTTTCGTTTGCAACCGGCCTGTTTTCATTTGCAACCGGCCCGTTTTCGTTTGCAACGGGCCTGTTTTCATTTGCAACC
>Ga0066653_10000501_pt1 | contig 10738 bp, 10 predicted proteins | sample GraSoiAngelo_102_FD_75173 | JGI IMG/M metagenome (GOLD analysis project Ga0066653, IMG submission 75173) | Grasslands soil microbial communities from the Angelo Coastal Reserve, California, USA - 14_0903_02_40cm | ecosystem: Environmental > Terrestrial > Soil > Grasslands | place: USA...
CGGCTGCGCGGCGGAGGCGGCGAACCGGGCGCTGATCGTCGACGCCACGCACATGCCGGCCACGATCGACCTCGAGTACATCCTGGACGAGCGCGGCCGCGAGCTGTACGGCGAGCTGACGCGCTGGCTCGACCTTGCGCGCACGGGCCTGTGGCACCGCATCGTGGACGACAACTGGCAGGCCTCGCAGGCACACGGCGGGTTCTTCAACGAGGCGAAGCACCACCTGCGGCCGATTCCCCAGAGCCAGATCGACCTGACCGCCGGGGGCACCCGGGCGTTCCCGCAGAACCCGGGTTACTGAGGACGCTGCGCCGGACGCTGAGCAGCCTGGTACTGATCGGCGCCCTGGCGGTCGGCTGTGCGCGGCCGCCGCAGCCCGGCGTCAGGCGCACACGAGGCACGCTGCGCGCGGCATTCGAGGGCGCGTTCCTGGTCGGAGCGGCGCTCAACGCGGCGCAGTTCTCCGGGCGTGATACCCTCGGCGCGGCCCTCGTCAGGGCGCAGTTCAACGCGATCACGCCCGAGAACGTGCTGAAGTGGGCGTCGGTGCACCCCCGGCTCGGGACCTACGACTTCACGGCCGCCGACCAGTACGTGGCGTTCGGCGAGCGCCACCGGATGTTCATCGTCGGCCACACGCTGGTGTGGCACAAACAGACGCCGCGCTGGGTGGTCCAGGACTCGAGCGGCCAGCCGGTGAGCCGCGACACGCTGCGCCAGCGGCTGCGCGACCATATCCAGACGGTGGTGGGGCGTTTCCGGGGCCGGATCCGCGGCTGGGACGTGGTCAACGAGGCGCTGAACGACGACGGCACGCTGCGACGGACGCCGTGGCTCACGATCCTCGGTGAGGACTACCTCGCGCAGGCGTTCCGGTTCGCCCACGAGGCCGATCCCGACGCGGAGCTCTATTACAACGACTACGCACTCGAGAACGCTGCTAAACGGCGCGGCGCCCTCGAGCTGGTGCGCCGGCTCCGGGCCCAGGGAGTTCCGGTGACGGGCGTCGGGTTGCAGGGCCATAACCGCATGGACTGGCCCACGCTGGCCCAACAGGATTCAGCGATTGTCGCCTTCGCCGCGCTCGGCGTGCGGGTGATGATCACGGAGCTCGACATTGACGTGCTGCCGCGCCCCGGTGAGTCGGTCGCCGACCTGAACCCCTATCGGGCTGGCCTGCCGGACTCGGTGCAGCGCGCCTTGGCGCAGCGCTACGTGGACCTGTTCACTGTGTATCTGCGCCACGCCGGCGACATCAGCCGGGTGACCTTCTGGGGTGTGGCGGACGGGGATTCCTGGCTCAACAACTGGCCCGTGCCGGGACGGACGAACTATCCGCTGCTGTTCGACCGGCAGCGCCGTCCGAAGCCGGCATTCGATGCGGTGATCGGGGTTACGCGCCGTTAGCTTTGAATCGGGCGTGGCGCCCGGGAGGTACTGTGGCTCGGCGATCGACGGCGAGCGAGGCCGCGCACACGGCATTCGCACCAGAGCTGAAGCAGAGTCTGTCGGACAGACTGGCGCGGCGGATCAGAGGAATGATCCAGCGGGGGCAGTATCGCGTAGGCGATCGGCTGCCCGCGATCATGGAGATGGCGAAGCGGTTCGGCGTAGGACATCCGACGGTGCGCGAGGCCCTGAAGAAGCTCGAGACCATCGGCGTGGTCGAAATCCGCCACGGGTCCGGCGTGTACGTGAGCCGGAGCGAAGAGGTCCTGGTGCTGGCCAGCCCGGACTACCCGGGCACGGTCAGTAAGAAGCTGCTGCTCGATCTCATTCGGGCCCGCATGGCGCTCGAGGCGCAGTCGGTCGCCGATGCGGTCCAGAAGGCGACCGCCGCGCACCTGAAGGAGATGCGGCGGCTGCTCGCCACGGCCGGCGCGAACCTCACGAACGACGACATCCTGAACACCGTCAACATGTCCTTCCACCGGCAGATCGCTCTGGCTTCCGGCAACGCCGTACTGGTCCAGCTACTCGACGTCCTGCGCGAGCTGTTCACCGAAGAGCAGCGGCTGATCCTGAACATCTTCGGTTCGCGCGAGCGCGATCACGCGGGTCACCTGGCCATCCTCGACGCGATGGAGCGGCGCGATGCGAAGCTCGGGGTGAAGCGCATGCGGGCGCACCTCAAGGGCGTCGAGGACGCGATTCTGCGGTGGAATCCCGAACATCACCCGGTGGGCTGAGTCAGGGGCGCGTCGCGACGAGGATGACCCCGTGGCCGTGGTCCAGCCCCCAGCGCGCCGCGGCAACGATCCCGTCGACATGCCGGATGAACAGCACGTTCGCCAGCGGCAGCGTGCGCAGCGCCTCGACGCCACCGAGTCGGGAATCGTCGAGATAGACCTGTACGTGGCCGGGAGCGGAGAAACTGTCTGGTCCCCGCTCCCGCAGCCAATGCGCGCGCAGTGCTTCGATCGCTTCAAAGACCGTGGAGAACCGGTGCTCACGCAGCTCTTCCTGCGTGAGCAGGTCGCGATCCGCCCGGAGGGTGGTGCCGTGGGGTGAGCGAGCCGAGCAGCCCGCCGTGGCGACCAAGATCGCCGCCCAGCCCAACACGACGCACCAGCGCGTCATGGTCGAGGGACGCTAGCCGGCGCGGGCCGGCGCAACCATCGGCTGTGCGACCCGCAGCCGACTGGCGGCTCGGAGGAAGCTGCCTTCTTGGCGACCGCGACGAAGTACCGCAGGTGACGCAATTCCATCAGGTGATCAATCCCTTCAACGCAGTGGTCACGAACCGCCGGATGACGCCGAGTCGCATCCCGCAGCTGTCCAGCAGGAACGCTCCGGCCGCCACGCCGAGCAGGTGGTCCGCGCACGCGGGCAGCGACACGTCGTGCGACAGGCTACCGTGGCGGCGCGCGTTCGCGAGCGCCCGCGCGAGCAGCCGGCGCACGCGATCGAAGTGTCGGCGCACGCGCCTCGCCGCCGCCGCGTCGACGGCACCGCGCTCGAATGCCGCATTGCAGATGAAACAGCCCCGCGCGTCGCCTGACTGGCGAATCACCTCGAGCACCCGATCGAAGAACGCCCGGATCTCGGGCACCGAGGCCCGCGCCTGCTCGAGCGGCGCCAGCATCGGGTCCATGACCGTCTGCGAATAGCGCTCGAGAGTGGCGAGGAACAGATCGCGCTTGCCGCCGAACGTCGCGTACAATCCGTAGCGGCTGGCACGAGTCCGGCGGACGAGCCGGTCGAGCCCGGTCGCGGCATACCCGTCACGCCAGAACAGCTCCATGGCGCGGTCGAGGGCTTCTGCGGGCTGGAACGCTTTGTTCCGTGGCACGCGCACCCCGATTCAAGAACGTGTAGTCTGATATAATAGCGCCCCCGTCGGCGCCAGCGCCAACCGGCCTGCGGCAGTCCCCGCAGGGACCGGACCTATCGCTCGGAGCGCTACCTCCCCCAACAACAAAGTATTGGACGAGCGGCGGTCTGGCGGGCATGTGTCCAACAGTGGCGCGCTCAGATCGGAGCCAGTCGGTGCGGGTCCCGCTGCGGGTGTTGATCGCGGAGGACTCCGAGGACGACGCCCGGCTGCTGCTCCGGGAGCTGCAGCGCGCGGGCTTCGACCCGGCGTACGAGCGGGTGGACAGCCCCACCGCCATGCAGGCGGCGCTCGATCGCCAGGCGTGGGATCTCGTGATCGGCGACTACAGCATGCCGGCGTTCAGCGGCCCGGCGGCCCTCGCCCTGTTACGGGCATGCGATCTCGATACGCCTTTCATCTTTGTTTCGGGCACGATCGGCGAAGACGTCGCGGTTGAGGCGATGAAGGCGGGCGCGCAGGACTTCCTCACCAAGGGGAATCTCCGCCGCCTGATCCCGGCCATCGAGCGGGAGCTGCGCGATGCGGACGTGCGCCGCGAGCGCCGTCGGGCGCAGACGGCCCTGCTCGAGCGAGCGCGCCTGGCGGAGCTGACTTCCGACGTCGGGATCGCCCTGACGCAGGGTACGGACCTGCGGGCGATGCTGCAGCTGTGCGCCGAAGCGCTGGTGCGCCACCTCGACGTGGCGTTCGCCCGCATCTGGACCCTCGACGACGCGAGCGGAATCCTCGAGCTCCAGGCGAGCGCCGGCATGTACACGCACATCAACGGGGCTCACAGCCGCGTGCGCCTGGGACAATACGAGATCGGTGCGATCGCGCGGGAGCGCCGTCCCCATCTCACCAATCAGGTCGTGGGCGACCCCCAGGTCCACGACCAGGAGTGGGCTCGGCGCGAGGGGCTCGTGGCGTTCGCCGGCTACCCGCTGGTGGTGCACGATCGCGTGCTCGGTGTCGTGGCGATGTTCGCCCGGCACCCCCTCTCCGAATTCTTGCCCAAGGCGTTGGCGTCGATGGCGAGCGCCGTGGCCGTCGGCATCGAGCGGAAACGCGCCGAGGAGGCGCTGCGGCAGTCGGAAGCGCGGCTGCGCCAGGCGCAGAAGATGGAGGCGGTCGGCCGCCTAGCCGGAGGCGTCGCGCACGACTTCAACAACCTCCTGACCGTGATCACCAGCTACAGCGACTTGTTGCTCGAAGATCTGGGACCGGACGATCCCAAGCGCGACGACGTCGGCCAGATTCGTCAGGCCGCGGAGGGCGCCGCCGCCCTCACCCGTCAGCTGCTCGCGTTCAGTCGCCAGCAGGTGCTCGAGCCCAAGGTCCTGGACCTGAAGGCCACCGTCGCGGCCACCGAAAAGCTGCTCAAGCGGCTGATCGGCGAAGACGTTCAGCTCACCACCTCTTTGGCACCGGATCTGGGCGCGGTGAAGGCGGACCCCGGCCAGCTCGAGCAGGTCATCATCAACCTCGCGGTCAACGCCCGCGACGCGATGCCGGCCGGAGGCCGGCTGACCATCGAGGCGGCCAACATGGAGATGGACGACGTTTACGTGCGCAGTCACGCGCCTGCCCGCCCCGGCCGCTACGTCATGTTGGCCATGTCCGATACGGGAATCGGCATGGACGAGCAGACCAAGGCCCGTATCTTCGAGCCGTTCTTCACGACCAAGGAGAGCGGTAAGGGAACGGGGTTGGGGCTGGCCACGGTGTACGGGATCGTGAAGCAGGCGGGTGGGTTCATCTGGGTGTATTCCGAGCCCGGCCGAGGGTCGAGCTTCAAGGTCTACCTGCCGCGCGTGGACGAGCCCGCCGAGCCCGCCGTCGCTCGGATTGCGCCCGCGGAGCCGCGCCGCGGCACGGAGACCGTGCTGGTCGTGGAGGACGCAGCGTCGGTCCGCATGGTAACGCGCCAGGTGCTCGAGCGTTACGGGTACGCCGTGCTGGAGGCGCCCAACGGCGACACCGCGCTGCGGCTCGCGGCCAAGCATCACGGTCCCATCCATCTGCTGCTGACGGATGTCGTCATGCCCGGGCTCAGCGGGCGGCAGCTGGCCGAGCAGTTGGCGCAGCTCCGACGCGAGATGAAGGTGTTGTATGTGTCGGGCTATGGGGAGAGCGCCGTCGTCCATCACGGCATCCTCGAGTCCGGAGTCGCGTACCTCCAGAAACCCTTCACGCCCGAGACGCTCGCGCGCCGCGTGCGGGATGCGCTGGACGCCTAGCGCCGCAATGGAGCGCATCCTCGTGATCGAGGACGATGCGCTGCTGCGGGGCGCGATTCGGATCGTGCTCGAGTCAGCCGGCTACGAGGTCCTCGACGCGGCCGATGGGGACGCCGGATTGCGGCTGCACCGCGAGCAGGGGGCCGACCTCGTGGTCGTCGACCTCTACATGCCCGAGCGGGACGGGCTGGAAGTCATCCGGGAAGTGCGGGCTGAGGCTCCGCAATCGAAGATCATCGCCATGTCGGGCGGCGGCGGCCTGAAGTTCGACCTGCTGGACGCGGCGACGGCCTTCGGTGCGTCGCGCACGCTGCGGAAGCCGTTCGCACCCAGCGTGCTTCTCACCACGGTGCGTGACCTGTTGGGAAAGCGCGGCCCACCGTAGCATTCTATTCAACGCCATGGCCGAGGATGATCGGGTATGACAGGGACGCCGCCCGCCGTGACGGTGAGTTTGCTGACCCGCATGCTGCGGGAGGCCTTCGAAGGGCCTCCCGGTCCCTGGACCTACTTCACCGATACATCCCCGGGGACCGGAGTCTTCGGCACGCTCAGCGGGTTGAGCGCCGCCGACGCGTCCCGTAAGGGGGGACCGGGCCACACCACGATCGCCGGGCACGTCCATCACCTGACCTCGAGCCTCGCCCTTTCGACCAGGGGGCTGCGCGGCGAGTCGACCTCGCGCGACCGCAGCGGGAGCTGGACAGTGTCCGCCGTCGACGACGCCGAGTGGGCTGCCTTACGGGCTCGACTGCACGATGAATATGCGACGCTGTTCGTGGCCGTGGAGACTCACGCTCGGTGGGACGAGGACGCTCTGGCCGTGGCGATCGGCGCCATCGCGCACACGGCGTACCATCTCGGCGCCATCCGGCAGCGACTCCCGGCCCGGCGACGCGGGTCGGCGCGCGCAATCAAGGGATGAACAGCGGCAGGTAGCGCTCGTAGCCCTCCGCCTGCAGGCGCTCCACCGGAATGAAGCGCAGCGCGGCGGAGTTGATGCAGTAGCGCAGCCCGGTCGGCGCCGGGCCGTCGTCGAACAGGTGCCCCAGATGGGAATCGGCGTGTGCCGACCGGACTTCGGTCCGCGCCGTGAAGAGCGACCGATCGGTCTTCTGGCGGATGTTCGCATCCTCGAGCGGCTTGGTGAAGCTCGGCCATCCGGTGCCCGACTCGAACTTGTCGAGCGAGCTGAACAGCGGCTCCCCGGACACCACGTCCACGTAGATGCCCGCCCCGTGGTTGTCCCAATACTCGTTGTGGAACGGCTGCTCCGTCGCCTCGTGCTGGGTCACCTGATACTGCAACGGCGTGAGCGACTGCCGCAGCTCGGCGTCGCCTGGCTTCGTGTCGCGCATAGTCGAATGTCCCTCCGCGTGCGGCGCCGCAGCGCCCCACACCTCCGCCAGGCGCCGGTCGCGGCCGCACGCCACGCGATACATCCCGTACCTGATCGGATTCTTGCGGTAATAGTGTTGGTGATCCGCTTCCGCCGGGTAGAACGCCTGAGCCCGGACGATCGCGGTGACGATCGGCCGCTCGAAGCGCCGCTCCAGCGCCCGCCGTGAGGCCGCGGCCACGCGGTGCTGCGCCGTGCCGCCGTAGAAGATCGCCGTGCGGTACTCATCGCCGTGGTCGCAGAACTGACCGTCGGCCTGGGTCGGATCGATGTCGTGCCAGAACGCGTCCACCAGCCGCTCGTACGTGATCTTTCCGGGATCGTACACCACCTGCACCGCCTCGAGGTGCCCCGTCAGCTCGGTGGACACCTGCTCATACGTCGGGTGCGGCGTGTGGCCGCCCGTGTAGCCCACGGTGACGGACACGACGCCATCGACCTGGTCGAAGGCGCGCTCCATCGACCAGAAGCAGCCGCCCGCGAAGGTCGCCGTGTCGAGCGGCGCGGCGGTGGCGACGGCGAGAGCGAGCAGCAGGTTCATGGACTGAAGGTAGAGGAGATGGGCGCGCGCGGGAAGCGTCCGGGCTCATTCTTAGAGCTCTCTCATCGGGCTCACACGAGTTCTTGCCGCTCGGTCGCGCCGGGGATAGCATCGAGCCGATGACCGCCACCCCTGAGTTCCCTTTCGGCATTGTCGGCGTGGCCCCGTTCGCCGGATTCGTGCACCGGTTCGACGATCTCATCGGGTCCGCGACCACGATGGCGCTCTACTTCATCCATTCCCGTCGCTGGCGCGAGAATCACGACGCCGCTATCAAAGCGTTCCTCGGCCGAGCAGGCACCACGCTCGAGGTGTTCCTCCCGGATCTCGAGGACCACGAGCTGATGTTCTCTCTGGGCAAGCATTTCGAGGACGGTCCCCTGATCCCAGCGTTGGTCGCGGATGCGTACCGTTATTTCGCGCGTCTCGCGAGAGACTTCCGCCAGCCCGCTCACGTCTGGCTGTTTGGTCGTTACCCGACGTACTCCTTCTACCGGTTCGACGCACGCGCGGTGATTGCCTTGTATTCCAACACCTCCGCCAAGAAGGAACTACCGGCGTTCGAGGTCACCGCGGATTCCTTTCTGGGAACGTTCCTCGCAGCGGACGTGAAAGACCTGAAGCAGGAGTGTCGCAAGCGAGCTCCGGGGGATTTGGAAGCCGTGATCCGGAACGCCGCCCCGTGACTCGCGGGGATATCGATATTGCACGTCGGCGACTGGCGCATCAACAGCTCCTGACACTCACCCTCACCCGGCTGGGGCGACATCGCCACGGCAGCGCTGGCGCTCGTCCTCGTCGCCGCCGGCGAGCCCCGCTCCCCGCTCGGCCGCGCCCTCACCCACGCCTGGAACGCGTTCGGTCTGCTCGACCTCGTGGTGGCGGTCGGCACGGCGACGGCGGTTACGTTGCGTGGCTCCGTCCCGGGCATCACCCCAGTGCTGTCGCTCCCCCTCGTCCTCGTCCTGACGTTCTTCGTCCCCATTCTGGTGGCGGACCACGTGGTCATTTTCCGCCGCCTGCGCGCCGCCCGCGGCACACGCCATGACGCCTGAGGCGTTGCCCGCCCTCGCGTGCGCTTGCGCTAGCGTGCGGCGGGCGGCGCGGGCCGTCACGCGGCTCTATGACGCGGCCTTGCGGGGCGCGGGACTGCGGGTGACGCAGGCGGCGGCCCGGCGGGCTTAGGCCGCGGACTTCGAATCACGAGTCGATCACCCCGCGCCCACCGCCTGTACGTCCAAACCCATCTCTTCGAGAAAACTGCTCCCGCCCGCGTCCATTCCAAATCGGCGCTCCACCCGCGTCAGCACCAGTCGCTCCCGCGCCCGCGTCATCCCCACATACAGGAGCCGCCGTGCCTCTTCGATCTCGGCCTGCCGATGTTCCGTCGACTCGCGATACCCGGGGACTTGGTAATCCTCCACGCCCACTATGTATACGCGCGAAAACTCCAAGCCCTTGGTTGAATGCAGCGTGAGAAGGTTGACGCGATCGGGCGCAACCTCGATGCCGTCCGATGTGGACAGGGCCACCCGCTCGAGCAGCCGGTCGATGCTGTCCGAGAGCGTTGCTGAGGCATCGCCATCCATCAGCGCCCGCAGGCGGGCCACCGCCGCGGGGTAGCGCTGCGCGGGATCGGGCTCGGCGCGGAGGCGCGTCATGAGGGCGCGCCCGCCCAGCCGGTGGATCACCTCGTCGACGGACGGCGTCCCGGCTGCACCGGTGCGCTCGCGCTCCATCTCGTAGAATGCCAGTGCGTCGCCGTATCGGCCCAGCGTGTAGAACTTCGCGAGCTTGAACAAGACGTCCCGCTCCTTGCGACCGTCGGGGAGTCCCTTCGGGCTGCCCGCCTGCTGCTCTGTGCGGGGCTCGAGTGCCAGCGCCAGGCCGAGATAGTCGAGCAGGTTCAGCAGCACGGCTTTGCGCGCCCGGATTCCCCGCTGGCGCTCGAGCTCGCGGTACACCTGCGCCAGTGTGACGGCGTCGTCCAAGGCATGATGCGCGCGCCCGGCGTCGATGCCGAAGCGCAGCGCGAGGTCCTCGAGCTTGGCGCTGTCACGTGACAGCGAGCGAACCAGCGGCAGCGTGTCGTAGAACACGAGGCTGTCCACGCCGTCCCGTCCCGCTGCGAGCCGGCGCAGCACGGGAATGTCGAACTGCTGGCCGTTGTGGACGATGAGGATGTCCTCGCCGATGAAGGCGCGAAACTCAGACCACACCTCGGCAAAGGGCCGCGCGTCCCGTACGTCGTCATCCGTGTAGCCGTGGATCGCGCGCGCCGCCGGTGTGATCGGCCGGTATGGCTGGACCAGCGACTGAAACCGCTCCACGATCTCGCCCTTGACCACCCGCGCCGCGCCGACCTCCACAACCCCGCATACCTCGACATCCTTGTCTGTCGTTTCCAGGTCGAACGTGACGTACCGCTCGAGTGCGGTATCGAGCTCCTTGGCGTGCAGCAGCTGTAGCGCCTTGAAGAGAGTGAGCGGGGAGGCTATGGAGGTTGGGGAGGTTCGAGAGGTTGTGGAGGTTGGAACATGACGCAGGCCGGCCGCGATCAGCATCCCTCGCACAGCGATCTCCAGCCCTCCCTGTGGCTCGATCACGATGTCTCGCTCCGCCGCAATCGCCGCCTCCAGCCGCTCGAAGAGTTGCACGGCTTCAGGGTTATCGGCGGGATCGCTGAGCTCGTCGTGCCGCTCCTCCAAAGCGTTCCGGTACGGCCCGACGCTCTGCGACAGGATCTCGTCGACAAGAGGTAGCAACGCGCTGTGCGAACGGCTCAGGGCGCGGAGGTTCTCCACCTGATAGACCAGCCGCCACAGCTTCTTCGTGTCGGGGTGCTGCGCCGGCCGGCGCCGGGCGAGCGCGCGTACCGCCACCAGAAAATCGCCGGCGTCTCCCCGCTCCGCGTTCGCGGAGAGGGGGAAAGGGGGAGAAGCCATTACTTCCTGCAGAAAGTGCGCCGACAGCACGCACTGCGCGAACGCCTCCAGCGCCACGGGGTCGTTCGGGTCACGCACGATCCGCAGCGCGGCGATCACGTACTTGATGACGTCGTCTTCGACGAGCGAGCGCCCGCGCGCCAGCCGGCAGGGAATCCCCGCACGAACGAGCCGCCCCTCGAGGTACTCGCCGATCTTGTGCCGGCGATAGAGTATGGCGTAGTCGCCCCATCCCAAGCGCGAGGCCGCGCAGTCGCTGCGGAGATCCTCGAGCAGCCAAGACGCCTCTTCTGC
>Ga0066653_10000502_pt1 | contig 10733 bp, 9 predicted proteins | sample GraSoiAngelo_102_FD_75173 | JGI IMG/M metagenome (GOLD analysis project Ga0066653, IMG submission 75173) | Grasslands soil microbial communities from the Angelo Coastal Reserve, California, USA - 14_0903_02_40cm | ecosystem: Environmental > Terrestrial > Soil > Grasslands | place: USA...
CCCCCGCCGCGCGGATGGCGCGCACCGCGTAGTAGTAGGTCCGGTCGTTGTCCAGGCCACGATCCTCGAACGACGTGACGCCCGGGGCCGTGCGGCCGATCGGGGAGGGCTCGGCGGCGACATTGCCGGCACGCAATACCTCGTACGCGAGCGGGTCCGTCACCGGCGTGCCGTCGGCGAGCTTCGCCGGCGGCTGCCAGGTCAGCCGCGCCGCGTGGTCACCGCCCTCGCCCCGCAGCGCCTGGGGCGCCTCGGGGGCCGCGATGTAGGTGATCGAGACGCGCGCCGACGGCGGGCTCGTCCGGCCCGAGGCGTCGGCGGTGGTCGCCACGTAGGTGTAGCGGCGGCCGTATGCGAGGTTCTGGCGGTCGACGTACGTGATGCGGTTGCCGCGCAGGGACGACGGGGCCGGGCCTTGCAGGAGAAACGTCGCGATCTCCGTGTAGCCGGCCACGCGGTCGCGGTGCAGCATCGCCGGCCGTGGCTCGCCGGCGCCGGTGTCGTCGACGCGGTAGAGCCGCGCGATGCCCGGCTCGAGGATCCGCGAGTTGTCGACGCGGCGGGACGGCACCGTCCACGCGACCTCGATGCCGCCCTCGCGCTCGACCGCGGTCAGGTCGCTGACCGCCTGCGGGATGCGGATCTCGGGCGGCAGCGGGCTGCCGCGGCGGCCGCAGGCGTCCAGCGCGAGCACGGCCAGGGCGGCGGCGGTGAGGGCGGCGGCGCGCCGGCGGCCGGCGCTCACGAGCCTACGAGCGCGCGTGCCTCGGCGAGCGCCTTCTGCACGGCGGCGGGCGCGGTGCCGCCCGTGACCGCGCGCGCCCGCAGCGAGGCCTCCACCGTCAGGGCGTCGCGGACGTCGGCCTCGATGAGCGGCGAGAACCCGCGCAGCGCCTCGAGCGGCAGCGCCTCGAGCCCGACGCCGCGCTCGAGCGCCAGACGCACGGCCTTGCCGACCACGTCGTGAGCCTGGCGGAAGGGCAGGCCCTTGCGGACGAGATAGTCGGCGAGGTCGGTGGCGGTGGCGTAGTGCTCGCCGGCGGCGGCGCGCATGCGATCGGTGCGGAAGGTCAGCGAGCCCAGCAGCGGTGGCAGCACGCCGAGCACGGCCTCCAGCGTGTCCACCGAGTCGAAGAAGGGCTCCTTGTCCTCCTGCAGGTCGGAGTTGTACGAGAGCGGCAGGCCCTTCATCGTCGTCAGCACGGCCACGAGACTGCCGTAGAGCCGGCCGCTCTTGCCGCGGATCAGCTCGGCCACGTCGGGGTTCTTCTTCTGCGGCATGATGGACGAGCCCGTGGCGAACGCGTCGGCGAACTCCACGAAGCCGAACTCGGCCGTCGCCCACAGCGTGAGGTCCGCGGCGAGGCGCGAGAGGTGCATCCCGGCGATGGCCGCCGCCGCCAGGTACTCGAGGATGTAGTCGCGGTCGCTGACCGCGTCGAGGCTGTTCGGCGTCACCCCCGCGAATCCCAGGTCGCGCGCGAGCGCCTCGCGGTCGATCGGGAACGCGGTGCCGGCCAGCGCGGCCGCGCCGAGCGGCAGCCGGTCGGCGCGCGCGGCGCAGCCCGCCATCCGCTCGCGATCGCGCTCGAGCATGAAGACGTAGGCCAGCAGGTGGTGCGCGAGCACGATCGGCTGAGCGCGCTGCAGGTGCGTGTAGCCGGGCATCGGCGCCTCGGTCGTCTCGCCGGCGCGCGCGACGAGAGCCGCCTGCACCCCGCGCAGTCCCTCGCGCGCGCGGGCGGCCGCCTCCTTGAGGTACATCCGCTCGTCGAGCGCGATCTGATCGTTGCGCGAGCGCCCCGTGTGCAGCTTGCCGCCGACGTCGCCGATCAGCTCGACGAGCCGCCGCTCGACGTTGGTGTGGATGTCCTCGAGCTCGGGCCGGAACGGGAACGTGCCCGCCTGCAGCTCGGCGCGCACGGCCTCGAGGCCCTTCACGATCGCGTCACGCTCGGCGTCGGTGAGCAGCCGCGCCCGTGCCAGCGCGCGCGCCCACGCGATGCTGCCCGCGACGTCCTGCGGCCAGAGCCGCCGGTCGAACGCGAGCGAGCCGGTGAAGCGCTCGGCCGCGGGGTCGGCGCCCTGCGAGAACCGGCCGCCCCAGGTCTTCGTCACGGCAGCAGCGCCGCGATGTCGGCCATGATGCGCGCGGTCACGTCGCGCCGAGTCTCGCGGGCGCAGGCACCGTTCGGCGAGAAGCGCCGCGGCGGGCCGAAGCGCACGGCCAGCGGCGTCGCGCGCGGCACGTAGAAGCGCCGGCCGCGCAGGGCCTCCCACGTGCCGCGGATGCCCGCCGGCACCACCGGCGCGCCCGAGTGCAGCGCGAGCAGCGCCACTCCCGGCAGCCCGCGCTCGAGCCGGCCGCTGACGCTGAACGGCCCCTCGGGGAAGATGCCGACGACACGCCCGCGCTCGAGCGCGGCGAGCGCCTGGCGCAGCGCGCCGACGTCGGCGCGGTCGAGGTTGAGGGGGATCGAGCCGATGTGCCGGTGGAACGCCGGGTGCAGCGGCGTCGCGCGCCACACGCGCGGCATCACCAGGAAGGTGATCGGTGCCGGCACGCTCACGCCGAGCACCACCCCGTCGAGGTAGTTGTGGTGGTTGGCCGCCACGAGGTAGGGGCCGCACTCGGGCAGGTGCTCGGCGCCCTCCACGCGGAGCCGGAACCAGCGCTCGAGCACGCCGCGCACGGGCGTCCGCAGCGCGCGATAGAGGAAGGGGAACTCCGACAACACGCGGCCGACACCGGAGCTCGCAGGCAGCGCGGTCGAGCGCGACATTCCGCGATTTATAGCACGCTCTCCGGGGGTGTTCTACCGCCAGCTAGCGGCGCGACAGTCGGCGCGACAGGCGGTAGCGCGCGACGGCGGCGTTGTGCTCGTCCACCGTCGTCGAGAAGTGATGGCGGCGGTCGTCGCGCGCGACGAAGTAGAGATACTTCACGGGCGCCGGATCGAGCGCGGCGTGGATCGCCTCGAGCCCCGGACTGGCGATCGGCCCCGGCGGCAGCCCGGCATGCACGTAGGTGTTGTACGGGTGGTCGATGACGAGGTCCGCGCGGCTCAGCGCCCGCCGTTCCTTGGCCACCGCGTACTGGACGGTCGGGTCCGCCTGGAGCGGCATCCCGATCTTCAGCCGGTTCCAGAAGACCGCCGAGATGAGGCGCTGCTCGTCCTTCACGATGGCCTCGCGCTCGATGATCGAGGCGAGCGTCAGGAGCTGGTGCGCGCTGAGTCCCCGCTCGCGCGCGCGGCCGTGGATCTCCGGCGTGAGCTTCGCGCGCATGCGCTGGACCATCTTGCCGAGCAGCTCCTCCGGGGTCATGCCGCGTACGAACTGATAGGTGTCGGGGAAGAGGTAGCCCTCGACGCTCGGCCCCTCGATGCCGTTGGCGTCGAGGAATCGACGGTCGGTCGCCGCCCGCGCCACCGCGTCGGCGCCCGCCAGCCGCTCGACCTCGAGGGCGCGCGCCAGCTCCGCCACCGTCGCGCCCTCGGGGTGCAGGATCGCGTGGTGGCGCACCCGGCCGCTCTCGAGCAGCGCGACGATGTCCACGATGGTGGCGTCGCGCGGGATCTCGTACTCGCCGGCCTTGAGGCTGCGCGGCGTGCCGCGCACGAGCGTGGCCACGACGAACGCCGGCCGGCTCCGGATCACCTGCGCCTGCGCCAGGCGGTCGGCGATACCCAGCAGACCGTGATGGGGCGGGATGGTGACCACGAGCGGCCCCTGGCGCACCGCGGGCGCGGGGGTCAGGGCCAGCCAGGCGAACCCCGCCACGAGGAGCCCGAGCGCGAGGAGGAGCCAGCGCCAGCGCATGATTCTTCGAGTCTACCGCGAGGGCGGGGCGGGGCCGAAATCGGCGTGTCGGGACGGCTTTGGTATACTGTCAGGCCTTGGGGTAGCGCCCCGCACTCTTCCACGGAGGTCCGCATGCAGGAGCTTCAACTGCCGACTCGTCACGACTGGAGCGCGTCCGAAAACGCCTACGGCAAGATCGCCATCGACTCGTTCGAGCCGGGCTTCGCGCTCACCGTCGGCATCGCCTACCGTCGCGCGCTGCTGTCGGCCATCCATGGCGCGGCGCCGACCTGGGTCAAGATCGAGAACGTGCTGCACGAATTCTCGCACCTGCCCGGCGTGCAGGAAGACACGCTCGACATCATGATGAACCTGCGCAAGGTCGTGTTCGCGTTGCACGTGAACCGGCCCAAGATCCTGCGCCTGAAGGCCCAGGGCACGCGCGTGGCGAAGGCCGGCGACTTCGAGCCGGACGCCGACGTGCAGATCCTGACCCCCGACGTGGTGCTCGCCACGCTGGACAAGGACGGCGTGCTCGAGATGGAGGTGTGCATCGAGCGCGGCCGCGGCTACCAGTCCGCGGAGAAGCGCGAGCCCGAGGCGCTGCCGATCAACGCCATCCTCCTCGACGCGGACTTCTCGCCGATCAAGCGCGTCAACTTCCACGTCGATCCCGTGCCGGGCAGCCAGACGGCCGACGGCGCACCGCGCGAGCGCCTCATGCTCGAGGTGTGGACCAACGGCAGCGTGGCGCCGCAGGCGGCGGTGGGCGAGGCCTCGCGGATCCTCCAGGATCACTTCAATTTACTGACGGACTTCCCGGAGACCACGCCCCAGGAAGAGGACGCCGAGCACGCCGAGGCGCGGCCCGGCACCGAGCTCAACGACAACCTCTTCCGCAACGTCGACGAGCTGGAGCTCTCGGTGCGCGCGTCGAACTGTCTGAAGACCGCCAACATCCGGACGATCGCCGACCTCGTGCAGAAGACCGAGGCCGAGCTGCTCAAGACCAAGAACTTCGGCAAGAAGTCGCTGAACGAGATCAAGACCATCCTCGGCGAGATGGGACTGTCGCTCGGCATGCGGCTCGACCCCGAGGAGCTGGAGCGGCTGCGCTCGCAGTACGAGCGCGCGTACGAGAGCTAGCATCTCGTCGCGGGCCCCGGCGGACCGGCGGCGGGGCCGCGGCCCGTTCGACCACGCAAATCGACGACGCGTTGCGCCTGTCAGCGGGCCACGAGTCTCAGCCGGGTCCGACGCAGTACCCAGAAGCCACGGGTCTCACGGGCCGCAGCCCCGCCGCCGGTCATGCCTTCCGAACGACTACCTCCGTAGGCGCTCGTCCTGCAGCGGCACCCCGCTGCGGCCGCCCCGGGTCGGCGTCAGCGCTTGAGGCGGGACTTGATGCGCGCGACGGCTTCTTCGGTGGAGGCGCGGTTGCCGAAGCCGGTGAGCCGGAAATAGCCCTCGCCGCTCCGCCCGAAGCCGGCGCCGGGGGTGCCGACCACGTGCGCCTCGTTCAGCAGCTTGTCGAAGAAGCCCCACGAGTCGAGGCCGGCCGGCGTCTTCACCCAGATGTACGGCGCGTTGCGACCGCCGTAGACCGTGAGCCCCGCCGCCTCCAGCCCCTCGCGGATCAACCGCGCGTTCTCCATGTAGAAGTCGATGATCGCGCGCACCTGCGTGCCGCCTTCGGGCGTGTAGACGGCCGCCGCCGCGCGCTGGATCTCGTACGGCGCGCCGTTGAACTTCGTCGACTGCCGGCGAAACCAGAGCCCGTGCAGCGGCACCGCCTCGCCGCTCGCCGAGCGCGCGGTGAGGTCCTTCGGCACCACCGTGTAGGCGCAGCGCGTGCCGGTGAAGCCGGCCGTCTTGGAGTAAGAGCGGAACTCGACGGCGACCTGGCGCGCGCCCTCGATCTCGAAGATCGAGTGGGGGATGTCGGGATCCTGGATGTAGCCCTCGTAGGCGGCGTCGTAGAGCAGCACGGCGCCGGCGCCGCGCGCCCAGTCCACCCAGCGCTTGAACGCGGCCCGCCCGAGGACGGCGCCCGTCGGGTTGTTCGGAAAACAGAGGTACACCATGTCGACGGCCCGCTCGGGCAGTGGCGGATCGAAGCGATTCTCGGCCGTGCACGGCAGGTACACGATGCGGTCGTAGCCGCCGCGCGCGTCGGGCGCGCCCGCGCGGCCCGCCATCACGTTGCTGTCGAGATAGACCGGGTACACGGGATCCGTCAGCGCGACGACGGCGTCGGGGCTGAAGAGCTCCTGGAAGTTCGCCGCGTCGCTCTTGCTGCCGTCGCTCACGAAGATCTCGTCGGGGGCGATCGTCACCCCGCGGGCGCCGTAGTCGTGCTAGGCGATCAGCTCCGTCAGAAACTCGTAGCCGGTCTCCGGGCCGTAGCCGCGGAACGTCTCCGCCCGCGCCATCTCGTCGACGGCCGCGTGCAGGGCCGCCACGATGGCGGGCGGGAGTGGCTGCGTCGCGTCGCCGATGCCGAGCCGGATCAGCTTCGCGTCGGGATGCGCCCCCTGGAACTCCTTCACCCGCCGCGCGATCTCGCTGAAGAGGTAGCCGCTCTTGAGCCGCAGGTAGTTGTCGTTGATCCTCGCCATGGCCCACGAATTCTAGCAGATCGTCTCCGGGTCGAGGCAGAAGCGCTCGACGGATCGGTCGCTCCAGCGCGTCACCGAGAGCGTCCGCCCGTCGGTCTCGACGAGCACGGCGCCGTCGCGGTCGGTGCGATAGACGCGCGCGCCGACGGCGCCCAGCCGCGCGAGCGTGCCGGCGTCTGGATGGCCGTACAGGTTCCGCGCCCCGACGGAGACGATGGCCACCGTGGGCCGGACGGCGGCGAGGAACGGCGCGGTACTGGACGTGGCGGCGCCGTGATGGCCGACCTTGAGCACCGTCGCGCCGAGCGGGATGCGAGCCTCGAGCAGGGCGCGCTCGCCCGCCGCCTCGACGTCCGAGGCCAGCAGCACGCTCGCCAGTCCCATCTCCACGCGCAGCATCGTCGCGCGGTCGTTGCGCCGGCCGTCGGGGACGTCGGGAACGATCGGCGTCAGCAGCGCGCCGCCGACACTGCGCGGCCGCGCCGCGTCGTCCCAGCTCTCCGTGACCGCGAACAGCCGGCGGAGCGCGGCCATGCCGCCCGCGTGGTCGATGTCCGCGTGCGTGGTGAGCGTGGCGTGCAGCGCCAGCACGCCGCGGTTCCAGAGAAAGGGCGCGACGGCGCGCTCGCCCGCGTCGAGACGCCACGGTCCGCCGGCGCCGGCGTCGACGACGACCGCGCGTCCGTCGGGCGTCTCGACGACGATCGCGTCGCCCTGGCCCACGTCGAGCACCGTCACGCGCAGCCGCCCGTCGCCGCGCGTCAGGATCGGCAGCGCGGCGAGTGCCGCTGCCGTCAGCAGGGCCAGCGTGGCGCCGGCGGCCAGCGTCCGGCACGGGCCGCGCCGCGCGCGCCAGCGCCACGCCGCGAGGGCACCGCCGAGCCCGGCGGCGTACGCGATGACGGCGCCGGCGCCCGGCGCGGGCAGGCGGATCACCGCGCCCGGCACCGCGGCGGCCAGGGCGGCCACCGCGCGCAAGAGGAGGAGCAGCGGCCACACGGCGCCGAAGGCCGCGGCGGCGGCGAGGTCGCCGACGGCCGCCGCGACCACGGCCAGCAGGCCGAGGACGGTGGCGGCGCCCGCGAGCGGCACCGCAGCGAGGTTGGCGATTATGCCGACGGTCGAGAGCTGGTTGAAGTGCACGAGCGCCACCGGCAGCACCGCGAGCTGCGCGGCGAGGCTCACGGCGAGCGCGGCCGCCATCGTGCCGCGCGGCATCGGCGCCGCGACGATGCCCGCCGTCGCCGCGAAGGAGAGCTGGAACCCGGGATCGAGCAGGTCGCCCGGGCGCGCGGCCAGGATCGCCAGCGCGGCGAGCGCCAGACTGTTCGTCACCGACGCCTCACGCTCGAGCAGCACGGCCGCCAGCACGAGGACGGCCATGATCGTCGCGCGGATCACCGACGGCTCGGGCCCGACGACGGCGGCGAAGCCGAGCACGGCGACGATGGCGCCGGTCGCGGCGGTGCGCCGGCCGCTGCCCGCCGCGCGCGCGAGCGTCCACACGGCGCCCGCGAGCAGCGCGACGTTGAACCCCGAGACCGCCAGCACGTGAAAGACGCCGGCGCGACGGAAGGCGTCCTGCACGTCGGCCGGCAGCGCGGTCCGGTTGCCGAGCACGAGCCCGCCGAGCAGCCCGGCCGACGCCGGCGGCAGTCGCTCGGCGAACGCGGCCAGCGCGAACCGCCGCACGCGTGCGGGCCACGGCGGCGCCGGCGGCTCGAGCGGGACGACCCGTGTCGCCGACGCGCTGCCCGTGACGTGGATGCCCTCGCGCGCCAGGCGCGCGGCCACGTCGAAGACGCCGGGATCACGGAAGCCCACCGGACGCTCGAGCCGCGCGTCGACGACGATGCGCTGGCCCTCGGCCAGCGGCGGCGGGGGACCGTACAGCCCGAGCGAGATCCGTCCGCTGCGCGGCACGCCGTCGACGCTCTCGACGTCGAGGGCCAGCCGGGCGCGATCGGGCGCCCACGCGATCGGGTCGGCGGCGAGCCGCGCCTCCACGCGCGCCGTCGCCGGCAGCGGCAGTCGGCCGACGTGGTCCGCTGCCAGCGGCGCCGGTGTCGCGCGCAGCGCGCCGAGCATGGCGATCGCCGCGAGCAGAGGAGCGAGGGCGTGCGCGGCCTGGCCGAGCACGAGCACCAGCACGGTGGCGGCCAGCCCGGCCGCGACCAGCGCCCACGCTGCGCGCGGCGCGATCCAGGGGGCGAGCGCGATGCCGGCGGCGAAGGCGACGGCCAGCGGTGCCAGCGGCATCGTGAGCCGGCTTGTTCTACCGGAGGTAAGGCTCATGGCGTGTTCACGGCGAGGCGTGGGCGCAGGCGCTCGAGCGTGGCGTGGCCGACGCCGCGCACGCGCCGCAGGTCATCCACCGAGCCGAACGGGCCCTCGCGCGCGCGGACGTCGACGATCCGCGCGGCCAGGGCCGGCCCGACGCCGGGCAGGCGCTCGAAGTCCGCGGCGGTCGCGAGGTTGACGTCGAGCGGCGTCGCGTCGTCGGCGTGGGCGCGTCGCCCGCGCGCCTCGTCCTCGCGCGGCCGCGCCGCCGCGCGCCGCGCCATCGGCTCGCGCGGGCCGGGCTCGCGGGCCGTCGGCGGCGGCGCGGCGCGGTCGAGGGCCTCGAGATAGGCGACGACGTCGGGATTCGCGCGGCGCCAGTGATCGATCGCGAGACCGCCGGCGCCGACGGCGACGACGGTGACGACGATGACGAGCTGCCGGCGCGTGTAGCCGAGCACGCGGCGACGATCGCACGCGCGATTCAGGCTCGCTAGAGTGGACGAAAGGTGACGGGCTAGCCCGCGAGGGGGAGCGACACGGTGAGCGTCGGGGGAAGAGCGGGCGACTGTTGTGGCGAGACTACACGGCGACGAGGTGGACGCACGCGGGGCCCCGGTGTGCCGCGCGCGCCCAGCAGCCACACCGGCCGTGCCCAGCCTGCGCACGCCGTTGCAGCGCGTCGCCGCCCGGTCAGGGCACGAGGGCGGCGCGGCTGATCTTCGTCGTCTCCCGGTTGTGCCACTCCGATTCGGAGAAGGCCTGGTTGATCTGCTCGAGGGGGTACTTGTGCGAGATCAGCCGATCGAACGGGAACCGCGTCCGGTTGCGCACGAGAAAATCGAGGGCGCGCGGAATCACCGCGGCGTCGTACATGATGACGCCGACGATCTTCTTGGCCCCCCACACGAGCGTGGCCGGCTCGAGCTCGACCTTGGCGCCGCGGCTGATGGTGCCGATCTCGAGATAGGCGCCGCCCGGCCGGAGCATCTCGATGCCTTCGGGGATGACCTGGGGGAAGCCGACGAAGTCGCACGCGACGTCGGCGCCCATGCCGCCCGTCCACTTGCGCACGAGCGTGACGCGCTCCTTGCGCTCGGCGACCTCCTTCACGTTGATCACGTGGTCGGCGCCGAACGCCCTGGCCAGCTCCAGCCGCCCGGGCAGCTGGTCGACGACGATCACGGTCGAGGCGCCCATGTCTTTCGCCACCGCCGCCGCCTGAACGCCGAGCCCGCCCGCGCCCTGGATCACCACGCTGCCGCCGAACCGGAGCCCGGCCTCCTGCAGGCCGAAGATCACCTGCGACAGGGCGCAGTTCACCGGCGAGACCAGCTCGTCGCTGAGCGCGTCGGGCACGCCGAACAGGGCGCCGCCGGGGCGCAGGTAGTAGTACTCGGCGAAGGCGCCGTGGAAGTGCGGGAACTCGGAGGGGCCGCGCGGCCGCTCGATCTTGGCCGGGCACGCCGCCGGCTGCTTGTTGAGGCAGACGTAGCACCGGCCGCACGGATAGAAGTAGGTGTACGCGACGCGGTCGCCTTCGCGCAGCGGGCGGCCCAGCGAGTCGGTCTTCACGTTCCGGCCCAGCTTCGCGACGCGGCCCGTCATCTCGTGGCCGAAGATCCAGCCGTCCTCCGGCAGCCGCAGCGGCGCGTCGCCGCGCCAGAAGTGCAGGTCGGAGCCGCAGACGTTGGCGAGCGAGACCTTGATGAGGACGGCGTCGGGCTCGATCTCGGGCAGCGGGACCTCGCGGATCTCGAACGGCTTGCCCGGCCCGAAGAAGACGGCGGCTCTGCCGACGGAGGGCATTGGACTGGCTCCTTTATATGTGCCGTCGGGGCGCCGTCGCAGGGCTGCCCACTCGGGCTCGCCTCGGGCGCGACGCCCTGCGGCTTCGCACTGCGGCCCGACGGTCAGGCGGTCGACGCGCGCGGCGACTGTCGGTCGGGCGGTCGACGCGCGCGCGGCTACTCGCCTCCGAGCTCGAACGTGTCGTGCAGCGCCCGTACGGCCAGCTCCGCGTACTTGTCC
>Ga0066653_10000512_pt1 | contig 10641 bp, 12 predicted proteins | sample GraSoiAngelo_102_FD_75173 | JGI IMG/M metagenome (GOLD analysis project Ga0066653, IMG submission 75173) | Grasslands soil microbial communities from the Angelo Coastal Reserve, California, USA - 14_0903_02_40cm | ecosystem: Environmental > Terrestrial > Soil > Grasslands | place: USA...
AATCGCTCACCGCTATCGTCCCGCAGAAAGAGCAGACAGATCTCGGCCTCCATCACCTGCGCCATCTGCTGGATGGTCTGCCGCATGACCTCTCTGAGGTCGCGCGCGGAGTTGATGAGTCGGCCTACGTTGCCGATGGTTTTCAGTTGCTGGAACTGGCGGTCCTTTTCCGCGACCAATTCCGCGTTCTGAATGGCCACGGCGAGATGTGTGGCCGCGATTTCCATTGCAGTTCGGCAGTCGACGCTAAACCCGCGGTCGAGAAGAGCGAAAGGATTACGGGCGGCCGTCTGTGGGTCATAGAGAGCGGACCTCTTATTGATGGCGCGCAGCACACCGCGAGGTCGGCCGTCGATGCGAATCGGGACGCCAAGATAATGCCGCACTTCTCCCGAGGGAATGTTTTTCAAGTACACATCGCGATTCTCAGTGTCAAATCGGTCGTCGTCGACCGCGGCCGCGGCCGTCTCCTCGTTCGGGAGATGGAATGTTTCGTTAATCGAGTAAACCTTCCCAGTCAGGCTTTGCCCTGCCGCGTACGTCTCGATCGGGTCCCGAACCATTCCATCGCCGCGCCGCTCCGCGCACAACTCGAGTAAACCCGTTGCGTCGTCGTAGAGGAAAATCGAAACGACTTCGGCATTGATGACGCGGGCGATCCTCCCGGTGACAATGCTGTAGACCGAATCGAGGCTGTTCCTGGTGCGCAGGCTGTCGTTAATCTCATAGAACATAGTTCCGATCTCTTGAAGATCGGAGCTCGCCTCCTGTCGTTTGCGATCCAGCCAATCTGCAGTAATGGCGAGCGAGGCCTGCGCGGCGAATTCGTCCACGATTTGCCGTCGCGCTTCCGTGAAGAAACCTTCGTGCTCGCTGCTGATATTGAGCACGGCGTCTACCTGCTTCGCGAAAATGCGTGTCGAGATGGGCACGAGATAGGCCGATCTGATGCTTTCCCAGTACTTCCGTTCCGCTTCTGTCATGCTCGGTTTACTGAGCGATGCCTCTGCGAAGATTCTAAAGTCCGGGTCATCTTGAAGGTTGCTAAATACCTGCACCTTCGCCGTTTGAACGACTCGCCCGGAAAAAAGCTCGCCTTTGGCACGAGGCCGCTCGAACACCACGCGTTGATCCTCGGCTCCCGCAAAGCCTTGGGTGAAGTAGTCGCCTCGACTGAAGTCGTAGAGACGGATGTGGCATGTGTAACCGCCGACGGTCGCAAGGACGGAGCGGCAGATCAGGGCGAGCGTCTCTTTCAATGGCGCAGGCGCGTTGATCGTTTTCTCAACCTCCAACAGCCTTTCGAGCTTGGTATGAAGCTCGGCCCGCTCGATATCGGCGAAGGCCTGCTGGATCGAGAAACGGATCGATTGCGCGGAGTCGTCCGCTTTCATCAGGTAGGTGAAGACGTCATACTCGAGCGCACGTTCGGCGCGAAGCAAGCGCTCGTGGGACGTCAAGACAACGACTCTGTACTCCCACGCGCGCGGCTGGATGTACTCCAGAACATCCGCGCCGGAGCTCGAACCGAGGTTGAGGTCGAGAATTACGACGCGGAGCTGAGGGTTGGCGTCGATCTTCTCGATCGCTTCCGCGGCGGATGCGGCTTCCACGAAGCGATGCCCCTTCTTCGGGAACAATCGAATGACCGACTTGCGGTACGCCGCATCGTCTTCGACGATCAGGATCTCCCTGGTCATGCGATCTCCGCCGTCGCAGGGCGTGGGAGCGCGAGCGTCACGCAGGTGCCTTCCCCTTCACGGGACTCGAGGTCGATGCGACCGCGGTGGCGTTTCATGATGTTTCGCGCAACGAACAGCCCCAGGCCAGTAGCGGACTTGCGTGTCGTGAAGAACGGCTCGAAACAGCGCTCTCTCGCGACTTGGTTCATGCCGCTACCATTGTCACGCCAGAAGAGCAGGACTTCATGCTCGGTCAAATGCGTCGCGATCCCGATCGATTTGTCGTGCCGGCGCCCATCCAGAGCGTCTCGCGAATTTTCGAACAGGACCTCGAGGACGAATTGAATCTGATCCGAATCGGCAAAGACCAATACCTCATCTTCGGGAAGGACGACAGAGAAATCGATTCGCTCTGTCGCGCAGAACGCTTGAACGCTGGAAGCGAATCGCGAGACACTCGATGTCAGTGAAAGGGCTTCCTCCCCCGGCTGCCCGCGACCCGTCATCAACAGCAATCGTCCCAGTCGGTGCAACACCGCGCGCCCCGTCTCACGAATCATGTCGCACGTGTCGTTCACCTCGTCGCGACCGGCGGCGCGGTGTTCCGACTCCAGGACGTCTACGCAGTTCAAGATGAGCGCAATGTCGCGCTTGAAATCATGTGCGAGAGACGAGGCGACGCGCGAGAGGTTGCCCAGCGCCAAGGTCTGTGCTTCGGCGTCGATCTTCTCCCGCCATAACTGGAGACGATGTTGCCGCAAAGCAGCGAGGCGCTCGATTGGCGACTTGCGTGTCATCGTGAATGTTCACTCGGACGTTGGCTCACGCATGGTAGCGCGTCGGACCTTCGAACGAACTGAGGAGCGAACGATTGCTTCATCCTCGGCGGTTGGCGAATCGCCGGGTCGCCTTCGACTCGGATGCCGTCACCCGTTCTCGAAGATCGAATTGCGCCGAAGCCGGTTCGTCGTCGTCGAGATCACCACGCCGCCAACGAGGTTCTAAGAAATCTCGTTTCCCCTGCACGACGCTCCGGTCCCCACCTTCCAAGACGACGCATTGCTCGTTCTGCTCGATCGTGTTCCTGCAGATCGTGGTGGCTCCCACGCCCGGCCCGATCGAGATCCCCCGCCGCGTGCCACGAGAGAGTTGGCTTTGTTTCCACAGACCTCGGTCCATCTATGGTTTGCCCGTGTCTCGCAGTATGGCTAGTATGGGTCCGTGAAGACGACGATCGAAATCAGCGATGCCTTGCTCGATCGAGCCAGGCGACATGCCAGAAGAACCGGGAGACCGTTGCGGGCGGTGGTTGAGGAGGGTCTCCGGGCAGTGCTGGAGGAAAAGCGCGTGCAATACACGCTGCCTGACCGAAGCGTGGGGAAAGCCGGAGCACCAAACCCGCTCATTTCGATGTCATGGCAGGATGTGCGTGACGAGATCTACGGCCGGCGGTGACGTTTGATTGCGGTGGACACGAACATCCTCGTGTAAGCGCATCGCCGCGAACCGGCCGAACATGCCGTTGCGTACGATCTGATGCGGTCGCTTGCCGAGGGAGGCGATCCATGGGCGATTCCGTGGCCGTGCATTTATGAGTTCTTCAGTGTCGTGACGAACCCGAAAATCTGGAAATCGGTTGCGAGTAGTCCAGACCAAGCCTGGGCACAGTTGACCGTATGGATGGAGTCTCCGTCAATTCGACTCTTGGCCGAGCCCGACTCCTTTCCCGCCGTTCTGGCGAGATTTGCACAGCGAGCGCGCGTTCGCGGTCCCCTCATTCACGATGCGCGAGTGGCTGCCATTTGTCTCGCCCATGGTGTCGAAAAGCTGATCACCTGCGATCGGGATTTCACGCTATTCCCCGAGCTGGCGACAAAAAATCCGTTTATCTGATAGAGGTCGCGCCCGTCACGTGGATGGTTCCTCCGACGGCCGCGACGAGTTGCGCGACGATCGATAATCCCAGTCCCGTGGTGCGCTCGCCTGCGGTCCCTGACTGGACCAGCCGCACGAACGGCTCGAAGATCGTGTCGAGTTGATCGGCCGGGATGCCGATGCCTTGATCCTTGGTGTCGAGGTGCAGCGCGTCCCCGTCTAAGAAAAGAGCTTCGAAAGGACAGGGTGGAACAGTGAAGCTTCTGGCTCTCAGATGCTGAAAGCTGATTCGCATGCAAAGATCTGAGCGTCAGACCTGCGATGACGTACGGAAGGTCGCGGCTTCTGGCGCTCAGATGTTCGATCGAAGAAAAGAGCTTCGAAACGACAAGGTGGAACAGTGAAGCTGCTGGCGCTCAGACTCGAATAGCTGATTCGCATGCAAGAGATCTGAGCGTCAGATCCGCGACGTTGCAACGGAAGGTCGCGGCTCCGGCGCTCAGATGTTCGATATAAGAAAAGAACTTCGAAAGGAGAGGGCGGAGCAGCGAAGCTTCTGGCACTCAGATGCGGAAACCGTTGCGCGCAGTCGTTGAGGAAGGTCTCCGGACACTGCTGGAGGAAAAGCGCGTGCGATACACGTTGCCTGACCGAAGCGTTGCGAAAGCCAGAGGGGGCCAATCCGCTCATTTCGATGTCGTGGCAGGACGTGCGTGACGAGATCTACGGTCGGCAGTGACGTTTGATTGCGGTGCACACGACGAGCTAGATACCGGGAGGTGGTTTCGACCGACTCAGCTTCACCAATCAAACGTTCCTTCGCCGCCGACGCGCGAACGTCGACGTTTTTGTGTGTAGAGACTGCCGCCACGCGCTATCATGAACTGACTAGTTCGATGACTAACTGACAGGGTTGGCAACGTGGCGCGAAAAGAATTCACGACGTGGCCGGTGCAGGACGCCAAAGCGCGCTTCAGTGAATTGCTGGAGGCGAGCATCACCAAAGGGCCGCAGATCGTCACTCGGCGAGGAGTGGAGATGGCCGTCCTCGTACCCGTCGATCAATGGCGGCGACTGGAAGAAACGACACGCCCGACATTGAAGGAGCTTTTGCTCTCCGCGGCACCGCGAGTGGAGATTCCCGTGCCGTCGCGCGGAGCTCGACGGCGGCGAGCAGCGGCTGCGTTGGATTGAGAGAACTTGTATCTTCTCGACACGAACGTCATCTCCGAATTGCGCAAGCCGCGTCCGCACGGCGCGGTCGTCGCTTGGGTCGATCGAACGGCGAACGAGGATCTTCACCTCTCAGCCGTGACGCTGGGCAAGTTGCGGGCGTGTGTGGAACTGACTCGTGAACAGGACCCGGACAAGGCTGCCGAAATCGAGGCCTGGATCGATCTTGTCGCGCAAACCTGGAACGTTCTTCCGGTCGATGCCCGTGTCTTCAGGTCTTGGGGGGTGCTCATGCACCGGCGTCCCGATCACCTGATCGAGGATGCCCTGATCGCCGCGACGGCGATCGTGCACCATCTGGTCGTCGTGACGCGAAACGTTCGTCACTTCGCTGTCTTCGAAGTCGAGACATTCAATCCATTTACGACGAAGTGAAGACTCCGGAAACGTCGGACGCTGCGCTCCCGCCCCACGCGCAGGTCACGAACAAGCGACGCGAGGAGCGCTACCGCGAGACCGTCCGCCCGCGCGAAATCGCCCGCACGGGAGGCGCCGAATGACCGAACATGCGCTTTCTCGCCAAAACGTCGATAGCGAAGGTCTCCGCGGCCCTGTTATTCTCTGGAACGGTTCCTGAGAGTGGCCTTCCCACAAGCTTCTTAGACGGACCGATCTCTGATCGGCGGTCAACGCCACCAGGCATCCTCGTCCTGAAGATTCGCGCGTTGGACAACAACCGGCATGTCATCCGCAAACACTTCCAGCGTTCGATTCGCACCCACTACAAAACGCACGTCGCATCCTGGTTGTCCGTCGGCGTCGGCATCGATCATGATCTCGCCGAGAAATTTGACTTCCGAGTTCCCGATAATGGATGACCTCATTCCTATGTTTTGGTAGAACCGTAGATTGAGCTGGCCACTGTCTGGAACCATCTCTCGTCCATAGTGGCGCATCACCTGGATCGGATACTTGCTGCCGCGGGGAATGATGACGTCGTACTTTGGTACGAAGGCCTCCTCGAATGTCTCAACACCGTAACTGTGGGGTAGCGATCGGCCTTCATCCATGAGATAGACGCGCGCATCAGGGGACATGAGGCGATCCCTCATAGATCCGTAGAGAGCAGCGCCTTTGGCCACACAGACCTTGAGATGCTCCTCTTCTAGCAGATCGCAGCTCGGTTTCACAGAAGGAAAAAGGCCGCGGACATGCTCACGCACTGTTGGCAGCAGGCTCTGGCGGCCAGTGTGTAAGATGTAGTCAATATCGCTATCGCGCAGGTTAGCCAGATTAAGAACAGTGGCGACGAGGGTCGAGCATTTGCCTAGGACCGGCTGTAACAGATTGCGCAGTGTTGATTGGTCCATGCTCCCGACCTTGACAGGTTCTGTGGCGAACCGTGTGCTTCCATCGACAATCCGCAAGACCATAGCTGAAGGGATTTCTATCTCTACTTGTTCCTGACGGCCCAATTCCACCTTCACTGCCTCGGCGAGATCCTTCCATCGGCTGCGGGCGCGTAAGATTTCCATCCAGACTGCTGACGTCCAGTGATCGCGCTCCTTCCGCTCGGCGAGCTCCTTGTAGCTAAGCGCAATAAGTGCGGAATCAAAAGCCAGATGTTCGCTTCGACCGACGCATCGCCTCAGCAGATCATTCATTAGAATTAAATCGATAACATCTCCACCGATCGAGTTATCTCCAACATTCGCTAGGATTCGAATAGCCAATGACCCACCTGCACGGCTTACCACCGCCGTGGAAACGTCGAGAGTTCCTCCGCCGTAGTCGAACACGAGGAGCCGCAGACCATCATTGCTGTCAATAGCGCTAAATATTTCCGCAGAGTTTTCATGCTGTCGGAGGAAGTCGATGTAGTAAAGAACCGCCGCGGCAGGTTCGTCGAGGATCACACCTGCATTCGTCGCCTCACCGAGCCTCGCCTGCGCGGCACGCACAGCACGGCGCGCACTCTCTTCTTCAATGTCGAGCCCGGCCGCACGACAGGCGTCAAGCACTCCGCAAATCTGCAAATCAAAAAAGTTTGCGGGCACTGTGATAATCGCTCTCTGGATGCTGTAGTAGGTTCCCGTATCCCGGTAAAGCTTCTTCTCCGCGAGTTGTATGAGTTTGCGAATGATGAGCGACGCGAGTTCACTAGCGGAGAATACTCGGTCGAAGAATTGCCGTTCGTGCGAGTGCCCGAGGATTCGCTTGATCGATCGAACCGTTCGCTCTGATGCGATGTCGGCTTCGTTTCGCGCCGCCTGTCCAATCTTGTAGGTATACGCGTCCTCGAACACGAGTACGCTCGGAATCAGGTGCGAGCCCGACAACTCGTCCTGAACTAGCTCCACGCGGTGTGTCTGGGGGTTCAGAACCGCGACGACTGAATTTGTGGTACCGAAATCGATGCCGACGTAGTCAGGATAAGGGCGGGGCTGGATGACATCGACCACTACGCCTATGGTCACTGCTGCCCGATCGCGCGTGTGAACAGTGACGGCTCCTCTGTGCGCTCCAGACGTAAGACTATGGGGCCTACAGACGACGGCGAACGTATACGTTTCGCTGGCACCCAATATGAACGGAATACTGTTGGCGAGCACGGATAGCCACGGCTGATTGCTTTCAATACCAATAATCTCAACGCCAACCATACCGCGATTTTCAATTCGGACAGTCTCATAGTAGTCGTGTCCCGACAGCGCACGCGCGTAGTGGATCGCGGCGGGCAGCATCGAAAGGGTGCGTCGAGCGGCCTCCTCCGAAGGGCGTTGGTCGGGGTCCTCGCCAATGGGTGCCGTGCTTTCCACGCGGGAAGGTCGCGCTACTGCATTAGTTGGCAAGGGCGCCAGGCAGACAGCACAACGATCGTTATGCGGGACCTCGCTGTAGCAGACTTCGCATTGAATCAAATCATGAGCGGGAGCGGTCTTCGGTGCAGTTATTACATTGCGCGAGTTGGCGCTGGCTTCAAGTTGCACTCCTCGTCTGCCAATCGTTGCCGTGTCCCAATCACGCCGCGGGAATATTGTCACCTTCACCATTTCATCCGCGAACATCACGGTGGGTGGTGGCGCGCCGCGCTCGGCGCAATCGATCAGAGCATTCGGTATGCCGCTACCTTGCGTTTCGACGAGGCGAACCCAGCGCAGAGCGCTTGACAACCGCTCGTTACGGGCCACTGGTTCCGACATCAGATCTGCGAGCTGCAAGTCGAGCCGCTCCGGTATGGAGCGCGCGGCCCATCGCCCAGGGCTTACGATTTCGATCTTGTCTTGGAAAATTCGCACATGAGTGTGCCGCTTGCTTTCGAGATAATCGCGGTGACAAAGCGCGTTTGCTAATAGTTCTCGTAGGCATACCATCGGAAACTGAAACTCAGGCTGTGCAGCGACGGAGCCGAGAGGAATGGTGTCAGTCTTATCAATCCGATTCTCGATGAAGGTCATCGCGTCAAGCAGTTGCGTCATGATCGGACCAACAAACTCTCGCCCGTCCTGCCCGGCCGTGCGATCGGGTCCGGAGTAGTGAACGCATTGAATGTAAGCACTTCCGACAGTTGTCGCGGGTGCTGCTGAAAACAACAGCACGCCTGCGCCGTAGAGCCGGCGGTTCACCGCTAGGTTTGCTTTCGCAAGAAATGTGTCCGCATCTAACGTGTCCGGCAACTGAAACTCGCGTATGTCCGGTCGGAGTCTCTCGCGAAAGGACCGCACGGCGACATTGGAGTATTCGACAACACGCGTCAGCCAACTATCGAAGTCGCCAGTTGGCAGGTCGCTACCAGTCCTTGCCGGCTCATCGTCCGCGCTACCGTTTGCGGGGAAGTGGTGTGCTAGCGCTTTGCGCAGTTCATCCAAGCCACTCCGGCGGTCAACGCTACACTCGGCTATCTTGGCGCTGAGCCCAACCGCCTCGAGGTCAGCATCCGAATCCATGCGAACGGGGAAGATGCGGGGGCGACCGTTCGTGTTCACAGCCTGCACGTGAGCCACGACCTTCCTCAACCACTTGCTTCCGGCTGCGCGTGCGGTCCCGCAAATCACAACCGGACCGCCGAGCGCGAGTCGTTCGGAGAGTTCCTTTACCACTACGTCGCCAACCAAGACTTGGCCGGTATGCCACACGACGTAGCCGAATTCTCCTATTGACTGCGCAAGGGTTTGCGCCTCAGCAGCCTCCTCAGGGGCGTGGAGCAGGACTACCGGAACGATATTCCCAGTGCTCACTTGATTGCCTTGAGGAGATCGGCTACGCCTTGGTCCCAATCGGTAATGAGATCAGCGTATTTGGTGCCTGACAGGATGGCAGGAGCTTCTTTTCCTGAGAGCCGAGCGGGCAAAATTTTTACGCCAGCCCCGTTCATCTGCCGCGCCAACGTGGACATCCACTCCTTGTTCATCCACGGGGCCATACCGGCAGACGAGTAGCACGTCACAAGGTAGGTAGAACGTTCGAGTCCTTCATTGATCCGTTCGACGAGGTCATCGCCGACGGTGACTTCCCACGTGTCGAGCCACACCAGATGGCCAGCGCGCTTCAGGTCCGCAGCGAGTTTCTCGGCCAAGTCTGCGTCCGTGCTTCGGTGACTGATGAAGACACTTGGCATGGCAAAACCTCCCAGTCAAAGAGTACCGTGTTTGGCGCGATTCCGGAGAGCCGTAAGCGATGAAACACAGATCTCGGGGCGCACGGCGCACGCGCTGCAATCGGGTCTTCCCTGACGTGAGGACAGGGAGGTCTGGTTCGTCGACGTCAGTCGGAGCCCACGCCCGCTGCGTCGCGGCTCTGCGCGAATGCGCTCGGCGTCACCACGGTGTGTCCTTGACGCACCCTCAGTTGCTCTGAGCGGCGAGCGATGTCGCGCTGACTGTTCTCGCGGGCATCCCCACGCAAGAATGTTGAACACCGACTTGGCTCGAACAGATCGTAGAGGCTCTTTATGGTACGCGCTTCTTCCGCTGCTGCGTGTGAAGAACATTTCCCAGGGATCTTTCTTCTTCTTGAAGAGCTTCTTGCGCAGCGCAAGGGTTGCGTAGGCGATGCGCGAGAGAATGACGAGCGCCCCGAGGCAGGAAAGCCCCGCCCCGATCCCCCGTGCCGACGCCTCCGGATCAGCGTGACCGGGAAGGGCGGGTACGGACGGGAAGAAGAGGCCCGCGATAAGCGCTGGGAGCACCGCGAGTACGAGCAGACGCCCGCGGCGGCGCGCAACGGTCCGCTGAGCTTCGTCTTGCTGAGCGGGAGGCTCAGGGACGAACAGGCCCACGGCAACGTCGAGGAGGAGGCGAATCATGCAACCTCCCATAGAACCGAGGGGGATCAGCGGCGAGAAGTGAGAGAATGGCGGTTCGATAATCGGGAAGAATGCTCCACCAATCCCCTTAACGGACTCCCCTCGGCGGACGCCTGCCGGCGCGCGGTATCATGAACTGACTAGTTCGATGACCAGCTGACAGGGTGGGCAACGTGGCGCGAAAAAAAGAATTCACGACGTGGCCGGTGCAGGACGCCAAAGCGCGCTTCAGTGAATTGCTGGAGGCGAGCATCACCAAAGGGCCGCAGATCATCACTCGGCGAGGAGTGGAGATGGCCGTCCTCGTACCCGTCGATCAATGGCGGCGACTGGCAGAAACGACACGCCCGACATTGAAGGAGCTTTTGCTCTCCGCGGCACCGCGAGTGGAGATTCCTGTCTCGGCGCGCGGAGCTCGACGGCGGCGAGCACCGGCTGCGTTGGATTGAGAACTTGTACCTTCTCGACACGAACGTCATCTCCGAATTGCGCAAGCCGCGTCCTCACGGCGCGGTCGTCGCCTGGGTCGATCGAACGGCGAACGAGGATCTTCACCTCTCAGCCCTGACGCTGGGCGAGTTGCAGGCAGGTGTGGAAATGACTCGT
>Ga0066653_10000513_pt1 | contig 10636 bp, 9 predicted proteins | sample GraSoiAngelo_102_FD_75173 | JGI IMG/M metagenome (GOLD analysis project Ga0066653, IMG submission 75173) | Grasslands soil microbial communities from the Angelo Coastal Reserve, California, USA - 14_0903_02_40cm | ecosystem: Environmental > Terrestrial > Soil > Grasslands | place: USA...
CGCCTTCCTCGTGATCTCGCTCGAGCACTACCTGGCCCAGATCGGCTCCTGGCTGACCATCGTGCAGGGCACCATCTTCATCGTCTGCGTGCTGACGTTCCGCCGCGGCGTCATCGGCGAGCTGGGCCGGCTGCTGAAGAAGCCGCTCTAGCGTAAAATCACGCGACATGACGTCCACCGACATCCTGTACGAGAAGAAGGACGGCGTCGCCTGGATCACGATCAACCGGCCGGAGGTGCGTAACGCCTTCCGCACGAAGACCGTCGCCGAGCTGACCGACGCGTTCGTCGACGCACGCTGGGATCCGTCGATCGGCGTGGTCGTGCTGACCGGCGCCGGCGACAAGGCGTTCTGCGCCGGCGGCGACCAGAAGGAGCGCGGGCACGGCGGCTATGCCAGGGATCAGCGCCCCATGGACGTGGAGGCGCTGCACAGCGCGATCCGCCACATCCCCAAGCCGGTGATCGCGATGGTCAACGGCTTCGCCATCGGCGGCGGCCACGTGCTGCACGTGCTCTGCGACCTCTCGATCGCCGCCGACACGGCCGTGTTCGGCCAGACTGGCCCGCGCGTGGCAGCGTGGACGCCGGCCACGGCACCGGGTACCTGGCACGCGTGGTGGGCGAGAAGAAAGCGCGCGAGATCTGGTATCTCTGCCGTCAGTACTCGGCGCAGGAGGCGCTGGCGATGGGCCTGGTCAACAAGGTCGTGCCGGCCGGCAGCCTGCGCGCCGAGGTCGAGCAGTGGTGCCGCGAGCTGCTCGACAAGAGCCCGACCGCGCTCGCGCTGGCCAAGCAGTCGTTCAACATCGACTCCGAGCCGCGCGCGGGCGTGGCGCAGTTCGCGCACACGGCCCTCAACCTCTATTACGGGACCGAGGAGGCGATGGAAGGACGCAATGCCTTCGTCGAAAAACGGCCCGTCGACTTCAAGAAGTTCCGACGATAGGAGGAGACCATGCCCAAGTACCTCATCGAGCGCGAGATCCCCGGCGCCGGCAAGCTCACCGCGCAGGAGCTGCGCGCCATCTCCGAAAAATCGTGCAGCGTGCTCCAGCGCCTCGGCCCGCAGATCCAGTGGGTGCAGAGCTACGTGACCGGCGACAAGGTCTATTGCGTGTACGTGGCGCCGAGCGAGGAGCTGGTGCGCAAGCACGCGCAGGAGGGCGGCTTCCCCGCCAACAAGATCTCCGAGATCAAGAACGTCATCGATCCCACCACCGCCGAAAAGCGCTGACGCCAACGTGACGCGGGGCCGGTGTCAACGCGCACGCCGGCCCCGCGTCGTTGCCGCGCTGTCGCGCCACTGACGCTCTTCGTCCTGCCGCCGACGATCACATCGCATCCGGCCGCGAGCGTTTCCCGCCAGTTGCGTCGACCGGGAGTCGTGGCATCCGGGTTGCGACCTCCGGCCTATGACGACCATCGGCGTGTCGCGCCGATGTCGGGCTGCTTGGCACCGGGGGTGTTGACATGACCAACCTCAAACTGCTCATCGCGGGGGTGCCGCTCGTGACGGTGATCATGGTGGGCGCCGCAGGCGCCCAGTTTTTGGCTCGCGATCCGGGCGTTCGTGGTGGCGGCCCGGGCGCCGGAGCGCACCTGGCCGGTCTCACGGCGTCGCAACGCGTCTTTTTCGACGTCGGCAGAGACGAATTCCGGGAGGTCGACGGTCTCGGCGAAGGCCTCGGGCCTCGCTTCAATCTCGACAGCTGCGTGGGGTGTCACAGCCAGCCGGCGGTCGGGGGAACGAGCCCGGCGTTGAATCCTCAGGTCGCGGTGGCGACGGCGTTCGGGGCGCGTAACACGGTCCCGCCCTTCATCACGAACGACGGCCCGGTACGGGAGGCGCGGTTCAAGCGCAAGGCCGACGGCACGCCGGACGGCGGCGTCCATGGGCTCTTCGTGATCAGCGGCCGCAACGAGGGCACGCCCGACGCCGACGCCAGCGGCTGCACAATCAGGCAGCCTAACTTCGAGCGGCAGCTCGCCAACGACAACGTGATCTTTCGCATTCCCACCCCGATGTTCGGCGCCGGGTTGATCGAGCAGATCCCCGACGCCGCAATCGTCGCCAATCAACGCGCGAACGCCTCCGTCAAGGCCTCGCTCGGGATCGTCGGCCGGCCAAACCGGATCCGGATCACCGGGGAGGCGAACAATAACGGCAACGACGGGACGATCGCGCGGTTCGGCTGGAAGGCGCAGAACAAGTCGCTCCTGCTGTTCTCGGGCGAGGCCTACAACGTGGAGATGGGCATCACCAACGAGCTGTTCCAGACCGAGCGTGACGAGACGCCCGCCTGCCAGCTCGTGACCACGCCCAACAACGTCACCAACACCGACAGCACGACCGGGGCCGAGGCGATCAGCGCCATCGAGAGGTTCGCCTTCTTCATGCGCTTCCTCGGCCCGCCGTATCCGTCCCCGAACATGCCGGGCGGCGCCGCCTCGATCGACCGCGGCCGCACGACCTTCGGCGTGATCGGCTGCGCGCTGTGTCACACTCCCACGCTGTACACCGGCGCCTCGACGGTGCAGGCGCTCGACACCAAGCCGGTGAACCTGTTCTCCGACCTGCTCCTGCACAACATGGGGCCGGGGCTGGCCGACGAGGTCAGTCAGGGCGAGGCGCTCGGCGACGAGTTCAGGACCTCGCCGCTCTGGGGTCTCGGCAAGCGGCTCTTCTTCCTGCACGACGGGCGTACGAGCGATCTGATCGTGGCCATCCGCGCCCACAAGAGCGCGGGGAACGCGCAGTTCAAGGCGTCCGAGGCCAACGCGATCGTCGACCGGTTCAACGCGCTGCCGGAGCCGCAGAAGCAGGATCTCGTCAACTTCCTCCGCTCGCTCTAGCCGGTTCCGGCCGGGCGCGCGGCGGTGATACACTGCCGCCGCGCGCATGGCCGGGGCCTTCCTCGAGCGGTGGTTCGGGTTCACCGAGCGTCACACCGACCTCGCGACCGAGGTCCGCGCGGGCGTGACCACGTTCATGGTCATGGCCTACATCATCTTCGTGAACCCCATCGTCCTCGGGTACAGCGGCGTGGCCGGACTGGAGGGCAAGGGGCTGCCGTTCTCGCCGACCCTCACCGTCACCTGCCTGACGGCGGGCCTGCTGTCGATCGCCATGGGGATCGCCAGCAACTATCCGTTCGCGCTCGCGCCCGGCATGGGGCTGAACGCGGTGGTGGCCTTCGAGCTGGTGGCCGGCCGTGGCCTCACGTGGCCGCAGGCGATGACGATCGTCTTCCTCGAGGGCGTGGTCATCACGCTCCTGGTGCTGACGCGCTTTCGCCAGGCCATGCTCGACGCCGTTCCGCTCGGGCTCAAGCGCGCGATCAGCGTCGGCATCGGCCTCTTCATCGCCTTCATCGGCTTCTTCACGGCCGGGTTCGTGGTGAAGCCGGACAAGAGCCCGCTGCCCGTCGGCCTCGGCCGGTTCGACACGCTGCCCGCCGTCGTCTTCGTGCTCGGCTTCGTGCTGACGGCGTGGCTGATGGCGCGGCGCGTGCGCGGCGCGCTGCTGATCGGCATCCTCGGCTCGACGGCCCTCGCCATCGTGCTCAACGGTGCGGTCGGCGGCTGGCAGGGCTTTCCGACGCCCGGCGCCGCCACGCTGCCGCGGGCGCTCGTGCAGGCGCCGGACTTCTCGACGTTCGGGCGCCTGGACTTCGGCGCGATCGCGCGCCTCGGCGTCGTCACGGCCGTGCTCGTGACGTTCTCGATCATGCTCAGCGACTTCTTCGACACGGTGGGCACGATCATCGGCGTCGGCGGCAAGGGCGGCTTCCTCGACGCGCACGGGCGACTCCCCCGGGTGGATCGCGTCCTCCTCGTCGATTCGCTCGGCGCCGCCGCCGGTGGCCTGGCCAACGCGAGCAGCAACACGACCTACATCGAGAGCGCGGCGGGCGTCGCCGAGGGCGGGCGCACCGGGCTCGTGCCCGTCGTGACCGGCGTGCTCTTCCTCGGCGCGATGTGGCTGTCGCCGCTCGCCAGCGTGATCCCGGCCCAGGCCACCGCGCCCGCGCTCGTCATCGTCGGCTTTTACATGATGGCCGTGGCGCGCGACATCCCCTGGGACGATTACGACGAGGCGATCCCCGCGTTCGTGACGATGCTGGTGATGCCGTTCACGTGGTCGATCACCAACGGCATCGGCGCGGGCTTCATCACCTACGCCGCCGTCAAGCTGCTGAGCGGGCAGGGCCGGCGCGTGCACTGGATGGTCTACGCGGCGTCCGTCGCCTTCGTCGTCTACTTCGCGCTGTCGCTCGTCGAGCGGGCGCTCGGAAGGTAGGAGAGTCATGCGGACCGCGAGGGTGACGCCGACGATGCTTGCGCTGGCCGTCACGATCGTCGCGCCGGCGGCGGCCCAGACGCCGGAGGCGGACTGCCAGGCGGGACGCGAGCGGCTGGCGGGGCACGCGCGCGCGGCGGACGCCGCGCGCAGGCTCGTTGCGGCGCGCGCGGGCACGGCGGCCGGTGCGCCGACGGCGGCGACACCCGGCGGCCGGGCGGCCGAGATCCGCACGCGGCTCACGGAGATTCCGCGCGAGCGCCCGCGCGTCGACGACGCGCGCGTCGCGGCGATCGTGAAGCTGGACTTCGCGCGCGCCGCGCACGCCCAGGGCCAGCTCGAGACGCTCGAGCAGGAGAAGCGGCGCCTCGAGCGCGAGCTGGCCGCGCTGCCGCAGAGCCCGGCGGCGCAGGCGCCCCTGCCTTCGCCGACGCCGGCCGCCGGTGCCCCTGACGTTGACCGGGTGGCGTGTCGCGACGTCGCCGCGACGCTCGACGCCGCGGTCAAGGCGGGGCGGCGCGAGCTGGGTGCGCGCGAGGCCCAGGCCGGCGCCATTCCACTGGCGCCGCTGCGCGGCCAGACGACGACGGCGGTCGCGCGCGAGCTCGCCGCGCAGTTCGACGCCTGGCCGGAGGCGGCCAGCCAGGTGGGCTTGCTCGATCAGGACGGCAAGGGCCGGGTCGACGCGGTGGTGGACTCGCCGGCCAAGGACGTGTTCCGCGTCATCCGACTGCGCGCCGACGGCTCGCTCGGCGTGGAGGTCTTCGCAGCCGACGCCGCGACCGCGGCCGCGTACGGCGAGACCACGCGCCGCCTGGAGGAGGCGACGCTGCGCCGCTCGGCCCGGCGGCTCGAGGACGTGCTCGCCACGCGGCCGGCGGGCGCGACGCGCGTGGTATCGGAGACGGCGGAGTCGCGGCGGTCGCTCGCCCGCCTGCTCGCCGGCGAGTTCGCCGAGGCGGCGAAGGCCGAGTCGGGAGCGCGGGCCGTCGAGTTCGAGAACCTGCGTGGCGAGACGGTCCGGGTGCTCGAGGTCGTGAGCCCGACGACGGCCGGCCTCGACTGGCGCCGCGTGGTCGTGGTCGCCGTCCCAGGCGTCCCGGAGCAGTGGGAGGAGACGACGCTGCGTCTCAAGCCGGTCTCCTACTGGCGCACGGACGCCGAGCTGACGATCACGCGCGAAACCCGGGGCGCCGGCGGCGTCGTCGGGCCGCGCGCGGTGACGGGACCGGTGACGTTCAGCGTGGAACGCTAGCCCATGAGGAGCTTGCCGGGCACCTCTCGACCCATCGTCTTGATCTGCTCCCGCGTGATGCCCTCGGCCAGGAGCCCGGCGACGAGCATCTGATACCCGTCGGGCTGCGAGGGATTGCCCGTCTGGCCGAGGTCGGTGCCGAGCACGAAGCTCTGGGCGCCGACCTCCTTGATGTGCGAGGCCGACTCTTTGTAGGTCACCTGGCGCCAGTGACGCATGAACGGCAGGTGCGCATTCGGCCCCATGAGCGGTCCCATGGCGTCGATTTCCATCTTCGCGCCCATGGCGGCGGCTTTCTTCATCTGCTCCACCGTCATGTTGACCACCTCGAACTCCGCGTGGGTGACGACGATACGGTCGCAGCCCGCGTCGCGCGCGGCCTCGACGATCGCGAGCACCTCGGTGGGTGAGGCGTGGCCGGTGCAGAGCACGAGCTTCTGCTGGGCGCAGATCTTCGCGACCTCGCGCACGGTGGGCAGCGCCTTGCCGTCCGGGCCGACGACCTTGATGCCCTCGGGGGCGTCCTTGAAGTGCTTGACGTGGTTGTCGGCGTCGAAGGTCGGCAGCCACACGACGCGCCCGTAACCGCCCTGCATGCGCCACATCCACTGCACGGCCTCGGGGTTGACCCCACCCGACGGCCCATTGAGCGTGATGCCGCCGAACGCCTTGATCCCGGGATTGTGCTTGCGGACGAGCCACGCGCGGTCGGCGGTCAGCGCCACGTGGTTCTTCAGGACGACCGCCTCCATCTTGCGCGCCAGGTAGAGCTGCGCCGACTCGTCGTCGTCCACCGCGCGGCCGAAGACGTCCGGCGCGCAGTGCGTGTGGAAGTCGATCAACCCCTCGATCGGGCTGACGGCGGGCGGCGGGGGCGGGAAGACGCGGACCTGCGCCTCGGCCGCTCGCGCGCCGGCGCCGCCGGTGGCCAGGGTGGCCGCGCCCGTCACGGCGACCTTGAGGAAGTCGCGCCGGCCCGCGTCGACGGGCCGGTCAGCGTGCCCGACGGAGTGGCCGCAGCAATTCATGAAGCGCCAGCGGGGGAGACGGAAGGGCTTCATCGGAGCCTCCTTGCTCGAGGGGGAAACGGGGAGCGTGCTTGGCCTTCTAGCACCGGCCCGCGATGATCGTCAACGGGGGTCGTAAATATTTGTTATCATGTCCCGATTTGCTTGACAGCCCCTCGCGGCTTGGCTACACTTTCGCCACTTCGCGCCCTCCAGAGCAGTCGGAGTTCTATGACCTATTCTCGTGAACCGCGGAGGCGAGGGGATTTGAAGGCGGACGTAACGACGCGCGAGCAGGACACATTTCCGAAGCTCGCCCGCGCCAACGCGCAGCAGATGCCGGACCGCGTGGCCATCCGCGAGAAGGACTACGGCATCTGGCAGTCCACCACGTGGGGGGACTACCTCGCCCAGGCGCGCGCGATCGCCCTGGGCCTCGCCTCGCTGGGCTTCCGGCGCGGCGACAAGGTCGCCATCGTCGGCGACAACCGCCCCCAGCTCTACTGGGCGGTGCTCGCCACGCAGGCGCTCGGCGGCGTGCCGGTGCCGCTCTACCAGGACTCCATCGAGAAAGAGATGGAGTACATCGTCGACCACGCGGAGGCGCGCTTCGCCATCGTCGAGGACCAGGAGCAGGTGGACAAGCTCCTCGCCCTGCGCGCGCGCTGCCCGCGGCTCGAGACGATCGTGTACGACGATCCACGCGGCCTCCGCGCCTACCGCGACTCGTGCCTCCTGAGCCTCGCCGAGCTGGAGGAGGCCGGGCGCAAGTTCGAGATCGGCCATCCCACGTACTTCGACGACGAGGTCGCCAGGGGCCACGGCGAGGACGTCGCGATCATCTGCTACACCTCGGGGACGACGGGCGTGCCGAAGGGCGCGATGCTCTCGCATCGCAATCTCATCGTCACCGCCCTCAACGCGGCGCGCGCGGAGAATTTGCAAGCGGACGAAGAAATTCTCTCGTACCTGCCGATGGCGTGGGTCGGCGATCACGTCTTCTCGTACGCGCAGGCGATTCTGGTAGCCTTCGCGATCAACTGTCCGGAGAGCGCGGCCACGGTGCTGCACGACCTGCGCGAGATCGGCCCGACCTACTTCTTCGCGCCGCCGCGCATCTGGGAGAGCCTGCTCACCACCGTGATGGTGCGCATCGAGGACTGCGCGTGGCCCAAGCGCAAGGTCGTGGGCTTCTTCCTCGCGCTGGCGCAGGACCTGGAACGGGCGCGGCTCGCGGGCCAACGCCGTTCGGGCTGGCGCCGCGCGCTCTATCCGCTCGGCCGGCTGCTCGTCTACGGCCCGCTGCGCGACAACCTCGGCCTGCGGCGCGTGCGCCGCGCCTACACGGCAGGCGAGGCGATCGGCCCCGAGATCTTCGTCTTCTTCCGCGGCCTCGGCATCAACGTCAAGCAGCTCTACGGCATGACCGAGGCGAGCGTGTTCGTCACGATCCAGCGCGACGGCGAGGTGCGCCTGGACTCCGTCGGCACGCCGATCGAGGACGTCGAGCTGAAGATCTCGCCCGAGGGCGAGGTGCTCTACAGGAGCCCCGGCGTCTTCCAGGGCTACTTCAAGAACGAGGAGGCCACGCGGCAGGTGATGCTGGAGGGCGGCTGGATGCGCTCGGGGGACGCCGGGTTCCTCGATCCGGCCGGCCACCTCAAGATCATCGACCGCGCGAAGGACGTGACCCGGCTGGCCGGCGGCACGATCTTCGCCCCCAAGTACGTCGAGAACAAGCTGAAGTTCTCGCCGTACGTGAAGGAGGCCGTGTGCATCGGCCAGGACCGCCCGTACGTCACCGCGCTCGTGAACATCGATCTCACCGCGGTCGGGAACTGGGCGGAGCGCCGCGGGATTGCCTATACGAGCTATACCGACCTCAGCCAGAAGCCGGAAATCTACGAGCTGATCCAGCAGGAGGTCGAGCGCGTCAATCGCAGCCTGCTGGAGGACGAGGTGCTCAAGGGGGCCCAGATCCGGAAGTTCCTGATCCTGCACAAGGAGCTCGACCCCGACGACGAGGAGATCACGCGGACGCGTAAGGTGCGCCGCGGCTACATCGGCCAGAAGTACGCGGCCCTCATCGAGGCCCTCTACGGCGACCGCGACCGCGCGCAGGTCGAGGCGAAGGTCACCTACGAGGACGGGCGCACGGGGACCATCCGCGCCGACGTGCGCATCCGCGAGGTCGGTGCGGCGCAGGCCGTGCGGTGACCGCGGAGGCAGCCGGGCCCCTGCTCGAGGTGGAGGGGGTCAGCGTGCGCTTCGGCGCTCTGCTCGCGCTGAGCGGCGTGAGCCTGAACGTCCAGCGCGGGGAGATCCTCGCCATCATCGGGCCCAACGGCGCGGGCAAGACCACGCTGCTCAACGTCATCAGCGGCTTCTACCATCCCTACGAGGGCCGCATCCTCTTCGAGGGCCGCGACCGCACGCGGCTGTCGCCGCCCGACGTGGCCGAGCTCGGGGTGGCGCGCACCTTCCAGAACGTCGCGCTCTTCAAGGGCATGAGCGTGCTCGACAACCTCATGACGGGCCGGCTGCTGAAGATGGGCGGGCACTTCCTGCTCGACGCGATCTGGTGGGGACCGGCCAGGCGCCAGGAGCTGGCCAACCGCGCCTTCGTCGAGCGCGTGATCGACTTCCTCGAGATCCAGTCCATCCGCAAGACGCCGGCCGGCAAGCTGCCCTACGGACTGCAGAAGCGCGTGGAGCTCGGGCGCGCGCTCGCCGCCGAGCCCAAGCTGCTGCTGCTCGACGAGCCGATGGCCGGCATGAACGTCGAGGAGAAGGAGGACATGTCGCGCTTCATCCTCGACGTGAACGGGGAGTTCGGCACGACGATCGCGCTCATCGAGCACGACATGGGCGTGGTCATGGACATCTCCGACCGTGTCGCCGTCCTGGACTACGGACGCAAGATCGCCGACGGTCCACCCGAGCACGTGCGCAAGGACGCGGCGGTCCTCGACGCCTATCTCGGGGCGGGCCATGACTGAGATCCTCTACGGGGTCTTCGTCGGGCCGTTCCGCGACATGGCGGGCTCGCCGGCCTTCCTGGTCGAGGTGCTGCTGGGCGGCGTGGCGACGGGCCTGATGTACTCGCTGGTCGCCCTCGGCTTCGTCCTCATCTTCAAGGCCTCGGGCGTCTTCAACTTCGCCCAGGGCGTGATGGTGCTGTTCGCGGCCCTCACGCTGGTGGGGCTCATGGAGCGCGGCGTCCCGGTGGTCGTGGCGCTCGTGATCACGATGGCGGTGATGGTCGGGCTCGCCTTCCTCATCGAGCGCGTCGTGCTGCGCCCGCTCGTGAACCAGGAGGCGATCATCCTGTTCATGGCCACCATCGGCCTCAACTTCTTCCTCGAGGGCTTCGGCGAGATGGTGTGGGGCGCCAACGTCAAGAAGCTCGACGTCGGCATCCCCGACCGCTCGTTCATCGTGGCCGGCGTGCAGATCAACCAGCTCGAGATGTCGGCGGCCGCCACCGCAGCCGTGCTGGTGGCCATCCTCGCCATCTTCTTCCAGCGCACGCGCATCGGCCGCGCGCTGCGCGCCGTGGCCGACGACCACGAGGCCGCGCTGTCCATCGGCATCCCGCTCAAGACGATCTGGCTGATCGTGTGGTCGGTGGCGGGCCTGGTGGCGATCGTGGCCGGCATCATGTGGGGCGCCAAGAGCGGCGTGCAGTTCAGCCTCTCGCTGGTCGCTCTGAAGGCGCTGCCCGTCCTGATCCTGGGCGGCTTCACCTCGGTGCCCGGCGCGATCGTGGGCGGGCTGATCGTCGGCGTGGGCGAGAAGCTCGGCGAGGTCTACTGGGGCCCGCTCGTCGGCGGCGCGATCGAGAACTGGTTCGCCTACGTCATCGCTCTCGTGTTCCTGCTGTTCCGTCCCCAAGGCCTCTTCGGCGAAAGAATCATCGAGCGCGTGTGATGACGGCTGATCGAATCGCGGGAGGCGGCGGCGGGGCGGCGCGGGGCGCGGGGGGGCCCCGTTCGACCATCGCAGGCTCGCCTCGGCCGTCGAACGGCCTGCGGCTTCGCACTCCCACGCAAATCGACAATGCGTAGCGCC
>Ga0066653_10000516_pt1 | contig 10613 bp, 5 predicted proteins | sample GraSoiAngelo_102_FD_75173 | JGI IMG/M metagenome (GOLD analysis project Ga0066653, IMG submission 75173) | Grasslands soil microbial communities from the Angelo Coastal Reserve, California, USA - 14_0903_02_40cm | ecosystem: Environmental > Terrestrial > Soil > Grasslands | place: USA...
CAAGAGGAGATACATAAGGCGCAGCAGCTACAGCCACAGTAGTTAAAAATGCGTTTCAAAATTCGATCAAACAAGATTTCTTGTCTTTCGATTTTCTGGTGGGCCATAGCGCCTTCGATTCCACCGGCAGCAATGGCGGCTGTCCCTCAATCACACAACCTCACGCCAAACGTCCTCCTCATCACGATCGACACTGCTCGCGCCGATCACATCGCTTGCTACGGCGCGAAGCAGGTGCAGACCCCAACGACCGATGCCCTCGCCCACGATGGCATTCTCTTTGAACGAGCCATCTCGCAGGTTCCGCTCACCTGGCCTTCGCACGCGGTCATCCTCACGGGGACGTACCCATTTCAAAATGCCGTGCAGGATTTCACTGGGCAGCCGCTCGCTCCACAGTTCCGCTCTGTCGCGCAAGCCTTCAAACAGCATGGATATGCGACTGGGGCTGTGGTCAGCGCGTTTGTTCTTGACCGCAGTTGGGGACTGGCTCGCGGTTTTGATTTCTATGACGATGCCTTCTCTCCCGAGGAGTTCCAAACAAGAGATTCGGGCCTAGTGGATCGCAAAGCAGGAGAAAGTGTCACCCACGCGATTAACTGGGTGAAGCAGGCCACTCATCGCCCATTCTTTTTCTGGCTTCACCTCTATGATCCGCACAGCCCTTATGATCCGCCCGAGCCTTACCGCACTCAGTATCGTGATCGTCTTTACGACGGGGAAATTGCATACGCCGATCACGAATTAGGGCGCCTGATTGCGTGGTTGAAAAGTAATCATCTGTATGAGCGCACAATGATTGTGCTGCTCAGCGATCATGGTGAGTCGCTGGGAGATCACGGAGAAAAAGAACACGGATTCTTTGTCTATAACTCCACAGTGCACGTTCCACTGATCGTCAAACCGCCTGCTGGGAGCGGCTTTCGGCTGGGTCGCATTTCGCGCCCAGTGGAAACCACAGCCGTTGCGCCAGCGCTGCTTGCTTCCGCGGGCATTAAGGACGGAATCGAAAAGCAATTTAATTCCCGAGGATTGCTGGGCACGGCAACCGACGAAGAAGATAGTGGTTATAGCGAGACTTTTTACCCGCTGAATTCTTTCGGCTGGAGCCCGCTGCATGCGCTTGAGACCAGCCGCTATCACTACATTGATGCGCCACAGCCGGAACTCTACGATCTGGCTGCCGATCCGGAAGAAAGGAACAATCTAGCCGCCGCACAGGGTGCGACCGCGTCTGTCCTGAAAGAAAAGCTGCGCTCCTTGGGCTAGGTCGCCTATCACTCGCCGGTGTCGCCGGAGGCCCTGGCCGCGGGCTTGCCTGACCCCAAGACTAGGCTGGAGGAATTTAATTCCATTCTCTCCGCCGAGGATGCATTCCACGCCAATGATTTTGAAAAAGGCGAGCAACTTCTCGCCAAAGTCCGCGAGCAGGATCCGAAGATGTACATCGTGCCGTTCATGCTGGGAGAGGCGGGCCTTGCCAAGAAAGACTGGCCTGCAGCCGAGGCCGAGTTCAAGAAGTGCCTTGAGCTTAACCCCAATTTTGACCAGGCCATGACTGGGTTATCCCGTGTACTGATGTATCAAAACAAAGACGAAGAAGCCAAACAGTGGGCGCGCAACGCGCTGAAGTATAACCCAGAGAACTATCGCGCCTGGTATGAGCTAGGCTTTATTGAAAGCAAGACCGACAAGCAGGCTGCCATTGGCGACTACGAAAAAGCTGTCAGCATCCAAGGGAATTTCGCGCCGCTGCGGCGGGATTTGGGACTGCTCTATTTTCAGCAGCAAAATTATGTCGAAGCGGTCGAGCACCTAGCTAAAGCCGCGGAATTGGGAATGAAGGAGGCGCAACTGTGGAATGTCTTAGGAATTTCCTACAGCCATAGCAATCGCCTGGCTAAAGCGGTCGAGAGCTACAAGCGGGCGCTGAAAATCGATCCAGATTTGGCAGAGGCACACCTCAATCTGGCATATGCATACGAGAGACTCCAGCATCCAGTGGTGGCCAGAACGGAATACGAAACGGCCTGCCGTCTCCAAAAGAACTTCTGCCAGTACGTTCCTGGAAACCATCCCTAACGGGTGGCCGTGGGCAACTATGGGGTCTCGGAAACCGGTTGGACGCTCCCTTCGAGGCGACTAAGAACTTGTTGCGCCTTGGGCACCAGGGGATCGGCGGGGAATGACTTGAGGAAGAACTTCAATTCGCCGATGGCTTCCGTCGTCCTCTTCTCGCGCAGATAGAGATTCACCAACTCCAGGTAGGCCCGCGAGAGGCTGGGATCGATGACGAGAGCGTCATGCAGAGCCCGCTCTGCTTCCCGTAGTTTGCCCATTCGGTCATAAACCGATCCGAGCAGGAACTGACCGAGGCCGGAGTTAGGCTGTCTGCGCAGGCCTTCATTGACCATGCGGAGAGAGTCGTCATAGTGACCAGTGAGCAGAAAGACGTTGCCCAGATTGAAATAGGCTTGAGTGTCGCTTTGCTTGAGCCGGAGCACAGCCTCGAATTCTTCCTGAGCGGCGGCAAACTTGGTCTGACTCAGATAGATGGTCCCCAGGTTGTTGTGCGCGGGATAAAACTTAGGGGCCAGCTTCAGCGAGGTTTGGAAGTGCCGGACGGCGTCGTTGCTCTTGCCGTCCGCCTGGCACTTGACCCCTTTTTCAAATTCCTTGACCACCTTCCGGGGGAAATGTTTCTCGTATTCCGCAAGATCGGCCAGATACGGATTCTCTCCTGTCGCTGCAGGCGACTTATCAGTTCGCGCGGTAGTCTTCGGAGTAAGCCCGATGGTTAGAATGTTGATGGGGTTCGTGTGCGGGTTCACCTTTACGTCTTCCTCGTAATATTCGTACTTCTCGTCCTTGACGATCACGTGATACAAGTTGGGTGGCAAATCGTGAAAGATGAATTTGCCCTCATCGTCCGTCCAAACCTCATTGACTACAATCCCCCGAGTTTCTAGAGTCAGCTCAATCCGATCAGGCGGGAAGCTCCCGCGGGCAACGGTGATTTGGCCCGCGATGGCGCCATTGTCACTCTGCGCTGTCGCGGAAGCGCATAAGAAACTAACGAGCGCTAAGCACAGAGTCGCCGGGGAGAGGAAGGTAGGTCGGCAGCGTCGAATCATGACGCCCTCTTGAAGTACGCCAAACAATAATGGGTCCGGTCGGCGACCGGACCCAATCTTACTTCAGCTAGTCCAGCTTCAGAAGGTGGCCTTCAATCCAAACTGGAGCTGGCGTGGGTTAAAGGTGCCGGCCGACTGCCCGAAGACACCGAGCGGAGCCGTAAGGCTCCCACCTTGGGAGTTGACGCGGTTGTTGATGCCACCCGGCAATTGGAAATTGGTCCTGTTCAATATGTTGAAGCTCTCCGCACGGAATTGCAAGCTGGTTCTCTCGGTGATCTTGAAAGACTTAAACAGCGAAATGTCCGCATTGAAGAAATTGGGACCCACGAACTGGTTGCGCCTTTCGTTGCCGACGCAAACCACGGGTTCAAGGTTGTGACCGTCACATGGCCGGTAGAAGAAGGCGTCGGGTTGGGGCCCGATCACGCGTGAGCCCGGTAGGGCGAAAAAGGAACCCCAGCCATTGGCCCACATGTCATGGGTACCATCGAAGGACGGCGCGATAGAGCCCACCCGCATGGCATTGCGTGTGGGGTTCTCCTTCAAGAAGTCGCAAGACGCGGTCGAACTACAGAAGGGGCTCCAGTGAGCGCCCGTCTGAAAAGACCAGATGCCGTTCCACTGCCATCCGCCCAGGATGGCACCTTTGAAGCCCCGGGCGTTCTTCGCCCAAGGCAGCTCCCAGACATAGTTCACGACGACGCGGTGACGTACGTCAAAAATGGAGTTGCCATAATCCAGATGAGGTAGAGTCTGGTCGGTGGCAAAGGCCTCACCAGGTGCGCGTCCGTTGGCGGTGGTGGCGCCGCTATGCCAAGTGGAGCCTATATCCAGAGAATGGCTCCAGGTGTAGTTGGCGTTAAAAGTGATGCCGTGGCTGGCCTGCTTGCGCAACGACACTTGCATAGAGTGGTAGTTGGAATTCACATTGTTCTGCCAGTTGCGAATCCTGAAATAGTTGGGATTCAGGACGCCCGCCGGGTTGGAGTTGGTCAAGGGACTAGTAGGATCGGTTTCCCGCCCACACACGTTGCGGCCGAAGCTATCAACCACGCAGGTCCCTACCGGCATCCTGCCGCCCGGGATACGGTTAATATTCTCGGCGCGGAAGAGCTTGTGGCCCGCTGTACCAACATATGACAGCTCCAGCACTGTCTTGGGGAGGATTTCATGCTGGCCATTCAGATAGAAATTGTACACGTAGGGGTCATCAATTCCATCTGGGGTGAGCACCCCCGTCAGGATTGCCACATTACGATTGGTCGGCGACCAACCTTGGATGTTGCCGGTACCACCAGCCGTCCCCGGCGCGTCCTGGTGATTGGCTGGGCAGGGCGCACCGTTAATCGACACGGGCAGACATGTCGGGCTCTGCGGAGCATAGATAACGGTGCCGTTCCCTGCCGCGCCATTCACAAGCTGGGTTAAGGACGTCCCAGCGAGTGGGCCTGTATCGTTAGTCAAGCTCGCTGAGATGTCGCCGAAATTATAGTAGGGTAGGTTCCAGCGGGAATTAGAGAGCGGGTTGTAAAGCGTGCCCTCGTAGGCAATGCCGAAGCCGCCACGCATCGAGGTCTTGCCGTTGCCAAATACGTCCCAGGCAAAGCCGACGCGCGGACCCCAATCATTGTGTCTCCCCCTGCCAAGGCTCTTGCTCGGTGCGAATCCGCCCGGACCGCACACGCCGGCAATCTCCGATTGGAAGTAGGGTACAGATCCGACAGCACCTGTACAATCGTAGGTGACACCATTGATCGTACCGACCGAACCTAGGAAACCGTTAGCGTTCGGTCCGGGCACGTTGGCGTTAGCCAGCCAGCCTGCACCGGTGGTGACGTTGTCGATCACATTTTTACCCGGCCCTTTCTTGAAGATGGTGGCCAGGTTATTCAGCTCGGTGTGACGCTGGTAGAGGTCGTAGCGAATGCCCATGTTCAGCGTTAGACGGCGACTAACCTTCCAGTCATCCTGGAAATAGGCGCCGTGTTCCCAATTGCGCCACCACCGGAAATTGCTCTTCAGGTGCGAGCCACCCGCGCAATCGGGAGCGGAGGCATCCACGATGCAGGGATCGGTTCCTGCAACCATTTCGTAGGGGGCATCTATTGCGAAGGTCGGAACATCGGCGAAATAGTAGGAAGGACGCGAGATGTTGAACTCGCTGTTCTCGAGGTTTCGCCGCAATTCATAACCGACCTTCAAGTTGTGCTTGCCTTTGGTAATGGAGACCATGTCCGCATAGGTGTAAATGTTCTCTTTGAAGAACTGCGGATACCCGTTGTACGAGCCGAATCCCATCTCGAGGCTGTCGAACGCGATGGAGGGCACACCCGCCTGGCTGGTGCGGATGAGAATGATGTTTCCCACGTAACCGGCCTTGAACTCATTCAGGACGGTCGGACTGAGACTATGCGTCCAGTCGAACGAGAAGTGCGGGAATACGTTTTGGATGGGGTTGTCGAAGCCGCGCGAACCGGACCCGAACAGTTCTGCGGTTTGTGGACCGATCTTGTCAGTACTTTTGAGCCACTTGAACTCGGTGAAGAAACGGTCCTTTTCGCGGGGGTTCCAGTCGAGGCGAAGTGAAGCCTCATTGCCGTGGAATAGGTTATCTTTGGTTTGCTGCTTGTAAAGTGTGATGGTCTTGTTCAAGAAGGGAAGGCTGCGGTCAAAGGTGCCAGCCTGGGCAGGCAGCTGGGTCGCGCAGGGGACACCACTTACGGCATTCGCAACGCTGTAGTCCGTCGCTGTAACGCCAATGATGTTGGCCATAGCCTGAGCATGCATGGTCCCGAAGGGGTCGCCTGGCATGCCCGCATAGGTGGTCGGGCACAGCCAATCAGAGAAGCCCAGACCATCCGTGGCATTCAGATTGTAATCGGAGATAGTGGCCACTCCTGTTCCCGGCACCGAGGGGGCAAAGTTCTTATATAGCTGCGACGCAACCAGGCTGGGGGTCACCTGACCGGAGAACTGGGCAGAGGTGATAGGGGAAGCGGCAATAACAGCCGCCCGCCACTCCGGCGACTCCACCGCTGTGATAGTTGGATCATTAGAAGTAACGAAGCGGTCTCCCTGATAAGAGGCGAAGAAGAAGAACTTGTTCTTGACGATGGGGCCGCCCACTGTCCCACCAAATTGGTTGAAGCGCAGCTCGGGCTTGGGTTCGCCCCTGAGAGCTATTAACGGATTCCCTCCGGGAATGTGGTTGATGAAGTATGGTGTTGCATCCAAGTTGTCATTGCGCAGGAACCACCAGGCGCTGCCGTGAGTGTTGTTCGTGCCCGACTTGGTCACCAAGTTCGTAATAGAGCCGGCACTGTTGCCGTATTGCGCGGAGTTGTTGAGCGTAAGCTGCTGGAACTCCTGTACCGTATCCTCGATCGGAGTGTTGACGTTGCCACCGCTGAGCCCCTTGTTCGAAACGCCGTTAATCAGGAAGCCATTGAAGTTCTCGCGTAGGCCGTTCACGACAACACCGTGCCCGTTCTCAAAGTCCACTCCGCGGACGTCTATGGCGCCGGGATTGAGGCGAATCAGATCAAAAACGTTACGCCCGTTCAGCGGCAAGTTCTGGATTTGGGCGGAGCTAACTGTGGCCGCAAGTTTGGAGTCTTCCGTGTTAACGGTGGCAGCTTCGCCTGTGACCTCCACCACCTCCTGGGCCTGGCCCAGCTGCATTCCGAAATCGACACGCTGGATAGTCCCCGCGTTCAGCGCCAAGTTGGTGTCTGTACGAGTCTTGAAGCCTTTGGCCTCGGCAGTGATCTTGTATGTTCCGACGGGTAACTCTTTTACTACATAGACACCATTTTGATTGCTAGTGGTGGTGACCGATAAGCTCGTCCCCATATTGGTTACGGTCACCTTGGCATTCGGAATCGCTGCACCCGACGGGTCGGTTACTACACCGGTGAACTGGCCGTTCTGTACTTGGGCGACTGCGCCAAGTGCGAGGAGCAGCATTGAAATGGCAACGAGGCAGAACTGCAGCTTCTTCATTGACCTACCCCTTTCGTTCTTGCGGAATACTACTCAACGTAGATATTTGAAAACAGCCGCTGTCAAATAACATGGCAAGCTGAAATGATTGACAACCTGACGCTTGAAACGCAGAGCCTTGCGCTGCCGTGACCGAACTGTCAAGCTATCTTGCTGATTCTGTGACAAGAACTGGGCTCCGGCATAGAAAGCACACGCCTACACATCCTGCACAAAATTCATGTACAGAGCGGCACGTACCTTTCCAAAGCATTCATGCAAATAAGTCAATGGCTTAGCCCGACGTAGGTATGAAGAACAGTAGGTTGTCATTGAGAGCGCTTCAATTTTTGGAATGTGCGAGTTGGATGTTATCTGTCTCGGTTCTGGACAGCTGCTCTGATTTTTGCACCGAAGAGCGCGGACTATGACAATCAATGATTGTTTGTTACCGCTTGTCTCGCCACAATCCCCTGCCCCTCCCGGATCAATAATTCCTGATCGGCGGATCGCGGCCCCAACGTGTCCACCTTGCCCGACGGCCAGCGCACCGCGATGGAATCGGCTCGCACTGCCGCTCCCAGCCCAAAGTGAAGGCGGGGGTCGCTGGCGGATTCGAAGCTGGAGTTGGCGCAGGCTTCGGCGGTTTGGGCTAGCCCGTCGGCCTTTACTTCGACCCGCGCTCCGAAGCCATCTCGATTGGACTGTGTTCCCACCAGTTTCACGCGCAACCAGTGTCCCTTGTTCGCAGATTGATTTCTAAGCAGGACCGGTGAGCCATCGAGCACGCTCATCAGCAAGTCTTCGCTGCCGTTGTTCAGAAAATCGGCGCTGGCTAAGCCGCGGGCCACGTAGCGCCGCGCCAGCGGAGCGCCCGCCCGAAGTCCGATCTCCTCAAATTTTCCGCCCGTCAGATTGTGGAACACGAGCGGGCGCTCGGCGTAAGTGACTCCGAATGAGTGCTGATCAACCTGCGGATTGACGTGGCCATTGGCGATGAAGATATCCGGCCATCCGTCATTGTCGAAATCTACAAACTTCACGCCGAAGCCCAGGAAAGGAATGCTGACTGGCCCAAATCCCGCCGGCCCGGCCATATCCGTGAACTCGTGGCCGTGATCGTTGTGATAGAGGTTATTCGAATCGTCGGAAAAGTTCGTCTTCACGATGTCAGGCCAGCCGTCGTGATCGTAATCTGCTGAATCCACTCCCATGCCGGCCTCCTCGCGTCCGTCGGCGCTGTATGCAACTCCCGCTTCGGCGCCCACCTCAGTGAAACCGCCTTTGCAATTGTTGTGGTAGAGCAGGGACGGCGACGAATCGTTCGCCACGTAAAGATCGAGGCAGCCGTCCAGATCGTAATCGAGCCAAAGTACGCCTAGGCCATAATAGCTGCCTGGGTCGATGTTCAATTTCTCAGTTACATCCGTGAATGTGCCGTCTCCATTGTTATGGTACAGGCGATCACGTCCGCCTTTTAGTCCCCGCGGTCCGCAGGAGACCGGAATACCTCGATATGTGCAGAACGGGCCTTGACCGAATTCCGGCAGGTGATCGAGATCGAGGTCGACGTAATTGGCCACATACAGATCAAGATATCCATCATTATCGTAGTCGCCAAAAGCTGCGCTAGTACCCCAGTGCCCTGCGTTGCCAACCCCGGCTTTTGCGGTAACGTCCGCGAATGTCCCGTCGCGGTTGTTATGGAACAGCACCGCCCCGTCGAGATAGGTGACGTAGAGGTCTTCCCATCCGTCGTTGTCATAATCGCCGACTGCGGCGCCGAATCCCCAGCCGCAACGGTTCAGGCCAGCTTTGCTGGAAACATCGGTGAAGGTTCCGTCGTGGTTGTTGCGGTAGAGCTTGCTGGGATGGCATTTCCCCGAGCGCAAATCTTCGAGCGTAGATCCGTTCACCAGAAAAATATCCATCCAGCCGTCATTGTCGTAATCAAAGACGGCGATGCCCCCGCACATAGTTTCCATGATGTATCGTTTTTCCAGGCTTCCGCACGTGAGGTGAAAATCGATGCCCGAGGCCCGTGTGACATCGGAGAAGGAAATAGAAGATGTAGGGCGGCGAGCGGCTGAGCCAGCGTGACGAGCGCTCCTGGATTGCGGAAGAGATGCAGCCGCAGTGATGTAAACGGCTGCGCCGACCAGAAAAGCGCTCGCGCCGAGGGTTAAAAAGAGTCTGGATTGCCGTATCACTGGACCCGGCCGGTGGCCATCCCTCCAGTTTGCGGCTGAGCTTGCTTTAATTGTGCGAAGCGCTGCCACTCAACCTGCGCCTGATCGCGATGCCCCATCTTTTCAAGCGAGCGCGCAAGTTGGTAATGCGGGCTTGGGTCAGTGGGCTTGAGCTCGATCGAACGCTGCAAAGCGCTCACTGCTGCTTCGGCATTTCCCGCCAGCAGCAGCGCTTTGCCCAAATCATAAAATGCATCGGCATTTTGCGGCTCGAACTCAGTCGCTTTTTTCAAATCGGCTATCGCCGATTTTTCATCTCCGGCCTCCAGCAGAGAATGCCCGAGTTGATATAGGACGTTAGGATTGTCCGGCGAGCGCTTCAACTCTTTCTCATATTCGGCGATGGCTTCTTGATTGCGCCCCAGGCTCGCATACGCGAAGCCCAAATGATAATGCCCTAGCTCCACCAGAGGATCGAGGCGGAGTGCCGTCTGAAATTGCTCAATGGCTTGCACTGTCCGATTCGTGTTTTGATAAGCGCGGCCAAGCAAAACGTGTGCAAGTGCACTGTCTGGTTTGATTTTGATTGCACGTTCCAGCTCGTCAGCTGCCGGGGCATATTGATTTTGGTCGAGAAGCACCAGCGCGAGGTCGAAATGAATTTCGGATTTCGTTCCGTCGAGTTGTTCGGAGTGACGCAGGGCCTCCAAAGCAGCGGAATCTTGCCGGCTCTTAAAATAGACCAGTCCCATCCAGTGCTGAAGTTGCGCATCATCGGGCCAATGCGCGACGGCCTCACGACCCAGTTTGGCTGCTTCGTTCAAGCGCCCGGCCTGCAAATAGCTCAACAGAAGGCCACGATTCGCGTGCAGATTTTCCGGCGCCAATTGCCGCGCTTTCTCAAAATCCTGAACAGCGCGCTCGACATCTCCGCGATCAAGGGCGGCTTGGCCGTCTCGCAACAGGACTTGCATCTGCGGCGACGACTGCGCATAAAGCAAACCCAAGATAAACGTGGCCAAAACCGCAGGCCAGATCGACCATCGTGTCATCTTCGGCATAGAACAGTGAGAGCGTGCAGCACACTGCAGGACTCTCAGCCGAATCGTAATGGTTGCGGGGAACTCGCGCAATGCAGCGAGAATGCATTCACCCTGCCGCGAATGAAGAGCCTACGGTCTACGGCTTCGTTTTTTCCGCATCCGCAATGGCTTGACGCAACTTCTCAACGGCGGGAACGGTTGGATGCTGCAAACCGTTATGGGCCATATACCGCCATAGTGGCGGCGAATCCAGCGGATAATCA
>Ga0066653_10000569_pt1 | contig 10130 bp, 10 predicted proteins | sample GraSoiAngelo_102_FD_75173 | JGI IMG/M metagenome (GOLD analysis project Ga0066653, IMG submission 75173) | Grasslands soil microbial communities from the Angelo Coastal Reserve, California, USA - 14_0903_02_40cm | ecosystem: Environmental > Terrestrial > Soil > Grasslands | place: USA...
GCCGTGTGGGCCGGCGCGCTCGCGGGGTGCGCCGCGAAGAAGCCGATTTCGCCACCCGAGCCCGCGCCGGTGGTGCTGGCCGCCACGGCCCCGCGCCCGGCCCTGTCCGGCAGGCTCGACGAGCAGACCGTCGTCGCGACCGCGACCGTGCAGCAGGTCGATCAGAAGACGCGGCAACTCATCCTCAGGCGTCAGAACGGCGCGATGTTCACCGTCGTCGCCGGTCCCGCGGTGCACAACCTCCGGCAGGTCGAGAGGGGTGACGTGGTGCGCGTCGAGTACCGGCGGTCGATCGCCTACGCGGCAGCCGGTGACGTGGTCGACGTCACGTACACGGAGGCGGTCGCGCTCGCGGTCGAGAAGGCAGGTGGGCGCTAGTGCGAGCGGCTCTCCTCGTCCGTCGCGGAGATCGCGCGACCCCATCCCCGCCGTCCGCGCGCGCCGCGCGAAGGACGACGATCAGGCCGGCAACACCGCAGCACGGTGGGTGAGATGGAACACGGCCTGTCACAGAAGGCGGTCGAGATCGCCACGCCGTTCGGCTTTCCGATCACCAACTCCATGGTCGTGACGTGGATCGTCGCCGTCGGCCTCATCGTCTTCGCCCAGACGGCGACGCGGAGCATGAAGCAGGTCCCGGACGGACCGCAGAACCTCCTCGAGTGGCTCATCGAGGGGCTCTATCGCTTCCTCGAGGGAATCATCGGTCCTCACCTGGTCGAACGGACGTTCTGGTTCTTCGGCACCGTCTTCATCTTCATTCTCGCCGCGAACTGGGCCGGCCTGATTCCCGGCGTCGGCTCGATCGGATGGGGGCACCGGACCGATGCCGGCTTCAGGATCGAACAGCCGTTGTTCCGCGGCGTCAATGCCGACGTGAACATGACGCTCGCCATGGCGCTCGTCTTCTTCGCGTGCTGGATCGTGTGGGCCGTGCAGGAAAACGGCCTGAAGGGATTCCTCAAGGAGCTCTTCGCGCCGAAGGGTGAAAGCGCCGGCCCATTGAAGATCCTCATGCTCGTCGTGTTCTTCGCCGCGGGCTGCCTGGAGATCGTTTCGATTCTGTTCCGCCCGATCTCGCTGAGTTTTCGTCTCTACGGGAACATCTTTGCCGGGGAGACGATGTTGGAAACGATGGCCCGGGTTCCGTACATCGCCTGGCTCGTACAGGTCCCGTTTTATTTTCTGGAACTACTGGTCGGTCTGGTGCAGGCGCTCGTCTTCACGTTGCTGACCGCCGTCTTCACGCTGCTGATCTGTCAGCATCACGAGGAAAAGCCGGCGACGGGGCACGATTGAATCGAAACAAGCCCAGACCGCTTCGAATGCGGTATGCGCGAGTCACAAGAAAGGGGCGAGAAAGAAAATGATCGGCAATCTTCACGTCGGTATCGCGGCCCTGGGAGCGGCCCTGGCCGTGGGTTTGATTGGCGCCAAAGCTGCGGAAGCGGTGGGCCGGAATCCTGGATCCGCGACGCCGGTGATGGTCCAGTCGATCCTCGCCATCGCGTTCGCGGAAGCCATCGTGTTCTACACGTTGTTCCTCGTGAAGTAGGACCCGCGGGGGAGTCCCGGTGACGTCGTACCTGCACGGGATGCGTGTGCGGTCATGAATGTTCTTGCCGTGATGGTGGAATCGAGCGCTGGCGATCGAGTGGGAGAGATCGCCGCGACCTTCGGTGTGGACTGGCCTCACCTGGTGGCGCAGGTGATCAGCTTCTCGATCGTCTGCACCCTGCTCTACTGGCTCGCGTACAAGCCGGTGCTGCAGATGCTCGAAGAGCGCCGGAAGCAGATCGCGCAAGGTCTGGCCAACACGGAAAAGATCAACGCGACGCTGGCCGCCATCGAGACGCAGCGTCAGGAAGTCATGGCCGCCGCCCACGCCGACGCGGCCCGGCTCATCGAGGAAGCCCGCGGCGTCGCGCGACGCGTGAAGGAACAGGGAACGCAGCGGGCGCTCGCGGCCGCCGAGCAGATCGTGCGCCAGGCGCACGATGCTGCGGCTCGCGAACACACTCGCATGATGGGCGAGCTCAGGCGCGAAGTGGGCCAACTCGTCGTCAAGACGACCGCCGCGGTGACCGGCAAGATCCTGTCGGCGGACGATCAACGACGGCTGGCCGAGGAAACCGCCCGGCAATTGACATGAAAACCGCTCGACAGGTGCGACGTGACGCGAAACGACTCTGCCGTCTCTGCCTGGTGAACGGATGGCTGGACGACAGCCGGGTCCGCCAGGTCGTCGACCGCGTGATCGAGTCGAGGCGGAGCGGAGGCGTGGCGGTGTTGTCGCACTTTCTGCGACTGGTGAAGCTCGATCGCGCTCGGCAGGTGGCTCAGGTCGAAAGCGCAGCCCCGCTCGACGCCGACGTGCGGGCCGCCGTCGAGGAACGGCTCGCGCGCAGGTACGGCCCGGCGGTCGAGACCACGTTCGTCGTCGACCCGGCGTTGATCGGGGGGATGCGTGTCAAGGTGGGCAGCGATGTCTACGACGGCAGCGTCAGGGCCGGCCTGGACGCCCTCGAGGCGCGCTTCTAGCGGAGCGGTGAATCGATGAGCACGCTGGTAGAGGAAATCGAAGCACGGATCGCTGGCGCCAAGGCCACCGTCGCCAGGCAGAACGTCGGCGTGATCCGCGAGATCGGCGACGGCGTCGCGCGCGTCGAGGGTTTGAGCGACGTCATGCTCAACGAGATGCTCGATCTCGGCCACGGCATTACCGGCTTGGCGCTGAGCCTCGAAGACACCGACGTCGGCGTCATCATACTCGGCGACTACACGCGGCTGGAGGAGGGCGGGGAGGTCCGCACGACCGGCAAGTTGCTCCAGGTGACGGTCGGCAAGGGGCTGCTCGGCCGGGTCGTGAACATGCTCGGGGAGCCCCTGGACGGGAAGGGACCGGTCGCGAGCGACGTCGCGTATCCGGTCGAGAAGATCGCGCCGGGGATCATGCGGCGACGGCCAATCAGTCAGCCGGTGCAGACAGGAATCATGGCGATCGACGCGATGATCCCGATCGGCCGCGGTCAGCGCGAGCTCATCATCGGCGACCGTTCGACCGGCAAGACGACCATTTGCATCGACACGATCATCAGCCAGGCGCGCCTCAACGCGGCCGCGGGAGCCGCCGGCGACCAGACCTATCGTCCGCTCTACTGCATCTACGTGGCGATCGGCCAGAAGCAATCGACGATCGCGCGCATCATCTCGACCCTCGAAGAGGCCGGGGCGATGCCCTACACGATCGTCGTCGCCGCACCGGCGGCCGACTCGGCCACGAGCCAGTACCTCGCGCCATTCGCGGGTGCCGCCATGGGCGAATGGTTCATGGACAACGGCATGGACGCGCTGATCGTGTACGACGACCTGTCGAAGCACGCCGTGGCCTACCGACAGGTTTCGCTCGTGTTGAAGCGGCCGTCCGGTCGCGAGGCGTATCCGGGCGACGTGTTCTACCTTCACAGCCGATTGCTGGAGCGCGCCGCCCGAGTCGGCGAGAAGTGGGGCAACGGGTCGCTGACCGCCCTGCCGATCATCGAGACGCAGGCGGGCGACGTCTCGGCGTACATCCCGACCAACGTCATCTCGATCACGGACGGTCAGATCTATCTGGAAACCGACCTGTTCTACCAGGGTACCCGTCCCGCGATTTCCGTCGGCCTGTCGGTGTCCCGCGTCGGCTCGGCCGCCCAGCTGAAGGTGATGAAGCAGGTCGCCGGGCGTCTCAAGGGCGACCTGGCGCAGTTCCGCGAGCTCGCGGCGTTCGCGCAGTTCGGCTCGGAGCTCGACGCGGCGACGCAGGCGAAGATCGACCGCGGGAAACGCATCATCGAGCTGTTCAACCAGCCGCAGCACGACCCGATTCCGGTCGAGGTGCAGGTGGCCCTGCTGTGGATCGTGCAAAACGGATACGTGGACGAGATCCGCGTCGACCGCATCAAGGACTATCAGACCAGGCTGACCGAGTACTTGACGTCGTCGAAAGCCGATCTACTCGCGAAGATCGGACGAGAAGGAGCGCTCAGCGACCCGCTATCGGCAGAGCTGAGAGCGGCTGCGGATCAGTTCAAGCAGATCTGGAAATGATCGATGGCGAGCGCTCGAGACATCCGTCGTCGGATCAGGTCGATCGGCAACACGGCGCAGATCACCAGGGCGATGCAGATGGTCGCGGCCTCGAAGATGCGGAAGGCCCAGGAGGCCGCCATTCAAGTGCGGCCGTTCGTGCAGCTGCTCTACCGCATCCAGCGGAAGGCGACGACGCGCCCGATCGATTTCAAACATCCCCTGCTCGAAGTGCGCGCGGTTCGCAAGCGGGCGGTCATCCTGGTCGCGTCCGACAAGGGCTTGTGCGGCGCGCTCAACAGCAATCTGTTCCGCCTCGTTGCGGAGTACGATCCGCAGTCGACGGTCTTCATCACGGCCGGACGGAAGGCGGCCCAGTTCGTCGCGCGCACCCGCCGGCAGCTCGTCGCCGACTTTCCGTACGGCGACACGCCTCGGTTCGCTGAATCCCGTGCGATCGCTGCGCTCGCCCGCGATCTCTTCCTGAAGCGCGAGGTCGACGAGGTCCGGGTGGTCGCGACGCGGTTCGTCAACACGCTCGTCCAGCAGCCGCTGATGCTCGAGTTCCTCCCCGTCGGCGACATCAGAGGAGTGGAGGTGCCCGGAGCGCCGCCGCCGGAAGCGCTGGCGGCCGACAGGACGGAGGTTCTTTTCGAGCCGAATGCCGAGGACATCATCGGCTACCTGCTCGGGCATTACCTGAACATCTTCATCCACCTGGTACTGCTGAACGCAAAAGCGAGTGAACAGAGCGCCCGGATGGTCTCCATGAAGGGCGCTACCGACAACGCAGTCGAGATGATCGGACACCTGACGCTCGAATACAACAAGCTGCGCCAGGGACGCATCACGCAGGAGTTGCTCGAGATCGCCGGAGGCCAGGCCGAGTGAGGCCGGGAAGGGTCGGAGCATGAACACGGGCAGGATCGTTCAGGTCGTGGGTCCGGTGGTGGACGTGGAGTTTCCGGGCGCGCTCCCCGCGATCTACAACGCGCTGGCGGTCGAGTGCACCGTGCAAAACCAGCCGATGAGGCTGACGCTCGAGGTGCAGCAGCACCTCGGCGACAGACGCGTGCGCGCCATCTCCATGGCCGGTACCGAGGGCCTCAAGCGCGGGTACGAGGTCAGGGACAGCGGCGGGCCGATCTCGATGCCGGTTGGCGATTGCGTCATGGGTCGCGTGTTCGACGTGACCGGGAACCCGGTCGACGAGCGCGGGCCCGTCGACGCCGAGAAGCGCTACCCGATCCACCGCCCGCCACCGCCGCTGGCGGAGCAATCGACGTCACCGGAGGTCCTGTCGACCGGAATCAAGGTCATCGATCTCATCTGTCCGTTCCTGAAGGGGGGCAAGATCGGTGCGTTCGGCGGCGCCGGCGTCGGCAAGACCGTCGTCATCATGGAGCTCATCAACAACGTCGCGAAGCTGCACGGTGGCGTGTCCGTGTTCGCGGGCGTCGGCGAGCGGACGCGCGAGGGCAACGACCTGTACCACGAGATGACGCAGGCCGGCGTCATCAACGAGAAGGACCTGAGCGCGTCGAAGATCGCCCTGGTCTATGGTCAGATGAACGAGCCCCCGGGCGCCCGCCTGCGCGTCGCGCTTTCCGGCCTCGCGATCACCGAGTACTTCCGCGACGAGAAGAACCAGGACGTGCTGCTCTTCATCGACAACATCTTCCGGTTCTCGCAAGCGGGCTCCGAGGTCTCGGCGCTACTCGGGCGGACAGCCAGCGCCGTGGGCTACCAGCCGACGCTGGCGGCGGAGATGGGCACGTTGCAGGAGCGCATCACGTCGACGAAGAAAGGATCGATCACGTCCTTCCAGGCGGTGTACGTGCCGGCCGACGACCTGACGGACCCGGCGCCGGCCACGACCTTCGCCCATCTCGACGCGACGATCGTCCTCGAACGCGCGATCGCGGAGCTCGGCATCTATCCGGCGGTGGACCCGCTCGCGTCGACTTCGCGCGCCCTGGCGCCGGAAATCGTCGGCGAGGACCACTACGCTGTCGCCCGCGGCGTCCAGAAGGTGCTGCAACGGTACAAGGACCTGCAGGACCTCATCGCCATCCTCGGAATGGACGAGCTGTCTCCCGAGGACAGGCTCACCGTCTTCCGCGCACGGAAGATACAGCGGTTCCTCAGCCAGCCGTTCAGCTCCGCCCAGGTGTTCACCGGCCGCGAAGGCCGACAGGTCCCGGTGACAGATACCGTTCGTGGCTTCAAGGAGATCCTCGACGGCAAACACGACGACGTTCCCGAGGACAATTTCTACATGAAGGGCGGAATCGAGGAAGTCATCGAACGGCGTGGGTGAAGCATGGCGGCTACGTTGAAGCTCGAGATCGTCACGCCGGACGCGATCGTCTATTCGAAAGACGTGCAAATGGTCACCTTGCCGGCGATCGAGGGGCAGATCGGGATCCTCCCGCGTCACGTCCCCGTCCTGACGCGACTCGTCCCCGGCGAGATCATCGTACGCACGAACGAAGAAAAGGAATTCCTGGCGATCGGGGAGGGGCTCGTCGAGATCACGGGTGAGCGCGTCGCGATCGTCACGGATATGGCGGTGGCGGCGAAGGACATCGACGAAGCGCGAGCGGAGGAGGCGCGCCAGCGTGCAGCGGCTCGCTTGCGCGACAAGATCTCCGACGAGGAAGTGGCGACCGTCAACGCCTCGCTCGCCCGCTCGCTGGCTCAATTGCGTGTCAAGAGAAGGCATCGCGGAGCCTGATCCTGATTCCGGCGTGTGCGCGGCCGAGGGACACCAGGCCCGGCATCTTGCGCCGAGCAGGTTCAAGGAGACGCAATGATGGCTGACACCGGCAGGGCATCGAAGGACAGCAGCGCCAAGCAGAGGGGCAAACTGAAGCGGAAGGCGTACGAAAAACAATTGGCGAAGCTGCACGTCGAGCTGGTCAAGCTGCAGGAGTGGGTCAAGCACAAGGGGCTCAAGGTCTGCGTCGTCTTCGAAGGCCGCGACGGTGCCGGCAAGGGCGGGACGATCAAGGCGATCACCGAGCGGGTGAGCCCACGCGTATTTCGGGTCATCGCGCTGCCCGCGCCCACGGAGCGTGAGAAGAGCCAGATGTACGTTCAGCGTTATCTGCCGCACTTCCCGGCGGCCGGCGAAGTCGTGATCTGGGACCGCAGCTGGTACAACCGCGCGGGCGTCGAGCGCGTGATGAACTTCTGCTCCGAGGAAGCGGTGAAGCGCTTCCTCCAGGTGGCGCCGGCCTTCGAAAAGATGGTGGTGGAGTCCAGTATCGTCCTCCTCAAGTACTGGCTGGAGGTGGGCATGGAAGAGCAGACGCGCCGGCTCCAGGCGCGCATCAACGACGGGCGCAAGACATGGAAGCTTTCGCCGATGGACGTCGCGTCGTACAGCCGCTGGTACGACTATTCGCGCGCGCGCGATGAGATGTTCCAGGCGACCGATACGGCGTGGGCGCCGTGGTACGTGGTGAGGTCGGACGACAAGAGGCGTGCGCGCCTCAACACCATCAGCCATCTGCTGAGCAGTATTCCGTACAAGAAGGTGCGCCGCGACGACGTGAAGTTGCCGAAGCGGCAGAAGGCGCATGGCTATCGGGAGGCGGAGTACCCGTTCAAGTTCGTTCCCGAGAAGTTTTGATGGCGGAACGCCGGGTGGGACCGCCGGCGAGGAACTCCCGTTCTGCGTCCTCAGCGGACGCGAGATGAGCCAATGGCGACGAACGCGAGAACGTTCCGCAGCCTCGTGCCGGAGTGGATACGCGACTACCGCAACGACTGGATCAAGCTCGATGTCGTCGCCGGGCTGACGGCGGCGGCAGTGGTGATTCCGAAGGCGATGGCTTACGCCACGATCGCCGGACTTCCGGTGCAGGTCGGGCTCTACACCGCGTTCCTGCCCATGGTGATCTACGCCGTGGTCGGGACCTCCCGGCCACTCAGCGTGAGCACGACGACGACGCTCGCCATTCTGACGGCGGCGGCCCTCGGCCGGGTGGCTCCCGGCGGCGATGCGGGGTTCCTCGTGGGTGCGTCCGCGACGCTCGCGTTGCTCGTGGGCATCATCCTTCTGGTGGCAGCCCTGCTGCAATTGGGCTTCGTGGCGAACTTCATCTCGGAACCCGTGCTGATCGGATTCAAGGCGGGGATCGGGCTCGTCATCGTGCTGGATCAGGTTCCGAAGCTGCTGGGCATCCATTTTCAGAAGGGCTCCTTCTTCCACAACGTCCTCGCCATCGCTCGAGGAGTCTCGGACACCTCGATGGCAACGCTCGCCGTCGGGGCCGTCATGGTGGGGATACTGGTCGCGTTCGAGCGCTTCGCTCCGCGCGCGCCAGCACCCTTGATCGCCGTCGCAAGCGGGGTCGCCGGGACGAGCTTGCTCGGCTTACGGACTTACGGAGTCGGAACCGTCGGCCTCGTCCCGAGTGGATTGCCGGTCCTCACCGTGCCGGCGGCTTCGCTGATCGTCCCGCTGTGGCCGGCAGCGTTGGGCATCGCGCTGATGAGCTTCGCCGAGACGATCGCGGCCGGGCGCGCATTTGCCGAGAGCGGCGAGCCGGCACCGAAGGCGAACCGGGAACTCCTTGCGACAGGGCTTGCCAATGCGGGAGGCGCTTTTCTGGGCGCCATGCCGGGCGGTGGCGGGACCACACAGACTGCCGTGAACCGGCTGGCGGGTGCACGCACACAGCTGGCGGGACTGGTGACTGCCGGGGTCACGCTGGCGACGATGCTGCTGCTGGCTCCCTTTATCGGGCTGATGCCCGAAGCGACCCTTGCCGCCGTCGTCGTCGTGTATTCGATCGGCCTGATCAACCCGGACGAATTCCGCACGATTCGCAAGGTTCGGCGAACGGAGTTCGTGTGGGCTCTGGCCGCCCTGGCAGGCGTCGTGCTGCTCGGGACGCTGCAGGGGATTCTCGTTGCGATCGTCGTGTCGCTCGCTGCTCTCGCCTACCAGGTTGCCGACCCGCCACTCCATGTCCTCGGCCGGAAGCCGGGCACCAACGTCTTCCGACCTCGTTCGAAGGAGCATCTCGAGGACGAGACCTTTCCCGGTTTGCTCTTGCTCCGCCCCGAGGGCCGGATTTTCTTCGCGAACGCGGAGCGCCTCGGCGAGAAGATGCGGCCGCTGGTCGCCGAGGTGAAGCCGAAGGTCGTGGCGCTCGACCTGAGCGGCGTGTTCGACTTCGAGTACACCGCGCTCAAGATGTTGACCGAAGCCGAGGAGAGACAACGCGCGACCGGCGTCCTCCTCTGGCTCGTCGGCTTGAGCCCCGGAGTGCTGGCGATGGTCCAGCGTTCACCGCTGGGCGAGACCCTCGGCCGCGAGAGGATGTTCTTCAATCTGGAGCAGGCGGTTGCCAGGTACCTGGCGTCGTCGTCCGAGGTCACTACTCGCTGAACTCGATCGGCGGCGTCCGGGTCGGCCGCGCGGCCCCTCGCACGGCGTGGCACCATATGGCAAGACACCGAGCGCGACGCCGGGTATCAGGCGGACGAACGACGAGGAGGCACTCATGAAGATCCTGACCCTCGGTCTCGCCCTGTGGGCGGGCGCCCTTGCGGGCTGCTCTGCGAAGAAGCCGGCTCCGGTGCCGCAGCCGCCACTGGCCGCGCGGGCCGCCACGCCCGCTCCCCCGGTCCTGTCCGGGACGCTCGACGAGCAGACCGTGACCAGAACCGCGACCGTGCAGAAGATCGATCAGAAGACGCGGCACGTCACCCTGAGACGTCCCGACGGCACGAAGTTCACGATCGTCGTCGATCCCGAGGTGCACAACCTCCCGCAGGTCAAGAGGGGCGACGTGGTGCGCGTCACCTACCGCGAGTCGATCGCCTACGAGGTGAAGAAATCCGACCAGGCGCGACCCGGGGTCGCGAGGACCACGGATGTGACCCGCGCGCCGCTCGGGGAGAAACCCGGGGGCACCGTGACCAACACGGTCAGCCTCAGGATGACGATCACCGCCATCGACCAGGCGGCGTCCGAGGCGACCCTCCGGGGCCCGCATGGAGACGTCACCGTGGTGAAGGTGAAGGATCCGAGCAAGCTCGGCGCC
>Ga0066653_10000580_pt1 | contig 10060 bp, 6 predicted proteins | sample GraSoiAngelo_102_FD_75173 | JGI IMG/M metagenome (GOLD analysis project Ga0066653, IMG submission 75173) | Grasslands soil microbial communities from the Angelo Coastal Reserve, California, USA - 14_0903_02_40cm | ecosystem: Environmental > Terrestrial > Soil > Grasslands | place: USA...
GCTTTACTGCGTCAGGCCTTTTTCAAAAAACTGCAGCGCCCTTGGATCGTTCGATTGTCCTAGCCAGAACATGGCTTGCTTTCGCACTGCCGGATTCCGATTGGTCTGCGCGACTTCTATCAATTTGGGCACGCCTTCATCCTTCGGCAATTGGCTGAGCGCAAAGACCGCTTTTTTCTTCACTTCCGTGTCGGGGTCGTTCTCGATCGCTCCGGTAATAATGCCGACAGCTTTCTTTCCCGCTCTTTGGGCCAACCAGAACAGAGCCTGTCCGCGCACGTGCGAGCTGGTGTCATCGTGCGCCATACGAATCATTTCATCAAGCGCCTCGGGTTCGTGGCTCACGGAAAGCGCAAACGCAACGTGAGCACGAACATCCGAGCTCGGATCGGCTTTCGCCATGCGTTGCAGAGCGATCAATCCGGCCTTGCCACGCGCCGCCCCCATCCAGAATGCCGCTTGCTTCCGCAATGCTTCGCGCTGCTCCGGCGCTGTAAAGGATTCGAGCGCCCGGTCGGCTGATGCATCCGCATGAAGCGCAATTGCCGTCAACGCGCCGCTGCCGATCTTGCGTTCGCCATGTTCTTCAAAATCCAGACGACGCACGTAAGTTGCGAGGAGCGCAACACTCTCCGGTGCTTTGACTCCCGTGAGCCAGATAAACGGCAGTCCGCCCGCGTCCACCACGCAATCTTCCGATGCAACGCGAATTTTAACGACTTGCTTGGCTTCCAGGCGATACAGCACGACAACTCGACGCGCCCCTTCCAGCTTGATGCTCCCGTCCGAATGCGACGTGCTGGTTGTTCCGCCATTTTCCTTTTCCAGACGGCAAGTTCCGCAATTCCCATCATTCCAGTTGTTGTCGCAGCAAGCGCCACGCTCGCCGGCAACTTCGTCGACGCTATACCCGACCCATTCGGGCGCTTCGGCTTTTCCCGCGAGTTCGCGAATGGCCGCATCGAGACTTGCGCCGACAGCACGCGTCTCCAGCTTCGCGTTTTCAATACGCGGAGCCTCAGACGACTGCATGGTGGCCGTGCCTGCTTGTCCATCTCGGGCCGGGGCATTGCCTTTTGCCAGTTGCACCGCGGCAGTGCTAATTCCAGCCACGATCATCGCGAACCCGAGTGCTTTTTGCAGCGCCGAAACAATTCGTTCTTCTCGCATGGTTTTTCTCCTACTTTTGTAGCAGTTCCATCAGGTAATCGGTGCCTTCTTTGGAATGCATCAGCGACAATTTAGATACCGCCGTCTTTTTGAGTTCAGGGTCTTTCTCGCTTCGCGCGATAGCCACCAGCGCTTTCGCGTTGCCCTGCAAGAAATAGGCGTTCAGCACCTCTGCCTTGACCGCGCGATCTGCTTCCTTGGCGTAAATGTCTTGCAGTGCCTTGCCTGAATCTTCCGAGTGGATCAGGCCAAGGTTTCGAATCGCCGCCCGGCGCAAATCCGCGTCCTTTTCTCCTTGCACCGCTTTCACGAGCCTTCCCGAATCGCCCGCAAGGAAAAATGCCTGCAGGATGTCTCTGCGCAGATCCGTCGAAGTTTCCGCCTGGTACAACTGCTCCAGTTCGCTCGTTCCATGAACCAGCCCGAGTTGCCGGATGGCCTCGCGCCGCAGCGACTCATCCTTTTCACTCTTCGCCGCAGCGAACAGGTGCTCGTGATCGCCGCCGATCATGTAGCTGCGCAGAATGGCGTGCTTCACAGAGGCGTCGCTGCTCGAGGCGTAAACCTCCGCCAGCGTTTTCCGAGCTTCACTGCCGCCGAAGAGTCCCAGGTATTCAACCGCCTTGCGCTGGAGGTCCGGATTGGTCTGGCCTCGCGCGATTCTGCCCAGAATCTCGCGTGCCTGTGCCGACCCGCTTTGCGCCAGCACAAAGAGCGCCTTCGATTTTTCCTTTGGAGTGCCCGAACCGTTGATCACTTTCTCGAGCAAGGGCAGCGTGCGCTCCGGGTCGCTGCTCATCAGCCCTTGAATGGCCAGCATTTTCAATTCTTCGTCGCTCTGGTCTGCTGGCTTTACAGGTTGCCCGGTGGATTGCTTTACTTCGATCTCCAGAGCAGTAGCGTCTTTTTGCCAGCGGCTTTGCGGAAACCGCCGCTTCATATCGGCAATCGTGGCCAGAGCCGTGTCTCTCTTGCCCATGCGGTTCTCTGCGTACGCCTTCCAGTAGAGGGCCGCATCCGTTTGCGGGCCGTTCAGATCCGCTAGTTGCCGGAATTTGTCCGCGGCCCGGTCGTAGCGATCCTCATCCAAGTCTTCACGGCCGTCGTCGTACAATTCTTGCAGCCGTTCTATTTTTTCTTGCACCCGCTCGCGCGCTTCCTGTTCGCGCTCGCGCTTTTCCTCTTCTCGTTCACGCGCTTCCTGCTCGCGCTCGCGCTTCTCCTGTTCTTTGTCTCGCGCCTCCTGAGAGTCTTGCAGCGAATCTCCGGACTGCATGCGAATTGCCTTGAGCTCACGGGCGCGCGTGGTTGCCGGCGCCAGCAGCAGCGCGGTGATTGCGATCCAGGCCGCGCTTGCCTTTCCAACTGAATTGCCGATGGTCATACCTTGTTCCTCTCTCTTTTCGCAGAATCGTTTTGCGGCGCAGGCTTGCTGGCCTCCTGCCGTTGTTGCAGTTCCTTGTTGACCACACGAACCTTGAACAGAATCCCGCGCGCCTCGATCTTTTTCTGTATGGCCTCAAGCTGCGCCGGCGTTACTTCTCCCGGGCTATGCGCCACGTCCAGGAGCACGCGCTCCAGTTCGTCCAGCACGCTAGCGAGTCCCGCATCCCCTTCTCGTAGAGCGGTCTGCCGGTACAAACGGTTTTCCTGCAGTAAATCTTCCGCGCGGCGTTGCTCAGCCGAGATGTCCACTTCTTTCTGCTTGGGGTTGTCCGGCGCCTCGTTTGAAAGCTCGATTAACATCCGCTCGGAGTGGCCAAGGTGTTCGCCTACGGCGACGACCAGCACGCGTTCCCGAACTTGTTCCTTGTTCACGACGTTGTCACCGATGCCGCCGTGCTTCGTGATGCGCCCGGCAACGAAAGCCGCGACAATCAGCGCAACGATCCCGCCCGCCGCCGCGAGCCGTCGCGGCTCGAACCACGCCTGCCACCAACGTCCTGGTTGTTCCGCCAGCCGTGGTGCAATTTCCTTCCAGACTTGCCGCCCGTAATCTGCTCCCGGATCCGGCACCGGCAGCGTATCCAGCGCCGCGAGCACTGCCTCGATTCGCTCCATCTCGGCGCGGCACTTTTCGCAGGCCGACAGATGATCCGCTATCACTGCGCGCCGCTCGGCAACTCCCTCACGATATGCAATCAATTCTTCTTCCCTCATGTGTCTCATGACTCAGTTCCCATCGCGCGTGCCTGCGCTTTTGTTTCCACAAACGGCTGCAGCGCATGACGCAATTTTTGGACGGCTCGAAAGACCGTGTTCTTCGCCGCGCTCGAACTCGATTTCAAGACTCCCGCGATTTCTTCGATCCCGCAGCCCTCCCAATGCCGCATCACGAAGGCCGTTCTTTCGGCCTCCGAAAGGGCCGCCAGCGCCCGCTCCATCTGTTTTCGCAGCTCGAGACTCTGCGTCAACCGTTCCGGAGTCGGCGCTTCATCCTGGACGCGATTTACGGGATCGTTTTCCGTTCCCTCCCGGTCTTCGACTCTGGGCGTTTCCCGGAGCGCGTTTTCCTTCTGGCGCTGACGCATGCGGTCAATCGCGTAGTTCGCGGCAATTCGATAAACCCAAGTCCCGAAATTTGCTCGCGCCGCAAACTGACCGAGCTTTTGATACCCGCGCAAAAACGCCTCCTGGACCACTTCTTCGGCATCGTGCCGGTTCCCGGTCATGCGGTAGGCAAGCCGGAAAACGCTGTGGCTGTGCCGCTCAACCAGAACGCGATAGGCATCGCGATCGCCCGCGAGCGTGCGCTCCACGGCGAGGGCGTCGCTCTCTGCGATGGCCTGGGCGCTATCGACGCTCTGCTGCATCCGAGTCATTAGACAGGATTCGAGGCTTGCGGTTAGGTTGAGCTTAGACCCTTGTCCATCAACAACATAGCGCTTCTTGGGTCTCAAAAGGGACTACTGGAAAGGGGGCCTGGGCCGGCTCGGCCCGGAAGTTCCTCATAGCCTCATAGAAAGTTAATCACCGACCATTCATCGTTTCACTCGTACCGCAACGCGACTATCGGATCCACCTTCATCGCGCGGCGTGCCGGCACACAACACGCCGCCAACGCCACGATCGCCAAAATAGTGCCAACTCCGGCGAAAGTCAGCGGATCCGTGGCACTCACGCCAAAAAGCTGATTAGCCATCAGGCGGGTGAGCCCCAGCGAGGCCAACAGCCCAATGAGAATTCCGATGACCGTCGTCTTCATGCTTTCAGCCAAAATCTGGCGCAGCACATCGCTCCGCCTGGCGCCCAATGCCATGCGTATACCGATTTCATGCGTCCGTTGCCCCACCAGATAGGAAATGACGCCATAAATCCCCATGCTCGCCAGTCCCAACGCCAATGCGCCAAAGACGCAAAGCACGATCATCGAGACCCGGCGCGCCGCCAACGAATCGGCAATTATCTCTTCCACGGTTTGCGCGTTGAACATAACCTGCTCGCTGCTGATTTCTTTCAGGGCCCTTCGGATATTTCCGGCCGCTGCCTCTGTACTGCCGTCGATGCGCACCAGCACACCAGTCCCGCTGGATGACAGGTGCATGATCTCGTCTGGGCCCTGCAAGTAGGAGGAATAAAGCTGTGCTCGGAGTGACTGCTTGTCGTCTGAATCGAGACCCCACTGTTTTACGTGTCCGACGACTCCAACGATTTCCGCCATTCCTCCCAAAGAAGCCAGATTCAGGCGCTTCCCGATGGGATCTTGGCCGCCAAAGAACTTTTGCGCGAACACATCATCAACGACGATCACGTGCCGCGAGTGTTCACGATCTTGCTCCGTAAAGAAGCGGCCGCGCTCCAGCGGAATTCCCATAACCTTCAAATAGTCTTCTTGAACCACGTAGCTGATGGCCCAGCTCATTTCGCTCTCGCTGGCCGGTTTTGGCTGTCCTTCCATCCAGAATAGCTCTTCATCGTCGCTTGCCAGCGGCACGGCGGCCCACGAAAGGGACACGGCCTTTACACCAGGAGTCGAACGCAGCTTGTCCTGAATCGCCCGCAGGGCCGCGCGAATCGCATCAGCGCTAGCATCTCTCATCGACGACGGAAGAGAGACCCCGAATGTCAGCACATTGCGCGAATCAAAGCCTGGATTCACGCTCCAAAGCGCGCTTAGGCTGCGGATCATCAAGCCTGCCGCGATCAACAACACCAGCGCCATGGCCATTTCCGCAACTACGAAAGCTCCCTGCACGCGTTGTTTTCCGCCGCCGGACCTCTGTCCTCCTTCTTTCAATGTGTCGTGCAAATTCGTCTTCGAGATTCGCAACGCCGGCACAAGTCCAAACAAAATGCCACAAAGCAGCGCAATGCCCGCTGTGAACAGCAAAACTTTCCAATCCATTCCAACTTCACTCGCGCGCGGCAATCCCGAAGGCAATCGCTGCAGCGCCACCTTCGTTCCCCACGCAGCGATTACGAAGCCGAGTCCGCCGCCCGCCAGTGCCAGCAGCATGCTTTCTGTCAGAAGCTGCCGTACGATTCTTCCCCGGCCAGCGCCCAGCGCCGCGCGAACGGCGAACTCACGATTGCGTCCCATTGAGCGGGCCAGGAGGAGATTGGCCACGTTCACGCACGCGATCAAGAGCACGAATCCGACGGCCGCGAGCAATACCAGCAGAAGCCGCCGTACATCGCCGACCATCTGCTCCTTAAGTGGAATGAGCGTCGCCCCGATGCCATTGTCCGCCTCTGGATATTCTTCCGCCAGGTGTTCCGTCACTCGCGCCATATCGGACCGCGCCTGTTGAATCGTCACATCCGGTTTCAGCCGCCCAAGTCCATGAATTCCCAGGCCCGCCATCCGGATGTGTAGCGCCGGATTCGTCCACTGGCCGATAGGAACGTACAGTTCGCTGGCGCGAAACGTTCCAACCTGCAAGTTGAAATTCGCCGGCACCACGCCCACAATCGTGTAGCTTCGTCCATCCAGCGTGAGCCCTTTTCCAAGCGCATCCGGCGCGGACGCAAACTTCCGGTTCCAGAATCCCTCACTGATAATCACAATAGGATTGGCCCCGAAATGGTCTTCCCCTTCCTCGAACATCCGCCCGATCAACGGTTTTACTCCGAGCATGGGAAAAAAATCAGTGGAAACAAATTGCGTACGCACTTGTTCCGCATCGCCGGCACCCGTCAGATTGAACGAATATCCACGCGAAATAGCCATCTTGGAAAAAGTCGTGTTCTGTTTACGCCAGTCTTGAAAGTTCAGGAAGGAGATTGAACCTGCTTCAAAATTCGGCTTGCTTTCGTGGAGCGTCACCAGTTGTTCCGGCTGCGGATAGGGCAGGGGATTGAAGAGCACGCCGTTCACTACAGAAAACAGCGCCGTGTTCGCGCCAATTCCCACCGCCAGCGTCAGGACCGCCGCGGTCGCGAACCCCGGCGACTTCGCGAGCATCCTCATCCCAAATCGCAAGTCCTGCATTATCCGATCGAGCGATCCCCAGCCCCAGACGTCGCGCGTCATTTCCCGCACTAGCCCCACGTTGCCGAACTCGCGGCGAGCTGCGCGCTCCGCTTCCACGCTAGCCTCACCCCGTTCTTCGCGCTCCCGCGCCGCCATCTCCAGATGGCAGCGCACTTCTTCGTCGAGTTCTTTCTCGCGCTTCCGTTTGCCAAAGAGTCCCTTGAGCCACCTCATTCGCGACTCCTTTTCTAATTCCCAATTTCTGTTATCCATTTTCAAATTTCTATTCGTACCGCAGTGCGCTCAAGGGGTCCATCCGCGTGGCCCGCCGTGCGGGAATATAACCGGCAAGAATCGCCACCACCAGGAGCAGGAGCGAAAAGCCGAGCAAAATACCAAAGTCTGTCTTTAGGATTCCAAAAACCAGGCTGGCCATCGTGCGGCTAAGACCGAGCGAAACAGGCAATGCGATCAACAAGCCTAGGCCTGTGAGTCTCAGTGCTTGCCATAGGACGAGTTTCATTAAGTCGCCGTGGCTTGCCCCCAGTGCGTAGCGGATTCCGATTTCTCGCGTCCGTTGCGCAACGCTTTCTGACAACACTCCGTATACGCCAACAGAGGAAAGCGCCAATGCCACAATCCCAAACACTCCCATCAAGATTCCCATGATGCGTACGATGGCAATGGAATCCGCTACCTCTTCTTCGAGCGTGTTGATGCCGAGGAGGGCAATCTCCGAATCGAGTTTCTTAACTACCGCGCGGACACTTGCGGCATAGTTCCCCGGCGCGCTCTCCGTTCGGAGGAGCATGGCCATGGACCTGACAGGTTTCTGGGTAAATGGCCTATAGATCACGGCACGAGCAGCGGGATTCCACCAGTTTTGCCTTACGTCTCCGACCACACCCACGATGGTAATCCACGGTTCGGAAGAGTCAGCTGCTCCCAGCTTGAACCGGCGGCCCACCGCGTCTCCTGCGGGCCAAAACCTCGTCGCCATTGTTTGGCTGATGACGGCAACCACGAAGTTCGCTGCGCCGTCGGCATCCGAGAGGGAGCGTCCCGCGACGACGGCAATCCGCAACGCATCGAAATAACCGGCGCTGGCAATCTGTAGATCGGCCGATGGCTGATCGCTCGGTTTGGCTGCGGGCCGCCCTTCGACCGTAAATACTGTCCGTTCACTATCCACATTGCTCGCGGGAGGATTTGTCACCAGTGCCGCATTCCGCACTCCGGGCAGCGCAGCAGACTCTTGTATGAATTGAGAATAAAAGCTACGTACTCTAGCGCTATCGCTGTATTGCTTCTCCGGTAGCGTGATTTCGACCCGCAATATGTTCGCGAGTTCAAATCCCTTGTAAACCTGCGCCAAGCGGACAAAACTTTGAATCATCAGGCCCGCGCAAACGAGCAAGACCAACGCGAACATCACCTGAGTCACTACAAGTCCGCTACGCAATCTGCTTTTTGCACGACTCACCGACCATCGGCTGGCGTCCTTTAGCGTTTCGCTCAGTTCCACTTTGCCCGTGTGTAGCACGGTGGCCAATCCGAAAAATAGCCCCACTCCCAATGCCACGAGAATCCCAAAAGCCAGCACATTGCCGTCAACGCGGATGCCATCCCAACCCGGGACCCATTTCGTCCACCCCACTGGAATACCTTTGCGCAGGGCGCTTACGCTCCAGAGGGACGCCGCCAGCGCGGTTCCTCCTGCAATCACTGCCAGCACCAGCGCCTCGCAAAGGAACAGTTGGCCCAGCCTTCCGCGTCCTGCTCCCAAAGCCGTGCGTACTGCTATTTCTTTTTGCCGGCCGATCATCCGCGCAAAGACCAGATTCGCCAAGTTGGCGCATGCCAGCAACAGCACGAAGCCGGCCGCCGCCTGCAGCAGGGAGAAGAGCGGCAACGTATACACGTAAAGCTCTCTCCGCAATTCCAGAAGCGTTGCGGTTCTTCCCGCGTTTGTTTTCGGAAATTCGTCCGCCAGGTGTTTCGAAATGTTTGCAACGGCTGCGCGCGCCTGGCCCGCACTGACGCCGGGCCTCAGCCTGGCCAACGCCTGAAAGTTCATCTGCGCGCGATCAACTCTCTCAGCAGGAGTCAAAGCAAGGGGCACCCACAATTCCACCGGGACAGGAAAACTAAAATCTTTGGGCATGATGCCGACGACCGTATAGTTGGCTCCATTCAATGGGATGGTTTTCCCGATCAGTCGCGGATCGCCCCCGAACTGCCGTTTCCACAGACCGTGCCCCACGAGGGCGACGTGATCTGATCCAAGCTGTTCGTCATCCTGTGTAAATATCCGACCCGCAGCCGGCAAGACTCCCAACACGCCGAAAAAATTCGCGGATACGCGGCACCCAAGAACGGGTTGCGCGTCTCTTTGTTTGCTCAAGCTGAAATTCCGCCAGCCATAGGTTGACACTTCTTCGAACACATTCGAGTTGGCGCGCAAATCTTCCAAGTCCGCAGCCGAAACATATCTTGAGTCGTAGCCCTCATCGGCGCCGCGGTACTCCCACATGCGCACTAGCTGGTCTAGGTTGCGGAATTTATAGGGATGGAGGAGCAACGCGTTCACCATGCTGAAGACGGCCGTGTTGGCGCCGATACCGAGGGCCAGGGTCAAACTAGCCACGGTGCTGAAGCCCGGAGACTTGTGCAACATGCGCAAGCCGAAGCGCGCATCCTCGTACAAATCGTGCAGCCACCGCCATCCCCAAGTGTCCCGCGTAACCTCCTTCACCAATTCCACGTTCCCAAACTCTCTCCGGGCCGCACGTTGCGCCTCCCCTTTCTTCTCGCCGCGCTCTGCCCGCTCCTGTGCCGCCATCTCCAGATGGCTCCGCACTTCCTCTTCCAGTTCCTTCTCCTGCCTCCGTTTGCCAAAGAGTCCATTCAGCCAGCTCATGGCAGCCCCTTTTTCCGGCTTCTAATTCCTGCTTTCCAATTTCTATTCGTATCTGAGCGCCACCATCGGATCGACCTTCGTCGCCGTCCGTGCAGGGATATAGCACGCGAGCAGGCTTACCATACCGAGAACGAACGTCTCCGTGGCGAATGAAAGCGGGTCGTCTGGATGGACGTTATAGAGCATGCCTGCCATCAGGCGAGTCAAAAGGAATGACGCAGGCAGACCCAGTGCGACGCCAATGAACACAATCCTCATTCCCTGCCAAGCAACGAGAGTCATGATCCGCTTGCGGTCTGCGCCCAGAGCCGCCCGAATACCGATTTCACGCGTTCGCTGCGCAACTGAGAAAGCCATGAGGCCGTAAAGGCCAACGGCGACCAGGCTTAGGGCCAAGGCTCCAAATGCACCAGCCAGATCGCTTACCAGCCGCTGCTGCGCGAGCGTGCCGAGCACGCGGTCTCGCAGAGTCCTAATATCAAATATGGGCACATTTCTATCGATCACGCCGAACTCGCGGCGAACCTCGGAAACCACAGTTTCGGGATTTGCGGAAC
>Ga0066653_10000582_pt1 | contig 10033 bp, 8 predicted proteins | sample GraSoiAngelo_102_FD_75173 | JGI IMG/M metagenome (GOLD analysis project Ga0066653, IMG submission 75173) | Grasslands soil microbial communities from the Angelo Coastal Reserve, California, USA - 14_0903_02_40cm | ecosystem: Environmental > Terrestrial > Soil > Grasslands | place: USA...
CGCGTCGATCGAATCGCGTGTCCCTGGCTGATCAGCCGATTCATCGACAAGCAGCCGACGTTCTTGTTCGTGCCAAAGGACCAGGTGGTGAGCGTTGCTGAACGCGAGGGCGCGATCCCGTACGACATCCCGGGCGTGGAGCTCGGTCATCATGGCGAGCGCTGCTCGTTCGACGCGTTTCTGGAGAAATACAAGCTCGACGACCCTGCGCTCCGTGCCCTCGCACTGATTGTGCGCGGCGCGGACACCGACGCCCGGCAGCTCACGCCGGAGTCGGCCGGCCTCTACGCGCTGGCGACGGGGTTCCAGGCGATGGCCAAGGACGACCACGACAACATGGCGAAGCAATTCCCGGCGTACGACGCCCTGTATGCGTACTGCCGATCGACGGCCGGCCGGCCGACAAAGTAGATGATTCTCGAGCATGGCGCCGACCGCCGCCATGCCCACCGGCGTCGACGGGCCGCGGCCGCAACGTTCCTCCTCTGGTGTGCCGTCGGGGCGACCTCGGCGTGGGGCTATCGGCCGTTTGTCTCGACGGACGCCGCGGTCGCCGATCCCAAGGAGGTCGAGATCGAGGTCGGTTACTTCACGCTCGAGCGCGAAAAGGACGAGAACGCGTTCATCATTCCCCGCGTCGTCGTGAACTACGGGCTCCTCAAGAACTGGGAGGCGGTGGCCGAGTTCGCCGTCAAGCGCAGCCCCGACGCTGAAGTCAACGTGATTGACCCCGCCCTCTTCGTCAAAGGCGTCCTCAAGGAAGGCGCCCTCCAGGACAAAGAGGGATTCGGGATTGCGGTGGAGGCCGGGCCCCTGCTGCCCTCCACCGAGAAGGGAGAGCGGCGCTTCGGCTTCGAAGGGATCGGCATCGTCAGCGACACGCTCGGGCCATTCATGTTTCACCTCAACGGAGGTCTCGGCATCCAACGCTCGACGGGCGACCTGGTGGGTATCTGGGGGCTCATCGGCGAGCTGCCCGTCGCGAGCGGGGTCCGCGTGGTGGCCGAGGTCAACGGAGAGAAGCCCCGGCGCGAAGACCAGCGAAACTCCGTCCTGCTCGGCGCCATCTGGCAGCCGTGGTCTTCGAAGAACATCTGGTTCGACGCCGGCGTCCGACGAGGGCTGAGCGCCGGCGTTGCCGACTGGCAGTTCACGCTCGGCCTGACCTTCGGCTTTTCGGTGTCCTCGCTCAACCGATAGGCGCAGAGGAGAGTCAATCGTTACAATGACCCGAAGTTCACGGGTGACCAGACGGAGATCTACCGCGCCGTCCTGGCGGTCGCGATCGTGAAATGACCCGACGGCGTAGCGACGCGCAGCTCACCGCGACACTCGGTTCGCTGCCGTCCTTCTTCGCCGGCACTTGCGATGATGCGCGAAGCAGCCAAGGAGGTCACCGTGCCTAACCGACGACTCGTGCCCGTGATGGCGGCGGCTCTGGTGTGCTTCGCGCTTCCCGCCGGGAGCCAGGAGTTGCCCGAGGGAAAGGGCAAGGAACTCGTCGCCGCACATTGCAACAGCTGCCACCCGTTCTACGCGCGCCTCGGCGCGGGATACACGCCCGGTGGCTGGGTCACGGTCATGCGGATGATGGCGAATCACGGAGTGACCTTGCCGACGGATCAGGTCGCCACGATCACGGAGTACTTGACCAAGAACTTTCCGGAGAAAGCGAAGCCTGCCGGCGTGGTGATCCCGGGCCCCGCCAAAGTCTCGATCAAGGAGTGGCCGGTGCCGACGCCGGGATCTCGCCCGCACGACCCGTTGGCGACGGCGGACGGGTCGCTCTGGTACACGGGCCAGATGAACAACGTCCTCGGGCGGCTCGATCCGAAGACGGGCCGCTTCAGGGAATATCCTCTGAAGACGCCGCACTCCGGGCCCCACGGTCTGGTCGAGGACAGGGACGGCAACATCTGGTACACGGGAAACACCGGAGCGTTGGTCGGAAGGCTCCACCCGAAAACGGGTGTCGTCACCGAGTACACGATGCCGGACCCGGACGCAAAGGATCCGCACACGCTGATCTTCGATCAGAGTGGAATTCTGTGGTTCACCGTCCAGAATGCCAACCGGGTGGGCCGGCTCGACCCGAAGACCGGCGAGATCAAGCTCCTCACACCGCCGACGCCGAAGTCGCGCCCCGATGGCATGGCGGTGAATTCGAAAGGCACGGTGTTCTACGTCGCCTTCGGCACCAACAAAGTGGGAAGCGTCGATCCCAAGACGCTGGAGATTCGGGAGTACCCGCTGCCGGATGCGGCATCGCGCCCCCGGCGCGTCACGATCACGAGTGACGACCTTGTCTGGTACAGCGACTTCTCGCGCGGTTATCTCGGTCGTCTCGATCCCGCGACCGGCAAGGTCTCGGAATGGCCTTCTCCGAGCGGGCCGAAGTCCGAGCCCTATGGCATCTCGGCCATCAACGACGCCATCTGGTACAGCGAGTCGGGAACGACACCGAACACGGTCGTGCGCTTCGATCCCAAGGCCCAGAAGTTCCAGAGCTGGGCGATCCCGGGTGGCGGCAACATCGTGCGCAACACCTCGGTCACGCGAGACGGCGACTTCGTGCTGGCCAACAGCCTCGTCAATGCCGTGACGCTGGTCAGAATCGCGAAGTGACGTGCCACCGTACGGCGGTCAATGCTCGTGGCGATGATGAAGGTCGGGATAATGCGGATGCGCGTGGAGAAGCGGGGCGTGTGTATGCAGATGGGAGTGGGGCTCGTCGGTTGGTGCCTCTGGTGCGTGAGCATGCGCGTGATGCTCGTCGTGGCGGTGCAGATGCTCGTGCTGCAGCTCCTCGTGGGTGTGCTCGTGGTCGTGCGCCTCGCTGATATGAAGCCAGACCCCGAGCGCCATCAGGACACCCGCGATCGCGAGGCGAAGGGTGAATGGCTCGCTCAGCGCGACGATCGACGCCACGGCGCCGAGGAACGGCGCTGTCGAGAAGTAGGCGCCGGTGCGCGCGGCGCCCAGGTCGCGTAGCGCCCGGACGAAGAACACGAGGCTGACGCCGTAGCCGAAGAATCCCACCAGGCTGGCGCCGAAGATCGAGCCGGCGTCCGGCAGCCGGACGGTGCTGGCCAACGCGATGCCGAGGTTCACAGTCCCGGCGGCGCCGCCCTTCACGGCAGCGATGAGCACGGGATCGCCGCCGGACACCTTGCGGGTGAGGTTGTTGTCGATGGCCCATCCAAGGCAGGCGGCAACGATCAGAAGCGCAGCGGGCTCCACGCCCAGCCTGCCGGCGGGTTGCCACGCGAGTGCAAACGCGCCAATGGTGATGAGCCCCATGCCGATGGCGATCCTCCTGTCGAAGTGCTCCCTGAATACGACCCAGGCGAGCACCGCAGTGAGGACTCCCTCGAGGTTGAGGAGCAGCGACGCCTGCGCCGCGGGAGCGCGCGCAAGCCCGAACATCAAGAGCACAGGCGCTACCACGCCGCCGCTCGCGATCGCGGCAGCGAGCCAGGGCAGGTCGGAGGGTCGCAGGGGAGCTTCTTTCGTGCGGCTCAGGCCACGGCGAAGGAGCCATGCGATGCCGAGTCCGGTCCCCGAGCCCAGGTAGAGAAGACCCGCCGTCAGCCACGGATCGGTCTGGGCGACCAGAAACTTCGCGGCCGGCGTGCTCACACCAAAGAGCACGGCGGCCGCCAGGGCAAACACGATGGAACGGCGGTTCGGCATCAGTCACCGCACGCTGATGACTCCGCCCTTAGACCTCGGCGAGATCGACGAGGAGGGCGGCGTGGTCGCTGAGGCGGTCGCGCCGGGCACGGCTGGCGGCGCCGCCCCAGACGTAGGCGGCGTCTTTCAGGCGCGCCAGCAGCGGCGCGTTGACGAACGCCTGGTCGATGCGGAAGCCGTTGCGCCCGTTCGGCGAGTACCACGTGTAGGCGCGCGCCTCGGCGCGCAGGTGGCGGAACGCGTCGGCCCAGCCGCAGCCGGCGAGCGCGTCGATCCAGCCCTCCTCGCGCGCGCTGAACACGGGCACCTCTTCGTCGAGCCCGCGGCGGCCCGAGTTCGTGTCGCCGATCAGCAGCGCGGGCCCGAGGCGCCAGCGCCGCGCGCAGCCGAGCACCGCGTCGAGGAACGGGTACTTGCGCCCGCTCACGCGGTTGGGCACGTGCATGGCGCCGACGACGAGCGGCCGCGGCGCGTCGACGGCGACGAGCAGCCAGCGGCAGCGCTCGGCGGGGGCGGCGCTCAGGCGGAGGCGGCGCAACGGCCAGCGCGACGCGACGAGCAGCGCGTTGCGCCGCGTCGAGCGCGGGTCGCAGGTCGCGAGCTGGTGGGTGAGACCGCCCGCCACGAGCCGGGCGGCGAGCCGGGCGCTCGGCGGCGTCGCGCGAAACTCCGAGAGCGCGACGACATCGGGCTGCCAGCGCGCGAGCTGGCGCGCGATGCCGGCCGCGCGCACGCCGCCGCCGGCCCGGATGTTCCACGCGACGACGCGCACGCGCGCCTCAGCGCGGCTCGAAGCTCGCGGCGCCGAAGAGCGCGGCGCTGCGCGAGCGCGTGTCGTTGGAGTGGCTCTCGAAGCCGACCCACTTGATCGGGCGCGGGGCCTCGCCGAAGACGCGGCGGTAATCGGCGAGGACGTCGCGCCGCTCGCGCGTCCAGCGTCCGACGCCGTCCTGGCCCGAGCGCACGACGATGAGCACGCGGTCGAAGATGTCCAGCTCGTCGGGCCGCGACTCGGTGCCGACGGGCGACGCCGTGTCCCAGACGTAGAGGATGCCCTTCATGCCCTCGAACATCAGCATGATGCGGGCGGCCTGGTCGTTGCGCTTGGGCTCGCGCACGTCGCCCTGCACGGGCAGGTCGAGCGCCTTCCACTCCCAGGCGAGCCAGGGCGTCGCCTTCAGATCGACCTTGACCGGGCGCCCGACGCGCATGGCCTCGCCCTCGGTGCGCAGCAGGAGGGCGCGCCGGCCGTCGCTCTCCACGATGGCCGGCGGCTCTTTGAACTTCGGCGACTGCGTGAAGGGATAGACCCGCCACACGGCGAGGTCGAGCGGCCCCGCCCCGAGCGCGTCCCAGTTGTCGACGCGCAGCGACCCCTTCGCCGCCGCGCCGGTGAGCAGAGCTCCGGCGAGCAGCGCCAGCGCCGCCCGCGCGAGAGGGCGGGTCACGCGCGCGGAGTGAACTTCTGGAACGTGTGACAGTCCGCGGGCGCCAGCCCGCGGCTGACCGCGAACGTCCACGTCACCTCCGCCACGTAGACGGCGCCCTTGCTGTCCACGGCAAGGCCGTGCGGCGCGGCGAAGCTGCCGGGCTTCGTCGCCTCCGGCGTGCCCCAGCGCGCGAGCAGCCGGCCGTCCTCGTCGAAGACGCTGACGCGCCCGTGCTTGGGCTCCTGCGTCACGCCGTGCCGCCGCGAGGTCTGTCCCTTGTGCCACCAGAGCTCGGAGACGTACGCGCGTCCCTGCTCGTCGAAGACGATGTGGGTGGGGCGCTGCGTGTCGGTCCACTCCGAGAGATACTCGCCGTCGGGGCTGAAGATCTGGATGCGATCGCTCTCGCGGTCGCACACGAACACGCGGCCGTCGGCGCCCACCGCGATGCCGTGCGGGAGATAGAACTGGCCGGGTCCGGTGCCGGGCACGCCCCACGAGCGCTTGAGGGTGCCGCTGGGCGAAAACTGGTGCACCCGGCAGTTGCCGTAGCCGTCGGAAACATACAGATCGCCCCTCGGGCCGATCGCGAGGTTGGTCGGGCGGTTGAAGGGCCCCGCCGGACGGGTGATCGTCATGTAGTCCTTGCCGTCGTAGCCCGTGTCCGAGGCCGTGTTCAGCGTGCCGAGCGTTCGGAGCAGCTTGCCCTGCGGCGTGAACTGGCGGACGGTGTGGTTGCCGTCGTCGGTCGCCCACACGGTGCCGTCCGGCGCGACCGAGATGCCGTGCGTGCGGTACGTGAAGTCACCCTCGCCCCACGAGCGCAGGAAGGCGCCTTTCTGATCGTAGGCGATGATCGGATGGTCGCCGCGGCAGATCAAGAAGACGCGGTCCTCGCCGTCCACGGCCACGCCCGCGACGTCGCGATGCTCGAACCCCTTCGGCAGCTGCTCCCAGCCCTCGACGACCTCGTATCTCATGGTCGGCCTCCTGCGCGATTCTACTCCCGGTGCCTTGCACGCTCCGGCCCGATCGTATACCGTGGCGGCGCTCAGGGAGGCGTCCATGTGTCTCGACCCGATCTCGCGACGCCGTCTGCTCCGCGCGATGAGGATGCTCACGACGTGGCTGGCGGTCGTCGCACTGCTCCTCGGCGTCGGCGCGCTGGCGCCGGTGGCCGCCCAGCCGGCGGGCACGCTGGTCGTCGGCCTCGTGGCCGAGCCGGTGAACCTCGATCCCGCGCAGGTCACCGACCTCAACTCCAACCGCGTGGGCCGGCGCATCGTCGAGACGCTGGTGACCTTTCCCGACGAGAGCACGCAGGTCGTGCCGGGGCTGGCCGAGTCGTGGGCGATCAGCAAGGACGGCCTGAAGTACACGTTCAAGCTGCGCAAGGGCGTCAGCTTCCACGACGGCACCCCCCTCAACGCCGAGGCGGTGAAGTTCTCGACCGAGCGCCAGATCATACCGGAGCATCCGTTCAACAAGCTCGGGAAGTATCCCTTCGCGAATTACTTCTTCGGCAACGTCAAGGCCGTCGAGGCCGTGGATCCGCAGACCGTGGAGTTCATCCTCAAGGAGCCGCGCGCCTCGTTCCTGGCCGTGCTCACCGCGGGCGCGGCGTCGATCGTGAGCCCGACGGCGGTGCGCAAGCTCGGGGTGGACTACCCGCTGACCCCCGTCGGCACCGGACCCTTCAAGTTCGTGGCGTGGGACCGCGGCCAGCGCGTGGTGCTGGAGAAGAACGCCGGGTACTGGAAGCACCCGGTGAAGATCGATCGCGTGATCTACCGGCCGATCGTCGAGGGCCAGGCGCGGCTCACCGAGCTGCTCACGGGCGCGCTCGACCTCATCGTCGACACGCCGCCCGACTTCGTCCCACAGCTCGAAAGCAATCCGAAAGTCATGGTGCTCAAGCAGGTGGGCGTGCACGTCTGGTACCTCGGCATCAACAACCAGAAGAAGCCGTTCGACGACAAGCGCGTGCGCCAGGCTCTGAACTACGCCGTCAACAAGGAGGCGCTCGTGCGCGACGTGCTCAAGGGCACCGGCTCATTCTCGCGCGGGCCCGTCCTGCCGAACACGTGGGGCGCCGACGCGGCGCTCAAGGCCTATCCCTACGATCCCGAGCGCGCGAAGAAACTGCTGGCCGAGGCCGGCTACCCGAGCGGTTTTTCCACGACGCTGTGGGTGCCGGAGTCGGGCTCGGGGATGCAGTTGCCGGTGGCGATGTCGACGGTCATCCAGTCCAACCTCAAGGCCGTCGGCGTCAATGTCGCGCTGCAGACGATGGAGTGGGGCGCCTACCTCGCCAAGCTGCGCACGAAAGAGCAGGACCTGTTCGCGCTCTCGTGGATGGCCGGCAACGAGGATCCGGATCTGGTGATGTACCCGCTGCTGCACTCGAGCCAGTGGACGCCGAACGGTCCCAACCGCGCGCTCTACAAGAACGAGAAGTACGACGAGCTGCTGCACCAGGCGCGGCTCACCACCGACCAGAAGAAGCGCGCGGAGCTGTACCGCGAGGCCCAGCGCATCCTGGTCGACGACGCGCCGTGGGTGTTCGTCGACCACGAGATCCAGACCGCCGCGCACGCCAAGCGCGTGCAGGGCTTCAAGCTGCATCCGAGCTTCGATCTCCGCGTCGAGACGATCTCGCTGAAGTGAGTCCGAGCACCGGGAGAGGACACCGATGAAGAGGAAGATCGCGCTGCTGGCGGCGCTGCTGTGGCTGTCCACCGTCGCCCTCGTGCACGCCCAGACCCTGTCGAGCGTCAAGCCCGAGCAGGTGGGCCTGTCGTCCGAGCGGCTGGGCCGCATCGTGACGACGCTGCGCAACGACTCGCAGAAGGGCCAGATCCCCGGCGCCATCCTCCTGGTCGCGCGGCAGGGCCGGATCGCGCTGTTCGAGAGCGTGGGCGTGCTGGATCCGGCGACGAAGGCGCCGATGACGAAGGACGCGATCTTCCGCATCTACTCGATGAGCAAGCCGATCACGTCGGTCGCGGCGATGATCCTCGTCGAGGAGGGCAAGCTCGCGCTCGGCGATCCCGTGGGGAAGTACATCCCGCAGATCGCCGAGATGAGGGTCGGCGTCGAGAAGCCGGGCGCCGACGGCAACCCGACGCTCGAGCTGGTGGCGCCGCGGCGACAGATGACCGTCCAGGACCTCCTGCGCCACACCTCCGGGGTGACGTACGGCATCTTCGGCAGCACGCTGGTGAAGAAGCAGTACCTCGAGGCGAAGCTGTTCGACGGCGATCCGACGAACGCCGAGTTCGTGGAGCGGCTCGTCAAGCTGCCGCTCGCCAATCACCCGGGCACGGTGTGGGACTACAGCCACTCGACCGACGTGCTCGGCCGCGTCGTGGAGGTCGTCTCGAAGAAGTCGCTCTACGAGTTCGAGAAGGAGCGGATCCTCGACCCGCTCGGCATGAAGGACACGGCGTTCGACGTGACCGACAAGGCGCGCCAGGGGCGTATCGCCGAGGCCTTCCCCAACGATCGTACGATCGGCACCAACACCGAGTTCTTCGACCCGCGCGCGCCGCAGCGCTGGCAGTCGGGCGGCGGCGGCATGGTCGGCACGGTCATGGACTACGCGCGCTTCTGCCAGATGCTGCTCAACGGCGGCGCGCTCGATGGCAGGCGCATCCTGAGCCCGAAGACCGTCGCCTACATGACGGCCGACCATCTCGACGCATCGGTCGCGCCGGGCCCGCTCTACCTGCCCGGCGCGGGCTTCGGCTTCGGCCTCGGCTTCGCCGTGCGCCGCGACGCGGGCGTGGCCAACGTGCAGGGCTCGGTCGGCGAGTTCAACTGGGGCGGCGCCGGCGGCACCTACTTCTGGATCGACCCGAAGGAGGACATGTTCGTCGTGTTCGCCATGCAGTCGCCGAAGCAGCGGACCTACTACCGGCCGCTGCTCAAGAACATGGTGTACGGCGCGGTCGTGAAGCCGAACGGGAAGTGAGCCGCCCCGAGCGCTGAAGTGAGGCGTTACCTCGCGCGCCGGCTCCTGCTGCTGGTGCCGGTCCTGGCGGGCGTGTCCGTCATCATCTTCATGGTGCTGCACCTCTCGCCGGGCGACCCGGCGGAGATCATGCTCGGCTCGCAGGCGACGAAGGAAGACCTGGCGCGCCTGCGCGCCGACCTCGGCCTGAACGAGCCGCTGCACGCGCAATATCTGAGGTGGATCGGCCACGTCGCGCGCGGCGATCTCGGGCGCTCGCTCTGGATGAAGCGTCCCGTGCTCGGCGAGGTTCTCACGCGCCTGCAGGCCACGCTGCTGCTCACGGCCACCGCGCTCGTGCTCTCGAGCGCGGTCGGCGTCGCCCTCGGCGTGGCCGCGGCCACGCGGCCGAACTCCATGCTGGACCGGCTGAGCGCGGTGGCCTCGCTCTTCGGCGCCAGCATGCCGTCGTTCTGGCTCGGCATCGTGCTGATGGTCGTGTTCGCGCTGTGGCTCGGCTGGCTGCCCGCCTCGGGCATGTACGCGCCGCACGGCGGCGGCGACCTGCGCGACCTGCTCAGTCACCTGGTGCTGCCCGCCGTCACGCTGGCGGCCGCCTCGGTGACGATCGTCGCGCGCCTCACGCGCAGCGCGATGCTCGAGACGCTCGCCCAGGACTACGTGCGGACGGCGCGCGCCAAGGGAGTCAGCGATCGCGTGGTCGTCTTGCGCCACGGGCTCAGCAACGCGCTGGTGCCCATCGTCACCGTCATCGGCGTGCAGGCCGGATACCTGCTCGGCGGCGCCGTGCTCACCGAGACGGTCTTCGCGTGGCCGGGCGTGGGAACGCTGATGGTGCAGGGGATCCTCGCGCGGGACTTCCCGCTGGTGCAGGGCTGCGTGCTGGTGGTGGCGCTCTCCTTCGTCCTCGTGAACCTCGCGGTTGATCTGCTCTACG
>Ga0066653_10000585_pt1 | contig 10012 bp, 9 predicted proteins | sample GraSoiAngelo_102_FD_75173 | JGI IMG/M metagenome (GOLD analysis project Ga0066653, IMG submission 75173) | Grasslands soil microbial communities from the Angelo Coastal Reserve, California, USA - 14_0903_02_40cm | ecosystem: Environmental > Terrestrial > Soil > Grasslands | place: USA...
AACGTTCCGGCGCCTGTGATCTCGGCGTCGTTGTTCGCGCGCTTCGCGTCTCGTGACGAGATCAAGTTCTCCGCGCGCGTCGCCGCCGCGCTGCGGCAGCAGTTCGGCGGGCATGCGGTTCGCGCGCTCGAGCGCGCCAAGGCCGGCGAAGACCCGCGCTAGCGTGGCCACGACGCAGGAGAACCCGCTGCTGGAAGGACTGCAGATCCGGCGCACGCCGGATCCCTGCATCCTCGTCATCTTCGGCGCGTCCGGCGACCTGACGAAGCGCAAGATCTTTCCCGCGCTGTATTCGCTTGCGTACCGCCACCTGCTGCCCGAGAGATTCGCCGTCGTTGGCATCGCGCGCACGGAGGAGACGGACGACGACTTTCGCGAGCGCATGAAGGAGGCGGTACAGCAATTCGGCCGCGACGAGTTCCGCGACGACGTGTGGGACGGGCTCGCCGACGGGATCCGGTACCTGGCGGCGGACTTCTCGGACGCGAAGGGCCTCGATCACCTCGTCGACGTCGTCAACGAGCTCGACGACGAGCGGGAGACAGGCGGCAACCGCGTTTACTACCTCGCCATCCCGCCGAGCGCGTTCGAGACGGTGGTCGACTCCATGGGCAAGCGGCGCAAGTCCGAGGGCTGGAGGCGCCTGATCGTCGAGAAGCCGTTCGGCCACGACCTCGAGTCGGCCCGCCACTTGAACGGCGTCATCGAGAAGTACTTCGACGAGCACGAGGTCTTCCGGATCGACCACTACCTCGGCAAGGAGACCGTGCAGAACATGCTGGCGCTGCGGTTCGCAAACGGCATCTTCGAACCGATCTGGAACCGCCAGTTCGTCGACCATGTGCAGATCACCGTGGCCGAGTCGATGGGAATCGAGGGGCGCGCCGCCTACTACGAGCAGGCCGGCGCGATTCGTGACATCTTCCAGAACCACCTCTTGCAGCTGCTGGCGATCACGGCGATGGAGCCGCCGATCGACTTCACCGCCGACTCGGTGCGCAACGAGAAGGTGAAGGTGCTGCGAGCGATGCACACGCCGGGGCCGAAGTCGGTCGTGCGCGGGCAGTACGGCCTCGGCTACGTCGAGGGCGAGGAGGTGCTCGGCTATCGGGAAGAGGAAGGCGTCGACCCGCAGTCGATGACGGAGACGTACGTCGCCGCGAAGCTCTACGTCGACAACTGGCGCTGGGCGGACACGCCGTTCTACGTGCGAATGGGCAAACGGCTGCCGCGCCGCGAGACGACGATCGCGATCGAATTCAAGCGCGCGCCGCACCCGCCGTTCGAGGAGCTCGCGGCAGAGGGGCTGCGGCCGAACGTGCTGCTCGTGAACGTGCAGCCCGACGAGGGCGTCTCGCTTGCCATCGGCGCGAAGGTGCCGGGGCAGGGCATGACGATCCGGACGGTGCACATGGACTTCCTCTACGGCGGAGCGTTCCGCACCGGCCTGCCCGAGGCCTACGAGCGGCTGATCCTCGACGCCATGCTCGGCGACGCGACGCTCTTCACGCGCATTGACGAGGTGCTGGAGCAATGGTCGCTCGTCGACGCGATCGTGGCCGCATGGGTGCGCGACCGGCCTGGATTCCCGAACTATCCGGCAGGAACCTGGGGCCCGCCGTCTGCTGACGAGCTGCTCAAACGAGACGGGCGGTCCTGGCGCAGACATTGACATCGATCCGGGACATCGAGCGCGAGCTCTCGTCGTTGCGCACGGAGCCCGGAGCGGAGACGCCGTACCAGCGGACGAGCGTCATGACCCACACCGCCTGGGTGCCGCCCGAGTGGGTTGAGGCCGCCGAGGACGTGCTCAGCCTCCTGGCCGAGCGCCATCCGTCGCGGACGGTCGTCCTCTTTCCGCAGCCCGACGAGGAAGAGGGGATCGAAGGCGATGTCGAGGTCGACGTCTACCCGGTGGGCGAAGGTCGCGCGATCTGCACCGAGACGATCCGGGTGCGCCTGAAAGGGAAGCGGGCGTCGGCGCCCGCCAGCGTCGTCCAGTCGCTGCTGCTCCCCGACCTGCCCGCGTTCCTGCGCTGGCGCGGGCTGCCGCCGTTCGGCGCACCCGAGTTCGAGGGGCTGATCGACGTCGTCGACAGGCTCGTCGTCGACAGCACCGAGTGGCCTGACCTGCCCGAGAGCTACCGCGGCTTGACGGAGATCTTCGACCGTGTCGCAGTCTCGGACATCGCCTGGGCGCGGACGAGCAGGTGGCGGCCGATGCTCGCCTCGCTCTGGCCGAACATCGCGGGCGTGCAGAGGATCCGCGTGCAGGGAACGGCGGCGCAGGCGCATCTGCTCGCGGGCTGGCTGCGCTCGCGGCTCAAGCACGCCGTCGAGCTCGAGCACGATCCCTCCGACCGGCTCGTCGGTGTGGAGATCGACGGCGAGCCGGCCCCGTTTCCGCCTGGCGACCCCCCGTCGGGGGCAGACGTCCTCTCTGAGGAGCTCGACACATTCGGCCGGGACCGGATCTACGAAGACGCTGTGCGGGCGGCGCTTCCGTGAGCCGCAAAGGGACACGCGAGGAGTGGCTGGAGGCGCGCCGTGAGCTGCTGCAGGCGGAGAAGGAGCACACGCGCCGGGGTGACGAGCTCGCGCGGGAACGCCGCGAGCTGCCCTGGGTGCGCGTCGACAAGGAATACACCTTCGAGACCGAGGGTGGCTCCGCATCCCTCGCGGACCTGTTTGCCGGCCGCTCGCAGCTCCTCGTCTACCACTTCATGCTGGGGCCGGAGTACAAGGCCGGCTGCCCGTCGTGCTCGGCGATCGCCGACGGCTTCGACGGCTCCGTGGTGCACGTGATGCACCACGACGTGATGTTCACGGCGATCTCGCGTGCGCCGCTCGCGAACATCGAGGCGTACAAGCGACGAATGGGCTGGAACTTCCCTTGGGCCTCGTCGTACGACAGCGACTTCAACTACGACTTCGGCGTCTCGATCACCGAAGAGCAGCAGCGTGGCGGTGTCGTCGAATACAACTTTCGGGACGTGGATCAACGTCCGCGCCTCGACCCTGCAGGCCCAGTCGCGGAGTTCGCGGAGACGGTCGGCACGGACGTCGCCACGTTTCTGCGCGAGGCGCCCGGCCTGAGCGCGTTCGCGCTCGAAGATGGCGTCGTCTACCACACGTACTCCGCATACGCCCGCGGCCTCGACGGTCTCTGGGGGATGTATCAATGGCTCGACCGTGCACCGCTGGGACGGAACGAGACCGGGGTCTGGTGGCGCCGCCATGACGAGTACGACTGATTTCCACACACGCGTCAAGCCGCTGATCGCAGACATCCCGGGCTGGCTGACGGACGAGGAGGGCGAGGCGCTCTACGAGCTTGCCCGACGCTGCCGCGGCGACGGGGTCATCGTCGAGATCGGCTCGTGGAAGGGCAAGTCGACCGTCTGTCTCGCGCTCGGGTCGCAGGCGGGGAACGGGGTGCCCATCTACGCGATCGATCCGCATGCTGACTACCGCTTCGGCGACTTCAAGACGAACGTCGAGCGCGCGGGGATCGCGGAGCTCGTGCGCCCGATCGCCTCGCTTTCGCAGCCCGCCGCCGACACGTTCGACGAACCGATCGAGCTGCTCTTCGTGGACGGCTCGCACGAGTACGACCTCGTGCTCGAGGACTTCGAGAAGTGGGTGCCGAAGGTCGTGGATGGTGGCTGGGTGGCGTTCCACGACACGACGTGGACGGCGGGGCCGCGCAAGGTGGTCGGTCACGCGATCTACCGTTCGCGGCGCTTCAAGGACGCGCGCTTCGTCGTCGGGTCCACGACGGTTGCGCGCAAGGTGCTGCACAACACGCTCGCCGATCGTGCGCGCAATCGCTACGTGCTCGGCGTGAAGACCGCGTTTTGGGTCGGGTCGTCGGCGCTGAAGAAGCAGCGTCGCCTACTGCCGAAGCAGGTCGAGCGCTTCGGGCGGCGCATGCTCAAAGCGATTCAGTGATGGAGCTCGACGAGCATCCCGACGCGACCGCGTTCTTGGCCGCGGCAGCACCCGTGCTCGACGCGGACGAGGCGCGCCACAACCTCGTCTACGGGATCTGCTCGACGCTCGTCGACGCGCCGGGTGCATACCCGAAGGCGCATCTCTGGACGGTGCGGGACGGAGGTGTCGTCGGTGCCGGCGTCATGACGCCGCCGTTCAACATCGTCGTGGCGAAACCGCTCGAGGACGACGCGCTGTCGTTCCTCGCGCAAACGCTGCGCGAGCGCGGTGTCGAGGTCCCGGGCGTGACGGGCGCGCTGCCTGAGGTTGACTCGTTCGCCGACACGTGGGGCGGGCCGCGACGCGTGCGCATGAGACAGGGCGTCTACGCGGCGCGAAGCGTGCACGAGCCAAGCGGCGTGTCTGGCGCGCCGCGTCGCGCCACCGCCGACGACCGCGACCTGATCCTCGACTGGCTGCGTGCGTTTCAAGCGGAGGCACTGGCGGACGACGGCCCACATGTCGAGCTCGAGCCTGCAGTCGATCGGCGCCTGGCGAGCACGACCGCCGGGTTCGGTCTCTGGGAGGACGGCGGTGAGCCGGTCTCGATCTGCGGCCAAAGCGGGCGGACGCCCCACGGGACGCGCATCGGGCCGGTCTACACCCCACCGGAGCGACGCGGCCGTGGCTACGGCAGTGCCGTCACCGCGGCGGTGACGAAGGAGCAGCTCGACGGCGGGCTCGACTACTGCTTCCTCTACACCGATCTGGGCGAACCCGACGTCGAACAAGATCTACATGACCATCGGCTACGAGTTCGTCTGCAACTCGGCCGAGTACGCCTTCGGGGTCTGACCCCAGCCTTTAGGTTCGGCCGCCGCCGACGACTCTGAACTTCGGCTTAGCGACGACGATCCTCGAGGGCTCCGACCAGGACATCTGCTGCGCGCCCGTGGGGAGGTTGAGGTTGAAGCCGCGCACGCGGTACCACCAGGTCCCGGCGGGGAGCGGCAGCACGACGGACGTGCCGAGCGTCATGGTGCCGAGGGCGCCCTGGTTCGACGGGTTCGCCTGCGGCGTGAACGGATACCGCGTCTTGCTCCACTGCACCTCGTACGCCGACGCGCCGAGCGCGGGCGTCCACGCGACGAGCGGATAGCCGTAGAACGCCTGACTGCTCTTGCCGGCGGTGAGCCTGCCGCTCGGCGAGAGGCCCGACGCGAACAGCTCGCCGGCCGCGGTCAGCGACGGCTCGCTGTTCTTGCCGAACCGTGCGACGCGGTTGTACGGCGCTGCGCAGACGTCCTGCGGCAGCTCGAGGTCCTCGTACTGGAGGTTCCCGCCTGTGCGCAGGATCGGCTCACCCGGGCCGTGAGCGAACTTGAGCGGTGACGCAAAGCCGATGGTGGAGCCGCTGACGTTGACGATCGTCGCGTTCTCCTGGTTGCCCGAATTGCCGATCAGCACGGTGTCGCCGGTCGAGAAGCCTGACCCGTCGACTGCGGACGCCGAAACGCTGCCCACTGCGCTGAGGCTCGCGGTCGCGGTGGTGAGCGCCCCGGGCGAGACAGCGCCGACAGCGACGACCGTCCAGTAGTAGCCGCCGCTGGGCCATTCCGTGTCCCACAGGTCGACCGGCGCGCCGAGGTCGCCGCTGAACTTCAGCTGCGCAGGGCCGGCGGGCGTGGACGTCGTCGACGTGGAATCGGAATCCGTCGGGACCGCGGTCGTCGGCGTGGCCGCAGGCTCGGACTCCGTCGACTTGGCCGGAAGCCCGTCGAACATGAAGCTGTCCGGCTCGCTGCCGTCACGAAGGTAGTTCGAGCGCGCGGCCGGCAGCGCGGTCGGGCTCCTCGGCAGCGCCAGCGGTCCGTATGGGCGCGGTGCGTAGGCGGGGCCGCCGACGATCGCGCTCGTGTACACACGGTTGAGGCACTGGCGGTCGGTGAAGACGTAGATGCGGAAGAGCTCCGCCTTCGTGTCGTCGATCGCGGTGTCGCCGCTGAACGTGAAGCCCGGCATCAGGCGGTGCGCGGCCGACGAGCCATCGCCATTTGCGATCACGTCGGAGACTGTGTGGCCGAGTGTGATCGGCCCCGTCGAGTACGCCGGGTTCGTCGACGTGTAGACCGGGCTCCAGGGTCCGTATGCCACGGCCGGCAGGTGGTTCTGGCGGGCGGACGGGTCGTTGTCCATCCGCAACGCGCGAATGCGCCAGCGGATCGTGCCCGTCCAGTTCGCCGAGCGATGGAATGTGTAGAACTCGCGCTCGTCCAGCACGTTCGTCAGCGACATCTCCATCTTCGCGGTCGGGTTATTGATGTCGATGAGCCAGATCTGGTACATGTCGGCGCCCTCGATCGGTGTCCAGCGCAAGAGCCCGGGCTCGCTCGGAAGCGGCTTCGGCGCGGCGGCCGGCTCCATGTCGAAGCCGAACGCGGCACTCCACGGCGTCGACGACGAGCGCTTGATCGCGCGCACGCGCGCGAACAGCGCATGCGGGTTGCCGGTGATCCACGGCAGCGTGAGCTCCGGCGCAGTGACCGGCGTCGTCAGGCTCGAGGCGGTGTAGAGCAGCCCGCTGTCGCGGAAGCTCGAGCTCGTCGAGAGCTGGAACTGGTAGCGCACCGCGCCCGGGACGGGATCCCACGCGAAAGACGGCGTCCGCGGGAACGCGTCCGCGACGGGCTCGTCGGCGCGCAGCAGGAACCCGTGCAGGTGCCCGGGGGCCGCGCCTTTGACAGGGGTGGCTGCGTCGGCTGCCGAAGTGACGCCGAGCATGGTGAAACAGATGGCCGCAAGTGCGAGGACGCGCATTCCTCATGGTTTGTCGGCAAACCAAGCCGCCCGGCTGTCCCTCGAACGAGGGATGGCTAGGTGACGGAAAGCGCCGTGGCAAGCCGTTTTCCGGCCGCGAGCACGAGCGCGTCGGCGCCGGGCCGGCCCACGAGCTGGGCGGACGCGGGCAGGCCGTCCTCCGCCGCGCCGCAGGGCACGGCGAGCGCCGGCCAGCCGAGGGCGTTGAACGGGAGGGTGTTCCGGGTCAGCGTCCCGCGAAGCGCCAGGTCGCCGATGCCCACCGGCGGCGCGACGCAGGAGAGCGTCGGCGTGAGCAGGAGGTCGAAGCCCTCGAGCAGCTCCGTGCAGCGTTCGCAGTACTCCGCTCGGGAACGCTCGGCGAGCGACGCCTCGGCGTCCGAGACCGCGAGGCAGCGCTCGACCTTCGTGGCGAGCTCGTCGCCGTACAGCTCCCCGTTCTCGGCATAGAGCTCGCGGTGCACGTCGGCGACCTCGCGCATGAACAGCGCGTCGATCTGGGGCCGCGGCCAGTCGACCGCACGCGCGCGCGGGAAGCGCGCAGCCGCGTCCCGCACGCGCACGGCGACGAGCGGATCGGCCTCGTCGATCCAGGCGACCGCGATCGCGATCTCCTCGAATGACTCCAGCGTTGCCGGCTCGAAGCCGGGCGCGAGCAGACGGAGCTGCCGGACGCAACCGGCGACGTCCCGCGCCATCGGGCCGACGTGGTCGAAGCTCGGCGCCAGCGGGAAGCAGCCGGCGGTCGGGACGAGGTCGTACGTGGGCTTGAAGCCCACCGTGCCGCAGCACGCCGACGGGATTCGGATCGAGCCGCCCGAGTCGCTGCCGAGCGCCGCGTCGGCGAGGCCCGCCGCGAGCGCGGCGGCGGAGCCGCCGCTCGAGCCGCCCGCGATGCGTCCGGGCGCGAGCGGGTTCGGGACGGTGCCGAAGTGCGGGTTCTCCGAGGTAGTGCCGTACGCGAGCTCGTGCAGGTTCGTCTTGCCGACGTTGGCGTAGCCCGCGGCTTCGAGCCGCACGACCGACTCGGCCGAGATCGCAGGCACGTGCTCCGCGAAGATCGCCGAGCCGTAGGTCGTCGTCAGTCCTGCGGTGTCCAGCAGATCCTTGACCGCCAGCGAGATGCCGTCGGCCGGCGCGTCGGGTCGTGCGAGGAAGATCCCGTCGGCCGCCACTAGGCGGCGACTCTAGTGCTTCTTCTTCGCCGGCTTCTTCTTCGGCTTCGGCGGCGTCTGCACGACGACGCGGCGCGTGAAGGTCGCGCCCTCCGTGCCGCTCGGCGACTTGCTCGTCAGCTGCAGCACGTTCGAAGAGCGCTTCGACCGCAACGACTGGAACAGCTGCGTCGGGAGAACGAAGCGGACGTCGTTGTTGCCGCTCCGCAAGGCGGCCGAGCCCAGGCCCGCCGAGCCCAGAACCGCTCCGAGCCTGCCGTCACCGCTCGAGAAGACGACGAAGCGCAGCAGTCGCGTCTTGCTCGAGACACGCAGTACCTCCGGCGCGTAGATGTTGAGCGTCGGTGCCGGGTCAGTCGTCGGCGCGGCGATCGGCGTGCCGATCACGTGCGCGCCGGGCGGCGGTTCGGAGGGTGCGGCCGGCGCGTTCGGGTCGACCCCGACGCTGCCGCTCACCGTGAACTCACGGCCGTCCATTCCGAGGCTGTCGTTCGGCAAGGAGAGGTACGCGCTCGGGCTGCCGGCGCATGTGTTCCAGGGAACCGTGATCGATGCCGCCAACCCGGAGGCCGTGAGTGGCTGGGGAGCGGCCGTCTTCGTGTTCGCGTAGTACGTCGGGGTCGAGACGACACCGGCCGGCATCGCGACGTTGATCGTCAAGGTGGCAGCGAAGCACGGGAGTGTCGGATCCGACCCGTGCAGGAATGTGACGTAGCGAACCGCGAGGTGGTTCAGCGCGACAGGGGTCTCCGGCAGCGAGCCGGAGGTCGTGCCGACCGGGATCGCGGCGTAGACCTCGGGCCGCGTGTCCTTGAGCGCGGGGAGCGTGAAGCTGCCTGTCATTCGCGCCGTCGTGTAGTCGTTGAAGAAAGACGCGAGAGTGGTGCCGGCCGGCAGCGCCGCTGCCAGGTCGGTCGTGCCCGGGTTGGCGGGATTCGCGAGCGCCTGATCCCAGACCGCCTTTACCTTCGCGTCGCCGTAACGCTCGGCGAGGTACTCGAACAGCATCCAGCCCGGATAGCCGTTCTTGTCGAATTCGGTATCGCCGCAGCGCGAGCCGACGCAGTCGAGTGTGCGATCGGGGTTCTTTTCGGCCCCGCCTTCGGCCTTGTTGGCGCGAACAGCGGCCCATTCGGCCGTGCCCTCTTGCAACCACTGGTCGGCACCGGGGGCGATCCCGTCCTCGACGAGGTGAAAGACCTCGTGCGCGATGATCGGATACGTCAGACCCGTGTGGGCGTCGAGGTGGATGTTGCCGCTCTCGACGAATGCGTTCCAGCGGTTGAGCGGCGTCGCGACGCCGAACGGCAGCCCGTTTCCGTACGGCGCGCAGCCACCGTTAGCAGGGAAGTCGTCGATCGAGACATGCGCGCCCGGTGCGGGCGCCGGCCAACCCATGCTCGCGTAGAAAGTCCGCGCGCGATCGAGCATCCCGAGGATGTCGCCGGCCTTCTCCTCGGTGATGAAGTTCACGCAGGCCGTGTCGCGGTCGTTCCCGTTGTAGTGGACGGTGAAGTTGTCGTTCGACAGGGTCATGATCCCGTCGATCGGAAACGGGTCGATCGCGGACGCGCTCGGCACACCGACAGCGAGGCCGAGCAGCGCCAGGGCAAGCGCAGCGAGAGTCCGAAGCGACCGCATCAGGGGCCAGATCGGCCCCCCGCCCGTCTTTCTTTAGTGGCGGAGGGGGATCAAGTCGGCGCCTAATCGAACTGGAGGTAAATGAGGGACACGACGACCGCCCCGGCGGCGATCAGCAGCGAGATTCCGAGCAGCGCCCAGCCGAGGACGACGTTCTTCCGCGCGAGCTCCGGCGTCACCTCGACGGGCTCGCTTGTCGTGCGGGGCGGGAGCGGCTCGCTCATCCGAGCAGGGGGTCGAGGGCCATCGCCACGAAGAGCAGCGCCAGGTACAGCAGCGAGTAGTGGAAGAGCAGCGCGGCGCGGCGCGGCGTGGCGTCGCGCCTGAGGCGCACGGCCAGCCAGAGGAACGCGCCCCCGAGTGCGAGCGCGGCAACGAGGTACGCGACGCCAAGCGTCCCCCAGACGAAGGGCACTGCCGTGACGCCGACGAGCACGAGCGCGTAG
>Ga0066653_10000605_pt1 | contig 9862 bp, 9 predicted proteins | sample GraSoiAngelo_102_FD_75173 | JGI IMG/M metagenome (GOLD analysis project Ga0066653, IMG submission 75173) | Grasslands soil microbial communities from the Angelo Coastal Reserve, California, USA - 14_0903_02_40cm | ecosystem: Environmental > Terrestrial > Soil > Grasslands | place: USA...
CGGGTGAAGATCATCCTCGAGCGGCTCAAACTCGATCTCCAGCCGGACAAAACGAGGCGAGTGGATCTCTCGTGGGGCAAAGAGGGGTTCGACTTCCTCGGCTGTCACTTGCGGAAGCGCCTGAGCGGTTCGATCTGGGAGAAGCAACGCAAACGTGTCTACTTCCTCCAGCGCTGGCCGTCGCAGCGGAGCATGAAGCGAGTCCGACAGCGCATGAAGGAGCTGACTCCACGAGCACGGTGCCACGATGATCTGCGCGAAGTGATCGCGATGATCAACCCTGTGCTGCGCGGATGGGGCAACTACTTCCGCACCGGGAATGCGGGCGACAAGTTCGTTCAGATCGACTCATACGTTTGGGAGCGGCTGCACGCCATGCGCGTCAAGCGTCAAGGGCGGCACCTCCGGCCCGGTGAGGCCGATCGATGGACTTCCGATTACTTCGTTGGCTTAGGGCTTCACCGCTTGCGTGGGACCATTCAGTACCCGGAGGTTGTGTAATGTTGCTTCCCGAAAGATCACCGGTAAGCCGTGTGCGGGAAATCCGCACGCACGGTTTGAAAGGGGGTCGTGCGTAAGCACGGTCTACCAATGCCGAGAGGCAGTGAGAAAATTTGTGTCATCCTGAGCCGCGAAGACGGCGAAGGATCCCCCGCCGACAAGCGTCGAGCGTTCTTGCGCCGGGGATCCCTCGCTGCGCTTGGGATGACACTATTTTCGCAGCCGCTCATCAAAATGATGTAGGACATTAAACGATGCTCTTTCACGCGCGCGCCGCAGCTCCGCCCTTGCGCGACCTCGTCGACATCCTCTGGTTCGCGGAGTCGAACGCGATGCCGCATCCGAAAGAGCGCTTGCTGCCGACCGGCACGATGGAGCTGATCGTCAACCTGCTCGAAGACGTCGTGTACGTCTACGACCGCCGCGACCTGCGCATGGAAATCCTGCCCGGCGCGATCGTCGTCGGCGCCGCGTCCGAGTTCATGGTCATCGACACGCGCAACGAGACCTGCGTCCTCGGCGTCCACTTCCGTCCCGGCGGCGCGCTCCCGCTCCTCGGCGAACTCCCGGCCGGCGAAGTCCGCGACCAGCACGTCGCCCTCGCGGAACTGTGGGGCGCGCGCGAAGCGAACGATCTACGCGTGCAGCTTCTCGCCGCACCGTCGACGCAGGAAAAGTTCGACGTCGTCGAGCGCGTGCTCACCGCGCGACTCACACGCTCACGCGAGCGACAAGCCGCCGTCGCGCACATCCTGCAACGCATCCCGCGCACGCGAACGATCACCGAAGCCACGCGCGACGTGGGCTGGAGCCAGCGCCGCCTGATCGACGCCTTCTCGAACGAAGTCGGCCTCACACCGAAAGTCTACGGACGCGTGATGCGCTTTCAGCGCGTGCTGCGACGCGTGCACGCGCACGCGCAGGACGATGTCGATTGGGCCGACATCGCGTTAGCGTGCGGCTACTTCGACCAGTCCCATCTCGTCCGCGACTTCCGCGCGATCGCGGGGATCACGCCGACCGATTACCTGATGCGACGCACGCCGCATCAGAATCATGTGCCGATGGAGTAGCTTCACTCCACGTTCGAGGGCCGCCTGGAGCCGTCGACGTCTGACGGCCAGACGTTCGTGGTGGCGCGGTTGCTCCGCGAAGCGGAGCGACGGTCACGGACACGAACAATCGCGCGGCGCTGGCGGCAGGCTGGCGCAGGCCATGGTGCGATCGAGAGCTTCCTTGTTCGCAACCACGAATACTTCGCTCAGGAGCTTCAGATCCGCGGACGGCGGGATGGGCCCCAGCGTCGGCACGACGTCCGGAGGAAGGCCGGCCAGCGCCGCCGTCGTGGCCGTGGCATTGGCGTACGAAACCGCCTCGGAGTAGCCGGTTCCGATCTGCTCGTCTCCGGTGAAGATCTTAACGGGCGACTCCACGTACTGCGCGGTGTTGGCAAAGAACATGGCGCTGGCGTCTTCGCTGATCGGCTCGAAGCGGAGAGCGCGCAGCCGGTCCGGCAGAACCGTGTCGCACATCTCGAAGGTCCAGCCGTGAGGAAACCAGACGTTCGACACCGGATAGATGGCCGGATCCGGCGACGTGATGGCCTGGGCCCATGCCGTGAGCGTGAGAGCGCCGGAGACATTGAATACCGTTCCGAAGCGGTCCATGTACTTCCCGGCCACCGACACCGCCGGCCGCGGCGGAGGAGGCGTCGGTCCCGACTGATTCATCCACGGCGGATCGGCGGGCGTGTGTCCATGGTTGAGCGTCATGGCGCTGCCGTCGTCGAAGTTCATGATGAAGAAGTTCCAACCCCGACAGGCCGGGAGCCGAGAGATTCGAGAGCGCACGCATCACCTCGACGGTCGGCGCACCGCTCGGAATTATGCCCGTGCCCCACTGGTGATCCATCCATAACATCCCGAACCCGCGGCGATCGGCGGCGGCAGGAGCGTGTAGCGGAACATCATCAGGATCACGCCGTACTCGCTGCCGTCCTTGCCCGTCACCGTTCCGACGAAGTAGTACCAGCCGACCTGCGCGGTGACGTCGATGAGGTTGGCGTCGGGAAACGCGGTGCCGAACGTGTTGGGGATGTTCTCGTAGCCGCGCGAGGCGTCCGGCCCGAGGAGCATGGTCATGGCGTACGACTGATGTGCGGTCAGCGAATCGCAGTAGTTCAGGAAGAGCGCGTAACGCTCGGCATCGCTGGGGATGAAGCTGTAGGGCTGTAGGGATTGTCAATGAGGTCGCGCAGCCGCCCCTTCCATCCGCTCTCCGAATGCCGCGGGAGAGTTCTTGTCCACGTCATCCCCGGTCCCGGCAGGCACAGTTCCATCGTCGGCTTTCATGCGAAAACTCCTGCTCCTCAGAGCAGATGAGCGCCACCGGACCGCGCGACGTCGATTCACCATACGCCTGCGGGAGACGGATGTCACACCCGTCTGCGGCGAGTCCTGCGATCGCGTTCGCTGCGCGTGTTCTACGGCTTCTGGAACCGATTCGCCGAGGCCACGTTCGGGATGGGGAACGCCTTGAACCAGTCGCCCGGCGAGCGCTGCGGGGCATCCGGACATTCCGAGCATCGTCGGCGTAGAACGTCCGGACGGTGCCCGCGGGCTCGTCACGGATGGCGACCAACTGCACTCACGCTACTTTTGAGAGACCCCGGACGGCCAGGCACCTTTTACAGAGCTAGGTTGATCCCGATCTTGCTGTGAGATTCCAGACGGCCAAGGCTCCTGATTCTGCTCAGAAGTTTCACCTTCGACTGTCTCCTTGCCAGTGGCTTTCTTCCCTAAGACCTTAGCGACTCCCTTCTTCGCTGAGCCTTTCGCACCTCGTTTCCTAGCTGCGCTTATCGCAGTCGCTTGAAATGCGGATGGGTCCACCGCCGGCCCGGCGCAGCCCCCAACTTCCGCCGGCTGAGCCGGGCGCGTCGGCATCGGCGCATTGGCGTCGGCTGCGGGGGTGATGATTGGCGGGACGATATTCGTCGGCGTCATCTGCGGCCCTTGACCGTTGCCGTGCGCGAAGATATCTCTGGCGATCCGCAGACCGAGGCCTACACCGCCGATTCTCTCGTCGTTCAGCGACGGGTTCAGCGGGCCGTTGTCGCCTCCGGTGAAATCGAAGGCGTCGAAGATCCAGTGGACGCCGAGAAAAACCCGGCTGGTCGCGTTTTCCAGGATCATCTGCCACAGGCCACCAGGAAAAAAACGAGTGTGCCGCGGACGCACCGTCCCGTCGTTGTCCCGATTGCCGCCGTTGAATTCATCGGAAACGAAGAAGTCCGGGGACAGACTGTCGTTGCTCTTGTTGTTCGCGCTGATCCCATAAAACATTCGAGTGATGTGAAAGGCGGCGGCGCCGAACGTCGCGTGACCGGACGGATAGGACGGAAAGTCCGGCGTGAAGTTTTTCATCCCCGTTGAGTTTGTGCTCGGCGCGCCAAGCGGCAACCAACCGGGGTCACCGTCCTCGAAGGCGGTGGTTACAGCGAGGTGAGGCGCGGCCGGGCCGAGCGTCCTGTCATGTTCTCGAATGCCGACGACAGGGCGCCAGAAGTCATGGCAATACTTCTGCTCCCACGCGAGAATTCCGGCGTCGCCCATCGCCGCATTGACAAAGGCGAAGAGCCGCGCGTTTTCGGCCTCCCGATTTATATGGCCCGTGGCGGGGTTGATCACATTCATCGCCACCTGGCGGATGATCTGGTTGTAGTGACGCGGCGGGGTACCCAGACGATTCGCGCCGTCGTACGCCCAGTAAATGCCGACAAGAGTGTTTTCCGAGCTTCGTCGCCTGTTGAATAAAGCAGTCGGGAGTGTCCCCGTCAGGTCAGGCCTGATGCCCCTGGCCCGCACGTCCCGCAGCGCACGCAGGTACTTCACATTGTCCAAGGGCGGCCGGTCGACTGTGTGCCTCTTCATGACGGCAAACGTGTTCGTCTGCGCCCCGTAGAAGGCCGAATTGAAACCCTGGCCGGGGTTATCCGGGTCTCGACGATGCCTGCCGCGCTTGGGCGACGGGATATAGCCGCAGTCGCGCGCGTCCATGTCATTCGCGCGCTGGTCGAGGAGGGTTTGACCGACCAGCTCGCCAAATTTGAAGCTGACGCTGCCGGCGTTGAAGCAGCCCAACTGAGCATTGAAGAAATCGGTCTGCGCGTTGTAGAGCCTGGACAGCGTCCTGTGGGCGGCGCCCGCCACGGCATCCTGTGCTGACAGCTGTGGCGCGGGTGGCGGTGGCGGCGCGGGAGGTGCGGGTGGCGGCGGGTTCAGATACCGCGGGAGGCCCCCTCCGGAAATTCCTACGAAGGCGTCATACATCGCCAAATGGACAATGGCAATCGCCCGCGACGAAAGTGTCGGTCCGTTCTGCTGCCGTTTATCGGGGTCGCTGTGACTGACGCGGTTGGCTTCTAGGGCGACAGCGTTCCAGAAAAGAATCGAGTCCTGCATTTGTGATTCCTCCAAGGCTCGCCGAGCATTCGCTTCAAGCCCCTTATCTACAGGAGGGCCTTCCAGGCAGAATTCCCTACCCCGGTCTATATATTTGTGCGGATGCGTCAGAGTCAGGGCCTTCATTCTTCATTGCCGAACTGACTCTTCCGCTTGGTTGGTGCGGCATGCATCCTCCTTGAGCGTGATGTGCAGAAGGATCAGACCTTATGAGCGAACTCCGAACAGTGAAGGCCTGACTCCATGGGACCGAAGCGCCGGTGCCTCCCTACCCGTCGACGCCGACATTCATCGAAGCGCCTTCGGCAATGAAACGGTGCGCGTGCAGTTCCCCTCGACCAGCGGCATCATCGAGTTGCGCGCGCTGGCAACGGTTACTGACGTGAACGGCAAGTCGGCTACCATCGAGTTACAACATTTCTAAAGCACTGAAAAAACGAAACCGACAGGTGGCGGCTGGTGAATCACTTGTTGGCGGATTGGCGAAGAGCAATCCAGACCTGCAGGCCGACGGGCTCGACGAGCACGCGTCGGATCGCCGATGTCCGCACGGTGAAGATCCCCGGCCGGATGCTTCCAGTCTCGCGAACTGCAGGGCGGCGCTCGATGGTGTCTGGCGCACGAACCGGATCGCCGCCATCCATCGGCCAGCATGGTCGCGCCGAGCCGTATACTGACAGACGAGCAACGATGTCCATACCTGACCGGGATCAGATGCCAACGCTGAACCTGTACGGGCCGGAATTTCAAGCCGACCCACACGGGACTCTGCGCCTGGCCCGCGAACAGAACTGGTGCGCCAGCACGCCGATCGGCATCGCGGTATTGCGTCACCAGGAAGTGCAGGCGTTGCTGAACCATCGGCAGTTTCGCACGCCCGGCGCCGACCTGCTGGCGATGCAGGGTTTTGGTCAGGGCGCAATGGCCGACGCGATGCGCTCGTTTCTGCTCAACACCGAGGGCGCTGACCACGATCGGGTGCGCCGCCTGGTCACCCATGCCTTTACCACGCGCTCGGTTGACGCCTTCCGCCCGCGCATGCGCGCGATTGCTCATGAGTTGCTGGAGGCCGCCCAGGCCGGGCGTGCTGAATTTGACTTCATGGTCGACTTCGCGGACCGCTACGCCTGGCAGATTCTCTGCGAGTTCGTCGGCATCCCGGCGGGTGCCCTGATGCAGATCCAGAGCTGGAACGCGGATATCGGCCTGATGTTCGGGTTGAGCGTGGCCGAACATGCGCCCCGCATTGAGGCTGCTCTGACCGGGCTATATGCTTTTATTGACGAACTCGCCGCTGAACTGCGCCAGTCGCCGGGTGAAAATCTGCTCAGCGCCCTCGTCAGCGTCGAGAACGCGGGCGATCTGCTTACCAAAGACGAGTTGCGCGCGATGGCGATCACGCTGATGTCGGCCGGCAGCAGTACCGTCACGAATCAGCTTGGCAATGCGATTGTGACCTTGAGCCAACACCCCGATCAGTGGCGCCTGCTGGCCGCTGAGCGGGACTTGGTGACCCAGGCGGTTGAGGAGCTGATCAGGTTCAGCCCTTCGGTCATCCTGGGCGTGCCGCGCATCGCCAGCGATGATCTGAGTTGGAATCGTCTGGAAGTTCAACGCGGCGCGTGCTTCCTGCCGGTCGTCGGATCGGCCAACCGCGACGCCGCCGTCTTTGAGCAGGCCGATCGCTTCGACATCACCCGCAAGGTGGAACGCGGCCAGCCGGGCCACTTGGCCTTCGGCGGCGGCATCCACTACTGTCTGGGCGCGGCACTGGCACGAGCCGAACTGCAAGAAGCACTACCAATCCTGGCCGAGCGCCTGACCACGCTGGAACTGGCCGGTCCCGGAGAATGGCTCCCGCCCACTGAGGCCGTCTATGGCCCGATTAAACTTCCGCTCCGGGCCGTTGCATCTCCCGATTGATCTGCAACCGCGACACGTTTTTTCGTGGAACACTCACGCCGAAATGCGAAACACTCGCCGTTTTGGTCGCGGGTCTGCGCAAAGTTCTGGTCGCTAAATTGGCGACTTTGCGAGTGACTTCGGGTAGGGGAATCACCGTTTGATGGATCTCCTAAGTGATGCCACCGATCGTCAATGTGTCCGAGCTGGCGAACGAGGTCGCGGACGAGATCGGTTTCGACGTTTCGCATGTAAGGCCGCGCGATCAGCTCTTCTTCTCAGGGTTCGATCTCGCACTATGGGTCGCTGGGACGCTTCTAAGCAGCTTTTTTATCGGTTATCTGAAGGGTATTCAGAAGGGTGCTGAGAAGCTCGGCGAGAGGAGCGTCGACGCGCTCGTCGAACGTTTCGAGCAGCTTCGCTCACGATTTCGCAACAGTGACCCTCTCGATCAGAAGGCCCTTCGCAAGGACGTGGCCGCACTGATGGACGAGATGCAGGACGTGGTTCACCAAGTGCCACGTCTCCAGGCAGCCACAGCTTTCGCGGAAGAAGAGCAGGAGATGACTCGCACGCTTCTCGAGCTGAATTTTCCGGCAGATCAGGGTCGGTTAATCGCTGAGCGAACGCTGGGGACCATCCGGCGTCGGTGGAGGTGGTGATATACGACGGTGATAATCCGGCCCGACGTTTCCTCACCCTTGCGCGAGCTCTACTGGTTCGCAATCCGCGCGAGGCAGAGATCGCGCGGCAGACGCACGAGATCGGCCGTGGCCTCCGGGTGGGGGATCGCGACGAAATCCATGCGCTGAGCATGCGCGGCGCACCCTGGTACATCGTCTTTGACCGCGGAACCAAGTACACGACGTCCGAACTGCCGTCCGGAATCGCTCCGGCGGACGTTCACGAATTCGAGGTTGATCGCGACAGCGAGGTCTTGCTCCATCGCCTGGAATCGTTCGCTGAGCGGGCTGTTGCGGAGCAGCCGGAGCTTGCCGCAGAACTGCAAATCGCGAGGATCTTGGACGCCGTTCGGATGTACTACGGCCCCGCTGCTGATTCGACAGTAACGGGCGCGTTTCTCTTGCTGGCTTCCCGCGCGGCCGACAACCTCGGCGATGGACCTCCCGAGCGAAGATTCAGCGCGTGGGTCGGCAGTGTGTCAAAGGTCATGTCAGAAGCCTATGACTCGCTGCTCATCGCGGGATCGACAGTCTGGCCGCTTTTCGCCTCGATCACCTTTTGCCGGCTCTCGCCGGACCCCGATGTGACCGGCGCGTTGCCGCGGCGTCCTGATTTTCCCAAACAGCTACTGTTGGCGATCGCGCGGCATGAGGTCTTCGACGAAGAATCGCCCTGCCTTTACGACCTTGATTGGTATCTCGAACATCCCCTGATTGCGCGGGAAGCGCTCCTCATCGCCCGGCACATTGCTCCGCCGTATCTGCGCAACGGCGATGCGACGGTCGCGGCGGCCCGCGCTGTGTCGACGTTCATGGAATTTCAAGCAGGCTTGCATGCCGCCGCGTTCAAGTTCTCCGTCGCTACCTACTCGTGCGACCAGTTGCTCGCTTTCGCGGACTCACCCTATTTCCTGAGTCATCCGCCCGACGTCCGCGAGCTCCTGCAGCCCGAGGTCATCCACGCCAATCGCCTGCTCGGAGAGGAGAAGAGAGTCATCTGTGCGGCCTCACTCTTCAGCGCGGCTGCCGATCCACTCGACTTCGAGTCGATCGCGCTCGTTTTGACCTGGATCGAGGCAGCCGCGGAGGTAGATGCGCGTGGGACCGAACTGCAGATCCGCGACGACGAGTTCGCTCTCCGGATGCCCCGTTTCGTTCGCGACGTTGCCATTGCCGCGATTGAACTCAAAGACGTCAGCCGAAGGCAACTCGGGCTACGCCACTTGTGGGAGGTAGCCAGCCGGATGGAGCCGGAGATTACCAAAGCAATGACACTCGGTGAGCCGGCCTACCTTCTGCTTATCTACTCGCTTCTGCAGCGAGTGGCAGACGAGGACGACGATCCGGTGGCGGGAGCCCGGATCGCCGAAGCTCTCAGCCGTCTGCCTTAGGCGATTTCAATTCGCGGAGCCAACGGGCTCGAACCCGGGACCTCCGGTGTGACAGGCCGGAGAACTAACCAACTGAACTACGACCCCGCGTTGGGGAATCCTACGTAACCTTAGGGCGGACAACGGCGATATAGCTGATCAAGAACGCGCTTCGCATCGATCCGACGTCCGGCGTTGCGTACCGATACGCCGGTCAGGTGCCGGCCGCGCTGGGCAAACGCCTCGAGGCGGAGGCCTATCTCGATCGTGCAGCGAAACTGCTCCCTGCGATCCGCGACCGGCGGAACCGATGAAGCTGCTGCGCGTGCTCGACTCACGATAGACTTCTGCCGGTCCGTCATTCCGGAACACATGCGCGAAACCACTGCTCCCCGGCCGTTCGTGCTCGTCCTCCTGCCGTTCGAGGCGCGATTCGAGGACGAATACAACCTCGCCATCGCGCCCGCGTGCACCGCCGCCGGCGCCTGGGCCGAGCGGCTCGAGGAGCAGGCCGTGATTCAGCGCATTCACCACCAGCTCGGCAAAGCGGACGTCGTCATCGCGGAAATGACCGGCCGCAACGGCAGCGTGTTCTATGACACCGGATACGCGCACGCGCTCAACAAACCGGTGATCCTGCTGACCGAGAATGCCGCCGACATCCCCTTCGATCTCATGCACTATCCGCACATCATTCATCAGAGGAAGCTCACGACTCTGAAAGCGGAGCTGGAGCGGCGCGTGGTCAGCATGCTCGACGCTTCTTCGCGCGGAGAGGCGCCGGTCATTCCGGTCGAGATCACGGTCAATGACGTGAAGCTCGCGGCGGATGTGGTGGCGAAGGTCACGAGCAACAAGACCGATTACGTGAGGCTGGAGGTGATCATCCGCAATCCCGGCGTCCGGCGCGGGAAACCGGCCGAAGTTCAGGTCGGCGTGATCA
>Ga0066653_10000609_pt1 | contig 9845 bp, 4 predicted proteins | sample GraSoiAngelo_102_FD_75173 | JGI IMG/M metagenome (GOLD analysis project Ga0066653, IMG submission 75173) | Grasslands soil microbial communities from the Angelo Coastal Reserve, California, USA - 14_0903_02_40cm | ecosystem: Environmental > Terrestrial > Soil > Grasslands | place: USA...
GGGCTTTTGTGGTGACCACGCCGAACGTTAGAGACGACAGGGCGTGTAGGGTTGCGGTAACGCCAGGATAGGGACGCGTATGGTGGGCGCAGAAGGCCGCATAGCGGGAGCGATACGTATCGAGGAAGATCGTCAGTTGTGCTGGCGAGAGGAGATACCCCAGCTCCTGGGCCATATGTGCGAGTGGTTTACCAATGTGCTGCGCAATGGCATGTCCCGTGATGCCAATGTGAGTGCATTCGATTTCGCCTTGTACAATAAAAAAGGTTCACATCTTTTACAGGGCACTACACGATACAGTAAAGTATGGACAGCTTCACCCTATGATGGTTTCAATACTATGCTGAAATTTGCCAAAGTAAGCGGCTACTGGCAGTATTCATTTGCGAATAATATTGAATCGGCTAAGTATGACCCGAACGATATGGGCTTTCTCGCAGCTGCCAATGAAATTGCCAATACTGCTGCTGTAAGCTATAACCAGATCAAGCCGACAAAAAATTTTATTACGTATAGCTACAGTCTTTCGATGAAGTATAATCTCAATTACGATCCCCGTATGTATGCGATGTACCAGATCAATACCCGTGCTTTCTGGTTGTTTAAAAATTTCTGGGACGTTTCCGTAACTACTGCTATTAATCCCGTCTGGTACCGCGATTTCTTTGAGTTACAGACCCCTGGCATGTTTGTCCGCTACCCGGCAAATTATTATTTCACATTAGGTGGTAGCAGCGATAGCCGGAAAAAATTCTTTTTCAGTTTAGAAGGGATCTATGCAATTACTCCTGAATTTGATAACCAATATTATGGTTTGGAAGTTGGTACCCGGTACCGTTTCAGTAATAAATTTTCACTCGGGCTGGAGGCTAATGAAAGTTTTGAAAATGATAATCGCGGATATGCATTTATGCGGGAAACAAATGGTGATCCAATTGCCGGCCGCAGAGATGTTACCAATGTAACAACCCTGCTAACGGGTATTTATAACTTTACATCAAGGCAAAACCTGACACTGCGTGTAAGACATTACTGGAGCAAAGTGACCTACAATAAATTTTATAATATTGATGACGAAGGCTATTTTATTGACAGGCCCGATCCTGTTCCACCCGGTGGTAATGATGAAAACTTCAACCTCTTTAACCTCGATGCATTTTTTACATGGGACTTCCGTCTTGGCAGCCGCCTGATCCTGGGTTATAAAAACTGGTTGGGTGAATACGAAGAAGTTGATGGCGTTGTAAACCCCAAATACTTCGATAACCTGAGTGGAGTATTTAGTATACCACATGGCAACGAGATAACTGCCCGCTTTATTTATTTCCTAGATTATAACCAACTCAGGAAAAAGAAGAAGAAGTCTTAACTCACTTGCAGCACTTTACCTTCTGCAATGGCAAAAATATTTTCATTGGCAGCCGCTTTTACAGTTGAAGTGCCGCAGAAAGCACTGAAAGCAGGCAACACACAATAGCCACCGGTAAAATGAAAACAAGGAAGTATAGCAGAATCTTTTGCACGGATACTTCTTAAGCGGATGCCCGGGTGTTCATGCCCGCAGAAATAATAACGGGTAAGCGGATGCTGTACATCATAAATATCATGCACAAAACCAAAAGGCCCGATGATGAGCTGCGGTTGGTGTATTTCAATATGATTTTTTTTGTACCAGCCATTATCAAGGATATCATGATTGCCTTTTACAAGATCAATTTTAAGTGAAGGAAAATCTTTCCGCCATTTTTCAAAAAGCGGCAATTCTTTATTGGCTTTACTGTGAAAAAAATCTCCTACGACTACCAGCCTTTCCGTTTTAAAATAATAGACCATATTCATCAGCGTCATCAGGTCAGATACGGTAAGCTTTTGTGTAATGCCGATGCCAGCTTTGCGGAATGTGCCCACCTTACTGAAATGTATATCCGCAACGATCAGGGTTTTTTGTTCTTCCCAGAAGATCGTTTTATCGGCGCTAAGCCAAAGATGCTGGTCGTTGATACTGAAAGGAAGAAATTTTCCGCTATGTTCGATCATAAGCGGCAAATTTATCGTAAAAAACAAAAGGCATCATTAATTAATGATATAAATCGATCGTCATTCGTTTAATGCGGTCCTCCAGTTTTTCTGAGGTCAGGTCTTCCCGCATACTATCTACTTTTATCGGGAAGCAAAAAGGAGTGAGTTGCTGCGGAACAGTGATGACGATATTCGAATGCTGGATACGCTGCAGCATATCACGCAGCCTTTCTTCTTCCATTTGCTGCGCAAATACTTCATTATAGGATTGGCGCAATAATAAATTATGCGCATCATATTCATTGAATACATTAAACAGTAATGAAGCTGAAGCCTGCAGGTGTCTTGCTTTTTTCTGTTCACCGGGATAACCCTGTGATATCAACCCGCCGATAACAGCGATATCACGGAATTTCCGTTTCGCCATTTCGGTTGCATTCACACTGCGCTGTATATCGCTAAGTAAATTATCGGGAGAAAATAATTCATACACATTCGTATCATCCACGGGGATTGGTTTATCACTCAGCAGTTCAAATCCATAATCATTCATGGCAAATGAAAAAGTGATAGGCGTAATACGACTGATACGATAAGCAAGAATAGCGGCCATCGCTTCATGCACCAGCCTGCCTTCAAACGGATAAACGAATAAATGATAACCATCTTCGGTTTCTATATGTTCGATCAGCAATTCATTTTCCTTCGGCACATGAGATAGTTCTTCCTGCAATTCAAAAAGAGGTTTTAATACTTCAAGTTCAATTGGGATATTGTGAATGGTGAATGGTGAATTGTGAATCGGGGGCATGTTATTCACCATTGACAATTCACCATTCACTACTGCCAGGTTCAACGTTTCCCGCAACTTCTTTCCAAGATTCGCCGATAGCGGCATTCTCCCTCCATTCCAGCTCGGCACAATCGACTTTTTCGCATTCGATTTTTTTACATAGGCCGTCATGTCCTTAATAGAAACCAGTTCAAGCTTTCTTCCTGCCAATGAAAAAACTTCTCCGGGTTCAAGCCGGCTGATAAAATATTCTTCGATCACACCTACGTAGCCACCGCTCATCCACTGTACTTTCATCATTGCTTCGCTTACAATGGTGCCGATGCTCATGCGGTGCATCATGCCAATACGCCGGTTGGTTATTTTGTATAAACCAGTTTCATCCACATCAAATTTTTTATAATCATCATATTGCTGCAGGGCATGACCACCGGTGGTGATAAAGTGAATGATCTTGTCCCACTCTTCTCTTTCCATTTCACGATAGCAGAAAGTGGATCTTATTTCGTCATACAGTTTATCGGGAGTAAAACCATCTGACAAAGCCAGTGTACTGAGGAACTGGATCAGCACATCATAACAAAGCAACATCGGTACACGGCTTTCGATCAGCATTTCCGCAATTGCATTTTTCAATGCAGCTGCTTCAGCCAACTCTAAAGAATGAGTTGGTAAAAAATAAATTTTACTTACCGCATCAGGCGCATGACCACTGCGGCCTGCACGTTGTAAAAACCGGGCAACACCTTTTGGCGAACCGACCTGTATCACTGTTTCCACCGGGCGAAAATCAACACCCAGATCAAGACTTGCTGTGCATACAACGGCTTTTAAATTTCCTGTATGTAAATTTTCTTCTACCCAGTTGCGCATTTCCATATCAATAGAACCATGATGCAAAGCGATACTGCCAGCCAGTTCAGGACATATATCTAAAATTTTCTGGTACCATGTTTCACTCATTCCTCTTGTGTTGATGAAGATGAGTGTGGTCTTACTGTTTTGAATAATGGGAATTACTTTCTCCGCCAGCTTTATACCCAAATGCCCGGCCCATGGATAGGTTTCTATTTCATCCGGAAAAATGGATTCTACTTCTATCTTTTTTTGCATTGTGGCCTTTACGATCACTCCTTCTTTTTTCAATGGTAATAGCAAAACATCTTTTGCTTCATCAAGATTTCCGATAGTTGCTGAAATTCCCCAAACGGAAATTGGTGAATGGTGAGTGGTGAATTGTGAATTGACTGTTCCTTTTTGATCATTCACCATTGCCCATTGACCATTGACAATCCTCGCCACCGCCAACTCCACCTGCACACCCCGCTTACTGCCCAGCAACTCATGCCATTCATCAACAGCAATAATTTTTAAGGAAGAAAAATGATCTGTATAATTTTTTTGCGCCAGCAGTAAATGCAAACTCTCCGGTGTAGTGATCAGCACTTCCGGCATTTGCTTTTTCTGTTTGTTACGTTCAGTGGTGGTTGTGTCACCATTGCGGATGCCGACTTTCCAGTTCATTCCTAGTTCATCAATCACTTCTTTCATGGCACGACCAATATCTTTTGCTAAAGCACGGAGTGGTGTGATCCAAAGTAATTGCAACCCACAGTTTTTTTTCTTTTTATAATCAGTTGGATGATGATCAATAAAATCAATAATAGCCCCAAGGAAAACAGAATAGGTTTTTCCGCAGCCTGTTGGTGCATTCACCAAACCGCTTTCACTATTGATGATATGTTGCCAGGCCTGCTGTTGAAAAAGAAAAGGATGATAGCCTTTTTTTTCCAGCCAGTCCGATATAACACTGTAACCTGTTGAAACATCAATGGAATTCATGATACAAACTTAACGGACTCCGGTTAATACAGGCCACTGAGAACCAAAGAGAATAATAAATAAAATAAAGTACCCGTTACCTGTTGCATCACTGAAATAGATCGTGAACAATCCTCGTGTTCATTATAAAAAAATGTGGATTAGTAATTCTACGAGAGCTATTGGTAATTCCGGAAAACACGGCTACTTTAGCAATCCGTTTGTACCTGGCTAACTCTACAAACAGCACCGAAAACTATCCTCTATCTCTGAAACGCACCTGGAATAATCAACATGTATAGAACAACGTGAATTGAAAAAGAAATGAATGAATTTCTTTAATTGCATGTGCACTATCCATTGAATTGCCAAACATTAACTTCCACCATCCACTGATGAACTGATGATGCATTGCATCATTAACAAGGTCACCATTTCTCATTTAAAACTATACTGCGATATGAAATTCTTCGCATCCCTCCTGAGAGCTAAGTTTGTTATTACAAACTTCCTTCTCGCTATATCTTTTCTTTTTGTAAATAATGTTTTTGGGCAAGCAACTGTGACAAGTGATTATCAGGATTATCCTCCTTTGTCAACAGCCACATTTTATGGTACTGGTTTTTTACCAAATGAGACTGTGACTTTAAGAGTTAAAAATCTTTTTCAACCTTGTCATACAGTTAATCCAGACTCATCTTATCTGCCATGGAATGTAATAGCTGATGGAAATGGAGAATTTACTACAACATGGACTGTATGTAATTGTCCAAACGATTCATTAAGATTAAAAGCAACTGGAGACACATCCGGGTATATAGCTTATCTGTATTTTAAGGATGATCCATCTAATGGCGATTATAGAACTGTAGCCAATAACAGTTGGACTCAAAATAACACATGGGAAAGATTTGATGGAACAAATTGGGTAGCAACAAATGTTTTTCCTGGACAGGGTGCTGGTGCAGGTAATGTTTTAATTCGTCATAACATAACTCTAAATACCTCAAATACACTGGCTAATACAATTGGATCATTAACGATAGGAGAAGCGGGTAGTGGAAGTTTAGTAATTGGAGATAATAATACAGATAGAACTTTGTTCATTTCTGGTGATATTACCATTAATTCTGGAAGATCACTAATAACCGGAGGTAATGGTGGAAACGTTTTAAGTATAAAAGGAAATCTTATAAATAATGGAACGTTTGATGCAAACATTGCATCAGCAACAATGAATGTACAATTTACTGGAGCAGCTAATCAATCAATAAACGGGACAGGAACAACAACTGATTTTAATTTAATAACAGTCAATAATACTGGTATTACCAACAATAATATTATTGAAATTTCTTCATCAAGTTTTACGGCAGCAGCAGGATTTCTAACACTTACCGATGGTATTCTGAAAATGTCGGGCAGTTATACATTCAGTAATACATTTTTTAACGGGATTGGCTATTCTATACCGGCGGGCACAGGTATTTGGTTAAATAATTCAAATGTTACTGTAACAGCACAAAGTGGTACTCCGGGATTAATAGGTTCTATTCAAGTTACAAGCGGCTCTTATAATATTGGGACTACTTCATTAAATGCTTTGGTTTATGGTGCAGGGTCGTCATTGTTGCTTGATGGAGGTACAATGACTATTTCGGGAGGACTACAAAGTGGTGGTGGGGGAGCAATCAACTATAATCAAAGTGGTGGAGTATTGACTGTTGCAAATGTCGGGAATACTTCGGCTTCTGATCCAAGTTTTGATATTTCTAGCAGTTCCTCTTTTACCATGAGTGGCGGTGTAATAATTCTTAAAAATGAAAATACAGGTGCAGGCTCTCCTCGTGATTATCGGAATCTTGCACTTACATTTAGCATTACTGGGGGATCAGTTCAATTTGGAACCTCAACAACTGTAGGTTCTCCAAGTTTTGTGGTTAGTAATATTGCTGTGACACCCAATATCGCTCCGAGCATTTCCATTGTTAAGGCAACGATATCAACAAGTGTTATAATTGAAGGATCTATTGAAATTAGAGGAAATGTTGCTATAGAAAGCGGAACTACATTAGACGCAACCAATCAACAGATTTTTATAAGAGGAAATTTATCTCCTCCAGGAAATTGGATAAATAATGGGACATTTACGCCTGGTACCGGAACTGTTACATTCTTAGGTGGTGCACAAACTATCGGGTTATCATCATCCTCATCAACTTCGTTTAATAATCTTACATTAATTGGTGCTTCAGATAAAACATTAGGTACTGATATTACTGTTGGTGGTGCATTATCCCTATCCACCGCCAACTTAAACTTGAATGGAAAAACGTTGAATATTACAGGTAACTCAATAAGTGTAACAGGAACAAAAACTATATACAGCACTGGTAATGGTATTGTTTATTTTCCAAATGGAAGTCCTGCAACGACAGTTTCAGGAATCGGTATACCATTATTAGGTTTTGGAAATACAGTTACCGTACAGGTTGCTAAGGGACTTAATTTTGGTGCTACCATTTCAACAATTAATGGTACTCTTGAATTAAATCAGTTTGCTTCAATAAATACAAATGGACCAACTTATGCAAATGGTTCAACCCTTCACTATAAAAATGCCACTTTCTCATTTGGTAATGGTGCAGAATGGAATGCATTAAGCGGCCCGGGTTTTCCTCATCATGTCATTATTGATAATTCCGGGGTTCAGTTAGCAGCAGCTAACAGGGCTATTGCAGGGAATCTTAGTTTAATAAATGATGGTTCAATAACGGGTCAATTCTTTAATTCAATAACAGTACCCGGTAATGTGCTGATCAATCAGAATAGTGCGATCACTATGGGATTTGGTGCTGGTGCTGATTTTTATGTTGGTGGCAACTGGACTAACAATAACAGTAATATTTCTGCAGGCTTCAAAACAAATGGCGGAAATGCTGTATTAAGATTTTATGGCGCTAATAACTCTGCTATTAATGTGCCTACCAGCGCAGCTCAACAGTTTGAGCGGTTATCAATAGAAAAAACAGGGAGTGCTACTACCACACTTAATAACAATATACAGGTAAATACCAATCTTGCTTTGGCAAGTATATTAACAACTGCGGGTTCTAATGTGGTAACAATGCAGCAGAATGCAACGGTTACACGTACTACAGGACATATAAATGGTAATCTCGGTTTAGCTTTTGCAAATTCTGTACTCACCCGTACATACGATATTGGTGATGCTACTAATTACACACCTGTTTCTATCACAATGGGAAGTGTAACGACACCATCTCATCTTGTTGTAAGAACTGATCAGGGTGATCATCCTTCAATTGCTACATCAGAACTTGATCCTGCTAATAGCGTAAACAGACGCTGGACAGTTACTAATAATGGCGTTGTATTTACAAATGCAGCTGTCACGTTTAATTATATAAATGGTTCTCCTGTTGATCTTGACCCGGGAGCTACCGTTGCTACATTTAGGGTTGGTAAATACGACGGTTCTACATGGACCTATCCCAATGTTGTTGGTACACCCACTAATACTACAACATTAGCTAATGGTATTACAGGGTTCAGCTCATTTGCCGTAGCAGCCTGTGATCCTCCATCAATCACATTACAACCTATCAACAGAACAAAATGCGTTGGCGATTCTGTTAAGTTCAGAGTTGATGTAACGGGTCAGGGTATTGGTTCATATGATTACAAATGGTATAAAGAAAATGGCGTTACAGATATTCTTTTAACTGGTGGCGACTATAGCCAGGTTGATGGTTCAGGTACTTCTACATTAACTATAAGCAATCTTGATGCTTCTGATATAGCTACTTATTATGTAATTGTTGAACGTCCTTGCGGCGGCAGCGTTACTTCAAATAATTTTACATTATCATTGGATCAAACAGCACCGGTATTGGTAGATGTTCCTGCAAACACAACAATTGGATGCAGTGATCCGCTTCCTTCAGTTCCAACAGTAACTGCAACAGATAATTTTGATCCGGCTCCTGTAGTTTCTTATCTCGGTCAATCAAGCTCACAAGGCGCTAACCCGGCTAACAGTAATTTTTATAACTACACAGTTACCCGTACATGGAAAGCAACCGATGCTTGTGGAAATAGTTCAACACAGAGCCAGGTTATCACTGTACAGGATCTAACAGCACCGATCATCACCTGTCCAATAAACACAACTGTAAATTGCCAGGATAATAATACATCAGCAAATACAGGAGTAGCAAGTGCAACAGACAACTATGCAGATCCAGATAACATCACGATCACAGAGTTAGAAACAAGTACACAAGGAGCAAACCCTGCACTGGCTGGTTATTATAACTATACGATCACAAGAACATGGAAAGCAACAGATCCATCAGGTAACAGTTCAACATGTGTACAGACAATAACAGTACAGGATGTAACAGCACCGGTGATCACATGTCCATCGAACGCAACTGTAAATTGCCAGGATAATAATACATCGACAGCAACAGGCACAGCAACAGCAACGGATAATTGTGCAACGGGTAATGTGACCATCACACAATCAGAAACAAGTACACAAGGCGCAAATCCTGCGAACAGCAATTATTACAACTATACAATTACAAGAACATGGAAAGCAACTGATCCATCAGGTAATAGTTCAACATGCGTACAGACAATAACTGTACAGGATATAACAGCTCCGATCATTACATGTCCAGGCAATACAACAGTAAGCTGCCAGGATGATAATACATCCGGAGCAACAGGCACAGCAACTGCAACGGATAATTGTGCAAGCGCAGCGAACATTACGATCACACAATCCGAGACAAGTACGCAAGGAGCAAACCCTGCATTGGCTAGTTATTATAATTACACAATTACAAGGACATGGAAAGCAACCGACCCATCAGGTAACTCAAGCACATGTGTACAGACAATAACAGTACAGGATGTGACTGCACCGATCATCACATGTCCAGGGAACGCAACAGTGAACTGCCAGGATAATAATACATCGACATCAACAGGGGTAGCAACTGCAACGGATAATTGTGCAAGCGCAGCGAACATTACGATCAAACAAGACAAAACCAGTACGCAAGGAGCAAACCCTGAAATCAAATCATACTATAATTAAACGATCACAAGAACATGGAAAGCAACAGATCCATCAAGTAATAGATCAACATGAGTACAGACAATAACAGAACAGGATATA
>Ga0066653_10000618_pt1 | contig 9802 bp, 10 predicted proteins | sample GraSoiAngelo_102_FD_75173 | JGI IMG/M metagenome (GOLD analysis project Ga0066653, IMG submission 75173) | Grasslands soil microbial communities from the Angelo Coastal Reserve, California, USA - 14_0903_02_40cm | ecosystem: Environmental > Terrestrial > Soil > Grasslands | place: USA...
TCGGGATCGCACAGATCGGGATAGAAGGCCGCGAGCTGGTCAGCCGCGCAGAGCGCCTTGTAGGTCACCGTACGGAACGAGAGGGATGCGATGTATGCGCCCGCGACCGACTGCGCTCGCACCCGGGCTCGGTACGCGCGCGCCTCCGCCTGGGCAAGCGTGAGGCCATATGGCTGCAACAGGACGAGCTGCTCGATCCGGGGCATGCTCGCCTGCGCCTGCTCGCCGAGCGCACCCGGCAAGACCGGGACTTCGCGCCAACCGGCGACCCCGATTCCTTCGGCAGCGCATGCCGCCTCGATCGCCGCCCGCGCCTGATCATCGCGGAGGAAGACCATCGCGAGGCCGCACCAGCGGCCGGGAACGAGCGTGAGCGGCAGCGGGATGAGGACACCGGCGCCGTCCCCGGTGCGGCGATCGGAGCCGACCGCGCCCCGGTGCCGCAGCCGTGCGAGGCCCTCGAGTGCGCCGTCGAGGATCGAGCGCGACGCGCGACCGGTCGCGTCGGCGAGGAAGCCGATGCCGCAGGAGTCCCGCTCGCGGGCTGGATTGGCGAAACGCGGCTGCACTGGGTGCGCCCTTCGTTCGGATGTGGACTCTCCGCCTGTTGTTGTGACCTAGCCGGCGTCGGCGGAGGAACGAAACGCCGGCTAGCGCGTAATGACGCGCGGGGTAAGGAGAAGCGAGTTGTCCTTGCGTGCGCGCGCCATGGAAGGGCGGACACTAGTCGTCCTTCCGGACGGAGACAAGGGGGTCTAGGATGGCCCCGTGATCCGAGGCACGCTCGCAGCGTTTGCGCTCGCGCTGGTGCTGGCCGCGCCGACGTCGGCGGCGCAGCGGTACAACGTCAGCTTCCACGCGTTCCCGCTGCCGAAGGGCGGCGTGACGAGCGGCACCTGGACGTCGCCGTGGTTCGCCACCGGCTTCGGCTTCAGCGAGCTGGTGGCGTCGTGGAACGCATCGACTCCGGCAGGCTCATGGATCGAGGTGCGCATGCGCGCGACGACGGACAAAGGAACGCCGACGAAGTGGTACGTCATGGGCCGCTGGGCATACGGCGACGGCGACATCCAGCGAACGTCGGTCGGCGGCCAGGGCGACGCGGACGGCTTCGTCTCGATCGACACCTTCTTCGCCAAGGACCACCCGTTGTCGGCGTACCAGCTCAGCGTCACGCTTTACGGCACCGGCGCAAAGGTGACGCGTCTCGGCGCGGTTGCCTCCGATCCCGTCAACACGAATCCATACGTGTCGAGCGCGACGACGATGACGCGCACGATCGACCTGCACGTGCCGCAGTACTCGCAGGAAATCCACGCGGGGCAGTACCCCCAGTTCGACGGCGGCGGCGAGGCGTGGTGCAGCCCGACGTCGACGTCGATGGTGCTCGCGTACTGGAGGAAAGGCCCAGCGCCGGCCGACTACGCGTACGTGCTCTCGGACTATCCCGGCATCGCCGACCCGTGGGTCGACTACGCCGCGCGGTACACGTTCGACTACCACTACAACGGCGCCGGCAACTGGCCCTTCAACACCGCCTACGCGGCGCACTTCGGGCTCGAGAGCGAGGTCACCCAGCTGCACTCGCTCGCGGAGGCGGAGCAGTTCGTCAAGGCGGGCATCCCGCTGGTCGCGTCGATCGCGTTCGAGCCGAACAAGCTCGACGGCTTTCTCTTCCGCGGCACCGACGGCCACCTGCTCGTGATCGGCGGCTTCACCGCGGGCGGCGACGTCATCTCGTACGACCCGGCATCGTCGAGCGACGCGACGGTTCGCCACGTCTACGACCGCGCGCAGTTCGAGAAGGCGTGGATGACGGCGACCGGCGGGATCGTCTACGTGATCCACCCGGCGTCGGTTGCGTTGCCGACGCCCGTCGCCGGCAACTGGTAGCCCTGCGCTACCAGTTCGTCGACTGTCGCTGGGAGCTCGGCAACCCCGGCCGTGGGCGCGAGCTGTATCGGGTGGGACACATCCCCGGCGCGAGCTTCCTCGACGTCGACACCGACCTCTCGTCGGAGCCCGGCCCGCGCGGCCGTCACCCGCTGCCGGATCCCGAAGCGTTCGCTCACGCAGCCGGCCGTGCCGGAATCGGCGAGGGCGTGTTCGTCGTCGCCTACGGCAACATGGGCGGCGCCGAGCGGCTCTGGTGGCTCCTGCGGCACTTCGGCCACGACGACTGCGCCGTGTTCGAGCTCGACGGCTGGCACGGGCCGCTCGCGAGCGGGGAGGAGCCGATCGAAGCCGCGGACTTCACGCCACGCGCCCGCGACGACGACACGATCCAGGCCGACGAGCTCGTGCGGCGCCTCGACGAGCTCGTCGTCGTCGACGCCCGTCTCCCCGCGCGCTGGCGCGGCGAGGCGAACCCGATCGACAAGAAGCCGGGACGCGTCCCCGGCGCGCTGAACGCGCCGTGGAACGAGCCGCTCCGCGACGTTCCAGACGGAGAGCTCGTCGCTTATTGCGGCTCCGGCGTCACCGCGTCGGTCGTTCTGCACCGGCTTCATCTCGCGAGCCGCGACGGCAAGCTCTATCCCGGGTCTTGGTCGGAGTGGGAGCAGCTCGATCTCCCTATTGAGCGGGACGAGGGCGATGGACTTCGTCCCTGAAAGCTTCATCGTCCCGACGCGGCTCGAAACGGACGACTTCGAGCTCGAGCCGCTCGGGCCGCAGCACAATTTGAGCGACTACGCGGCCTGGTCGTCGTCGCGCGAGCACATCCACGCCACACCCGGGTGGGAGCAGAGCTCATGGCCGGACGATCGCGATGCCGACGCGAACCGCGCCGACCTCGAGCGGCACGCGGACGACTTTCGCAACCGTGTCGGCTTCACCTACACCGTCCTCGAGCGCATAAACCGCGAGGTGATCGGCTGCGTCTACATCTATCCCGTCCCCGACAACGAGTCGGACGCGCGCGTGCTGTCGTGGGTTCGCGCCGACCGCGCCGGCCTGGACGCGAAGCTCTGGCGCGCAGTCAGCGACTGGATCGAAGCGGACTGGCCGTTCGCGACCGTCGAGTACGCAGCCCGAAACTAGCCGGTTACGCCGCCGCGGTCGCCGATCCCCAGCTGGCGAGGTAGGGCTGCCAGCCCGACGGGATCTTCGGCGCGGCAAGGCTGATGAAGAGCACGGGCGCCGGCGGCTTCGGCAGATGCAGCAGCTCCATGCTCGCTTCCTCGAGCAGGCGGTTGCCCTTCTTGTGGTTGCACGGCGCGCACGCGGTGACGACGTTCTCCCAGACGGACTCACCGCCCCGGGAGCGCGGCACCACGTGGTCGAGCGTCAGGCGTCCCGCCGTCGTCCCGCAATAGGCGCAGCGCCAGCCGTCGCGCGCGAACAGTGCGCGGCGCGAGATCTTGCGCTTCACGGCACGCGGAACGCGCACGTAGGCGACGAGCCGAATCACGTGCGGCCAGGGGAACGTGTCCGTCGCCGAGTGGAGCTCCTGCTGGAGCTCCTCGATCACCTCGGCCTTGCCCTTGAACACGAGCACGTGCGCACGCCGAACCGTTGTGACGTTCAGCGGCTCATAGCTCGCGTTCAGGACGAGAACCTGCTGCATCTGGGCGGAAATGTAGCTAAGCGACCCGCGCTAGCTCGCCATCGCCCGCTCGACCGCCTCCTCCTCCTCGGGGGAGAGGGCGACGTTGGGGCGCCCTCGGTCGAGCTCCTTGACGTAGATCCGCGCGTAGTCGCGGCCCTGGATCGCGCTCACGACCACGCCGCTACGGCCGGCGTCGAGGAGTGCGATCGAGGCCGACTGATGCCCGCCGGCCCCCTCGTATGCGTCGTAGCGCACGAGCGAGGTCTTGGAGACCGCCGTGTCCACGCGCCGGTCGACGCGGGAGAGCCCGGCGGCGACCTCGTCCACGGCGCGATGAAGGTCGTCGATCCGGCCCTGAAGCGAGACCGCGAAGTCGACAAGGTCTTGCTTGCCGCCGCCGAGGAGGACGAGCTGCGCGCCGCGTATGGCGCGGAGCTTCCACCAGCCCGCCACGGCTACGAGCAGCGCGACCGCGGCGACTGCACTCGCCCCGATCGCGATCCACTCGGCGGTGGAGAGGCTCATGCGCTACCCGAGCGAGAAGATGACTTTGAACTCAGCGGAGTTGTTGGTCGTGGTCGTCTCGCCTGGAACCGGCTCGATGTCGACCTTGACCGTGGTCGGCAAGCCGAAGAGCCCATTGATGTCGATGTTCGTGAAGGTCACGGTCTTCGTCTCGCCGGCGTTGATCACCGGAATCTTCTGGTGCAGGACGATCGGCTTCGGGGACTTCTGGATCGTCAGCGTCACGCCGACGTTGAACTCCTGGAAGTCGCCCGAGTCCTCGACCGACACCTGGAACGCGAGGTCGGTCGACGCCGTGATCTCATTGTCGCTCGCAGCGACGCCTGACTGCAGGATCTTGCCGTCCGGTAACGCCTTCACAGGTCCGAGGGCGCTGCCGTGCTTGCCGCTCGGGTTGCCGCCGGTGGCCGCGCCGTGCACGCGTTGCCAGACCGTCATCATCGCCTGCGAGCTCGCGAGATCGGGGTTCGGGAAGATCTCCGAGTCGGGAACGGGGCCGACGTCGGTGACATTCTGTCGCGCCAGCTCCTGCTGGGTCGGCTGCCGGAAGTAGTAGTCCCAGTTCACGTCGCTCGCAGCGAGCAGACGGGCCTGCGACGCGAGCAGCTGTCCGGCGGCGCTCGCGTTCTTCGCGGTCGCCGTCTGCCGGAAGGCATCGCCGAGCCTGCTCAGGCCGCTCGCCCGCAGGCTCAGCACTTCGACCAGATGGTCGTGCTCGACGCGGAGCGGACCGGGCGGGTTGAAGTCCTGCGCCTGCGCGACACCTTGCTGCTGCTGGGCGGCGAGGCCCTTGAGCTTCTGCTCCAGCTGGCTCTCCTTGATCCCGGTCGCAGAGAGCGCCTGGTTGAGCTGTTTGCCGATGGCCGTCGAAGCTGCCGCGACCTTCTGGACGTCGGTGATGTAGTTCTGGTAGCGCGCGTGCTTGCTGTCGGAGGCGCAGCCGCGTGCCAGGACGACTAGCAGGACGACGGCGAGGATCACGAAGGCAATCAGCCCCGCCAGGCGGAGCATCGGGATGAATCCGGAGGGCGGCCGGACCGGGCGGCGCGGGCCGCGCGGCGACTGCCGGCGCGGCGTTCGTACGCGTTCGGCCCCTTCTTCGGTCTCGGGCTCGTCGAAGAAGTCGAACTCGATGTCTGTATCGCGCTCGGTCATGGCGGACTGGGCCCAGCCGAAGCCGACGTCACTCTAACCAGTCGGGATGCTGGTACTGGCTTCAGGCGGGTCGGCCGGCGGTTTCGGACGGACGTTCGGGCGCAGCCCGCACGTCCTGACAGCGGCAGCACAAGTGCGGCCGGCGGTGCAGGACTCGGAAACGGCTTGGCCAAACCAGGAAAGCTGATGTCGAACGCCGCCCCAGCCGTTCTCCAGAGCGAGCTCGTCCTCGGGAGGTACCGCCCCCTCCGGCCGCTCGGCAGCGGCGGCTCGGGCTCGGTCTGGCTCGCACGCGACGAGCAGAACGGCCTCGACGTCGCTCTCAAGATCGTCCCGCGCGAGGGCAAGGCGGCTTCGAGGGCGGAGCGCGAGGCCGAGGCGGCCGCTCGCCTGCGCCATCCGGGCTGCCAGCGCGCGTACGGCTTCGGTCGCGACTCGCAGCACGTGTACATCGCGTACGAGTACGTCCCGGGCCGCACATTTCGCGAGGCCATGCGCTCCGGGGAGCTCGACGACGCGTCTGCGATCGAGGCCGGGATCCAGATTCTCGACGCGCTCGCGCACGCGCACGCGCGCGGCGTCGTCCACCGCGACGTCAAGCCGTCCAACGTCCTGCTCGCCGAGGGCCCGCGCGTTTCGGTGCGCGTGCTGGACTTCGGGCTCGCACAGATCCAGGAGGCGGAGACGCTCACGGCGCAGGGCGACGTGCCGGGCACGCTGGCGTATATCGCGCCCGAGCGCCTGGCCGGCGGGGAGACGACCGAGGCAGCCGACATCTGGGCCGTGGGCGTGATGCTGTGGGAAGCGCTCGCGGGGCGGCACCCGTTCTGGCACAGCTCCTTGCTCGAGACGGCCCGCGCGATCGAGAACGGCGCGCCGCCGCTCGAGTCGTTGCGTCCGGACCTGCCGAAGCCGCTACTCAGTGCGATCGCCCGCGCGCTCGACGTGACCCCGGCGCGGCGGCCCGACGCCGCCGGCCTCGCCGGCTCCCTGCGCCTCGCCGGCCGCAAGCGACGTGGCCGAAAAGGCAGGGGTCAGACCCTTGCCGTTCCGGCCATGGCTCCTCGGCTGGTGCCGGTGGTGCTTGCGGCCGTGTTCACCCTCTGGACGGCGCTCGCGCTCCCGTTCTATCCGAGCGGGTGGCCGTTCGCGCTCGCCGCACTTGCCGCCGGCGCGACCTTCCTGCAACCGCGGCTCGGCCTGGCCTTTGCGCTGCTCGTTCCGGTCCTCCCGCTCGGCAACTTCGCGCTCGGAGCCGCGGCCCTGTACGTGGCGGCCGCGATCTGTCTGCTCGTGGTCTGCTGGCGCGAGTCGGAGCACGGGCTCCTCTTCGTGCTCGGCCCACTGCTGGCGCCGATCGCGGCGCTCGGGCTCTTGCCGCTCGGGAGCCTCGCCGTTCGCTCGCCGGTGAGGCGCGGCCTGCTGGTGGCGGCCGGCGTGCTCGTAGCGGGGATCGTCGCCGGCATCCGGCATGCGGCGCTGCCGTTCGACGGCTCGGCGGCGCCGGACCTCGGTGTCGCCGCCAGCGGCGACCCGGTCGGCGTGGCGGCAGCTTTGTGGCGTGCGCTGGTCGCGAGCCCGGCGCTCGCTGTCGAGGCCCTCGTGTTCGCCGCGGTGGCCGTCCTGCTGCCGTACACACGCGCGCGAGGGCTCTGGGCGGTCGCCCTCCTCGGCGCCGGCTTCCTCGCCGTCGCGCTCCTCGTCGTGCCGACCGTCGCGGCGGCCCCGCTGGTCCTGGGCGTGTGGGCGACCTGTGTCGCGGTGGCCGTGCGTTAGCATCGACGCGCAAGGCGGTTTGACCCGCGGGTCTGAGGTGGAAAGTGTCCAAGACGGTTCGTCAGGACGGCCGCGCGGGCGCGGCCCGCACGGCCTCTACACGGCGCCGGCCAGCCGGCGCCTAGGGTATTTCCGGCACATGGTTTTGCGCGCAGTCGAGCGAAAGATCGAGGCCCTTTTCGAGGGCATCTTCGGCCGTGCGTTCCGAACGAACGTCCAGCCGGTCGAGCTGGCGCGGAAACTGGCAAAGGAGATGGACGACCATCGCACGGTCTCGGTCTCCCGGGTCTACGTCCCCAACGAGTACACCGTCTACCTCTCGCCCGGCGACCGCGAGCAGTTCGAGAGCTACGAGGAGAACCTGCGCAGCGAGCTGCAGGAGTACCTCTCCGAGCATGCGCGGCGCGAGAGCTATGCGCTCCTGTCTCCCGTGCGCGTCTTGATGGAGACGGACGACGACCTGGACGTCGGCGAGTTCGGCATCGCGACGCGCATGGTGCATCCGGAGCGCAGCCCTGCGGCCGAGGGCGAGCCGCCGGCCGACATCGAGCCCGGCGCCACGATGATCTACAAGCCGAAGGCCATGCCCGAGCCGACGCAGGCCGTCTCGGCGGAGGAGCTCGGCGTCGAGCCCGAGCTCGTGACCCTGAGCTGGGACGGGAGCAGTCACCAGGTGAAGGAGCGCCGCGTGGTGATCGGCCGGTCACGGGACTGCGACATCCAGCTCGCCGACACGAACGTTTCGCGTCGGCACGCGGAGCTGCGCCAGGAGGGCGCGTCGTACTGGATCGTCGACCTCGGCTCGACCAACGGCCTGGAGGTCAACGGCAAGCGCGTCAAGCGCGCGAAGCTGCGCAGCGGCGACACCATCACGCTCGGGTCGACCGACGTGAGGTTCGCCCGCGAATCGGAGTAGCCGTGCTCTACGACTCCGCCGCCGTCGATGAGGTCCTGCTCATCCTCAAGATCGCGTTTCTCGTGGTCCTGTATCTCTTCATCTGGCGCATCGTGCGGACGGCGAGCCGCGACCTGCGCCTGCCGCAGGAGAGCTTCATCCTCGCGCCGTCGAGCCAGGCCGGCGTCCAGCCGGCGCGCCGCGGCCCCGTCACCGGCCGGCTCGTCGTCGTCAAGAGCGCGGACCTGGCCGAGGGCCAGGACTTCGAGCTCGACTCCGCGCAGCTGACGATCGGCCGCGGCGGGCAGAACGACATCCCGATTCGCTCCGACGAGTTTGCGTCCGCGCGCCACGCGCGCTTCGAGCCGCGCCAGGACGGCGTCTGGGTGCAGGATCTCGGCTCGACGAACGGGACGTATCTGAACGGGGCCCGGCTCGAGCACCCGCGGCGTCTGACGCAGGGCGACATCATTCGCATCGGCGAGACAGACCTGAGGTACGACCAGTGATCACCCGCGCCGCAGCCGTCACCGATCCGGGTCGCACGCGGCGGCACAACGAGGACGCCTACGTCATCGAGCCGCCGCTCTTCGCCATCGCGGACGGCATGGGAGGCGCGCAGGCGGGCGAGGTCGCGTCGCGCCTCGCGACCGCCGCGCTGAAGGAAGCCGGCGCGAACGGCGGCGGCGAGCAACGCATCTCCGACCTGATCCAGGAGGCGAACCGCCGGGTCTACGACCGCTCGAGCAGCGACCCCAACACATCCGGCATGGGCACGACGATCACGGTCGCGCTCGTCGAGGACGACTACGTCGCGTTCGGTCACGTCGGCGACTCGCGCGCCTACCTCATCCGCAACGCGCAGATGGAGCAGCTGACGGAGGATCACTCGCTCGTCAACGAGCTGCTCAAGACCGGCAAGCTCTCGCGCGAGGAGGCCGAGACGCATCCGCAGCGCTCCGTCATCACGCGCGCGCTCGGCACCGACCCGGACGTCGACGTCGATACGTTCCGCGTCCAGGCCGAGAGCGGAGACCTCTTCCTGCTTTGCTCCGACGGCCTGACAGACATGGTCTCGGAGGAGTCGATCCTCGATGTCGTCGAGCGCAACCGCGACGACATCGACGGCGCGCTGCGCGCGCTGGTCAAGGCGGCGAACCGGGGCGGCGGCCAGGACAACATCACGGTCGTCGCGTTCGAGATCGCCGCCGGGGTCCTTGCCAGCGACGGCGACACGCGCGAGCAGGCGCTGCCCGAAGATGAGGACACCCTCTCGGAAGTCGATGCTGTCCCCGCAGTGGACACCGCCGTCGTCCCTGTCGCCGAGATCCAGGCGGCGGAGAAGACCATCCGGCGGCGTCATCGGCGCCGGCGCGTCCTCGCCTGGCTCGCGATCCTGCTCTTCTTTGCCGCAGTCGCCGTCCTGCTCTACCTGAGGTTCCTGCGCTGAGCCTCCGCAACAGGGAGCTTCTGTTCCTGATCGTCGTCGGCGTGCTGACGGCGGTCGGGTTCGCCAGTGTCTACATCGCACGGCAGGACGTCGTCTCGACGTCGTCTCTCGCGTATGCAGGCTTCTTCCTGCTGCTCTACCTGGCGGCTCATCTCGTGACCCGTTACACGGTGCCGTTCGCGGATCCGTACTTGCTGCCGATCGCCGGCCTCCTGACGGCGGTCGGGTTGACGGAGATCTACCGCCTCCATCCGGGCGACGCATTCAAGCAAGGCACCTGGATCGTCGTCGCGGTCGCCCTTTTCGCGCTGACGCTCTTCCTGCTCCGCTACGACTACCGCCAGCTCGAGTCGTACAAGTACATCTTCGGGCTGACCGCGATCGGACTGCTGCTCTTGCCGATCCTGCCCGTGCTGGGGCTGACCGTGAACGGCGCGCGGCTCTGGGTGCA
>Ga0066653_10000637_pt1 | contig 9688 bp, 7 predicted proteins | sample GraSoiAngelo_102_FD_75173 | JGI IMG/M metagenome (GOLD analysis project Ga0066653, IMG submission 75173) | Grasslands soil microbial communities from the Angelo Coastal Reserve, California, USA - 14_0903_02_40cm | ecosystem: Environmental > Terrestrial > Soil > Grasslands | place: USA...
AATTGCAATATGATACATACATTCTTTTACTGACCAGGATTCAGCGGAAGGCTTGAAATTTAATTGGGCATCTGACAAACCTTTTACTGATTGCATCAGGCTTGTCTTATGATCTTTCATCAGGGTAGTCGCATATTTTCTTTCTTTTTTTGAAAGCGAAGTGTTCCGGAGCGTACCAGCAAGCCCTGAAATAACCAGCAAGGTCAGCAGCAGGCGACCATAAGTTCTTTTTAACATAGCAGGAGTTTTAAATGAATAATAAAACCATGAGTGATCATGAGGGGCAGGAAAGGGGAGCAAAAGTTACAAAAGATTTTCATTCCGCAAAGTTTGATTTATGAACTTTTTAAAGCTATCCATCTTAACTTCCCCGCATGAAAATCGCCGAGATCACTTCTTTTCTTGAATCTCTTGCCCATCCGGTCTTGCAGGAACCCTATGATAATGCAGGACTAATAACGGGCAACCCGGCTTGGGATTGTAACGGAATTGTTATTTCTCTTGATGCTACAGAAGATGTGGTAAATGAAGCCATCACAAAAAATGCCAATCTTATTATAGCACATCACCCTATCATCTTCTCAGGTTTAAAAAAGATAAACGGGAAGAATTATGTGGAGAAAGCGATAATTGCTGCTATTAAAAATGACATTGCTATTTATGCCATACATACTAATCTTGATAATGTATTAAGTGGTGTAAATGGGAAAATGGCGCAACTGCTAGGTGTGAAGAATTGTACTGTACTGGCTCCTAAGATTAATACACTAAAAAAGCTTTTCACTTTTGTTCCTTCAGCCCAGGCTGACCAGGTGAGAAATGCAATATTTGAAGCTGGAGGGGGAAATATTGGCAATTACTCTGAATGCAGTTTTAATGCGGAGGGTACAGGCACATTCAAAGCTGGTGACAACACTGATCCATTTGTTGGCAAGCGAGGCGAACGTCACCATGAAAAAGAGATTAAAATCGAAGTAATATTTCCGGGCTTTCTTGAAAACAGGATCATTGCAGCCATGAAATCAGCGCATCCTTACGAAGAGGTGGCGTATGATATTGTTAATCTTGCAAACTCGCACCAGGGAATAGGCAACGGCATAGTTGGTGAACTGGAAAATCCCATAGATGAGATAAGTTTCCTGGAACTGGTAAAAAAAACGTTCAAGACGCCGGTTATCAGGCATACCGAACTGAGGGATAAGACTGTTAAAAAGGTGGCCCTTTGTGGCGGCGCAGGCAGTTTTTTGATTGGGGCTGCAATTAGCGCAGGCGCAGACTTTTATATTACTGCTGATATGAAGTATCATGAATTCTTTGATGCCAATGGCCACATGGTTATTGCCGATATCGGCCATTACGAAAGCGAGCAGTTCACCATCGACCTTTTAAAAGAGGTTTTGGAGCAAAAATTCCCTACTTTTGCCGTCCTTAAAACAGCAGTGATAACCAACCCTGTGAGGTATTTTTAAACGGTCAGGTAAGTCAAATGTATAAGGATTTTAAATGACACATATGACTCATGACTTTCAGAAATTTCAAACTATAAACAATCATAATGGCACACGTAAAAGAATTTTCCGTTGAAGAAAAATTAAGTTCACTTCTTTACCTGCAAAAAATTGAAAGCAAGCTGGATGAAATTCATATCCTGAAAGGTGAATTGCCGATGGAGGTGAATGACCTCGAAGATGAGATCCAGGGATTGCATGCCCGTAAGGTGAGAATTGAAGAAGAGGTTAACGGTGTGAACGAGTTTATTGAAAAGAAAAAAGAAGCAATTAAAGAAGCCCAGGCGTTGATAAAGAAATACGAAAAGCAAAGTGAGAATGTAAAGAATAACCGTGAGTTTGAAGCGATCAATAAAGAAATTGAAATGCAGCAGCTCGAAGTGAAGCTTTGCGAAAAACATATTAAAGATGCAAGCGAAGAAATTGCGGAAAAAGCTGAAACTTTAGAAAAAGCAAACAAAGGAATTGCCAGTAAAGAAAATGTATTGACGAACAAAAAAGGGGAGCTGGAAAAGATCATTGCTCATAACGAGAAAGATGAGAAGCATTTTAATAAACTGGCTGCCGAAGCAAAAGAGCATGTTGAGCCACGCCTGATGACCAGTTATACAAAGATCAGAACAAGTTACCGCAACGGATTAGCTGTTGTAGCAGTAGAACGTGATGCCTGCGGCGGATGTTTCAATTCTATTCCTCCTCAAAAGCAAAGCGAAATTCGTCAGCGTAAAAAAATTATTATCTGTGAAAACTGCGGCCGTATCCTTGTTGATGGGGACCTACACGCCTCAGTAGAAATAAAATAATATTCCCCCATTTCTAAAATGGGTACTATGAAATTTTCTTTTTTATTTTCCCCTGACATTTAATGTCAGGGGTTTTTATTTCTCATCATTAAAAAAAACTGAACCTTCTCTTAGGCTGGATGAAAATTCGCTAATTTGCTGCATCACATGCTTCAGAAATTAACGATACAGAATTATGCTATCATCGATGAACTGGAAATAGATTTTTCAGGCAAACTGAATATTCTTACTGGTGAAACCGGCGCCGGTAAATCGATTATCCTTGGAGCTTTGGGTCTGATACTAGGCGAAAGAGCAGATAGTTCTGTGCTGGTAAATAAAACAAAGAAATCTGTGATCGAAGGTTTGTTTGATGCTCATGGTAAAAAAGAGATCAAACAATTTCTTGAGCAAAATGATTTTGATATTACTGATGAGCTGGTAATAAGAAGAGAGATAGCAGCTACCGGAAAATCCCGTGCTTTTATAAATGATACACCTGTAACATTAAATCAATTAAATGAGTTAAGCTCCTTACTTGTCGATCTGCACCAGCAGTTTGATACACTGGAATTAGGGGAAAGCCATTTTCAACGTGAGGTCCTGGATGCGTTAGCAGGACATGCTGACTTGTTAAGTGAATACAGTAAACTTTTTAATCAATGGAAAACGCTGCAACGGGAATGTGATGATCTCAAACAACAAAAATTGCAATTCGATAAAGAATCTGACTACAATAAATTTCAGTTTAATGAACTAGATGAGGCAGCATTCAGGGAAAATGAACTGGAAGAAACGGAAGCTGAATTGAAATTGCTGAGTAATGCTGAAGGAATCAAATCGGTTCTTGGTAAAGTATACCAGGAGTTACAAGAAGGAGAGAGCCCGGTTGTTCAGCAATTAAAAATATTGGTAAACCAGTTACAGAATTATTCTTCTTATCATGCCCGGTTGCCAGAATTGATTCAACGGCTGCAATCAACACAAATAGAACTGCAGGATGTTGCGGATGAAATTGACGGGATCAGCAATCATATCAATTATAGCCCGGAAAGAATTGAGCAGTTAAATGAACGTTTATCATTAGGATATAAGTTACTGAAGAAACATGGAGTGAAAACGACTGCGGAGTTATTGCAGATCAGGAATGAACTGGAGAGTAAATTGCAGGCCGTGTTGAACATCGATGAAACAATTCAGCAGAAAGAGAAAATTCTTTCAAAAACAAAGCAAACCCTTTCCGAAAATGCACAGAAAATATCTGATGGTCGTAAAAAACAAGCAAAGCCTTTAGAAGATAAAGTGAATAAACTGCTGGTACAGGTGGGAATGCCAAATGCAAAGATCAAGGTTGAAATTAAAAGCGACCAGGAATTGAATGCATTCGGAACTGATAGTATCGAGTTTTTGTTTGATGCAAACCGGAGTGGACAGTATCACCCCATTCGAAAAGTAGCCAGCGGTGGTGAGTTGAGCCGTTTGATGCTTTGCATAAAGTCATTAGTAGCAAAAAAGATCGACTTGCCTACGATGATATTTGATGAAATTGATACCGGTATTTCAGGTGAAGCCGCGAGACAGGTAGGTGTAATTATGAAAGACCTTGCAGCCAGCAGGCAAGTGATTTGCATTACCCATCAGCCACAGATAGCCGGCAAAGCCGATGCTCATTATTTTGTTTATAAAGAAATAGTAAAGGATGCGGTGAAGACAAATATCCGCAAACTGACTACTGAAGAAAGAATTACAACGATTGCAAAAATGCTGAGTGGAGAAAAACCAACAGTTGCTGCAATTGAGAATGCAAGGGAAATGGTTTCTAATTGACAAAACTCCGGAAATGAGGATCTCGGTACTATTAATTATCATTGCTTTCCTGGCTGCTGCTTTTTTTCTCAATGTTTATTTTCAAAAACTGATCAACCCACGCAAATCACCCGGAAGACTTTTGCTTTATTTTCTTGCAACAATTGTCATGATACTCGGTCTGACTACTTTAATGATTTTTATTATCGGCCGCCTTTTTCCGCAGGAGATAATGAAATAATAATTACTTCATACATTTACCCACAATTCTAAAAATAACAAAGGCTATGTCAAATAATTTATTACAGGGAAAGAAAGGGATCATCTTCGGCGCACTGGACGAAAAATCCATTGCCTGGAAAACGGCATTGAAATGTCATGAAGCAGGAGCTCAATTGGTACTCACTAATGCAACTGTTGCATTAAGAATGGGAGAAATAAACAAACTGGCTGAAGCTGTGAATGCACCAGTCATTGGCGCTGATGTAACCAATATGGATGATCTGAAAAACCTGATGGAAAAATCAATGGAACATTTTGGTGGTAAAATTGATTTTATCCTTCATTCAATCGGCATGAGCCTGAATGTTCGCAAAGGGAAATCTTATACCGAGATCAATTATGAATGGAATACAAAAACACTCGACATATCTGCAATGAGTCTTCACCGTGTATTACGTACTGCATGGGATTTGGATGCACTGAACGAGTGGGGGAGTGTGGTGGCATTAACTTATATCGCAGCACAAAGGGTGTTTCCTGATTATAATGAAATGGCAGATGCCAAAGCATTACTGGAAAGTGTAACAAGAAGTTTTGGTTACAATTATGGTGTAAGAAAAAAGGTACGGGTAAATACAATCTCACAATCACCGACAAGAACTACAGCAGGCAGTGGCGTAAAAGGCTTTGATGGGTTTATAAGTTTTGCAGAAAAAATGAGCCCATTAGGAAATGCTTCTGCTGAAGACTGTGCGAACTATACTGTAACACTTTTTAGTGACCTCACAAGAATGGTAACCATGCAAAATTTATTTCATGATGGGGGATTTTCTTTTACAGGTGTAACGAAAGAAGTGATCGAGCAAATGGAAAAATAAATTATATCAGACCTAAGAATAATGTCAAAATGGAAAGTGTGTAGATATGTGGTTTGTTATTTTCCAAAAACTTGTCTCACTTCTTTTGGAATAAAAGCATCTATGCCCTCTGGATTTGTACTTGATAAGAGATACCACTTCTTTGATTTGCTATCATAGATAAACCAATTTTCAGTTTTTGAATTAATTTCAATCTTGAACTTCGATTTATTGCATTCGACATTATTTTCACCGAAATATTTTTTTGATCCCTCACAAAATTTATTAAACAGGATAGTTGAATCACCAGTTTTAGATGATTTCAAGTTTAAAGAGGATTTGGAGTTGATATTTATTAGTGAATATTTACTAGAGTCATGAATAGTTACTTTGTAACCAGGATCTATGGTCATCGAATTTATAATAATATCGTAATCAGGAGAATGAACCCCATCCTTTAAATCACTAATAATTTGTTCTTTAGTATAATCCTTAAATACTTCCGGGTATTTGAATTGATACATCGTTTCGTAATCTTCGGAAATGACTGCGGCAGAGTATTGGTTAAATAAATCCTTTATTGTTTTTTCGTCATCATCTTTGGAAAAATTGCAAGAGGAAAATAAAAATAAAAAGAGACTTAATAAACGAATATTTTTATTCATACACAATTAGATTATTGCTTTGAGTATAATCTCTTTAATCTTATCAATAGAAATTCTTTCCTGCTGCATTGTATCACGATGACGTATCGTAACAGTGTTGTCTTCTTTTGTTTGGTGATCTACAGTAACGCAGAATGGAGTACCAATCGCATCCATCCGGCGGTAACGTTTTCCAATTGTATCTTTTTCTTCATAGAAACAACGGAACGAAGCTTTGCAATCATCCATGATTTTTCTTGCTATTTCTGGTAATCCATCTTTTTTCATCAATGGTAATACAGCAAGTTTCATCGGAGCAAGTTTAGCTGGGAATTTTAATACAACTCTGCTGTCTGGTTTTTCAGGAGTACTCAGATCCTGTTCTTCATAAGAATGACTGAGTACGGCAAGGAACATCCTGTCTAAACCAATTGAAGTTTCAATTACATAAGGAATATAATTTCCATAAGGCTTGCCTGTAGCAGGATCTATATCATTATCAAAATACTGTTGTTTCTTTCTGCTATATTCCTGGTGCTGTTTCAGATCAAAATCTGTTCTTGAGTGAATACCTTCCAGTTCTTTAAAGCCAATTGGGAAGTTGAATTCAATATCACAAGCTGCATCTGCATAGTGTGCCAGTTTGATATGATCATGAAAACGATAATTCTCTTGTCCGAAGCCCAAAGCCAAATGCCATTTCATTCTTTCTTCTTTCCAGTACTCATACCATTTTTTCTGAGTGCCGGGCTGAATGAAGAATTGCATTTCCATTTGTTCAAACTCTCTCATGCGGAAGATGAATTGTCTAGCTACAATTTCATTACGGAACGCTTTACCAATTTGTGCAATACCAAAAGGAATTTTCATTCTTCCTGTTTTCTGCACATTTAAAAAGTTTACAAAAATTCCCTGTGCGGTTTCAGGTCTTAGATACACTTTATTGTCAGCATCTTCACTTGAAACAGTAGAACCAAATTCTGTTGAGAACATTAAGTTGAACTGGCGGATATCCGTCCAGTTAGCAGTTTTACTGATGGCACATTTGATCTTATTGTCCTCGATCAGTTTTTTCAAGCCAGCAAAATCATCTTTAGCCAGCAAAGTATCCATCGCAGCCAATACATCATTTGCCACTTGCTCATTACCTGCTGTTTTTTGTTCTTCAGCAAAGCCTTCTATCAAATGATCAACACGGTATCTTTTCTTGCTGTCTTTATTATCGATCATTGGGTCGTTGAAATTATCAACGTGGCCACTTGCTTTCCATGTAGTAGGGTGCATAAAAATAGCGGCATCAATACCTACAATATTTTCATTCATGCGGGTCATACTTTCCCACCAATAATCTTTGATATTTTTTTTCAGTTCACTGCCCCATTGACCATAATCATAAACGGCCTGCAGGCCGTCGTAAATTTCACTGCTGGGAAATACAAAGCCATACTCTTTTGCATGGGAAATAATTGCCTGGAACCTGTTCGAATCGTTTGCCATAGGGCGCAAAGATAACCCGCCGGGTATACAGGCGAAAATGAATTTTTAATTAGTTTAATTAAGATAACCGAAGAAAAAACAAATAATTTTTTACAGGTACGTAACCTGGAAGATCATGCAGGAGGGAAATTCTATTTCTGGCAAAAATTCATAATTCAATTTTTCAAACAGGTTTACTTTGATCCACCATGATCCTTTTCCAGGAACTACTGTCTGGTACACGGCAGCATCTTTCTTAGCATCTCTTACTGTACTGACAGGAATTTTCTGCCATGTTTCATCTCCCGTGAACCGTCTTTCATTGTTGGCAGTCATTTTTGTAATTAATACTTCAATCCTGTATTTCTTGCTATTGTTTTTTATATCCACTTGAAATACTCCGGAAGTATTTGCAAAATAACCCAAAGCGGGAATGGTAATAGGTGCTTTAGAAAGAAAGAGGTATTTGCTGATGATTGGCATCAGCGCATATTCATTCAATGTTATTTTATTTTTTAAAAACTGGCAGGTAGTGTCTTCAGGAAGATGACTGTAAATAAATTTTTCAGGTGGCGTATCGAACCAAAAATATTCCATATCTCCATCTTTTTCGCTTGCCCATGTTACATCCATTAGTTTCCAGTTACCATTTATTTTTACAGCATTCCAGGCATGGTCAGTACGTGAAGTATTTACTTTTGCATCGGGCCATATTTTACTATAGCCTGAAATTTTTATTGCTTCCAGTCCGCATTGTTCGGACATATATTGAAACAGGCTTGAGTAATGATCACAAACTCCTTTGCGTTCTTCAAATGTCTGTAAAGCATCTTTTTTATAATCCCATGTAGTTTTTATTAATCCGCTTGTATAGGCATCCCAATCGTAATTAATATTTGTAGCAATCCAGCAAAAAACGGCTCTTGTTTTATGAAGTGGCGTTGTAAAATTTTTATTGATAACAGCAATTACTTCTTCCAGTGTTTTTGTATTGTTGGTACTGAAAAGATTTTTCGTTTTATCATCGATATATTTTAGTGAATCGGCCGGGTTCCATTTTTCCTGGTATATTTTTTCTATTTGTTTAACTGTTTCATCGGCTTGTTTTACAAATTTTAAAGAGTCCTTTAGCCATTGATCTTTCCATTCCTTCATCAATTTAATAGAGTCCATCCGCCATTCTTCTTCAAATTTTTTCAGATCTTCTTCTGAGTTAATAACGGCTTCTTTCTTTAATTCTTTTCGGGTTGATTTATCATTTACCGGTTGGGTAAAACATAATTGTAGAGTCAGCAGAAGTGTAAGTGTAAATATCAATTTGGTGGCCGTCATACAGTGGTGGTTAGGTAACGATAGAAATAAAGATTTATTTCGATTTCATCTGTTAAATAAACACCATTTGGCTTTCCAGTTTGCCATACCTATGATGTCTCAGGTTCTTTTACTTCAATCACTGTTTTCTCATCCGTATGTTCCTGTATTGATTTTTCCGATTCTATTTCAATTTGCTTAACAAGAACAGCATAGTTGTTAGGATAAATAATTGTGCCTTTGTATTTAGCATAAGAATGGGTAAAAGCAGCCCCGAAATACAATATCATGGAGGAATAATAGACCCACATTAAAATAACAATGACAGAACCCGCAGCACCATATGCTGTTGTCATCCTGTTATGCCCGAGGTAATAACTGATAACAAACCTGCCGATCATAAATAAAGAAGCTGTTACAAAAGATCCTACCCATACATGTCTCCAATTAATACGGGCATCGGGTAATACTTTAAAGATTGCAGCAAAAATAAATGACGTGATAAGAAAGGTGAAGACGATATTCAAAATATAAACAAGCACCACTGTTAACTCAGGGTATTTTACCGTCAGCTTAGTTAGTAAGAAATCCATTGAGGCATTAATAAGGAGGGATACCAGTAATATAAAACCCAACGTGATGATCATTGAAAAGGAAAGTAACCTGTCGATGATCAGCTTCAACCATCCTAAACCCTTTCTTGGTTTTGCTTTTATTCTCCAGATATGATTGATAGAACTCTGTATTTCTCCAAATACACTTGTAGCACCAATGATCAGCGCAATAAGGCCAACTATCGTTGCAAACTGGCTACCGGTAGAGGTGGTTGCATTATGTATGATTTCCTGTATATCGACGGCGGCTGAATGACCAACAAAGGACTCGATCTGTTTATACACTGAACCTTCTATTACAGTTCGGCCATAGAACAGATCGCTAAACCAGATAATAATAATGAGTAACCCAGGCAGTGAGAATATAGTATAAAAAGCTAAGGCGCCGCTGAGTTTCAGTACATCGCATTCAAAAAAATCTGATACAGAATGTTTTATTATTTTCCAACCATCACTCATAGTCATAGC
>Ga0066653_10000640_pt1 | contig 9685 bp, 5 predicted proteins | sample GraSoiAngelo_102_FD_75173 | JGI IMG/M metagenome (GOLD analysis project Ga0066653, IMG submission 75173) | Grasslands soil microbial communities from the Angelo Coastal Reserve, California, USA - 14_0903_02_40cm | ecosystem: Environmental > Terrestrial > Soil > Grasslands | place: USA...
ACAGTTCGGATCCTAGATGTAAAAATATATATTATATTAAGAAGGGGGGATCTCCCTCTTCATCGAAGCAAATGAGATTGTTGCTGATACATACAGTACAAAATAAATAAAAAAAATAACAAAATTAACCAAATTTTCCTGACGTAGAGGCAATCAAGAAAGCTGCATAAGTGAATATATAACCTACAGAAAAGTGTGCTAATCCGACCAATCTTGCTTGCACAATGGAAAGAGCCACTGGCTTATCTCTCCATCGAATCAAATTAGCCAAAGGCGTGCGTTCATGAGCCCATGCTAAAGTTTCAATTAATTCTTGCCAATATCCCCGCCAAGAAATTAAGAACATAAATCCAGTAGCCCAAACAAGATGCCCAAACAAAAACATCCACGCCCATACTGATAAACTATTCATACCAAAAGGGGTATATCCATTGATAAGTTGTGAAGAGTTTAACCATAGATAATCTCTTAACCACCCCATCAAATAAGTGGAAGATTCGTTAAATTGTGAAACATTACCCTGCCATAATGTGATGTGTTTCCAATGCCAATAAAAAGTGACCCATCCAATGGTATTTAACATCCAGAAAACTGCCAAATAAAATGCGTCCCAAGCAGAAATATCACAAGTACCCCCACGTCCTGGACCGTCGCAAGGAAAACTATAACCGAAATCCTTTTTATCCGGCATTAATTTGGAACCGCGTGCATCTAAAGCACCTTTTACTAAAATCAATGTAGTTGTATGCAAACCTAGAGCAATTGCATGATGAACCAAGAAATCTCCCGGACCTATTGTTAAGAAGAGTGAATTATTATTTTCATTAACAGCATTTAACCAACCGGGTAACCATATGCTTCGGCCTGCATTGAATGCCGGCCCAGTTGTTGAAGATAAGAGTACATCGAATCCATATGAAGTCTTACCATGAGCGGATTGTATCCATTGGGCAAATATGGGTTCGATCAAGATTTGTTTTTCCGGAGTACCAAAAGCGAGCATGACGTCGTTATGAACATAAAGACCTAAGGTATGGAACCCTAGAAAGAGGCTGGCCCAACTTAAATGAGATATGATAGCTTCTTTATGGTCTAACATTCTTGCCAATACATTATCCTCATTCTGCTCCGGATTATAATCTCTAATGAAGAATATAGCTCCATGAGCAAAGGCTCCTGTCATGATGAACCCTGCGATGTATTGGTGATGAGTATATAATGCAGCTTGAGTAGTAAAGTCTTGTGCTATGAATGCATAAGCAGGTAAAGAATACATGTGTTGAGCTACTAAGGAAGTAATAACCCCTAAAGAGGCTAGAGCAAGACCTAATTGAAAATGAATCGAATTATTGATTGTGTCATAAAGACCCTTATGCCCACGCCCTAATCGACCCCCCGGAGGAGTATGTGCTTCTAAAAGATCTTTGATACTATGCCCAATCCCGAAGTTAGTTCTATACATATGACCAGCAACGAGAAAAATAAATGCAATAGCTAAATGATGATGAGCAATATCCGTCAGCCATAAGCTTTGCGTTTGTGGATGGAATCCCCCAAGAAGGGTTAGAATGGCAGTTCCCGCCCCTTGGGAGGTACCAAATAAATGACTACTGGAATCAGGGTTTTGGGCATAAAGATTCCACTGGCCCGTAAGAAGCGGTTCTAACCCTTTTGGATACGGTAATACGTCTAAGAAATTATTCCATCTGACGTACTCCCCCCTGGATCCGGGAATAGCGACATGAACTAAATGTCCTGTCCAAGCCAAGGAGCTTACTCCAAAAAGTCCTGACAAATGATGATTGAGACGAGATTCGGCATTTTTGAACCACGAAACGCTCGGTTTCCATTTGGGTTGTAGGTGTAACCAACTCGCTATTAAGGATATAGCAGAAAGAAATAATAGAAAAAGAGCTCCAGTATAAAGATCTTCATTGGTGCGTAATCCGATTGTATACCACCACTGATAAACGCCGGAATAAGCGATATTCACTGGGCCTACGGCACCCCCTCGAGTAAAGGCTTCTACAGCGGGTTGACCAAAATGAGGATCCCAAATTGCATGAGCAATAGGTCTTACATGTAAAGGGTCCTGTATCCATGACTCAAAATTTCCTTGCCAAGCTACATGAAACAGATTTCCGGACGTCCACAGAAAGATTATTGCTAACTGCCCAAAGTGAGAAGCAAAAATGTTCTGATAAAGACGTTCCTCAGTAATATCATCATGACTCTCAAAGTCATGCGCGGTAGCAATACCAAACCAAATACGACGAGTAGTGGGGTCCTGAGCTAAACCTTGGCTAAACCTTGGAAATCTTAATGCCATAATGCCTTTCAAATCCTCCTAGCCATTATCCTACTGCAATAATTCTTGCTAAGAAGAATGCCCATGTTGTGGCAATTCCACCCAGAAGGTAATGCGTTACTCCTACAGCACGCCCTTGTACAATGCTCAAGGCTCTAGGCTGAGTAGCAGGAGCAACTTTTAATTTGTTATGAGCCCAAACGATGGATTCAATGAGTTCTTGCCAATAACCACGGCCACTGAATAAAAACATTAAACTAAAAGCCCAGACAAAGTGAGCACCTAAGAAAAAAAGACCATATGCAGATAATGAAGAACCATAAGACTGAATTACCTGAGATGCCTGTGCCCATAAGAAATCCCGGAGCCACCCATTAATAGTAATGGAACTTTGTGCAAAGTTTCCTCCTGTGATATGAGTTACTACCCCTTGATCACTTATAGTACCCCAAACATCCGACTGCATTTTCCAACTAAAATGGAAAATTACTACTGAAATTGCATTGTACATCCAGAATAGACCTAGGAAGACATGATCCCAGGCGGATACTTGGCATGTCCCCCCTCTTCCAGGCCCATCGCAAGGGAAACGAAAACCGAGATTTGCTTTATCAGGTATCAAACGGGAACTTCGAGCAAATAGAACACCTTTCAGTAGTATCAATACAGTTACATGGATCGTAAATGCATGAATGTGATGGACCAAAAAATCTGCAGTTCCTAATGGAATAGGTAACAAAGCTACCTTGCCGCCTACTGCTACTAATTCACCACCTCCCCAAGTTAAGCTGGTACTTGTTGTTGCACCGGGAGCTGTTACGCCAGGTGCTAAAGCATGGGTGTTTTGTACCCATTGAGCAAAGATGGGTTGTAATTGTATAGCGGTATCTGAAAACATATCTTGGGGGCGCCCTAACGCGCTCATGGTATCATTATGAATATACAAACCAAAACTGTGAAAACCTAGAAATATACATGCCCAGTTAAGGTGTGATATGATTGCGTCGCGGTGCCTAAGGACACGATCCAATAGATCATTGTATCGAGTAGTTGGATCGTAGTCTCTTACCATAAAAATGGCTGCATGTGCAGCAGCACCGACTATGAGAAACCCACCGATCCACATGTGATGTGTAAACAACGAAAGTTGTGTACCATAGTCAATAGCTAGGTATGGATAGGGGGGCATAGAATACATATGGTGAGCTACAACAATAGTTGAAGAGCCTAACATAGCTAGATTAAGAGATAATTGAGCATGCCATGACGTTGTTAGGATTTCGTAGAGGCCTTTATGACCTTGGCCTGTAAATGGACCTTTATGAGCCTCTAAAATGTCTTTAAGGCCATGACCAATACCCCAGTTAGTCCTATACATATGACCAGCGATCAAGAAAAGAATTGCAATAGCTAAATGATGATGAGCAATATCGCTCAGCCATAGACCTCCTGTTATTGGGTCTAATCCTCCGCGAAAACTCAAAAAATCCGCGTATTTTGACCAATTCAAGGTGAAAAAAGGGGTTGCCCCCTCGGCAAAACTGGGATAAAGTTGAGCCAAAAGATCCCGATTCAAGATAAATTCATGAGGAAGTGGGATCTCTTTAGGATCAACCCCAGCGTCTAGAAATTGGTTAATTGGTAAGGATACGTGGATTTGGTGTCCCGCCCAAGAAAGAGACCCAAGTCCTAATAGCCCCGCTAAGTGGTGATTCAACATGGATTCTACATCTTGGAACCAAGCCAATTTTGGGGCGGCTTTATGATAATGGAACCAACCGGCAAAAAGCATTAACAATGCAAAGACCAATGCACCAATTGCGGTACAATAGAGTTGTAATTCACTAGTTATTCCAGATGCTCGCCAAATCTGAAAAAAACCGGAAGTTATTTGTATTCCTCGGAAACCGCCGCCCACATCGCCATTCAATATTTCTTGACCTACTATTGGCCAAACGACTTGGGCACTGGGTCTAATGTGAGTAGGATCACTTAGCCATGCTTCATAATTGGAAAAACGGGCGCCATGGAAGTACATGCCACTCAGCCAAAGAAAAATAATGGAGAGTTGACCGAAATGAGCACTAAATACTTTTCGAGAGATCTCCTCCAAATCGCTGGTATGACTATCGAAATCGTGAGCATCAGCATGTAGGTTCCAGATCCAAGTGGTAGTATCAGGGCCCTTAGCTATTGTTCTTGAGAAATGGCCGGGTTTGGCCCATTGCTCGAAAGACGTTTTTACAGGATCCCTATCTACAACAATTTTCACTTCGGGTTCCGGCGAACGAATAATCATTAAGTCCTCCTCTTTCCGGACAATACATACAAAGAGACCCGCCAACAGTCAAGTTTTTAGTGAACTTCCGAAAGATAGATATTTTCTTTAGTTATTCACTAGAGCAATTATTATATTGAGTTGAAGTCGATCCGGGGCAAGTGTTCGGATCTATTATGACATAACGATTAGGCGCCTAACGGACCCCTTTATCGGAAAATCTTTTCCCGGCGTGACAAAAAAACCATTTTTTTTTTTGCAACCGAGTCTAGTGTATTTCTATCTGAATATAGAAAGAAGTGCTCATATGAATCTACTTTCATAGAACATAATATCCTATTATTTTATTACAAATCACAAGATCTCATTCATTAGAATTAATAAGATACATCGAGGGTATCTTTTATTAGTTTTATTAGTTCTACTCTGTATGGTATCCGTATCACTTACCTCTATAAGATGTCATACAAAATAGAATGATTTTACAAGGAGGGGATATAATAAAATTCAGGATTGGATCTTCTCATGTCATGGTAATGATCTATTTTATTTGATTAATGGATCCAAGAATCAATTTTAATGAATTAACGAGTGGTTTTATTCGAAACGCCTCGTGATCTTCAACCAATTATGTGCTTCAATATAATTACCTGGAGTAAGCGCTATAGCTTGTTTCCAATACTCAGCAGCTTGATCGGACCAAGCCTCCGCAATTTCAGAATCACCCTGTAGAATGGCCTGCTCTCCCCGGTTGGAATAGGTGGGTTAATTCCTTCCCTTAGAACCGTACTTGAGAGTTTCCTACCTCATACGGCTCAGCAATCGATCCTTTTTGCGGTCTCATCTTAATTTACCCTATGCTAACTGAATTAGATTTATGATAAATCTATCCCATTTTTCTTGGGTTAACCAGAAGAAGTTAATTACATAAGTTTCAAATTCTAATTTTGATCAATAATTAGTTTTAGCTTTTCTCACACCTTCAGAAAAATGAAGCATAGATATCCCCTATATCATTATAATTTTCTGAAAGGTAACTATCTCAGTTTCATATATGAAATATATATAGAATCTTTGAAAAAGACTTTCTTCCATAAGAAAAAAGAACTTACTATCTTTGGGATCTGATGCTACACCGCTGCTCAATACTTTAGTGGATCGACTCTATTACATAAGTTGATTCCTAACTTTATATCCCATATTATGACAAGACAATAAGTAAGCAGTTCTTAACTGTATCGACCCAAAAGCTCGCTAATTGATCTTTACGGTGCTTTCTTTATCAATTCGATCCTTTATCCATAGAGTATAGTATGTAGGCCATACCTATTTCTTCCTATTTTTTTTTGTTATCATGAAGTTTCTTTTCTTGCTACAGCTGATAAAAATCGTTGCTTTGGACGATGCATATGTAGAAAGCCTATTTTTTTCTAGTATTGACTAGCCGATTTGATCTTTTTTTCCTTCTTTCCATAGTAGAGATAGTCGCACGTAATGACAGATCACGGCCATATTATTAAAAGCTTGTGGTAAGAATGGGTTTCGCTCTAGTGCCCGGAAATAATATTCCAAAGCCTTTGTATGCTCTCCGTTGCTTGTGTGTATAAGGCCTATGTTATAGAGTATATAACTTCGATCATAGGGATCAATTTCTGGTCGCGTAGCTTCATAATAATTTTGTAAAGCTTCCGCATAATTTCCTTCGGATTGAGCCGACATCCGTTACGGTCGTTCATTTTATTCAAAAAATCTCCGTTCCAGAACCGTACGTGAGATTTTCATCTCATACGGCTCCTCCCTTCTGTGCATAGTACTAAGGGGAAAAAGCCCCGGAATACAAATTTCCCTATTCTCATTATGAACTGACAGGAGCTGGTATTTTTACAAGAAATTTCTAGCCAGCCTTCCCGCAAGAGGTTTTTTCTTAACACCAACCAACCGTATTAGTGTTAGATAACTCCAACGATTTCTTTGTCCTCAACGCCTACTATTTCAGGAATTAGTCACTTCAACGATCTTTGATGGTTATACGGGTATCCAAAGTACGAACGAGATGGATGTTTGTTATCCCAACCATTCTTCTTAGTCCCGATACTGATAAGGAAAGGGGTCATTTTTAACAAAGTTTTTGTGTTGTTGATTCCTAGTGTAGTGCTTCTTCCCCTATGCCGCCTATTGGTACTCGTGGAGTAGGATTGACTCGCAATACAGAACCCATACCATAGGTGTAACCTTTCGTTCAATACTAAAACCGACAATTAATTAAAGTATCTGAGGCTGGATCAATCGAGGATACACGATAGAAGGAGTTGTTCTATCTCCAAACTTTACCTTCGCTAAGCGCAGCTTTATTTCAATAATTTGGTTATTTTTATTCCGAACCGCGCCTTTTTCTCGTAAGACTGAAGCGAGGGCTAAAAAAAAAACAAGAAAAAAGAATCAAATCACACCATCTCTGTAATAGGTAAATGCCTTTTTTTCTCCTGAAGTTGTCGGAATTATTCGTAATAAAATATTGGCTATAATTGAAGAGGTCTTATCAATAAAATTTCCATTTATCCGAGATCTAGGCATAATTAGCAATCCATTCCATAATTCTTCTCATTACTCCCTCGGGGAAAAATGATCCCACAAACTAAGGAATTGTACAGTACAAAATAACATAAAAACGGAAAAATTCTAAAAAGATGTATGTGTACCTTCCTGTACCCTTTTCGGGCAAAGAGAGATAGGAGACTTTTGAATCGGATTGAATTTCATATAAATTCTGTAGTATACATACAAATGGACGGAACTATTACTTCGTCTAAGTTAAATAACCAAGGACTTTATTTTACTATGGATTCTTATATTCTCGAGAAATTTGGATTTGGTTATGATCCAAAGAGGAAAAGGGATGGAATAATCATTATACTACAATTGAAATGAAATAGAAAATGAAATAGAAAAATCCATGGTACGATTCATGAATTTGTAATAGATCTATGGGTAGATGATAGGAGAAGTTGTTGTTAATAAACATGAAATTTGAAAGGAATTTTTTATTCGTATGGAACCGCTGATTGGTCGTGCCTATACTGCAACAACTGCAATAAAATAATATGAATAATTCGCTATTCATTCGGTTTCTGGTCAATAATAAGATTATGTAGGAGAGATGGCCGAGTGGTTTAAGGCGTAGCATTGGAACTGCTATGTAGGCTTTTTGTTTACCGAGGGTTCGAATCCCTCTCTTTCCGTTTCTGTTAATTCACCAGCGTTACCGATCGTTACCGATCACAATATATCAAATAACAATTCATATCATTATTCCAACAGTTTCTTTAATAGAGAATCCCCATTACTAATTACATTACTGCGGTACGAGTATGTAAAATACAAATATCACGGAAAGAGCAAAAAAGAAAAAAATCCTACTGCGGATCGATTTGTGATACGTGAATGAGAAAAATGCGGATCAAGGCCCTTAGATCTATTTACTTCGTTGAAAAGGGGACATAATTGTATTGTCTGAACCTCTTTCTTTGTTATTTATGTTCGTTAGGTTCAAGTCTGACGGGAATAATATTCTACGACTAACAACTCATTTATTTTTAAACCGATCCATTTACTATCTATTATTTGGTTTACAAATCCTTTATATTGGAATGAGTCAATAGTCAAATGGTTTGGCAATTCCTCGTGAGGGGATGAGTCAATATATTTTTGAAGGAGAGCTTTCGATCTTTGTTTATCCTTCGTAGTAATAATATCTCGGGGTTTGCAACGATAACTTGGTATATCCACTATACGACCATTAACTAAAATATGTCTATGGTTAACTAGTTGCCTAGCTCCAGGAATGGTCGAAGCCATACCCAATCGAAAAAGGATGTTATCCAAACGCATCTCAAGTAGTTGTAGTAAAACCTGGCCTGTTGACCCTTTGGCTTTTCCAGCAATATGCACATATCTAAGTAATTGTCTCTCTGTCAGACCATAATGAAAACGCAATTTCTGTTTTTCTTCTAGACGAATACGATATTGCGATCTTTTTACGGAACGCAACGGGTTTTTAAGATCACTTCCGGATCTAGGTCTTTTACTAGTTAATCCCGGCAAAGCCCCCAGACGGCGTATTCTTTTGAAACGAGGTCCTCGGTAACGAGACATAAAGAACTCCTTTTTTATTTTATTGATGAAATTTCATTTTACAGAAGAAATCGAAATTAAGACTGAACTAAACTAAAGGATAAACAAAGCAAAGCTAAATCTACTGAAGTATTACAAAGTAGAATGAAATGGATTGTGTCAATATCCGGATTTTTTGTATATATAGGAAATTTAAGGCTCTGTTTTATGATTTGTTCTATATAGATCTAATTGTTCTAATCAACTTTTATTCATAGTTACAAGTTACCGCGACATAATAGATTAATGACTCAATGTAACGTTTGGAGAAAGGGGGAAAGGGGAGATTATCAATCATGAGAAAAAATCGATAGAGAAAAAAGCCGGCTATCGGAATCGAACCGATGACCATCGCATTACAAATGCGATGCTCTAACCTCTGAGCTAAGCGGGCTCACATAACAGAAATAATGCATAGGAGTTCAAGAAACTACCGGATTTTGGCTATGAGTTTAATTTAATATGAACTAACTATTATAGTTCAGAATTCTTTTCATAGTATAGTTATATATAACTATATAAATAATAATAATATAAAAAGAATTAAAGAATTCTATTCTAATAATTTCTAATAATGAAAAAAATGTCTTAATGGAAATATCTGACTAATTAGAATTTTGATTCTTATACATAATCATTATAGATAATATACATTCTATATTATTTTCATATTTAGTTCATATTTTGATTTTTACATTTACATTTTACATTATTATATTAATATTTCTAATATTTTTATTTTCTAATTAGAATATTTATTTATTTCTAACAAAAAAAAAAATTCGAATTATTTTTGAGATGGAAATAGTTATAACAAATTTTGTTAATTATATTATAGCGGATCGGTCTTATAAGAAAAGTATAAGATAAGGATAAAGATACAACAATCAAAATTCTAATCAGGCATCCTTCCGATTTCGTTTGAAAAA
>Ga0066653_10000643_pt1 | contig 9668 bp, 9 predicted proteins | sample GraSoiAngelo_102_FD_75173 | JGI IMG/M metagenome (GOLD analysis project Ga0066653, IMG submission 75173) | Grasslands soil microbial communities from the Angelo Coastal Reserve, California, USA - 14_0903_02_40cm | ecosystem: Environmental > Terrestrial > Soil > Grasslands | place: USA...
AGCGCTGCCAGAACTCGGTTGGCACCCAGGCGGCGAGCGCGCCTGCCAGGAGCAGGCCGCCCGCGATGTCCCGCCAGATCGCCGCCCAGTCCATGACGAAGGAGTGGCTGACAGCGGTGAATCCTCCAGGAGAGAAGATCCGCTGAATCAGCGGCCCGTCCGTAACCGACATGTCCATCTCGGCGTGGCCTTCCATCGCACCGACGAGGCCGCGCTCGGCCTGCTCGCGCGCCTCGCGCACGAGCGCGGGGCGAAGGAATGCCTTGAAGAGGACGGCGAGGATGGCGATCATCAACAGCCCGCCGACGAACTCGGCCAGCGTGAATTGCCACCCAAGCAGCAGGACCATGATGATCCCGAGCTCGATGACAAGGTTTGTCGATGCGAATTCGAAGGCCATGGCGGCTGTGAAGTTGGCCCCCTTGCGGAAGATCGAGCGCGCCAGCGCCACGGCCGCGTACGAGCACGAAGACGACGCTGCGCCGAGGCAGGCGGCAATCATCAGTGTGCGCGGCGAGTCGTCGGGAAGGAGCCGACTCATTTCGGATTTCGAGACGACGGCTTGGACGATCGCCGACAACCCGAAACCCAGGACGAGCGCCCACAGGATCTCCCAGGACATCGCGAACGCAAAGCTGATCGCGGCGCCGATCGCCGTCGCTATCCCCGTCATGGTGACTTCCTTCGCGTCAGAACGAGACCGAGAGTCCGGTGGACGGCGGCGCTCCCATCACCAACCCGGCGTCATTCGTCCCGCGGCGCATCGTGGATGAAGTGGCCAGTGCGAAGGTCCTCGAGCGTCTGCTCGATCTCCGCGCGCGTGTTCATGACGAACGGCCCGTAGCGGGCGATCGGCTCGTGAAGCGGTCGAGCGGCGGCCAGGAGGAAGCGCCCGCCGCCCGCGCCGGCTGATGCTTCCACGACGTCGCCGTCACCGAAAACGACAAGGGCGGGCCCATGAACGGGAGTCGGCTCGGGCCCGAAGCGGAGGTCGCCGTGGTCGACGTACGCGAACACCGTATGGCCCCGTGGCACCGTCTCGCGGAAGGTCGTGCCGGGTGGCAGCGTCACGTCGATGAACTTCGGCGCGACCGCCAGGCCCTCGACCGGCCCCGTGAGCCGCCCGCCGGCCGCCTCACCGGCGATGACCCGAACCTTCGCTCCCCCGTCCAGCACTGGCTCCGTCAGGCGATCCGCTTGCAGGTCGCGATACTTCGGCCGCGTCATCTTTTCGCGAGCGGGCAAGTTGAGCCAGAGCTGCAGCCCGGCGATTCCCTCGGGACGGACCTGCGGCATTTCTTCGTGCATGATGCCGCTCCCCGATGTCATCCACTGAATGTCACCCGTGCCGATCGTCCCACGATGCCCCAGAGAGTCTTCGTGCCGTACTTCTCCTTTCCGGACGATCGTGACCGTCTCGATCCCGCGGTGCGGGTGATAGGGGAAGCCCGCCTTGTAGTCCCCCGGGTCGATCGACTCGAAGTGGTCGAGGAGCAAGAAGGGGTCGAGGTGGTCGAGCTTTCGAGTCCCGATGCTGCGCCGGAGGTGAACTCCCGCACCTTCAACGACCGGTTCCGGCGTCACCACCTGGGCCACTGAGCGTGACGACTGGTTCATGCTCCGGACCTCCTTCGGAATGTCAAGGGTGACCCTGCGCTTCTCGACGCATTTCGATCGCCGGGCGCCGTCGAGGTTCTCTGCCGAGGTGGCCCCTCCGCCGTCCCGGACGCGGCCCCTGTCGCTCGACGGCGACATGAAACAAGTACGCCAGACGCCGTTGCGCGTCAGCCCAGCTCTTCGTCCCCACCTCGCGGAGCACCTTCGCCTGCGCCTGGGTCCAGAGCGGACGCGCGACCTCCAGGGCTCTTCTTCCCTTGGATGTGAGTCTCATCGCCTTGATGCGCCCGTCGGGGTGCGGAACACGCTCGATCACACGATCCCGCTCCAGGAGGTTGAGGCTCCGCGTCAGGGTCGTCTGGTCGATGGCAAGCGTGTCCTCGAGTTGCCTCAGATTCGAGGCGCCCATGCGGGCGATCGTCGCGAGAATGGTGAACTGAGTGATCCGCAGACCGCTCGGCCGCAAGACGTCGTCGTACAGCTGTGTCACGGCCCGGCTCACCATGCGGAGTGTATTGCAGACGCATGCGGACAGCCGTCCAGGGTCGTGTCCGCTCATCGGTCTGGCGCCTCGTCGATTCATGACCTCATGCTATCAGCGACGTCCTTGACGGGCAAGCCCGCTTGCATGTAGATACATCTTGCCGTATGCGTGCGGATCCATCGACTTCAGGAATCCCGCCAGCGACGGCCGACGTCTCAAAGGGCAGGCGGAGCCCCGCGACATGACGGATAGACGATACGATCCGAACGTGACCCGCTCGGTCCAGGATCCGGACGTCGTCGCTCCGCAGGCCACAGTCCCCCGCTTCGACTCGCGAACCCGCCTGCTGCTCGAGGGACCCATCGTCGGAACGCTGCTGCGGCTCGCGACGCCGAACGTGCTGGTGATGTTCGTGCAGGCCGCGGTCGGGCTCATCGAGACCTATTTTGTCGCCAAGCTCGGCACCGATGCGCTCGCCGGTGTCGCGCTGGTCTTTCCCGTCCTGATGCTGATGCAGATGATGTCGGCCGGCGCCGTGGGCGGTGGGATCATGTCGGCGATCGCCCGCGCGCTCGGCGCCGGACGCCGGGCCGATGCCGATGCGCTCGTGCTCCATGCGCTCGCCATCGCCGTAAGCTTCGGGCTCGTCTTCATGCTGGCCGTGCTGGGCGGCGGCCGATGGCTCTACGGCGCCTTGGGAGGAAGGGGGGCTTCCCTCGCTGCGGCGCTGACCTATTCCAATGTCGTCTTCTCGGGCGCCATCCTGATCTGGATTTTCAATTCGCTCGCGAATGTGATCCGCGGCACCGGCAACATGGCGGTACCGGCCGCTGTCACGTCTGTCGGTGCCGCAGCGCTCATCCCCCTGTCGCCGTGCCTCATCTTCGGCTGGGGACCGTTCCCGCGGCTCGGCGTCGCCGGTGGCGCCGTCGCGGTGGTCGCGTACTACGCCGTGGGGAGCGTCACGCTCACCGCGTATCTCTGGGCGGGGCGGAGCGTCGTCCGTCTCGCCTTCGAGGGAGCCCACTTCCGTTGGCCGCTCTTCCGCGACATTCTGCGGGTGGGCGCGGTCGCCGCCCTGATCACCGTCCAGACCAATCTCACGATCGCGATCGCGACGGGATTCGTCGGTCGGTTCGGGCCCGCGGCGATCGCCGGCTACGGCACCGGCTCGCGCCTCGAGTACCTCCTGGTCCCTCTCGTTTTCGGGTTGGGTGGCCCGCTCGTCGCCATGGTGGGAACCAACACCGGCGCAGGCCAGCGTGGCCGCGCGTTGCGCGCGGCCTGGATCGGCGCCGGTATCGCCGCGGGTCTCACGGAGATCATCGGCCTCTGGGCAGCCGCCGCCCCGCGCGCGTGGCTCTCGCTGTTCGACACCGATCCGGCGATGCTCGACGCCGGATCGCGCTACCTGCAGACGGTCGGGCCGCTCTACGGCCTATTCGGGCTGGGCATGGCCCTCTACTTCGCTTCACAGGGCGCCGGACGGCTGCTGTGGCCGTTGCTGGCGAACCTGACGCGGCTGGTGATCGCGGCGGGCGGCGGATGGCTGGCGCTGCGGTGGACCGGCAACCTGTCCCATGTCTTCCTCGCGCTGAGTGCGGCGCTTGCTGCCTTCGGCCTGATCAACGCCGGGGCCGTCGCGAGCGGCGCCTGGTTCGGCCGAGTCGGCAGGCCGCGGGACCAAACCACGACCAACAGACCAGACGGTCACGAAAGGTAAACATACATCTCGTAACTACCGCGAGAGCTCTAGACGCACGATGGCCCAGCCCTGCCGTCGCAAACGGTCGTCGATGAGAGGTCGTGAGCGACGATCGGCCCGACGACGTTCCGGCTTCCGATGACTTGGCGTCTTCCGCCGTTCGGCCGAACGGCGATCGAGGATGACCGCCACCCTGTGATTGCCGGCGAAGGCCTTCCTGAGATGTTCGTAATAGTCCAGGGCGTCACGAGACACGATGAAGAGCAGACCGGGACGTGGGGCGGATGGCGCTTTCCGATCGTGTTCACGACGCTCCCATGGCGAGTCAGTGGGCATCGCCGTGCTACCGAGCAACAGGAGTGCCAACACAGGAAAGTGATGATCGGTCGCCTCCTTTCGGAGATCGCCAGCGCCAAGCCTGCGGCTCGCGTTGACTCATTTGGCACGGAGGTCCCCAAAAATGGGATTGATTTTCCGGAATTGATCTCGGCAAGGAAGACGTCGGCACCCTCGTTCCGGCCAGCGGGCTCGCACGCGAGACGCGGTGGGTACCGGTAGAATGGCCGCACCGTGGCTCGCGAACGAAACACCTGAATGACCGAGCCCGCCCGGCGGCTGGTCGAGCATCTCCGCGCGGAGCTCCATGAGCCGGGGTTGGGCTACGCCGAGCTGCTGACGCCGATCACGGGCGGCTATGACACCCGGATCTTCGCCTTCCGCTTGAGCGGCGCTCCGGAGCCCTTCTCGATCCCGCTGATCCTCCGCGTCCTCGGGAGTCAGCATCCCCCCGCGCGCGCCCTGAGCGAACGCGCTACCCAGAACGCCGTCGCCGGGCTCGGCTATCCCGCGCCTCGCGTGCTGCTGGCGAGCCCCGACCCGACCATCCTGGGTGGGGCATTCCTCGTCATGGAGCGCTTGGCGGGCCGGCCGCTTCTCGATGCGCAGCGGCTCGGGGTCGCGTCGGTGCTGGTCGAGATGCAACTCCGGCTTCACGCACTCGACGCCGAGGTCCTGCTCCTGGCGCTCGACCGTGAAGGCCAGACGTCGAGCGCGGCCGGCGAGCCGCCGATCAGCCGCGAGCTCGTGGCCTTCGACGGCCATCTCGCCCGCCTCGAACGCCGGATCGCGCGCGGGAGCCTCCGCGGTCTGGAGAAGGCCATGGCCTGGCTCTCCGACCATCGGCCGGTGGGCGAGCGCCGGCGCGTCATCTGCCACGGGGATTTCCATCCCCAGAACATCCTGATGGCGGACGGTCGGGTCACGGGAGTGATCGACTGGCCGAACGTGATCGTGGCCGATCCCGCTTTCGACGTGGCCTCAACACGGGTGATCCTGGGCCTGGTCCCCGTGGGGCTGCTGGGAGTCCCGCCAGCGCTGTGCGGTCTGGTCGAGATCGCGCGGCGCATCCTCGTCGCCCGCTATCTCCACGGGTACCGGCGCCGGCAGCCTCTGGATGCCGCACGACTGGCCTATCACGAAGCCCTGGCCTGCATGCGCGGGCTGGTCCGGACGGCAGAGGCGCGGCTCGCTCCCACCGGGGAGTCCGGGTTGAACCCACTCGATGGCTCGCTCTTCGGCGAGCGGCTGGCCGCGCGCTTCGCGCGCATCACGGGTGTCACGCCGAGATTGCCCGCAGTGCCGCAACTGAGACGACAATAGGCCGGCGGACCAGAGGAGGGACTCGCTGCCTACGTCGTCGACCGATCCGTCTCCCCGCGGAACAGGGCGACCAGATGGTCGAGATACTGAAAATTGAGGGGCTTCGGGGCGTAGGACGCCGCGCCGTATCGCAGCACTGTGGCGGCAACCGCGTTGTCGGTGTTCCCTGTGAGCATGATGACCGGAATGGTGGCATCAGCGCCGCGGATGATCTTGAGCACTTCGACCCCGTTCATGCCTGGCATGTCGATGTCGAGGATGACCAAGTCCGGACGCGCGCGCGAGAACGCCTTCATACGGTCTGCCCCGGTCAAAGCCGTCTCGATCACGTAGGCCGCCTTCCCGTCCTGCCTGCTGCGAAAATACTCGTCGAGGGTCTCGAGGATCTCCGGGGCGTCGTCGATGATGAGAATGCGCTTCAGCTGGTCGGCCACCGTTCCAGCGCCCCCGGGTGCGATCCGCCGCTCCGCCTGACCGTGCGGCGGCCCGGAGCGCTCATTGTCGCGGGCGGACCTCGCGGGACCGCCCCCCGGCGAGGACCTGGTGCGCGAGACGCCGCACCTCCTGGACGTCGAATGGCTTCGTGAGGAACGCCGCGCCGGTGCGCTCGAGGAAGGCCCGCTTCTCGGAGGTCGATTCCGTCGAGTCCGGGCATCTTGGTATCGGTGATGATCAGGTCGCAGGCCCGCCCTGCGAGGATCTCCAGCGCCTGGGCGCCATCGGCCGCGACCTCGACGTGGTGCCCGACTCGTCCGAGGGCCTCGGCGAGCACGCCCGCGACGCCCGGTTCGTCATCGACGACGAGAATGCGCTTCGGCGCGCTCTCGAGAGGGGCGAGCGGCTGCGAGACGGCTTCGGGGGCCGAAGCGGGCCGGGTGAGGAGCGGAAGCTCGATCCGGAAGGTCGCCCCGTGTCCTGGCTCGCTCTCGACGCCGAGCGTGCCGCCATGCTCTTCGATGATCCCACGGCAGAGCGACAGCCCAAGGCCGGTGCCCTGGCCGGGGGGTTTGGTCGTAAAAAACGGCTCGAAGATCCTCGCCTGAATGTCGTGGGGAATGCCGGGCCCGGTATCGGCGATCTCGAGCTGGACGCGGGCCCGGGCGCGGTCGCGCCGCGTGGTGAGGCGAATCCGGCGGGGCGCGGCCGTGCGCCGCATTGCCTGGTGCGCGTTGGCCACGAGGTTCACGATGACCTGGTGGAGCTGATGGGCGTCAGCCCAGAGCACCGCGAGGTCGTCGGCCAGATCGAAGACGACCTCGATGTTGTCAGTCCGCAGTTCGTAGGCGAGCAGCTCGACCGCCTCCTGGACCACCCCGTTGAGCGACACGTCTCCCCGCTCGGCTGGGCGCTGGCGGGCGAGGGCGAGGAAGTTCTTGACGATGCGCCCGCAGCGCTCGGCCGCGGAGCCGATCTTCTCGGCCCGCTGGCGGAGGGCGTCGTCGTGGGCCAAGGAACTGCTCGGTCCGTTCGCGGACGAGCTGTTCGTGGTGGACGATGAGCCCGACGTCGCGAAGACGCTGGCGGATCTTCTCCGGCTCGACCACCACCGCGTGGACGTCGCGCCCAACGGCCGCGCCGCCCTGGAGAAGCTGCGCGCCGAAACGTACGACCTCGTCCTGAGCGATCTCAAGATGCCAGAGCTCGACGGGCCGGGCCTCTACGAGACTCTTGCGCGGGACCACCCGCATATGCTTCGGCGGGTCGTCTTCCTCACTGGCGATGCGCTGAGCTCTGAGATCACCGCATTTCTAGAGCGTGCGGGCGCCCCGTACCTGTATAAATCGTTCACGCTCGAGGAGCTCCGGCGAGTTATCCAGCGCACGCTGCCGATGCGTTAGGGCATCACGGGACACGACAGGCCAGCTTCCTTAGATCTTCATCCCCTATCGAGAGTGAATTGCCGGTATCCTATCGCCGGAGAGGTCGTCGATAGCTACCGTTTGCGCCACGGCCCCCGTGGGCCCGCGGGTTTCAGGGTGACGCGTAGCGACCTGGCCGCCGCGCTACGCAGGCAGTTGAACCCGCGGCGGGCGCGGTGGCAGAAGCCTGGCGCCGTCGTGCGGGCGCTCGGGCTGCGTCGCGGGCAGGTGGTGGCCGAGATCGGCGCGGGCCCGGGGTATTTCACGCCGCGACTGGCGCGCGCCGTCGGTCCATCCGGTCACGTCTACGCGGTGGATCCGGAGGCGGCGGTGCTCGAGGTGCTGTGCCGGCGTCTGGCGCGCACTCGCCTGCGCAACGTCACGCCGGTGCTCGGTCGGGACGACGACGCGCTCCTGCCGAGCGGGCGCTGCGACTTGGCCGTGCTCATCAACGTCTACCACCACGTGCACGAGGGCGCCGCGTTCCTGCGCCGGCTGGTCCCGACGCTCACCCGCGATGCCTGCGTCGTCAACATCGACTGGGCCGAGCAGTCGGAGTGGGGGCCGCCGGCCCGGCGCCGCGTTCCCCGCGTTCGGTTCTTGCGCGACGCCCGGCGCGCCGGGCTGCGCCTGATCGCCGAGCACCGCTTTCTGCCACACCAGTACTTCTTCGTGCTGCGCCGCACGCGCTGAGCCAGACGTCGACCACGCGCGATGCGCACGATCGAGGGGCTCCTGGAGGTGCTGGACTCGCCGCGGTGCGCCCTGCGCCTCTACGCCGGCGGCGCGCGGCTGCTTGGCAGCGTCTTCAGCCTGTTCCAGGGCGCAGGACGGGGGCATTGACACTCGAAAGGCCGGCGGTGTACGGTCGCCGCGCATCGAGCCCGCTCGGTCCTCCCGGCGCGCGCCCAGAGAGCCGAGCACCGTCACCCCGGACCAGCAAGGAGGAGGGCCATGATGTCTGTGCAGGGCGGGATCTCACGACGTTCCGTGTTGAAGATGATGGCGGCCGGGGCCACGGGGGTCGCGGCCAGCCTTGAGGTCTCGCGCGCCTCCGCGGCCGCGCGGCTCGTCGTCGGCGCGGCCTACGTAGGGCCGAAGGACGATTACGGCTGGAACCAGGGCCACGCGCAGGGCGTCGCCGCGCTGAAGCAGATCGACGGCGTCAAGGTGGTGGAAGAGGAGAACGTGCCCGAGACGATCCAGGTCCAGAAGACGATGGAGAGCATGATCAATCTGGACGGCGCGGGCCTCGTTTTCGCGACCTCGTTCGGCTTCTGGGAGCACATGCTGAAGGTGGCTGCCAAGCATCCCAAGGTGCAGTTCCTCCACGCCGGGCCGACGGTATGGAAGGACGGGATGCCGACGAACTCCGGCAGCTACAACGGCTACATCGACGAGGCCCAGTACATCGCCGGCATCGTCGCCGGCTATACGTCCAAGACCGGCAAGCTCGGCTTCGTCGGCGCCAAGCCGTACCCGGCGTCCCTCCGCAACATCAATTCTTTCACCCTCGGCGCCCGCACCGTCAACCCGAAGGCCACCACCCAGGTGATCTTCACCGGCGACTGGGTGCTGCCGGTCAAGGAGGCGGAGTCCGTCAACAGCCTCGCCGACCAGGGTATCGACGTCGTCACCTGCCACGTCGACAGCCCCAAGGTGGTGATCGAGACGGCGGAGAAGCGCGGCATCTTCTCCTCCGGCTACCACGTCAACCAGGCAACCCTGGCCCCGAGGGGCTACCTGACGGGAGCCGAGTGGAACTGGCCGAAGGTGTACACGGACTACGTCAACTGGCTGCGGGAGGGAAAGACTTGGCCGCACATGCGGCGTGGCGGCCTCAAGGAGGGCATCGTCCGCAACGCCTCTTACGGCCGGCCGGTTAGCGAGCCGGCTCGCAAGCACGCCGACCGCGCGAAGTCCGGGTTCATGGACGGCACCTTCGTGATCTACAAGGGCCCCATGCAGGACAACACGGGCAAGACGGTGATCGCCGCCGGCAAGTCGCACGGCCAGGTCGACGTCTGGCTCGAGTCCATGGACTGGCTGGTGGAAGGTGTGACCGGTTCCACCCGTAGCTGATGCGTCCGCTCGGTGGCAAGCCGCGAGGGGCCGCCGAGGCGCTGATCATCCCTGCGGGGGCCCTGGCGGTGTCGCTGATCCTGTTCGGGATCTTCGTGGCATTCGCCGGAGCCAACCCGCTCGCGGTGTACCGGACCATCTACCGCGGCGCGTTCGGCAGCTGGTTTTCCTGGCAGAACACGCTGCAGCGGGCGGCGCCGCTCATGCTGACCGCGCTCTGCACGGCGCTGCCCGCCCAGGTCGGGCTCATTGTGATCGGCGG
>Ga0066653_10000647_pt1 | contig 9650 bp, 9 predicted proteins | sample GraSoiAngelo_102_FD_75173 | JGI IMG/M metagenome (GOLD analysis project Ga0066653, IMG submission 75173) | Grasslands soil microbial communities from the Angelo Coastal Reserve, California, USA - 14_0903_02_40cm | ecosystem: Environmental > Terrestrial > Soil > Grasslands | place: USA...
CAACCCCCAGGACAATCGGATGACGCCCAACACGTTCGAGGGCGTGACGCTCGGAGGCAAGGTGGGGTTCGTCCAGTACTTCGGGGGTTTTCTCTGGGACATCAAGCCACGGAACTCCGATGAGTTCATCAGCATGTCCGCGCAGGCCGGAGCCAAGGGGAGCGACGACGGTGTCGGCCTGGCCGGCGTCCGGCTGACGCCGGTGAAGGATCTGAGGATCGATGTCAGCAACCAGTACGGCGTCAACACCTTCAATACGATCTACGGCGAGGTCGACTACCTTCGTCCGCTCAATGAAAACTGGAAGCTCCGGCTCGGAGCCCAGATCACGGACCAGCGCGCCGTCGGTGACGCGCTGCTGACCAGCGCGGAGGAGCGGTACTGGAGCACCCAGCAGGGCGGAGCGCGCGTCCAGGCGATCTACCGCGAGCTGACGCTGACCGGCGCCTTCTCGATCACGGGCTCGGGCAACACCATCCAGTCCCCCTGGGGCACCTTCCCCGGGTACGTCTCGCTGATGGACCAGGACTTCAACCGGGCCAGCGAGAAGGCCGTGTTGTTCGGACTGGCCTACGACTTCTCCAAGGTCGTCACGCCGGGGCTCAGCGCCTTCACCAATCTCGCGTGGGGCTGGGACGCCATCAACCCCAAGTCGCGGGCCGACGCACCCAACCAGGCGGAGTACGACCTCACGGTCGACTACCGGCCGCCCTGGCTCAGGCCGTCCTTCCTGAAGGGACTCTGGTTCCGCGTTCGCAGTGCCCTCCTCGACCAGGAAGACGCCAAGACGCTCGGGTATCAGTTCCGCCTGACGATCAACTGGGAGAGGGACTTGCTGTGAACAGCGAGTGAGCAGTGGACTGGTTCATCATGGCCCTCCGGCACAATCCCGAGCTCGCCATCTTTCTCACGCTTGCGCTCGGGTTCTTCATCGGCCGTCTCCGGATCGGAACCTTCAGCCTGGGCACCGTGGTGGGCACGCTGCTGGCCGGCGTGCTCGTGGGCCAGCTGGACATCAAGGTCCCCTCGATCGTCAAGGCCGTTTTCTTCGATCTGTTCCTGTTCACCACCGGGTACAAGGTCGGGCCCCAGTTCTTCCGCGGCCTCAAGAAGGATGCCCTGCCTCAGCTGGCGGTCACGGTCGTCCTGTGCGTCACCTGTCTGCTCAGCGCCTTCGCGGCGTCCAAGCTTCTCGGCTACGACATGGGGACAGCGGCAGGTTTGCTGGCCGGAGCCTTCACGGAGTCCACGGTCATCGGCACCGCTGGGGAGGCCATCCATCGGCTCGACCTCCCCGGAGCCGAGAAGATCGCGCTCGTGAATAACATCCCGGTCGCGTACGCGGTGACGTACCTCATCGGCACCGCGTTCATCGTGTGGTTCCTGCCGGTCGTCGGGCCACGGTTGATGGGGGTGAACCTCCGGGAGGAGGGCCGGAAGCTGCAGGACCAGATCTCGGGCGGGGAAGAGCCGGAGGCCGGCGTGCAGTCCGCCTTCCAGACGTTCACGGCTCGGGTCTATCGCGTGACCAACGACCGGCTCGTGAACAGGACCGTCGCCGAGCTCGAAGCCCAGCCCAGGGACTTCCGCGTCTTCATCTGCCGCATCCGTCACCATGGAACGATCGTCGAGGCCGAGCCCACCACGGTCATTCACAAGGAGGACGTGGTCGCGGTGATGACTCGCACCGAGACCCTGACGGCGCGGGGAACCGAGATCGGGCCCGAGGTCGACGACAAGGTGCTCCTCGATTTCCCACAGGAGTTCCTGGACGTCGTGGTCACGAACAAGGCGCTCGCCGGAAAGACGCTCAGAGAGCTGGCCGCCCTGGAAATGGCGCGCGGGGTGTTCCTGAGAAAGCTCGTCCGGCTCGGACAGCCCATGCCGTTCACCCCCGAGACCCGCATCGACCGCGGTGACGTGTTGAGCCTCGTCGGCGCCAAGCGCGAAGTCGAGCGGGCGGCGAAGAAGGTCGGGTACGCGGACCGGCCGACGGTCGCGACCGACATGATCTTCGTCGGTCTCGGAATCTTCATCGGAGGACTGGTCGGCCTGCTCTCGGTGACGATCGGCGGGCTGCCGCTGACCCTCACGGCCAGCGGCGGGGCTCTGATCATGGGCCTGGTGTTCGGCTGGCTCCGCGCCGTGCGTCCGACGTTCGGCCGTATTCCCGAGGCCGCCATGTGGGTGTTCGACACCGTCGGGCTCACGGTCTTCATCGGCGTGGTGGGTCTCGGGGCAGGCCCCAGCTTCGTCTCGGCACTTCAGACGTCGGGGGCAAGCTTGATCGTCGTGGGTCTCCTGGTGGCCGTACTCCCTCACACCGTGGCGATTCTCTTTGGTCGGCATGTCCTCAGAATGAACCCGCTGATCCTCCTCGGCGCCTGCGCCGGCGCGGGCACGATCACTGCGGCCCTTCGCGCCCTCCAGGAGGAGGCGCACAGCAAGCTGCCGGCTCTCGGCTATACCGTGCCGTATGCCGTCGGCAACATTCTGTTGACGGCCTGGGGACCGGTCATCGTGGCGCTGATGCGCTAGCGCCAGCGGTATTCCATGTCGCTCTGGCAGTCCGCCGATGCGGCACGACCGGGATCGCGGCGGTCGCGCCCGGCCACGACGGCTCGTGTGCTCCCGATGCTCGCCTTGCTGGTGGCCCTGGGGACATCGGCAGGCCTCTCCACGGCGTGGGGGCAAGCGCTCCCCGCGGGCCCCGCCCCGGCCAAGGCCCCTCCGGCGCCCGCGGCGGAAAAGCCCGCGCCCGCGTCCATCCCGGTTCCCGAGGTGGCCAGGCGAGCCGATGACATCGGCAAGCAACTCCGGGACTTCGAGGCCCTCCTCGTCCCCGGTCAGGCCATCGAGGCCATCGAGAAACGGCTGCCCGAGATCGCCGTCCAGATCACGAGCCAGACCCAGGCCGCGGACCGACTGCTCGACGAGCAGCCAGGGGCGCCGACGCTCGACGGGCTGACGGCTCAGTGGCAGACGACCCGCGCGGAGCTGGTCGGATACGTCACCGTCCTCGCCGGGCGGGCCACGGCCATCGAAAAGGCGCTCGCGCACCTGACGGCTCAGCAGAAGACGTGGACCCAGGCCCGGGCCGACGCGCAGGCCTCGCGAGCACCGGCGCAGGTGGTCGAGCGCATCGACAGCGTGCTGGCCGACATGGCCGGCTCGCGCACGCGGCTTCAAGCGCAGCGCGCCGCCACCCTCGTGTTACAAGATCGGGCCGCGCAGGAGGTGACCCGGTGCGAGGCCGTGCTGGAGCGTGTGGCTGCGCTTCAGCGGGGCGTCGCCGGGCGACTCCTGGAGCGAGACGGCGTGCCCCTGTGGGAGATCGGACAACTCGCCAGCGCCGTCACCGAGCTGCCCGACCGCATTCGCAACGCCGCCGCGGCCGGCCGCACCCAGCTCCGCGAGTTCGTCCAGGGGCAGCGACGGGTGATCGCTGCCCAGGTCGCGCTCTTCCTCGGGCTCGCGCTGCTGATGGGCGCGGCCCGGCGTCGCGCGGCCCAATGGGCTCAGTCCGGCGAGACGGCGGCCAGTATGCGCGTGTTCGATCGCCCCATCTCTTCCGCCCTGGTGCTCACCGTCCTGGTGTCCGGCTGGATTTACCTGACAACCCCGGCGCGCGCGGTCGTGGCCCTGGGCCAGGTCCTGGTGCTCGTCCCCGCGCTGAAGGTCACGCGGCTCTCGCTCGATCCGACGCTGGTGCGCCCACTGTACGTGGTCGGCGCGTTCTTTCTCGCCGAGCTCGTTCGCCACTTTGCCTCGACGGTCCCGCTGCTGGGGCAGCAGGTCTTCCTGCTCGAGATGCTGGCCGGGATGGTCGTGCTGACGTGGTGGCTCGCGTCAAGGCGGCGCAGGGGGGCGGCTGACACGATCACGAGTCGGGAACGTGCGCTACGCCCGGCCGCCCGCGTCGTGCTCGTCACCTTTGCCGCCGCCTTCGTGGTGGGCGCCGCCGGGAACATGAGTCTGGGTCTGCTCCTCGGCTCGGGCGTCCTGGGAAACGGGTACCTGGCGCTGGTGCTCTACGCGGGCATCCGGGTCGCCGACGGCCTGGTGGCGTTCGCCTTGCGCGTGCGGCCGCTGTGCGTCCTCGGGATGGTCCAGCGCCACCGCCCGCTCCTCGAGCGGCGAGCCCACGGCCTGCTGCGCGGGCTCACCATCGCCGGCTGGGCGGTCTTCGCGCTGAAGTATTTCGGCCTCTGGGGGGCGGCGGTGGAGCTGACGGAGGCGGCGCTGGGAGCTCACCTGCGGCGCGGATCCCTCAGCATCTCGCTGGGCGATGTGCTGGAGTTCGCGGTCACGGCGGGGGCGGCGATCCTCCTCTCCGGCCTCGTCCGCTTCGTGCTGGAGGAGGATGTGTACCCCCGACTGCAGCTGGGGCGGGGGCTGGCCCAGGCCCTGTCCAGCCTGCTGCACTACGGGTTGGTCCTGGTCGGCTTCTTGCTGGCGCTGGCGGCTTTGGGGGTGGACCTCACCAAGATTACCATCCTGGCCGGCGCCTTCGGCGTGGGGATCGGCTTCGGGCTGCAGACCGTCGTGAACAACTTCGTCTCCGGGTTGCTTATCGTGTTCGAGCGGAGGATCAAGGTAGGTGACGCCGTCCAGATCGCCGACGTCGCGGGCCGGGTGGAGCAGCTGGGCATGCGCGCCTGCACCGTGCGCACCTGGGAGGGCGCAGAGGTTATCGTCCCCAACGCGAGCCTCATCGCGGAGAAGGTGACCAACTGGACGCTGTCCGACCGCCTGCGCCGCATCGACGTGGGGGTGGGGGTCGCGTATGGCACCCCCCCGGAGAAGATGCTCGACATCTTGCTCGCGGTGGCGCGAGCGCATCCGCTCGTGCTCCCCGATCCCGCGCCGGTCGCGCTCTTCCTGGGGTTTGGCGACAGCGCCCTCCGCTTCGAGCTGCGTGCCTGGATCAACCGCTTCGATCTCTGGGTGCAGACCCAGAGCGAGCTGGCCGTGGCCCTGTACACCGCCCTGGGGGAGGCTGGATTCGAGATCCCCTTCCCCCAGTACGAGGTGCGTCTGCGGCGGGCGTGAATCGCGTCGTGCAGGCGAGTCGCGGCCGCCTATGAGACCAAGGTCCCATAGACCCGACAGCCCAAGGGACCAACGTCCCATCGACGCGGGCCGCCGGGTCCGCGACGATATCACGACAGCACCACAGCAACGGGCCGAACCGGCCTCAGGCCCAGGGGATAGCGATGAGCCGAAGGTAACGTAAGGGGCGCTCCGACAGACCGGCCGTAAGCCGCGGAGTCCGGAGGAAAAGGAGAAGCCGTGATGGACGCCGAGCATCGTCGACTGGACGAGACGCGCACCAAGATTGCGCCGTGGCGGAAATGGGGGCCGTACCTCTCGGAGCGCCAGTGGGGCCCGCCGGCCTGATTGCGCACGGGTCATCGCGCGAGTAGGGCCAAGGGCCTATGGCGAGCCGGGCGCCCCAGTCACATACTGCTCGCGTGACATTCCGGGTGGAGAGGGTCATGGAGGTGTTCATGGCAGCGCGCATGACGCTCACAGGATTGGTGCTTATGATCGTGGTGCTGGGGTTCACCGCGCACGCGCCCGCGATCACGCCGGAGGAGTTTCGCCTGCGTTCCGGCGCTGACGTCGTCGCTCTGTGCTCGACGCCGGCGAGCGATCCGCTGTACAGCGCCGCGGTGCACATGTGTCACGGGTTCGGCGCCGGGGCGTATCAGACGATCATGGCGATGACCCGTCACGAGAAGCTCAAGCCAGTCGTCTGTCCGCCAGATCCTCCCCTGTCGCGCAATGAGGCCGTGCGGCGCTTCGTCCAGTGGGCGAGTGACAACCCGCGGTATTTGACCGAACCCGCGGTCGAGGTCGTCGGACGCTTCTTCGCCACGCAGTTCCCCTGTGGCCCGAAGTGAACGGGCACGGAGGCCTCATGCGAGCACGACACCGCGAGATCAGGGCCGCCACGGCGGCAGCGCTGGCGCTGACCCTTGCCCTCGGGGGGTGCGCGGGCATGACCGACACGCAGCAGCGTGCTGTCACCGGGACGGCGATGGGCGGCGCCGGCGGCGCGGCACTCGGCGCGATCGCCGGCAACGCCGGGATGGGCGCCGCCATCGGGGCGGGCGTCGGACTTCTGGGTGGGCTGCTGGTCGACCAACACGAGAAATCGAAGGCCGAGGCTTACGATCAGGGCGTTCGCGACGGGCGGTCGGCACGCTGAGAGCACCCGTGACGAACACGGTGTCCGAGACCCGTCTCCTTGCTGGTCTTCGCGCCCCAGAGGGGGGCGAGACGCGGCCCGAGGATCCGTACGACTTCTCGGTGATCCTGGGCGGACCGCTGTACCAGATCGTCCGGCGGGCCCACCTGTCTGGCGACGCGCTCGAGCTCTTACGTCGTCGGATCGTCACTATCTCCCTCGTCGCCTGGCTACCGCTGCTGATCCTGTCGACGCTGGGTGGGCGCGCCTGGGGCGACGCGGTCGCGGTGCCTTTCCTTATGGACATCGAAGTGCATGCCCGGTTCCTGCTGACGCTGCCCCTGCTCATCGTGGCGGAGCTGGTGGTGCATCAGCGGATGCGCCCGGTGGTCCGGCAGTTCCTGGAGCGCGGCCTGATTCCGGACGCGGCCCGAGCGAGATTCGACGCGGCTACGGCCTCAGCTCAGCGACTGCGGAACTCGGTGGTGGCGGAAGTGCTGCTCGTCGCGTTCGTGTACATCAACGGCCTCTTCATCTGGCCACATTACGGCGCCCTGAATGTCGCGACGTGGTATGCCGTGCCTGGGGTTGGCGGCCGCCAGCTCTTCCCGGCCGGCTGGTGGTTTGTCTATGTGAGCCTCCCGCTGTTTCAGTTCATCCTGTTCCGCTGGTATTTCCGGCTGTTCGTCTGGATACGCTTTCTCTGGCAGGTGGGGCGGTGCAGGCTCAGCCTGGTGCCCACGCACCCCGATCGCGTGGGCGGCCTCGGCTTCCTGTCGAGCACCGCGGTGGCGTTCGCGCCGCTCCTGGCGGCCCACGGAACGCTGCTGGCCGCCATGATCGCCGCTCGGATCTTCTTCCAGGGGGCGACGCTGCTAGATTTCAAGGTGGAGATCGTCGTGATCGTCGCGTTCCTCCTGCTCGTCGTCCTCGGGCCGCTCCTGCTGTTCATGCCGCACCTGGCCGAGGCGCGGCGCGTCGGCCTGCGCGAGTACGGCACCCTGGCCCAGCGCTATGTGCGGGAGTTCGACGACAAGTGGCTGCGTGGCGGCGCCCCGGCCGGCGAGCTCCTGGTGGGGAGCGCGGACATCCAGTCCCTGGCGGACCTCGGCAACAGTTTCGAGCTCGTCCGGAGCATGCGCGTGGTGCCCGTCACGAGGGACGCGGTGCTCCAGCTCGCGGTGATCACCCTGGTGCCGATCGCTCCGCTCCTCCTCACCATGGTGTCGCTGGAGGAGCTCTTGAAGCGGCTGCTGCAGGTCGTGTTCTAGCGAATATCGGAGACAAACCGGTCCGCGCCCGGCGTCAGGCCATGATATGTACCCCGCCGTCGACGTACAGGGTCTCGCCGCTGATCCGCCACGCATACGGCGTGGCCAGGTAGGCGCACGCGAAGCCGACGTCCATGATGTCGACGAGCTCGCCGAGGGGCGCGCGTTCCGCCGCCTGGGCGAGCAACAGGTCGAAGTCCTTGAGACCGGCGGCGGTCCGTGTCTTGAGCGGCCCGGGGGAGATCGCGTGGACGCGGATGCCCCGAGGGCCCAGCTCGTAGGCGCGGTAGCGGCAAGACGCCTCCAGCGCGGCCTTCACCGGGCCCATCACGTTGTAGTTGGGAACCACCTTGTTGGCTCCGTGATAGCTCATTGCGAACATGGTGCCGCCCTCCGCCATCAGCGGCACGGCCAGCCGCGCCATGCGGATGAACGAGTGGCAGGAGACGTCGATGGACTTCGCGAAACCGTCGGCCGAGCACTGGAGCAGCCCACCCTGGAGATCGTCCGTGGGAGCCCAGGCGATCGAGTGCACCATGATATCGAGCCGCCCCCACAGGGCCTCGATGCAAGTGAACACTGCGGTCAGCTCGCTCGGCTTGGCCACGTCGAGGGGTTCGAAGATCGGAGCGTCCAACGACTTGGCCAGCGGCTCGACGTGGGGCCGCGCCTTGTCGTTGAGATAGGTGAATGGGTCGGCGTCGAGTCGAGATAAAAGTAGTACTCCTTGACGTCCTCGCCGTGGTTCCCCTCGCTGTTCGTCAGGCCGAAGAGCCGCTCCTTGAGGATGGGATCCTGGCCGTTCCAGAGGGCCAGCGCAAAGCAGAGGAGCTGCCGGTCGTCGGAGATCCCCCCGAGCCCGTCCTCGCCCCAGCGGTAGGCCCGCGAGCGGGCCTGGTCGTGGCTGAAGTATTGCCACGCGTCGCCCGACGCGCTGTAGTCCTCACGCACCGGGCCTGGGGCCAAGGTCCGATGGTTCTGGCCGCCGGCGTGTAGTCGGATGCCCCCGATGACGCATCGAGGGGACGGCATCACGCTGAAGGGCCGGGAGCTGGCCGTCATCGCCTTTCCGGAAGGCCACGCGACGCTGCTCGAGACGGCACCGGGGATCGCTGTCGCCGACGCGCTGGTTGCGACGAACGCGGAGCTCCGCGTCTCCGCCGACGTCCGGCCAATGCCGCTCGGCACGAGGGTCGAGCTGTGCTCGGCGCCGTAACGGGCGGGGAGGACAGCAACGTGATCGTGATCATGGTGCGAGATGTGATGACCCGCCGGCTGGTGACGATCGGGCCCGAGACGCCGTGCGACGCGGCGCGACGCCTCATGGACGAGCACCGCATCCGGCACCTGCCGGTCGTGGCCGGGGGGCGGCTGGTGGGGATGGTCTCGGACCGAGACGTTCGGCCCGCCGGCTCCCAGTCGCCCGGCACGGTCGCCGGTCGGATCATGACCCCGGATCCCGTGACGGTAACCTCGGAGACCCGGGTCGAACACGCGGCGCGACTCATGCTCGATGCGCGCTTCGGCTCGCTGCCCGTCGCGGACGGCAACGCGCTGGTCGGGATCGTGACGTACACCGATCTCCTGCGCGCGTTCGTGCAGGTGCTCGAGACGGCGACGCAGGAGCGGATCGCGGTCGACTTCTCGGGGGGCCGCTGATGCGCGAGGTGATGATCGCCGGCGCCTGCCGCACGCCGTCGACGAACTTGTGTTTGTCATGTTCCCGGGCGGGCTCGCCGTCCTCCCACCCTTCTGGACGCGACGACTTGGCGACATAGAGGCGCTCAAGAGTCGACCGATCTTTCCCCAAGAAGAACCGGACGTCAGTCCGTGTTTTCAGGTCGACTAGACCTTTGTTTAATTCGGTGAGCCTCTCATTTCGGTTCACCAGGTTCATAGCGGTAAAAGGTGTAAGCCCTGGCTCGGGCCAACCGGAAAGGTAGCCCTCTTTGTCCACTGCGTCCATTGCGACGGGTAAATGGATGGATACTGCTGTCCACGGTATTCGAGGACGCCAGTCCCCCACGTGAACCCCAGCCCGGCGGCGGCCGAGATGCTCTCGATCGAGCAGGATCCTCTCGTCGATGGGCTTGGGGAGATACGCGGCGGCGCCGGCCGCGCGGCAGCGAGCTTCGGTTTCCCGGTCGTCACGTCCAGCGATGATGATGACCGGCACCCGCATGTCG
>Ga0066653_10000655_pt1 | contig 9618 bp, 9 predicted proteins | sample GraSoiAngelo_102_FD_75173 | JGI IMG/M metagenome (GOLD analysis project Ga0066653, IMG submission 75173) | Grasslands soil microbial communities from the Angelo Coastal Reserve, California, USA - 14_0903_02_40cm | ecosystem: Environmental > Terrestrial > Soil > Grasslands | place: USA...
ACTGGGCAAGCAGCTGGCGAAGGCGCTGCTGCCGAAGGTACAGGGGACCGCGCCGGCCGCGGGCAACGATGCGTCGACCGTCGGGCTGCTGCGCCACTACCATGCGCTCAAAGCCAAATGACGATCGAGAACGACGAGCAGCTCGAGCGCCTCAAAGCGGCGGGTCGCGTCTGCGCCCTGGCGCGTGACACCATGGCGTCCGCCTTGCGTGTTGGCATCAGCACCGCCGAGCTCGACGAGATGTTCGTGACGACGACGGATGTGGTGGTGGACCGCGCGGCCCACGAGAGCGTGCTGACGACGTTCGACTTCGTGGCGGAGGGCGCTACCCTGGTGGCGGAGGGGCGGCTGGAGCCCGGCGGCGTCTACACGTTCAAGCGCTGGCGGTTCGGCGCCGCCCGGCGCTGACGCTCAGTCCGCGCGGCGGGGGCGGTCGAGCCCGCGGAAGCGACGGATCAGCGCGCTGGTCGACGAGTCGTGCGCGAGCCGCGGCTCGTCGCGCGCCGTCAGCTCGGGCGTGATGCGATTCGCCAGCGCCTTGCCGAGCTCCACGCCCCACTGGTCGAAGGAGTTGATGCGCCAGATCGTGCCCTGCACGAAGACCTTGTGCTCGTAGAGCGCGATGAGGGCGCCGAGCACGGCCGGCGTCAGCCGCTCGGCGAGGATCGTGTTGGTGGGGCGGTTGCCCGCGAACGTGCGGTGCGGGACCGACAACGCCGGCACGCCTTCCGCCGCGACCTCCTCCGCCGTCTTGCCGAAGGCGAGCGCTTCCGTCTGCGCGAAGAGGTTGGCCATGAGCAGCGGGTGGTGCTCACCGACCTCGTCGAGCGGCCGCAGGAAGCCGATGAAGTCGCACGGGATCAGCCGCGTGCCCTGGTGGATGAGCTGGTAGTACGCGTGCTGACCATTGGTGCCCGGCTGGCCCCAGACGATCGGCCCCGTCGGGTACTCGACCTCGCGGCCGTCGAGATCGACGTGCTTGCCGTTGGACTCCATGTCGAGCTGCTGCAGGTACGCGGGAAAGCGGCCGAGGTCGTGGCTGTACGGCAGGATGGCCAGGGTCTCGGCGCCGAAGAAGTCGTCGTACCAGATCCCGAGGAGGGCCAGCAGCACGGGCAGGTTCGTCTCGAAGGGGGCTCCGCGGAAGTGCTCGTCCATGGCATGAGCGCCGGCGAGGAGCTCGCCGAACCCCGCGGGGCCGATGGCGATCATCAGCGACAGGCCGATGGCCGACCAGAGCGAGTAGCGGCCGCCGACCCAGTCCCAGAACTCGAACATGTTCGCGGGGTCGATGCCGAACTTCCGCACCTCGGCGGTGGCGGTGGAGACGGCCACGAAGTGCTTGGCCACCGCGCGCTCGTCACCGAGCGCGCGCACGCACCAGGCACGCGCCGTGCGCGCGTTCGTCAGCGTCTCGATCGTCGTGAACGTCTTGGACGCCACCACGAAGAGCGTCTCTTGGGGATCGAGGTCCCGCGTCGATGCCACGAAGTCGGCGCCGTCCACGTTGGACACGAAGCGCAGCGTGAGGCGCCGGTCGCCGTACCAGCGCAGCGCGTCCGCGGCCATGGCGGGGCCGAGGTCGGAGCCGCCGATCCCGATGTTGACGACGTTGCGGATCGGGCGGCCCGTGAAGCCCGTCCACCCGCCGCTGCGCACGCGGCCCGCGAAATCGGCCATGCGGTCGAGCACGGCGTGGACGCGCGGCACGACGTCCTCGCCGTCCACGACGATGCGCGCGCCGCGCGGCGCCCGCAGCGCCACGTGCAGCACCGCGCGCTGCTCGGTGACGTTGATCTTCTCGCCCGCGAACATCGTGTCCCTTCGCGCGGCCACGCCGGAGGATCGCGCCAGGTCGAGCAACAGCCTGAGCGTCTCGTCGGTCACGCGGTTCTTGGAGTAATCGAGGTAGAGCCCGGCCGCCTCCGCGACCAGCCGCTCGCCGCGCCGTGGATCCTTCGCGAACAGCTCCCTCAGGTGGAGGCCACGAACCGACTCGTAGTGGGCGGCGAGCGCCTTCCACTCCGGACGGCTCGTCAATGGACCTCGGGTCGTCAATTCCGATTCTCCCTCGTCAGCGTGCGGCAGCGGGAACCGTCCCACATCAGCACGGCCGGCATCATGCCGATGAAGAGTCCGGTGCCGACCACGCCCGGGGTCGCGCGCAGCGCGGCCTCGAGCGCGGCCGGATCGGCGATCGGGCCGACGCGGCAGTCGAGCAGGCGGTTGCCGTTGTCCGTCACCACGGGCGCGCCGTCGGCCGTGCGCAGGGTCGCCGGATAGCCGAGCGCCTCGAGCCGCCGCCGGCACGGGCCCGCCGCGAACGGCACGACCTCCACCGGCAGCCGGCCGCGGCTGCCCAGCACGGGGACGAGCTTGTCGGCGCCGACCAGGACGAGGAAGCGCCGCGCGAGGGTCGCCACGACCTTCTCGCGCAGCAGCGCGCCGCCGTAGCCCTTGATCAGGTCGCCGCGGGGATCCACCTCGTCCGCGCCGTCGACGGCGACGTCGATCGTCTCGATGTCGTCCGGCGTGAGCAGCTTGATGCCGAGCCCGCGCGCGAGCGCCGCCGTCGCCTCGGAGGTCGGCACGCCGCGCACGTCGAGGCCGGCCGCGACGCGCTGGGCGAGCGCGCGCACGAAGGCGGTGGCGGCGTGACCCGTGCCCAGGCCGACGACCTGGCCGCTCGCGACGTGCCGCATGGCCTCGGCGGCCAGCGCCGCCGCGCCGTCGTCCGTGAGTCGGGCATCCTCGTGCATGCGGCGACAGCATCGCTCAGGCGCGGGCCGTCGTCCAGCGCGCCGCGCCTCGCCTGCGAAGTTACAATCCGCGCCGTGACCCCCGACGCGTCGGATCCGATCGAGGAGCTGTTCGCGCGCGGCGTGACCGACGGCCTGCCCGTGGTGCCGCCGACGGCGGAGCGTGTCGGGGCGACGGTGGCGGCGAGCGGGCGCGGCGGCGACGAGCTGATCGGCCTGGTGGCGCCGGCCAACGGCCGCGCCACCGTCGAGCGCGTGGCCGTCAACGCCGTGATGGCGGGCTGCCGTCCGGAATACATCCCCGTGGTCATCGCCGCCGTGAGCGCGATCTGCGATCCCGAGTTCTCCCTCGTTGGCGTGTCCGGCACGACCGACGCCGTCACGCCTCTCGTCATCGTCAACGGCCCGATCCGCCGCGCGCTCGAGGTGAACTGCGCGGCGTCGGTGTTCGGCGCCGGCTTCCGCGCCAACGCGACGATCGGCCGCGCCGTGCGCCTCGTCTGGGTGAACGTGGGCGGGGCGCGTCCCGGCGTGATCAGCATGTCGACGTTCGGCCAGCCGGGCCGCTACTCCTACTGCATCGGCGAGCACGAGGAGGCGAGTCCGTGGGAGCCGCTCTCCGTCGAGCACGGCTTCGCCGCCGCCGACAGCACGGTGGCCGTCCTGGCCGCGGAGGCGCCGCAGATCGTCGTCAACGCCGGGGGGCGCCGCGCGCGCGACATCCTCTCGACCGTCGCGCGAGCCGGGGCCGTCATCGCGAGCCCCGACCTGGCGCCGCTCGGCGACACGCTGCTCGTGATCGGGCCCGAGCACGCCGCGACCATCGCGGCGGACGGCTGGTCGAAGGCGGACGTGCGGCGCTTCGTCTGGGAGCAGTGTCAGGTCACCGTCGACGGCGCGCGCACGCCGAAATTCCGGGAGCCGGCCTGCCTGCACGTGCTCGTCGCCGGCGGCACCGCCGGCCGGTTCTCGGCGTGGGTGCCGGGCTGGCCGTTCCGCGGCGCGCCGTCGCGGCTGGTGTTCAGGGGCGTGGCGACCTCCGGGCTACAATAGGTTCGTGCCCCTCGCCGACGACGCGAGCTTTCGCCTCCTCTTCGACGCCAACCCGCTGCCCATGTGGGTGTACGACGTCGCCAGCCTGGCCTTCCTCGAGGTGAACGCCGCCGCCGTCGAGCACTACGGCTACTCGCGCGAGGAATTTCTCCGGATGAAGGTGACGGCGCTCTTCCCACCCGAGGAGGACGCCCGCGTGCGTGAGGCGGTGGCCCGGCTCTCCGAGACGCCGCAACCCGGCCTCCGTCACTACGCGTCGGCATGGAAGCATCGCCACAAGGACGGTCGCGTCATCGACGTCGACATCGTCGCGCACGACCTGTCGTTCGGCGGGCGGCGCGCCGCGCTCGTCGTGGCCAACGACGTCACGAGCCTCAAGGCGGCGCAAGCCTCGCTGGCCAAGTCGACGCAGCGGCTGCGTGTCCTGCACGAGATCGACCGGGGCATGATCGCGGCGGCCGAGCCGGTGACGATCGCCGAGGCGGCGCTCCGGCCGCTGCGCGATCTGCTGGGCGTGCCCCGCGCCATCGTGAACCTGTTCGACTTCGAGGCGGGCGAGGTGGAGTGGCTGGCGGCGATCGGACGCCGCCGCGTGCACGCGGGCCCCGGTGTGCGGTATCCGATGAAGCTGACGGGCGACGTGGAGGCGCTGCGGCGCGGCGAGATGCAGGTAATCGACGTGGACGCGCTGCCCGACAGCCCCGAGGCGCAGGCGCTGCTCGCCTCGGGCGTCCACGTCTACATGGTCGTCCCCATGCGCGCGCGGGGCGAGCTGATCGGCTCACTGAGCTTCGGCGGCGCGCGCGGACAGTTCTCCGACGAGCAGATCGAGATCGCGCAGGAGGCGGCCGCCCAGCTGGCCATCGCCATCACCCAGGCGCGCCTCTACGAGCAGGTGAAGCGCTATTCCGAAGAGCTCGAGCAGCGCGTGCGCGAGCGCACCCACGAGCTCGCGGAGGCCAAGGCCGAGGCGGACCGCGCCAACCAGGCGAAGAGTGAGTTCCTCTCGCGCATGAGCCACGAGCTGCGGACGCCGCTCAACGCGATCCTCGGCTTCGGGCAGCTCCTCCAGATGCAGCCCGACGGCGGACCCGACCGCGAGAGCGTGGAGCAGATCCTCAAGGGCGGCCGGCACCTGCTGGAGCTGATCAACGAGGTCCTCGACATCTCGCGCATCGAGGCCGGGCGGCTCTCGCTCTCGCAGGAGCCCGTCCAGATCGGCGAGGCCGTCGCCCGCGTCGTGGACCTGGCCCGTCCGCTCGCCGCCGAGCGGCGCATCGACGTCCAGGTCTCCGGCGGCACGCTCCACCATCGCTACGTGCTCGCGGACACCCAGCGGCTGCAGCAGGTGCTGCTGAACCTGGTCTCCAATGCGATCAAGTACAACCACCAGGCCGGCCGCCTCGTCGTCGGCTGTCACGAGGTGGCCATCGGCCGGATCCGTCTCACGGTCGCCGACACGGGCGCGGGCATTCCGCACGACCGGCGCGCGCGGCTCTTCACGCCGTTCGACCGCCTCGGCGCCGAGACGAGTCCCGTCGAGGGCACCGGGCTCGGGCTCGCGCTCTCCAAGCGGCTCGTGGAGGCGATGGGCGGCACCATCGGTTTCGACGACGCGGAGGGCGGGGGCAGCCTCTTCTGGGTCGAGCTGGCCGAGACGATGTCGCCCGACGCGCGCGCCGGCCTGGACGCGTCGCGCGCGCCGACGCCGGGCGACGCCACGCGCCGGGGCACGGTCCTCTACATCGAGGACAACCCGTCGAACCTGCGGCTCGTGGAGCGCGTCCTGGCCGAGCAGGCCGCGATCCGCTTCATCCCCGCCATGCAGGGGCGGCTCGGGCTGTCGCTGGCGCGCGAGCATCGGCCCGACCTGATCCTCGTGGACCTCCACCTTCCGGACATCTCCGGCGAGGACGTGCTGCGCGAGATCAGGAGCGATCCGCTCCTCGCGCGCACGCCGGTGATCGTGCTCAGCGCCGACGCGACGCCGGGACAGGTGCGGCGCATGGTGGCGGCAGGCGCGCGCGCGTACCTGACGAAGCCGCTCGACGTGCGGCAGCTCCTCACGCACATCGACCAGGCGCTGTCGGGCGGATGAGCGCCCCCTTGCCCGCGTTTGCCGCCGCGAAGATCCTGATCGTCGACGACGAGCGGGCGAACATGCTGCTGCTCGAGCGGTTGCTGCAACAGGCGGGCTACCGGCACCTCGCGAGCACGACCGACTCGCGGACGGCCCTCGAGCTCTACCGCGGCGTGCGGCCCGACCTGATCCTGCTCGATCTGATGATGCCGCACGTCGACGGCCTCGCGGTGCTGGCGCAGCTGCGCGCCGAGATCCCGGAGACCGTCTTCGTGCCGGTCCTCGTGCTCACGGCCGACGTGACGCCCGACTCGCGTCGGGGGGCGCTCGCCGCCGGCGCGCACGACTTCCTCACCAAGCCGTTCGAGGCGTTCGAGGTGCTGCTCCGCATCGGAAACCTCCTGGCCACGCGCCGCCTCTACCTGGCGCTCGAGGAGCACAACCGCGCCCTCGAGGACACCGTCAGGCAGCGGCCCGCAGGCGAGGGGACGGGGCTCGGGCTCTCGTTGTGCCGCGGTATCGTCGAGGAGCACCACGGGACGATCACGGTGGACAGCGAGCCCGGCCGCGGCACCACGCTCCTCATCGAGCTGCCCGTCGAGACGCCGCCGCGCGCCGCCCCGCGACCGGCCGCCGCCTCCGCGCCGTCTGCCGTCCGACCGGGGAAGGTGCTGCTCGTGGACGACGAGCGGGCGGTGGCCGAGGCGCTGGCGGAAGCGATCCGGCGCGACGGCCACGAGGTCGAGATCGCCGGCGACGGCGCCGAGGCGCTCGGGCTCCTCGCCGCGCGGCCGCACGACCTGATCGTCTCGGACACGAAGATGCCGGTGCTCGACGGCGAATCGTTCTACCGCGAGCTCGAGCGGCGCCACCCCGCGCTGCGCGAGCGCATCGTGTTCCTCACCGGTGACGTCCTCAGCCGCGACAAGCGCGACTTCCTCGAGCGCACCCGCGCGCCCTTCCTGACGAAGCCCTGCGACCTCGACGAGCTGCGACGCGTCGTCGGCCGCGTCATGGCCGCCCCGCCCGCCCCGTAGGCCCTCATGAGCCCTACCTTCGGTAGGACAAGCGCGCTCCTCGAGATCCGGGGCCTCGCCAAGCGCTTCGGCGGCGTGATCGCGGTGGACGGTCTCGACCTCAGCGTCGAGGCCGGCGAAGTCCGCGGGCTCATCGGCCCCAACGGCTCCGGCAAGACGACGACGATCAATCTGGTCTCCGCCCTCTATCGCCCCGACGCCGGTCAGGTCTTTCTCGACGGCGAGCGCATCGAGCGCCTGCGCCCGCACGAGATCGCCGGCCGCGGCGTGGCGCGCACGTTCCAGATCTCGAAGCTCTTCGGCAACATGACCGTGCTCGAGAACGTGCTCGTGCCGGCGCTCGCCGAGCTGGATCGCGGCGCGCGGCGCGCCCCCGAGCAGATCCGGGAGCGCGCGCGGCGCCTGCTCGACCTGGTCCTGCTCGACGGCCTGCGCGACGCGCCGGCCAAGGAGCTGTCGGGCGGCCAGAGCATGCTGCTGCAGATCGCGCGCGGGCTCATGCTGCAGCCCATCCGGCTGTTCCTGATGGACGAGCCCTTCGCGGGCGTCCACCCGACCATCAAGGACACGATCATGGAGACGATCCTCAACGCGAACCGCGACGAAGGCGTGACCTTCCTGATCGTGTCGCACGAGATGGCGACCCTGCGGCGGCTGGCCTCGCGCGTGTCGGTGATGCACGAGGGCCGGCTCATCGCCGAGGGCTCGTTCGAGGCAGTCGCCAACCAGCCCGCGGTGCTGGAAGCGTACCTCGGAGGCTGAATGGCCCTCCTCGAGGTGCACGACGTCGTCGCGGGGTACGTCGAGGGCATCGACGTCCTCACCGGCGTGTCCGTGGCGGTCGAGCGCGGCAGCATCACGGGGATCATCGGCGCCAACGGAGCGGGGAAGTCGACGCTGCTCAAGACGATCTTCGGCTTCCTGCATCCACGCCGCGGCCGGATCGTCCTCGACGGTCACGAGATCCAGGCGCTGCCGCCGCACGCCGTGAAGCGGCAGGGCGTGAGCTACGTGGCCCAGGGCGCCAGCGTGTTCCCGCAGCTCACGGTGCAGGAAAACCTGGACCTGGGTGCCTGGGTCTTCCGCGCCGACCGCGCGCGCATGGCCGCCATGCTGGAGCGCGCATGGGCGGCCTTTCCGCGCCTGCGCGAGAAGCGCCGGTCGCGCGCCACCACGCTGTCGGGCGGCGAGGCCAAGATGCTGTCGCTGGCCAAGGAGCTCGTCACCGATCCGAGCCTGCTGCTCGTGGACGAGCCGTCCGCCGGGCTGTCGCCGAAGATCACCGAGCAGGTCTACACGCGGCTGCTCCAGGCACGCGACGCGGGCGCGACGATCCTCCTGGTGGACCAGAACATCGCCAAGGCGATCCAGGTGAGCGACTACCTCTACATGATCGAGATGGGGCGCGTGCGCCATCACGGGCCGCGGCACGTCTTCGCCGAGCAGGTCCGCGACCTCGTGCGCGATGCCCTCCTCGGCATCTGAGCTGATCCCGCCCCTGGCGCGTCGCATCGGGCTCGCGCTCGCCGTCTACGCGGCGCTCGCCTGGCTGCCGTGGGCGGTGTCGGAGTACCACCTGCACGTCCTCGTCACGAGCTTCTACTACGTCGTGCTCGCGATCGGCTGGAACCTCCTGGCCGGCTACACGGGCCAGTTCTCGCTCGCGCACCACACGTTCGCGGGCGTCGGCGCTTACACCTCCGCCCTGCTCGTGCTCCACGCGAAGGTGCCGATCGTGGTCGGGGTCGCCGCCGGCGGCGCGCTGGCCGCGCTGCTCGGCTGGGGACTCGGCACCCTGTGTCTCAGAATGCGCGCCATCTACCTGGCGCTCGCCACGTGGGCGTTCGCGGAGTCGGTGCGACTCTTCGTCGCCGTCGAGTACCAGATCACGCGCGGCGACCTCGGGCTGATGACCCCGTTCTTCTTCGGCACCCCGCGCCCGACGCCACACTACTACGTCTTCCTCGCCCTGGCCCTCGGCGCCATCCTCGCCGCCTGGCAGCTCGTGCACTCGCGAGTCGGCGTCTATCTGCGGGCCATACGCGACGACGAGGAGGCGGCCGCCGTGATGGGCGTGGACACCTTCAAGTGGAAGCGCGTCGTCTTCGCCGTCTCCGCCGTCTTCGCCGCCATCGCCGGCGGCTTCCAGGGGCATTACGTCGGGCTGCTCTCGCCCACGCCGATGAAGTTCAACGAGATGGCGATCATCGTCATCATGGTGATCCTGGGGGGCCTGCGGACGTTCTGGGGCCCGGTGGTGGGCGCGGTTTTCATCGAGGTGCTGTCCGAGGCGCTCCGCCCCTGGGGCGAGACGCGCATGGTCCTCTTCGCCCTGCTGGTGATCCTCGTCGCGCGCGCCTACCCGGCGGGTCTCGTGGGTTTGGGCGCCGGAATCGCCGGCTATTGGCGCGCCAAGCGTGACCGCCGCCGAGCGAGCCCTTAGCTGTTGGAAGCGGCCAGCGGGTGCAACACGTCGATCGCCCAGCCGAGGTCCAAGCGCTCTCCGGACCAGTTTGGTATCGCCACGCGCGGGTGGATGTGCAGGTCTTCGGCTTCGTTCTGCGCGCGCAGCCGCTCGGCGGGATCGGGCGGTACCGGAGCTCGCGGCGGGACGTCAGGGAATAGCCGGCCGTCAGGCCGCCTGAACTGCAGCTCGCCATCAGGGAGTCGTTCCACCTGGTAGCCGTCC
>Ga0066653_10000656_pt1 | contig 9611 bp, 9 predicted proteins | sample GraSoiAngelo_102_FD_75173 | JGI IMG/M metagenome (GOLD analysis project Ga0066653, IMG submission 75173) | Grasslands soil microbial communities from the Angelo Coastal Reserve, California, USA - 14_0903_02_40cm | ecosystem: Environmental > Terrestrial > Soil > Grasslands | place: USA...
CGCACGTCGGAGACAGCTTCGTAGCGGACTGCGTGCGAGCGATCGATCGAGCAGCGGACCCAAGAGATCTTGCGAAAGCGCACGTCGCTTACGGGCATGGATACTCGAGCTCGTTCTTCTCCGACGGGCACTGGATTACGTTCGACGAAGCAGGGCGATTGTTTGAAGCGAATGGCAGTCCGATGGCGCTTGCCGTAAGGCATTTGCAGATTACGCTGGGGTTCCTCAAGTCCGGGCGTGGTCGATCGGCCATTTCCGATCTCGTACGCCAAACGCCCGAACGTTACCGCGCACTCCATGCACAAATGCAGTGGTCGAATGCTCTGGTCGCGTCGGTGAGCGGAAAGGGCGATGCCGCTCTCAGGCTATATCGATCCGCCGGCGCCGCATTCACCGGTGTCGGGGACAAAAGCAGCGCTGCGCGGATTCTTGAGATGCAATCATCGCTTTTAACAGAGGCCGGACGAACGGACGAAGCGTGGCATCTGCGAAGCGCAGCTCTGGTAATAGCAGACGAAGTTGGTAATGTCATCACGTTCTTGCCCAGTCTGTCCGGAGCAGCACGTGATGCAATCATGGCGGGCCGCTGGGACGTCGCTCATGGACTGTTGAACGCGATAATTACGACGCTGCAGCCAACGGAATGGAGTCCGGGCGATGCGTTCGCTTGGCGCGCGTTCACCGCGCAACGCGCCGGCATGAATCGCACTGCGGCGGCCAATCTCCTAGCAGCACGGCAGTCCCGATCACAGGGAGACGATTTGGCTCTCGTCGAAGCGCTCCTTGCGAGAACGCCCGAAGAGGCGTTGATGTTGTTGAACAAACCTTTGAAGGCCGCTGAACAGCAAGGGGACAAGAGAGCACTGGCTCAACTACTCGTTGAACGCGCGCGGCTGCTCCGCGCAACGGGACAGCTATCCCGCGCTCACGATGACTTGGGACGTGCGGCGGTGCTCGAGCAAACTCCTCGCCGCAACTCGACCTTGACCATTCGTGATGCAGTCTTGGGAACGCCTGGCGGAGCGTATTGCATGCTCGCCGATTCTCTCGACGCTCGCGGCCAGACGGAACATGCATTGAACGCGCTCGAACGCTCACCATTCAGCGATTACAAAAAAATTCCGCCGCGCACGCTCGTCATCACCTATGGCGTATTCGACGATCGGCTTGCGGTCTTCACGCGCAATTCGGACGGATTTACTCGAACGACAGTCGCCGCTACGCGCCCGCAAATCGAGCGCCTCGTTTCGGCCTTCAATCAGGCAATCGTGCAGAACGATCGTTCGGCCTTCCAAAACACCGGGCGCTCGCTGGAACAGATTCTCTTTGCACCAATCGCGAACCTCACGGTAAATGCGGACACACTCGTGATCGTGTCCGATCCGGTCTTCACCAACTTGCCATTCGGCGCGCTGATGCGCAACGACAACCGGTACATCATCCAAGATCACGCCGTCGTCGTGACGCCGAGCACCTCCGCCTATCTGCGCGCGTCGCACACGAGCACAACCACGCCGCGCGCACTTCTTTCCGTCGGGAACTCCCTCGGCAGCGAGCCATCGCCTCTCCCCGCAGCCGAGTCCGAAGCCGAAGAAATCGCAGCCATGTATCCGTCGCATGCGCTCCTCGTCGAAGGCGACGCAACAAAGGACCGAGTCGTAGGCGCGCTTCCGCTTTGCGACGCCGCACATTTTGCCGTGCACGCCAATGCGGGTCTGGGTGCAGTAGTGCCGCCGCACCTGATTCTGACGAAAACGGCAGACGACGAAGGAATCCTCACCGCGCCCGAGATCGCTGCGCTTCATCTCAATCATCTTCGTACTGTCATGCTTGCGGGTTGTCGAACTGCGCTCTCGTCACAACCCGGCGACGACAGTCTCGTCAACGCATTTCTCGTCGCCGGCGCGGGCAGCGTCGTCGGGACGTTGTGGGAAGTCGAAGACGCTTCGACGCGCACAATGTCGACGATGTTTCACCGTGAATTGCGTACCGGCTCGACTCCAGCAGAGGCATTGCGGATCACGCAACGCGAAATGATCCGCCGCGGAGCTCCGCCGAGCGTGTGGGCCTCCCTGCAACTTTACGGCTCCGGCCAGTAGACGTCGCTGCGACAGTAAAATACCGCCGTGTCCGTAAACGGCATCCTCTCCGCCGCCGAAGCCGAGGCGCGCGCCCGCGAAGCGGGCATCGACGTCCCGCGTTTGATGACGATGCTGTTGCCTGAAGTCGCGAAGCTGGCGAAGCCGCCGGTCTCGAATTTTTTTGTCGGTTGTGTGTCGCGTGGATTGTCGGGCGCGTTGTACTTCGGGACGAATCTCGAGTTCGCGGGGGAGGCGCTGAGTTTCACTGTGCATGCGGAGCAGTCGAGCGTGACAAATGCGTGGATGAGCGGCGAGGAGGGAATCGATCTCATCGCGGTGAACGCCGCGCCGTGCGGGTATTGCCGGCAGTTTTTGAACGAGCTGACGACGGCGGATCGATTGATCGTCGCGATGCCGAAGGAGACGCGTCCGCTTTCGGAGCTGTTGCCGAGCGCTTTCGGGCCGCGCGATCTCGGGATCGCCGGCGGTTTGATGCAGCGCAGCGAACATGGTTTGACGATCGAAGAAGACGATGACGTCGCACGCGCGGCGCTGCAGGCAGCGAATATGAGCTATGCGCCGTATTCGAAATCGTTCGCGGGCGTCGCGGTGCGCACGGCGAGCGGGCACATCGCGTCGGGTGCGTACGCGGAGAACGCGGCGTTCAATCCGAGCATGTCGCCGCTCGAAGTCGCGCTGTCGCGGCTCAATCTCGCCGGCGAGTCGTTCGATGCGATCGAGGATGCGGTGCTCGTGCACACGGACTCGCTGCACTTCAACGCCACGCGCGTCGTATTGAACGCGGTCACGAAAGCGTCGCTGCGGCTCGTCGAAGCGCGGAATTCGCGGTAGCCGCCAACGTTGACGACTCCGCAATGGACAACCCGCAGGAACAGCAGCAAACGATTCGCATCACTATCGACGACAACGTCGCGCAGGGCGAGTACGTGAACTTCGCGAACATCATCCACTCTCCAAGCGAGTTCGTGATCGACCTCGGGCGCGTCGTTCCCGGCCGGCCGGACGTGAAGATCTACAGCCGCGTGATCCTCACGCCGCTGCACGCGAAGCAGTTTCTCGAGGCGCTCGCGCACAACATCTCGCTCTTCGAACAGAAGTTCGGTGAGATTCACGGCGATCCCGCCGCGCGTTTCGCCGGCGACGAGCCCTCGAACTGACGATGGCCAACATCCGGATCATCGGCGCCGGCCTCGCCGGCAGCGAATGCGCCTTCGCGCTTGCGCAGCGCGGACACAAAGTCGAGCTGTGCGAGATGCGGCCGGTGAAGTCGACGCCCGCGCACGCGACGTCGAATCTCGCGGAGCTCGTCTGCTCGAATTCGTTCCGCTCTTCCTCGCCGACGAACGCCGTCGGCCTTCTGAAAAAAGAAATGTTGCTCCTCGGCTCGCTCGTCATTCGCTGCGGCGAAGAAGCGCGTGTGCCGGCGGGCGATGCGTTCGCCGTCGATCGCGATCGATTCTCTGCCGCGATCACGCGCGCAATCGAGAATGAGCCGAACATCACGGTCCGCCGCGGCGAGGTGACGTCGCTCGATCGCGGCGAGTTCGATTTTCTCGTCGTCGCGACCGGTCCGCTGACAAGCGATCCGCTCTTCGACGCGATCAACGAGTTTCTCGGTCGCGACGGCTTGTATTTCTACGACGCGATCGCGCCGATCGTGAGCGCCGACTCGCTCGATCTCTCGAAGCTTTACTGGAAGTCTCGCTACGGAAAAGGAACGGCGACCGATTACCTCAACGCGCCGATGACTCGCGAGCAGTACGAAGCGTTCGTCGCTGCGCTGCTCTCCGCGGAGCTCTTCGCGCCGCATGATTTCGAGCAGGCGGTGCACTTCGAGGGATGTCTGCCCGTCGAGGAGATCGCGTCGCGCGGCATCGAGACGCTGCGCTACGGCCCGATGAAGCCGGTCGGACTCGAGCATCCGGAAACGGGCATGCGCCCGCACGCGGTCGTGCAACTGCGCAAGGAAGATTTGTCCGATGAGTACTTCAACCTCGTCGGCTTCCAGACGAAGATGCGCGTGCCGGAGCAGAAGCGCGTCATACAAATGATTCCCGGACTCGAGAACGTGTCGTTCGCGCGCTTCGGATCGATGCATCGCAACACGTTCATCAACGGCCCGAAGCATCTGCGTCCGACGTTTCAGACAAAGCGCGACGACCGCATTTTCTTCGCCGGACAGATCACCGGCGTCGAAGGCTACGTCGAGTCTGCGGCGGTGGGATTGCTGGTCGCGCGCTATATCGATGACCCGACGCCTCTTCCGTATCACACCGCCCTCGGCGCCCTCGGACGTCACGTCGCCGAGTCGTCGCCCGATCGCTATCAGCCGTCGAACGTGACGTGGGCGCTGATCGAGGACGTGATCGGACGAGCGCGCAAGATCGACAAACGCGAGAAGCAAGTCGCGCGCGCGATCGAGACGATCGAGTCTTTGGACTGCGGCGGCTACGCCGCCGCTTTCAAGAGCGCAGCGAAAGCGCTGGCGTAGCCAGCGCAGTCCAAAGGAGATCGGCGAACACGAAGCCGTCGCGCTCGACGACTTCACCGCTCTCGATGGCGATCGGCGCGCGGAACATCGGGCCGGCGTACGCGAATGTGTGAAACTCGCCGCGCTCGCCACACGGATCCACGTCCAGCGGCAGCGCGCGCGGATCGAAGTCCGAACCAGCGAGGGATCGCGGCGCGACGCGCGGATCGACGCAGGTGATGCGCGCGCGCAAGCCGCCGGCGATCATCTCCGCCGCGAGTGAGCGCGTGTCGCTGCCCCACAGCGGGAAAATCGGACGGAGGCGCGTCGCGGCAAGCTTCTCTTCGCGATACGCGCGCACGTCTTCGAGAAAGAGATCGCCGAACGCCATGCACTCGACGCCTTCGGCTTCCGCGCGCGTCATCGCCTCCGACATCGCGCGCTCGTACTCTTCGTTCGAGCACGGACTCGGAATCGGCACGGGCCACAACGGCAATCCCGCGGCATCCGCCTGCGCGCGCAGCAATTCCGAGCGCACCGCGTGCATCGCCACGCGATCGGCGGCGGAGTTGATCGTCGTCAGCAGGCCGACGACTTCGAAGCGAACGTCGTTGCGCAGGCGATGCAGCGTCCACGCGGAATCCTTGCCGCTGCTCCACGACAACAGCGTCTTCAACCGCGCCATCGCTTCCACGCCTTTCCTTCGAATCCGAACGAGAACCGCTCCGGTTGCAACACCTCGGCGAGGATCTGCAGCGACTCCACGAGCCGCGGCCCGGGCCGGTTGAAGTACTGATTGCCGTCGAGCAGAAACACGTCCGCGCGCAGCTCCGGCCATCCGTGAAACTCACGCTCGATCTGTTCGATGCCGAAGCCGCACGGAAAAATTAGTACGACGTCGGGATCGGATTCGACGAGCGCGTTCCAATCGAGCCACGGAGAGTGCTTGCCGCGCTCGCCGAAGAGATTGATGCCGCCGGCCCATCTCGATCAGCTCCGGCATCCAGTTGCCGGCGGTCATCAGCGGCGACAGCCATTCGATCGTGGCGACACGCTTTCGAGTGGTGCGCGTCTCCGGCGCGCCCCCGCCCTCAGGCGCGCCAGAGGCGCGCACCACTCCGTTCATTGCCTCGCGCATTTCCGAGACGAGCGTTTCGCCGGCTCCGGAGCCGCCGAGTGCATTGGCAGTGCGCGCGATGTCGGCGAAGACATCGTCGAGCGTTTGCGGATTGAGCGGAATGATCTGCGGTGCGACGCCCGCCCAGTCAGCGATCGGGGCTTCGACGTCGCGCAGACTCACCGCGCAGACTTCGCACTGCACCTGCGTGACGATGTGCGTCGGCGCGAGCTCGCGCAGCAGCTCGGCGTCGACGCGGTACACGCTGATGTCGTGGCGCAGGATCTCGTCGACGCGCGCGTGGATCTCCTCCGACGTCATCGCGCCGTGTACCTTCGACTCCGTGCACACCGGCAGCCGCTCGATGCCGCGCGGGAAGTCGCATTCGTGCGACCTCCCGACGAGCGACGATTCGTAGCCGAGGGCGCAGACGATCTCAGTTGCGCTTGGAAGCAGCGACACGATTCGCTGGAACATTGAGTCTCCGCTCCGCGAGCGCGAATGCGCCAAAGAAAATCGCGGAGAACAACAGATCGGATGCGAGCGTGCGATCGAAGAACGGAATCGCCGCGACGTAGCACGCGACGAGACCGTCGAACGTCTTCGCGTAGGTCATGCCCGAGAGCCAGACCGCGAAGTTCGTGGTGATGAAGAAGAGGATCGACGACGCGACCGACGCGCTGGCGATCCATCCCGTCATCCTGAGTCGCGAAAATGGCGAAAGATCTCGACCTCTGAGATCCTTCGCTTCGCTCAGGCTGATGTGTTTGCGGAGCAGCATACCGAGAATCACGATCAATGCGTACGTCGCGTAAATGACGGGCATCAGCGAGTGCAGGCCGATGAAGAGATCGCCGATGAACATCGTCGCCAGCGGAACGATGAATGCGGAACGGCGGTCGTCGAATGTCGCACCGGCGAAGAGTGCGATCGCGCCGACGGGCGCGAAGTTCCAGGGATGCGGAGCGACGCGGAAGACGACGCCGAGGAGGACGAGGAGCAGCGAGAGTGCGAATCTCATCAGCGCACCGTGTACCGCACGCCCGCGCTGAAGCGCCGCGGCGCGGATGGATAGCCGAACACTTCGTCGTAGTGCTCGTCGGTCAGATTCTCGACGCGCACGTATGGCGTGAGCGCGCCGGTCGCATAGCGCAGCGTGAGGTCGGCAATCGTGTGCGCCTCGTTGGTGACGTTGCCGTAGGGGAAGAGATCGGTGATGTCGAGGCGCGCGCCGGTATGCGAGACGACCAGCTGCGCGTTGAACGGATCGAAGTCGTACCCGAGGGCGAGCGAGCCGGAGTGACGCGGACGGCGCAGCAAATCGCCGCCGCTGCTGTCGTCCTCGGTATCGAGATACGTGTACGACAGCGAGGCGGTGAGCGCGCCGAACGTGCGCGACGCGCCGAGCTCGAGTCCGCGCGAGCTCGCGGAGTTGATGTTCGCGTAGTGGTTGGCGATGACGTCGTAGAAGATCAAGTCGTCGTAATCGCTGTCGAACAGCGACGCGGTGATGTAGGAGCCGTTCTGAAAGTAGCGGTCGTAGCCGATTTCCATGCTGTGGCTCTTCTCGGCATGCAAATCGGGGAAGCCGAAGAACGGCGAGTACAACTCGCCGATCGCCGGCGCGCGGAATCCCTCGCCGTACGCCACGCGAATCTTATGTCCGTTGCGAACCCACGCCGCGGCGACGCGCGGTGAGACTTCGCTGCCGAACGTATCGTAGTCGTCGCGGCGAACACCCGCGGCGATCTCGAACGATCCGCCGTTCGGCGCCGCGATCGACACGCGGTCTTCGATGAAGAGCGCGTTGCTGTCGCGATCGCGCGAGTCGACGTCGAGTCCGAAGTTGTCGGTGTGATCGACGTTCGACGTTTCGTATTCGCCGCCCAACGTGATCGTGCCGATCGCGCTCTTCGTGCGAATGCTCGCATTGGCCACGCGCGTGACGGCGTCCGTGTGCGCGAACTCGGGACCGAACGCTCCGTCCGGATCGGCGTAGTTGTCCTTGCGATGGTTTTCGTTGACGCGAATGCTGTAGGCAATGCGTCCGGCATCGAAGTGAATCGGAATCGCGATCTGCGACTCCCATCCTTCTTCGCGCCGGTTCGGCGTCGGCACGAACGCGGTGCCGGCGGCGTTCACGTTGCGCGGGATGCCGAGGTCGTAGGAGCTGTAGCGTGCAAGGACGCCGATCGTGGCGTGATCGTGCGGCGCGAACGTAGCGCCGCCGAGAATCGAGGTCGACTTGTAATCGTCATTCGGCGAAAAGCCGTCATCGGTGCGATGTTCGACCGCGGCGTTCACGTTCCAGCGATCGAATGTGTAGGCGCCGTGCGCGGCCGCGTTTAGAAGACGGCGCTCGCCGGCTTCGATGTCGACGCCCGTTTCGTCATGCGACGGCGTGGTCAACACGTTGACGACTCCGCTGACGGCGTCCGAACCGTACAGCGCGGAGAACGGACCGCGGACGACCTCGACGCGCTCGACGCCCGCGGTCGAGAGCTGGCCGAAGTTGTATGCGGAGTGATAGGCGTTGTTCATCTCGACGCCGTTCCACAGCACGAGCGCCTGCTTCGAGCTGCCGCCGCGCAGGAAGATCGACGTGGTCTTGCCGGGCGAGCCGGTGCGCGAGATCGTCACGCCGGGAACTTCGCGCAGCACATCGGCGACGTCACGCGCCTCGCGCTTTTCGATCTCTTCTTTCGTGATGACGGATGCGGACGCGGGCGTGTCTTCGACCGTCTCCGGCGTCGCAGACGCGGTGACGATGATCTCCGTCTTGAGCTGGGGCGGTGTGACGGGGATGGTGGCAGCGAGGATGAACGAGAGGACAAAAAGCATGACGACTCCTTCCCTCCGAAGGGTTGCGCGTTCGTCCGCACGGTCGGTCTCCTGGCTTCCGGGTCATCCTTCCCGCGCCCCCTTCCCGCTGTTCGCAGTGGGGATCGCCTATTCGATCAAGGCGCGAGTCGTCTCCGGTTACAGTGGCGGGGGCCGCGCCGGCATCACACCGGCTTCCCGTTACCGTTTCGGACGTTGGTTGTTAAAGAACAGGTTGCGGAGTGTACCCGGTTTCGGGTTTTGAGTTTATCCCGCGCGAAGACGCGGGATCTCTGGTTACACCGCGATGCGACTGCCTATGCAACGCTGCGTGGGCAACCGCACTCCGGTGGAACCGGAGATCCCGCGTCTTCGCGCGGGATAAACTAAATCACGGCCGCGCTTTGAACTTCTCGTACAGCAGCGTGTGGCGCGAATCCGTCGAAATTTCTTCACCGCCGATGAAGACGCGCTTCACGTTCGTGCGGAACTCGAGCGGATCGCCGTCGGTGACGATCACGTTCGCGACTTTGCCGACGTCGATCGATCCGATCTGATCGGCGACGCCGAAAATCTCGGCGGGAAAAATCGTGATCGACTTCAGTGCGACGTCCTTCGGCAATCCGAACGCGGCGCACGATCCGGCGTGATACGGAAGATTGCGCGCGTTCTGCGCTTCGCTCGTCTGGATCGCGAACTTGATTCCGTTGTCGTAGAGCGTCTTCGCGTTCGTGAAGAGCAAATCGTACGGATCGTCTTCGCGCTGCGGCATCGCGAGGATCGGGCCGAGGAGGACGGGGATGTTGCGCGACTTCAGCTCGGGGATCACGCGCGCGACGTCCTGCGCGCCGGCGAGGATCATCTTCAGTTTGAATTCGTCCGCGAACTGAATTGCCGCGCGGATGTCGCGCTCGAGGTTCGCGTGCATGATGACGGGCAGCCGTCCTTCGACGACCGGCACGAGTGCTTCGAGAATGAGATCGCGATCGACGCGCTTCACCTTCGCTCCGGTCGCGCGCGCGTACGCCTGCGCGTCGCGCAAGATGTCGCGCAGTTTGTCGACGTCGTGCGTGTAGCTCTTCTTCCGCTCCTTCTTCGCTTC
>Ga0066653_10000676_pt1 | contig 9475 bp, 7 predicted proteins | sample GraSoiAngelo_102_FD_75173 | JGI IMG/M metagenome (GOLD analysis project Ga0066653, IMG submission 75173) | Grasslands soil microbial communities from the Angelo Coastal Reserve, California, USA - 14_0903_02_40cm | ecosystem: Environmental > Terrestrial > Soil > Grasslands | place: USA...
ATGGGGTGTGCCCAAAGGAATGACCTGGCGCTCGCTGCGTGGGCTGCCGAAGAGGCTGGCTGACCTTGCCGTCGATATTGAACGCGTAAATCAGGATAGCTGGTTCAGACCAAACGCCTTCCTGCGCGACCCTCAGGACGTATATGTGGACGTGAGCCCCTTCGAACAGCTCCCGCGACGCTTTCTAGCGCTCCCAGGCTTGCTGCGCTCGTATGAATCCTATTTTGAGACTCGAAGGAAGGAAATTGCGCGTTTTAGGCAAGGTCCTGGGCGCGCGAACCGTTCGGTGAAGAACCAGGTTTTTCAGCTTCTAGAGGCTGTTGATCGAAACACTGGTAGACCCCATTACCGCGAAGTCGCTGATCTTCTGGCTGCTCTGGCACCAGAGAATCGCCCAGACCTGGATTTTAACGAGGCTGCGCTGCGGCAGTGCTACAAGCGAACTCAGCGCGCACGCAAGCTTGGCAAAGCGGTTCATACCCCAGCCGATTTTTGGACCGTCAAGCGAATTGCTTAGGCGAATTGCAACATCCTCCACAGGAGAAGAAGAGGAAATGGCGGGCTGAAGCCCGCCGCTACGCAAGCAAGGAGCACAAAAAGCAAGAAAAGGAGGCGCGGCGAGGGCGCGCCTCCCAGGATGAATAAATGCTCCGCCGATGGCAAGGCGCGTCCGCTCAGGGCTGGACGGGAGGAAGAGTCGACGAGCCGGAGGTATTCGGGCACGTCGGATGACCGAACCCGGATTTGCTGTTGCCCGTGCCGCCGTTCGGGTTTGGCGTGATGTCGAAAATGATGTTGTCCGGGCGCGCGGCATCGCCGTTGACTCCACCAACCGCCGGCAGCGAGCTGGAGGAGGCCATGTGATCGAGACCGAGAAGATTTCGCACGCGCCAGGCGATGTTGTGGTCCGCGCAGGAAGTGTCACCGCTGACGCCCACTCCGCCGACAAGCTGATGGCCGTGCGCATAGAGGCCCAGGCCGCCACCAAAGACGTTTACGCCACCGATTTTGTGCCCAACCATGGGGTCGGAAGCAGTGCCGTAGTTCGCGGAAGGTCCGGCGTAGGCGACACCGGTATCGACAGGATTGCTGTGCTGCAATCCATAAAGGCTGCCGCCAGGCTGGACGGCAGAATAGAGGTTGGCCGTGGAAAGCGCCAAGCCGCCGGCCTGACCAGAGCCACTGCTATTGGACGAAGCGTCGAGACTGAAGGCATTGGCGGTGTTGGCCTTCTGGGCGGCAATGACCCGGCTGCCGGGCCACTGGGCGGCGCGGTTGACACCGGAGAAGGCGACGGCACAAACCACTCCGTCGCGATTGACGAGAGTCGCCCACATCTGGTTGTTCAGGCCGCTGGTTTCCGCAGCAGTGGCCGAAGCGATAGCGTTCTTTAACGCGGAAAAGTTGGGAAGGTTTGAGCATGAGAAGCCCTGGTCATCGGTGTTTTGCGTGGCGCTGCTTGCAGCGAGTGCGCAAGCCACTGCCACGACGAGTATGACCGCACTCGCCGTCACGCAGAGTCTTGGAGACACTCTGAGTTTCCAAGTTGCGGATAACTTCCTAGCGTTCAACATTTATGCACCTCCAGAGTAGAGAGATTGTCTCTCCGTCGAACCGCCCGGGCAGGTCAGAGAGGGAGAGTTTCCAGGTCGGGCCAGAACACGGATATACGCTCTGCCGGTATCCTTTTGCAAGGGCATTCGATGTTTTTCGCGGAAGCGAGGACGCGGACTCAGGGATGGGCGGCGCGTTCGCGGATGGATTTTTCGGTGAGGAGAGCTTGCTGGCGGACGCGGTCGGAGATTTCGGGGAGTTCGCGCTGATAGGGGCGAATAGCGGGAAGGTCATCGGGCTGGCCGATGAGATAAAGCGCGCGGAGGGCTTCCCAGACTTGCTCGTCGCCAGGGTCGACGGTAGCGACTTCGGCGCCCGCGGCTACGTGCGAGCCCGGTGCCACGAAGAGGGCGCGGATGCGGCCGCTGATGGGAGAACGAAGTTCGAAGGTTCGCGGTTCGTTCTGGGAGGCTTCCGCGGAGGGATCGACCTGGAGCTTGGCAATCAAACCTCCCTGGTGAACGGCGGTTCCCGCTTTATCGGAATCCGTAACGTGGCCTGCGAAGGGAGCGATGATTCTGGCGGGTTGGAGGAGCGCGACGATCTGGGGGCGGCCGAAATTATCGCCAAAGCGGATCAGAGAAAGAGCGGCGTTGCCGCGGACCATCGGAGAAGAATCCTGGAGCATCTTGAGGAGCGCTTCGTGAAAGCCAGGCGCGGAAGTGTCCTGGCCCATGACCCAGGCGTCGGTGTTGCGAACTTCTTCGACGGGATGAGAAGCGAGGCGGATCAGCTCCGGGTACCAGCGTGCCGCAGCGGCGTCGTGGTGGCCCATGCGCTCGCCAAGTTGGACGAGGGCATGCTGGATGTGGCGCGGATGCTTTTCGTCTTGCAAGTATTCGGTGATTTGTTTGTCCGGAAGCCGGCGGCCAAACCAGGTGTTCCACCAGAAAAGGAAGGGCATGAGGACGATCAGCCAGGCGGTGACGAAAAAAAGCGCACGATTGCGCGGAGACATTTTGTGATGCGGGGACGAGGCGGGCCTTGCGGAGGAATCCTCCACGGAGAATTCGGACTGGTCACCATTTTCTGCTGAGGATGAAGGACTGGCCATTTTTTCTCGTGCCGCTAGCCCTCGTCCAAGGAAGACGGTGGCTTGGACGGCTCTGACTTGCTCTTACCAAAAAGGCCGCGGTCGCGAAGCTCCCAGAAAACGTTGAGGAAAAAAACGCCGGAAATACTGAGCATGATGAGGCTCTCGAAAAGGCCATCCACAGTGGTGATCGTGCCGGAGACGACAATCCAACCAATGCCCGCGAGAGGGATGAGGCCGAGTAAGATGGAAATCAAGAGCATCACGGCAAGCAAGGGACCTCCTCAAGATCGTTCATCGCAACGGTTCTCATCGTGGCCCGAGGTCTCAACCAAATGAGCTTGCCACACTTACAGTTGAGATTCCGAGCGTCCCGATCAGAATCGGGAAGCTCAGAATGACATCCACGGCCGCGTCTTGCCTTATGGCTTGAAGGTCGCGTCAATCGTTTTGGCATCCTTCGCGGCGAGAGTCACTTTTACGTCCTGCTCGCCGAGCTTTTCCTGGACGAACGCGATGGTGTATTCGCCAGGGGGCAGACCCTTGATTTCGTACTTGCCGTCGGGGCCGGTGACCGCGAAGAACGGGCTCTTGGTTACGTTGACGAACATGCGCATCCAGGGATGCTGGTTGCACTTTACGGGCAACATGATTTCTTCGCGAGCGAAGGTTTTCTCGAGCGCGGCAGCCTTCGGAGGCTGCGACTCGTTCCACTCGCGGTTGTCTTTCGGTGTGGGATGGATGTTGTGAGTGGTTGGATCGCTGTTGACGATCTTGATGGTCTGATTTGCCACTAGGCCAGTTACGTGGGGATGATATTTGCAGCCGCTCTGATCGAGCGTGATGGCTTCCTTGGGAACGTCGAAGGTGCGGTTGCCGAGGCCCTCTTTTACGTAGACGAAAACGTTGGCGAGGTGGCCGCCGGAGGCCACAACGTTTTCAGCCGTATTCGTGCCCTTGCAGGCGGGATCCTGGCTCATGTCAATTTTGGCGGCCTTGGGGGCTTCGCCGTCGAGTTTCACGGTGCCACTGACGCTGGCGGCCGTGGCGGGATCAATCGGTGTGGCAGCGGCCGCCGGCGCCGCCGCGGGCTGCTCTTCCGTTTCCTTTTTGCCGCATCCCGCGAGCAGAACCAATCCCAGCAAGGCGGCAAGGCTCCAAACTGCCATGGATGTTTTCGTTTTCATGATTTTGCTGTACCTCTCCTAAATTTAAAGCATGAAGCAATCAAAATTATTCGGGCGCAAATTTATTCGGGCGCGCCGCGGCCACCACTGCCGGAAGATTTTGCGCCGGACGAACTGCCGGATGCGGCACTCGAACGGCCCATGGCGGCCCCCACACGACGCTGCTCTTCCGGCGTGAGCTGGAGAATGTAATCGACCAGCAGCTTCGTGTGATCCTTGTCGTAGCCCTGGAAAGAAGCGGGCGTCGGACCGGAGAAAACCCAGTGGTTGTTCTCGCGCTTGAAAAGACCGGAAGGCATGGAGGTGCCTGGGGCGATGGCTTGCGGATCGAGCATCCAACGTTCCATCCAATCGGGCTTCAAGCGGCCACGAGCTTGGAGGAAGTTTGGAGCGGTGGCGAAGCGATCGTGAGCCGGGTCGCCCGTGGCATGGCATTTCAAGCAGGGGGCGGCGGTGCTGCTGAAGAGGCTGCGCGCCATTTCGGTTTCCTTGGCGGTCAAGATGGGGACCTCTTCCGGAATATAGGGGAAAGGCTGGCGCGCGAGGGCCTGGAAGAAACGCACGAGTTTGCCCAACTCATTTTCGGAGAATGAGAACGTGGGCATGCGGACTTGCAAATAGGAACGCACGCCGTTGCGATTGGTGTCCGTGGTGCTCAAGGACGGATTTTTCAAGAAGCGCTGCAACCACTCGGGATCAACACGCGCGCCTTCGGTGAGGAGCTTCGGAGGAAGCTGCTCCTGCGCGTCCTTGTAGCGAGCCATAGCCATCAGCGAAGTTTTCTGGCCGGGAATGAGCTGGTGGCAGCCCATACAGTTATATTTCTTAACCACCCACCAGCCTTCTTGAATGTCGCGGCGGTAATCCAACGGGCGGTACTGATAGTTGGGGGGAAGCGGATTTTCCTGGCTGCCCAATAGAAATGTGGTTAGGGCGCGAATCTGATCCTTGGTGAGGTGGAGATTCGGCATACGCAGCTTTTCTGTTTCGGGCTTATCTTTGCCCTTGTCCCAGATGTTGGGCTCAGCGAGTTTGTGTTCGAAGAAGCCCTTTTGGTCATACCAGGGTTGTTTAGCAGGGCCTTCCGGCAGGCGCGCGACATCGTCTGGATCTGTAATTGGTTCGCTGCCGCCGCGCTGGGCAACTTCGGTGAGCAATGCGAAATCCAAGCGCTCGATTGGTTTGCTGCCCTCGATGGTGAGCTCTGTGCCGATGCGGCCTTCTTCCTCGAGGCCGGAAATTTCGTGGCAACCGGCACAGCCGAAGTGGCGAACCCATTTCTTGCCTTCCTCCTTCAAATTCGGATCGTCTATGAACGAAGCATCAGGGTAAGAGGAAGGCTCCTGCTTTTTCAGCGTGATTAGATAGCTGGCAACGTCTTCGGCGTCTTGAGGAGAAAGACGCAGACTGGGCATCACGGTCATGTTCTGGACCTGGAGTTCGTGGCCGTCGTTGGGACAGCGGCTGTGCTCGAGGTCGAAAACGTAAGGCAGGCCCTTTTTCTTGTAATCTTCGGGGCCGATGTCTTTCTTTTCGAGCGGGCAATAGGGACGCGTGCGCTCGCGCGCGTTGTGGACCCAACGAACCAAGTAATCGTAATTGGCCTTTTCGCCGACGCGAGTCAGGTTAGCCGCGAAAGTTCCGCCTTGCAACTGATCACCTTCGCCGATGGAGTGACAGGCGAGGCAGCCGCGCGATTCGAACAATTCTTTTCCGTGAGCGGCGTTGCCGGGCTTGTGTTTGGGCAAAGAATCGGTGAGCGCCGATTGCCAGATGAAGGCGGAGATGGCCTTGATTTGGTCGTCGTTCAGACGGAAATTCGGCATTTTCGTGGTGGCACGGAAGTCGCTGGGCTTCTTGAGCCACACGGGAATCCAATTCTTATTCAGCTTGAGGCGGATGTCCTTGAGATTAGGACCGACCTTCTTCATGTCCTCGAGGAGACTCTTGGTGGAGCGGTCGAGTTGCACGATGCGCAGGTCGAGCTTGCTATTGGTGACTTTGAGAGCGACGGCGCGATCGTTAAGGTGGTTGGCTTCCTCGTTGCTCTCGGCCTTGTCGGCCTGTTTCATCAGGTCGCCGGCCTGCTTGAAGTTATCTTTCTTCTCTTGATCGAGTTGCTTGATCTGCTGGGCGACGGAGAGCAAATCTTCGGGTTCCTTGTCGTAGCCTTCGAAACGGTGACAGCCCACGCAGCCGCGCTGGCGGAAAAGATCCTTGCCTTCGCTGACCACCCAGCCGACGTCGTTGGTAACGACGACCATATCGGCGGAATGGCAAATCTGACAGCCTGCTTCGAAGTTTCCACGAGGAAATACAGGCCAGAGCCAGTGTTCATAATTGCCATGCGCCTTTTCAACGCTGGTGGTGGCGCGCCCATTGCCCTGGTGGCAAGGCGTGCAGCCGAACTTGTCAGGATCGTGAATCTTCAAGAGCTCGGGTTCCGGGTGGCTGGTGAATGCGCGGGCGTATTCGTCCGGCTTTTTGCCTTTCAAGGACATGGAAACGGCAGTTAGCTTCACCGGCTCGCGAATGCCCATGTGGCAAGACTCACAGCGGTCGACAATATTGGAACTGTCCTCCCGGACGATATCGGCGTTGTGTTCGTTGACATTGATCTGGACAATCTTGGGTGTCCAGGCTTCCGTCTTGTTCTGCAAGCCGGTGAGTTGTGAGGGCGTGAGGTTCACCATGTGGTCGGTGAGGTAGGCATCCATCAATTCTTTCTTTTCATTGCCGGGCTTGATGATCTCTCCGAGTTCAGCGCTCAGCTCGGTGCGCTCGTTTTTCAAGTCGTTGTAAGTTTTCTCGAGTTCGTCGTAATCCTTGAAGGTCTTTTTCTTGCCGTCCGGCATTTCCGCAGTAGTGCTTTCCTTCTTGTACTCCTCGAGGTTCCTTCGCTTGCGCTCCTTTGCGGAAGGACTTGTTTCCGTCTCGATGTCATACGTCGAGGCGCTGACGTAGGCCCGACGATCGGTGAAAACATTTTGCACCGCCAGAATCTGCGCGCTGAGGTCGCGCAGCTTTTCGTTGATCTCCTTGATGCGCGGAGCGGCGCTCTGGCTGGCGCGTTCGTAATCCTGTTTGAGTTTCTGATAGTCAGCGCTGCCCTCGATTTCTTTTTGCGCGTCGCCGGACTGCGAACGGGCGGTCTTCAAGAAAGTGGAGTAGCGGTCTTTCCATTCATGCTGGAAAGCTTTCCACGGCCGCTGTCCAAAATCTTCGTCCCACAACGCCCAGAAGAGCGTGGCCATGAGAATGACCATGGAGATGACGTAGTGCGGGGCGAGCGACTTGCTGACTACCGGGTCGTTTTCGGGAATGGGCTTTTCAGGCACCAGTTCCTCCTAAACGTTAAACCAAGGTGTAATCCACACGTATTTAATGTGGAAGAGCAAACGCAACAACATTTTGATGGGCAAACCGAGCATGGTCAGGAAAAACGTCATCATGATGGAGTACTGCAGGAGGCTCATGCGCTTGAAGTCTTTCGCGTTGTGGCGGCGGAAAAAGGCATGAACAAACATGCCGCCGATGGCGAAGAAGCCGCCGACCACGACTGCGCCGAAAATGCCCTTGCCCAAGTTCGAAGTGATTCCGAAGATGTCCGGCAAATCGCGGTTGACTTCATAAATCAAACGGTTGTGGTCCCAGGTCTGCCCCGGCCAAAACCACTGCCATCCGGGGCCACGAATAAAAGTGCCGATGAAGATCATGGAAACCCACAGGATGATGAAACCGAAGAGAAAAGTTCCAATGGCGAATTTGCGCTGCTTCCAGGTGTAGTAGCCCGCGCCCAATGGATTGGTGTCGATATAGGGAATCACCATCAGGCCAAAGATGATGAGAGTGGGCATGACCACGCCGGCGATCCAGGGGTCGAAGTAAACCAGCATTTCCTGCAAGCCAAGGAAATACCACGGCGCTTTCGCAGGGTTCATGGTGAGATTGGGATTGGCGGGTTCTTCGAGCGGCGCGTTCAGAGTTATGGACCAGACCATCAGGATGATGGTGACGATGATGGCGGCTAGAAATTCCACGCGCAGGAGGAAGGGCCAGACGTGAACTTCCTTGGCCCATCCAGGTTGGAAAGGCCACGCTTTGCGATGATGCGTCTTGGCCAGCGAGGGATTGGTTTCCAGTTGGGCGATCAAGACGTCATTGGCGCTCGCCTGTTTCCAGGCGAGATAAATGTAAAAGGCCAATAGCGGGATCATGGCAATGATCGGAACGTTGTCCGGGGCGGAGAGGATTTCCCACAATTGCTTCCAATCCATGGCTATTTCTTCGCCTCCTTCACTTCGGAGTCGAGAACCACGGGCGCGGGGCCGGAGATGCCGCCATCCTTACGAACACGCCAGAAGTGCAGGATCATGAAAATGGAAGCGATGATGGGAATGCCGATGCAGTGCCAGATATAGGAGCGGAGGAGCGCGTTGGCGTCCACGATGGAACCGCCGAGCAGTCCGAAGCGAACGTCGTTATAAGGCGTCATTCCTAACTGCGCGCCGAAAGGACCTTCGTGGCCCAGGAGCGGCGTGGCGCGGGCCATATTGGTGCCGACAGTGACGGCCCAGAAGCCTAGTTGATCATCGGGAAGCAAATAGCCGGTGAAGGAGAGCAGCAGCGTCAGGACCAGGAGGATAACGCCGACGTTCCAATTGAATTCGCGCGGCTTCTTGTACGAGCCGGTAAGAAAGACGCGGAACATGTGCAGCTCGACGGCGATGACCATCAAGTGGGCAGCCCAGCGATGCATATTGCGCAACAATTTGCCGAAGGGCACGTCGTGCTCGAGGTAGAGCACGTCGCGAAAGGCCTGCACTTTGCTGGGATGGTAGTAGAACATCAGCAGCACGCCGGTGAGCGTGAGGACGATGAACAAATAAAAAGTGATGCCACCCATGCCCCAGGTGTAGCTGTAGCGGACGGCGTCACGATTGATTTTGGCAGGATGCAGATGCAGGAAAACGTTGGAGAGCACGCCGAGGGCGCGATTGCGTGGCGTGTCGTCGTGCTTATGGCGGAAAATCGAAGTGTAAACCAGGGTCTTGGTAGGCTTCTTCAGAATTTCGACTTGTTCTTTGGCTTTAGCAGGAAGATCCGTTTTGAGGGATTCGAGGTCTTCCTTGACGCCAGCCTTCAGACGTTCGACCAGTCCAGCGGACTTGCCATTTTTTCCGTTCGGCGTTTTCTCTTCGGGCATCGTCTGCTCCCCCGTTCTGTAGCGGCTCGAACTGTTGCTATTTCTCTCCTACGCGTGGAACGCTTCCACCGAGCTCCCCGTTACACCGGCAAGTACGATCCTGGATCACTGAAGTGGCTTGGCTGTCCCTTGGGCCACTGATAGAGCCTGGAAGTGTCTACGATAATCTGACCATCGGGAGCTAATTCCACATGCGCGCGATCCATGGGACGCGGCGCCGGTCCTTCAAAGTTGACGCCTTCGCTGTCGTAGCCGCTGCCGTGGCACGGACACTTGAACTTGTTTTCGCTGGCTTTCCAATCCGGCGTGCAGCCGAGATGCGTGCAGCGCGCATAGATCACGAAGACGCGATCGGGCGTGCGGTCCACCCAGATGCGATATTTCTGCTGCCACTTGGTATCGACGCCGAGCGCATAGTCTGAAGCGTAGCCAATC
>Ga0066653_10000685_pt1 | contig 9427 bp, 9 predicted proteins | sample GraSoiAngelo_102_FD_75173 | JGI IMG/M metagenome (GOLD analysis project Ga0066653, IMG submission 75173) | Grasslands soil microbial communities from the Angelo Coastal Reserve, California, USA - 14_0903_02_40cm | ecosystem: Environmental > Terrestrial > Soil > Grasslands | place: USA...
GAGCGATCTGCACGATCACCACGACGCGAAGGCGTGGGTCACCGCGCAGTTTGCGAAGCGCGGCGTTCCAGAAGAGACGCGAACGCCTCCGGCGCCATCGGCCGGCTGAAGAGAAACCCCTGCACGTATTCGCATCCGTGCTCGACGAGGAAGTCGAGCTGCTCCTGCTTCTCGACCTCCTCGGCGACGACGTGGATGTCGAGGTCATGGGCGAGGGTGAGGAGGGAGCGGACGATGGCGAGACAGCGCCGATCGTGCGGCAGCGGCTTCACGAACGCGCCGGGAAGTTTCAAACCGTCGAGCGGGAAGTGCTGCAGATGCGTAATTGATGAGTGTCCGGTGCCGAAGTCGTCGAGCCACAGACCGAAGCCGAGGTCTTTGATCGCGCGCAGCACGTCCTCCGTCTCCTTCGGATGCGCGATGTACGACGTCTCCGTGATCTCGAGATGCGTGGGCGTGAAGCGAAACGAGCGCATCGCCCCCCACGGCACGCGATGCGAGCGGATGACGCGCATGCGCGCGAAGAAATGCTCGTCGTTCGCTTCGAGACGCATGCCCTTGCGGATGCGCTCGTCGAAGAGTCCGAAGAGCAGGAGCATCGTCGGCGAGACGAACGTGAGGATGTGAAACGAGAGGTGATGCCGCTCCTGCAGTTTCGCGAAGGCCTCGACGTACGTCATCGCCGCGCCGGCGAGCTCGATCCATCCGACGCGCGCGTGCGACTTGCGCCTCTTCTCGATGATCGCGGTGACGATGAGCGCGGCGCCGGCGATGATCTCCAGCACCGGCAGCCACACGACGCCATGATGATGCGGATTGGTGAGGTGATCGTATGCGGTGAGGATGAGGATGAGCGCCGCGACGATGTGCTGGACCGTACCGATGCGTCTGACGCGGTCGGCGCGTTTGGAATGGACGGGGAACGTCTCGGCTGTCACGCACGCGCTCCCGGACCCGAGCCCGCGCCCGCTTCCGCGCCCGGGGCGGGGGAACGCAGTCGCTTCGCTCGCCCACCCCGGGCTCGGAAGCGGGCGCGGGCGCGGGCGCGGGACTGTTCTCCGTGTAGCCGGGTGAGGGGTGTGGCCTCGGAGGCGATCACTACGCCACCTTCGCCGGCCGCTCTTCGGGGCAGTACTGATTGCGGCGAGCTTCGAGGTCTTTGATCACGTTGCGCTTGAACTGCTCCGCGCCGCCGCGCGACATCAGCTCGCTGATGTACGACGCGATGTCGACGTTCTCGACGCGCAGGCGCACGGTCTTGAAGACGCGCGGTACTTTTCCGGGGATCTGCACGTGATGCAAACCGCCGCTGTAGGCGATGAGGAAGCGTCCGTCTTTCACCGCGAGGAGGATGTCGGCGATGCCGCCGCGCACGGTCATCGGATTGCCGTGCAGGTCGAGTCCGGTCTCGCGCTTCATTCGTCCCTCGGGTGCGAGGACGACCATCGAGTCGGGATCGATTTTGCTCAGGACCTGAAACCACGTGTCGTCGCGCTGCCGCGTGATGGCGATGACGTGATGGGCGACGAAGCGGAAGATCAGTCCGACCAGCGGGCGATCGGTCGTCTTGTCGGCCGCGGGGACGACGCCGTGCGCGGCGAGGCGCCAGATAAAACGGTTCGGAACGGCGCCGAGGAAGACCGGCTCGAAAAGGCTGGTGTGATTGAGAAATGCAACCAGGCGGACGTTCGCCCACGGATCTTCCGGCGTTTCCCCGACCCACGCGAAGTCGTGGCGGTAGAACAGCTTGCTCAGAAATTTGAGTGAAACGAGCAGCGTGAAAATGAAAACGCTACGAAGGAGTCCCACGGCGCGGAAGGGTACGCACGTTGGCGCGGCGCGTCAATTACTGTACGCCCGCGCGCAATTCGTTCAGGTGCGAGGCCTTGACCGTCGTGACATTCACCGTGATCGACTCGCCGTAGGTCAGCGCGGACAGCGACAGATTCGAGCGCGCGGCATCGAGCGCGGTTCGAAGATCGATGACGTGCAGCCGCTTGATCGGCGTCGTAGCGGTGATCGTCGTGTCGGTGTACGAGCCGGCGCCGAGGCCTGCGAGCGTGCGCACGGCGTCGACCGCGGTGCGGAGCTCGGTGATGTGCGCCGGCCTGAGGGACGTCCCGGTCGTAAGCGTCGGGTCGGTGAAGATGACGGTCGTCGCGAGATCGCGATTGCTGTCGGCGGACTCGCCGCCGTTGACGGAGCGGACTTTGTAGAGATACGCGGTATTGACGGCACGGCCGCCGTCGTTGAGCGAAGTCGTCCCGGTCGAACCGGCCAACGCGTACGTCACTCCATCCGTCGAGCGATAGACGTTGTATGACGTTGCGCCGCCGGCGGCGGTCCACGAGACACCGACCGCCGTCGTGCTCGTCGCCGCCGCGACGACGTTCGTCGGCGGCTGCAACGCCGCGCAGGAAGTGGTGATCGTCTTCGATGCGGTGATGCCGCATCCGCGCGTCGTGGTGATGGTGGCGGTCAGCGTCACGGTCGGCAGGGACGGCGTGTAGGTGATCGCATTCGACGTCGAGCCGCTGAGCGTGCCGCCGGAGATCTGCCACGCATACGTGCAGCCGCTGCACGACGGAACGGATGCGGTTCTGCCGGCGGAACAGGCCACGGGTTCGGTTTGCGTCGTGATCGTCGGGTCGGGGGTCACGATCTCGATTGCAGTATGGAAAAGCCCGAGCATTTTCTCGCTCGGCTCGCCGGCCTTGCCGAACAGGAATCGGGACTGCGGATAGCCGGCGGAGAAGAAGAGGTCGCAGTAGCTCATGATCGTGCCCTTCTCGGGGGGCACGGACGCCGTCCCGGTGAAGCAGGGCGATCCGTCGAAGTTTCCGCATTCGTCGACGAAGTTACGCGTCACGCCGTACATCGTCTTCTCGCCGGCCGTCAGCGCGACGCAGTGGGTGTGTGGCCCGTTGACGTTGTGCCCGAGCTCGTGCATGAACTGCTTCAGCATCCGGAAGTTGGTTTGCGGCTCACCGTATTGGACGCCGTTCTGGGTGGCTTCGGGATCCGGTACGGTCGTCTCGATTCCGAAAGCCGAGCCGCTGAAGGCGTAGGGGCCGGCGTACGAGTTCGCGTATACAGCGGAACCGCAGTCCGAGCCGTCCGCGCCGCAGAAGAAGTCGTCATCGCACAACGGCACATAACCGGAAACAGGATCCCCGAGCCATGCTTTGCCGCCGCGGAAGTCCTTTCCGCTAAGAAACACAGCACTGGATCGCGGCACGGATGCCTGCGAATAGTTGTTGTGCCAGTACAGACCGAATTCGGCGAGCGCGTTCGGCAGCGTCGAAGACTGGTTCGGATTGGCGCCCGGCTGGACGTTCCATGGATCGGTTCCGGCGCTGCGAATATGCGTGTCGCCGAGGACCAGCGTGGTTTTGAGATCGCGCTGATACACGATCGACGATTTTCCGACGAGGTCGCCGATGTACGTCGCGATCGCGGTGTCGTTGTTTCCAAACGCCGCGCAGAATTCATTGTCGGTTTCGATGGCGATGCGCAATTGGTACGTTGCGCCCGTGACGTTCCCGGCGTTGGCCACCGGCTTCTGCCTCATCGTCAGCTCGCGCGCGCCAAGGTGAGGATGAATGCCCGCCGCGTCCGTCGCGCATTGCCAGTCCGCTCCCGGCTCGCTGAGCTCCTCGATCTCGTCCGCTTCGCGCATGAAAACAGGAGCTTCGTCGACCTTCGGCCGCGAGCGCGACGACTTGCGGACGCCCGAGCCTACGTGCCACCGCCGTTCACCAACGAGGATCATGCCGCGGATGGACCCGTCGGCGGACATCGAGAAGAAGACCACCGAGTCGGGCTCTCCCTGAACGCGACCCTGGAAGTACTTCACCGCCGGCGGCGGGATGACGGTCTGTTCGCCTGCCGCGCCGAACACGACGATCTTCGCGTCCTTCGCCCACACTTCCATCGGCTCGAGCTCGATCGTGTCGAGCTTTCCTTCGCGCAGCGAGACGCCGCGCAGCGTGGTCTTCCCGTCCTTGCCGAGGGTCTGGAGCGCGCGCCGCAAGCCTGGAGTGAAGACGCTCGCCTCACCGGCGAGCGCGGAGACTGCTGCCGCGAGCATGACGACGAGAAACACCAATCGCATACGGAAGTGTGTTGTGGACATCGACGGGCCTTGCTCTCTTTCTCTGCTGCGATCTGCTGATTATTGTAGCTCGGCAAACTCGCGGATCACCTTCGCGCGATCCGTCAGGAGGCGCGTCAGGTAGCGGCGCAGGAAGAGTTTTTCGGCGATGCGGCCGAAGATGCCGAGCGGCGCGGAGAACTCGAGGGCGTCGATCATCTTCGTGCAGTGGACGACCGGCAATCCTGCCTGTCCGGACAGGCAGGATTGCCTGTCGTCCACTTCGAAGAAGTGATCGTGCACGAACGAGCGGAACGCGCCGCGCTGCATCTCGTCTCGAAAATGGCGCGGGCGGTCGAACGCCGTGATCTTCGACGTGAAGTGCTGCGTGACGCCGAGGTGTCGCGCGCGCCACGTCACCTCCTCGCCGAGCTCGATGAGACCGGACGTGCGTCCGCCGACCGCGCGCTCGTTCGTGTGCGTCATCGACTTCACGTGCAGGTCGAGATCGCGCGCGGCGTCGAAGCAGCGCTCGGCCGGCGCGGCGATCCAGAGCTCAATCCGAATTTTTTCCAAGCAGCTCCAGGAACCGCTTCGCGAAGCGCGGTCCCTTCCCTTCGTCTTCATGTTTGAAAAAGACGTACGCCTCCGACCACGGCTGCGCCTTCACGCGCCGCACCCACGCCTTCAGCTCCCTGTCTGAATATTCGCTGCGGCGCAAACGGAGGTAACCCCACGACGCGGTCGAGACGAGAAGCGAGTCGGGATCGGCCACTTCGTCCGTGTCGGCGATGCAGAGCGCGGCGTTGTGCTCGCGGAGCGCGGCCAGCGTGTCGTCGTCGATTGCGATGTCGCGGCGGAACTCGATGCACACGCGTTGTTCCTCCGGCACGAAGCTGAGAAGGTCGCGCAGTCCATTGACGCTGTGGCGGCGGAACAGCGCGGGACCGAGCTTCGATCCGAGAAGCGCGGCGATGTCAAAAAATTTGCCGACGGGCTCCGGACCGGGACGGTACTCAATCCAGTTCGGCGCCTTGAGGATGAACGTGAATCCCTCCGGGACCTCGGACTCCCATTTCCCGATCAGCGTCTCGTTCGGCATCCGGTAGAACGTGTTATTGATCTCGACCGCGCCGAAGTGTCTCGCGTAAAAGGACAACATCTTCGACGCCGGGAGATCGTCCGGATAGAACGTCCCCTTCCATTCTTTGTAGCTGTAGCCGCTCGTGCCGGCGATCACCCGCATTCGGCAGAGGGTATCTCATCGCGCTCCAGCATCTCCGCGAGACGCGCGGCGTGCTCTAGCGCCGCGCTCGAATGATGCGCTTTGTAGAAGTCGGCCTCGGCTTTGTCGAGCGCGATCATGCCGAGGAGTCGGTCGCCGGCCATGAGCGGCACGCCGAGCCACGAGCGGATGCCGGTGCCGACGTGCAGCCCGCGGCGGAACGCGCGATACGACTCGACGTCGCGCACGATGAGCGGGCGGCGGCGGTAGATCACCTCGCCGTTCGGGACCTCGATGTTGTCGATCTCGAAGCTCTCGCCGACGATGACGTCGAGGTCGGCGAACCCGACCCCGCCGATGATGACGAGCCGGTTCTCCCGCAGCTCCTGCACGGAGCAGCTGTCGTACGGCACGTCCACCCGCAGTTCGCGGAGGATTTGTATCAATTCGTCTGCCATCGCGGACCCCGGGGAAGGGCGGAATTGTAACCGGTGAGAGCAGAAAGCAAAAAGCAGAAAGCAGAAATGTGGAATGGAGGAGAGCATCGGAACGCCGGCATCCCGATACATGAACTTCTAACTTCTGCGCCACGCGCGACGTCTATCCCCACATGAAGAACCTGCTCGCACTCATGCTTTCAATTTTCGCGCTCACTGCCTCGGCCTCGCATCATTCGGAATACGTCGACACGCGAGACGACGGGACGACGACGCGGATCAGTGTCGTCCACGATGACGACGAGCATTACGCGACGTACGAGAAGAACGGCGTCCGCTACATCACGCGCGATCTCCGCGTGCTCGAAGAGCTGGAGACCGAGCTGGAGCGCAGTTCCGGCTACGGCCGCGAAGAAGCCCGCCTCGGCCGTGAAGAAGCGCGCCTGGGCCGCGAAGAAGCGGCGATCGGACGCGAGGAAGCGCAGCTCGCGCGCAGCGGCGACGACTCCGAGGAGGCGCGGAGGCGGATCGAGGAAAAACGGCGCGGGATCGAAGAGAAGCGGCGGGATGTGGAGCGCGAGCGGAGAGCGGTCGAAGAGAAGCGCTCGACCGAGCGCGGCGAGTCGCTCGCGTCGATCTTCGAGCGCGCGGTGCGCGACGGGCGCGCCGAGCGGCGTCAGCGCTGATGCGCGGAGCAGTAGTAGGTCGTGCGGCCGAAGACGACCGTGCGGCGGAGTGTGCCCGTGCCACAACGCGGGCAGCGCTCCCCTTCTTCGCGATGATGGAAGAGTGAGCGCGGCGGAAGATCGCGTTTGAGTGCGGTCTTCAGGATGCGGCGCATCGCGTCGTAGATCGCACGCTTCTCCGCGTCGCGCAGGCGGTCGATCGTGCGGCGCGGATGGATCGAAGACTGGAAGAGGATTTCGTCCGCGTAGAGATTGCCGAGGCCGGCGATGATCTCCTGCGACATCAGGAGCGACTTGATCGCGCCGCGGCGCTTGTCGAGGATCTCCGCGAAGCGCTTGTAGGTGAATGAGCGTTCCAGCGGATCGGGACCGAGGCCGCGCTCGGCGATGAACGCGTCCGGCGAGTCGACGACGTTCGCGAGTCCGAACAGACGGACGTCCTCGAACGCGAGATGCGCGCCGTCGTCGAAGTCGAAGACGACTTTCGCGAACCGCGGCTCGCCGGCGGCGTCGCGGTAGTACGCGAGATCGCCGGTCATGCCGAAATGGAGGTGCAGCCAGGTTTCCTCGGTTGCGCGGTTGCTCGGTTTCGCAGTTGCGCGGGCGAAGAGGTGTTTGCCGTGGCGGCGTACAGCGGTGAACTCACGACCCCTGAGCCTGCGAACAAAAGCCTCCTTGCGGATGTCCGCGAGGATGCGCTCGTCGCGCACGTTCACGCGCGCAATGCGTTGATGCAGCGCGTGACTGGCGAAGTAACGGGCGTACGTTTCGACTTCTGGAAGTTCAGGCATGTCGAGCAACCGCGCGACTGCGCAACCGCGCAACCTAGTTCCGCGCGATCCACATGTCGATGCTCTTTTCCAGCTCGTCCAGCGGCAACGCGCCGGAGCCGAGCACCTGATCGTGGAATTTGCGGATATCGAATTTCGCGCCGAGCTTCTTTTGGGCGCGCTCGCGCAACTCGAGGATCTTCAGCTGTCCGACTTTGTACGCGAGCGCCTGCCCCGGCCAGACGATGTAGCGGTCGGTCTCGGACTGGATCTCCACTTCGTCGGTCGCCGAATGGTCGCGGAAAAACTGGACGACCTGATCGCGCGTCCACTTCTTGTCGTGCAGGCCCGTGTCGACGACGAGACGGATCGCGCGCAGCATTTCGTCGTTGAGGCGGCCGTAGTCGCTGAAGGGATCCTGGTAGTAACCGACTTCCTTGCCGAGTCGCTCCGAATACAACGCCCACCCTTCGACGAACGCGGTGTAGCCGCCCTGCTGCCGGAACTTTGGCAGGCCGGTCATCTCCTGCGCGATCGAGAGCTGCATGTGATGACCGGGAACGCCTTCGTGATACGACGTCGACTCAGTCGACAGCGTCTGGCGCGACGTCGCCTCGTACGTGTTCACGTACACGCGCCCCGGGCGCGAGCCGTCGGGCGAGCCGGTGTCGTAGGACGCAGCGGCCGCTTCTTTCTCGCGGAACGGCTCGACCGGCACGACCTCGAGCTTCGCTTTCGGCAAGCGGCCGAAGAGCTGCGGCAGGCGCGCGTACATCTGATCGATGAAGTGCCGGTAGCGATCGATGATGTCCTGCGGCGATTTGAAATGGAGCTCGGGATTCTTCTCGATCGCGGCGTTGAACGACTTCAGGTCGTTGAAGCCCTGGCTCTTGGCGATCTTCAGCATGTCGCCTTCGATGCGCGCGACTTCGCTGAGACCGATCTGATGGATTTGCTCGGGCGTCAGATTGCTCGTCGTCTGCTGCTTCACGCGAAAGGCGTAGCGCGCCTTTCCGTTCGGCAGCGCCCAGATGCCGACTTCGGTCCGACCCTTCGGTGCGTATTCGTTTTTCACGAATGCCGCGAATTTTTTGTACGCCGGGATGATCGAGTCGTTGATCGCCGCGATCACCGCCGTACGAATGCGCTGCCGGTCCGCGTCCGGGACATTGTCCGGGAACTTGGCGAGCGGAAGCGCGAACGGCGACTTGTCGGCCGGCGTATTGGCGATGCTCTCCGCCTGACTCGCGACTTTCTCGAGCAGGAACTTCGGAGGCATCAGCTTCGCGGCCATGCCTTTGCGCATGTTCGCGATTGTGTCGTCGAACGTCTTCGGAAATTTGTGGAGTCGCGTGACGTAGTCGTCGTAGTCCTTGGTCATCTGGAACGGCAGCGCGGATGGCAACTGCGCCGTGTTGAGATGAATGCCGCTCATCTGATTGACCGGCGTCTGCCATCCGTTGAACTTCGACCCCTCGATGCCTTCGCGCAGATCGCGCACCATGAGATCGCGATTGAGGCGCTCCTGTTCGCTGAAGCCGGTCGTGCTGATCGCCTCGAAGCGCTTCAGAAAGTTTCTCGTCTGCTGCAAATCCGCTTTCACCGCGGCCTCGGAGACGTCGCTGACCTGATCGTTGAAGCGCCGGTCGCCGAGGATCGATGCGTACTCCGGATTCGTCCGCATCGTGTAATCCCACTGCTCGTCGAGCAGATCGCTCAGCGCTTTGCGACGCTGATCGAGATCGGAGGCCGAGAGCTCCTGGGCGTGAAGCGTGGCGGCGGTTGCGACGAAGAGCAGGAGAGCGCAGAGAACTTTCTTCATGGCTGGTGGAGTGTACGTCGAGACCAGTCGTCGGTTTGCTTCCGAAACGGCAACAAGAGCGCTTTCCCGATCGTCACGTCGCGCGGATCGTCGTACGCCGGAACGCCGATCGTGACGGACTCCTGCGGCACGTCGACGCGCATCGTGCGATGCAGGAAATCCCACACGCTGAGGATGCTCGACCAGTTGCTGTCCGTCTCCTCGCGCCGGTCGGAGTGATGGATGCCGTGCATGCGCGGCGTGACGATGAGGCGCACGAGCGCGCGATCGACGGCGGCGGGCAGGCGAATGTTGGAATGATGAAAGAGGATGGAGACGAAGAGGATGGTCTGCCAGAGCCAGAGCGCGGTGACGTCCGCGCCGAGGACGACGATGTGCGCGGCGCGAAACGCGA
>Ga0066653_10000692_pt1 | contig 9378 bp, 9 predicted proteins | sample GraSoiAngelo_102_FD_75173 | JGI IMG/M metagenome (GOLD analysis project Ga0066653, IMG submission 75173) | Grasslands soil microbial communities from the Angelo Coastal Reserve, California, USA - 14_0903_02_40cm | ecosystem: Environmental > Terrestrial > Soil > Grasslands | place: USA...
AATTCTCCGGCACGCCCGCGGGCAGCCGCATCGCCGCCAAGACGCTCGAGATCGAGCGCGCGGCGGACGACCGCTTCCGCGACGCGCTCGCGGCCATCAACGCGATGGTGTCGTCGGGCAAGCTCGACGAGGCACGCCAGAAGCTGATGACCCTGAAGGCCTCGGCGGCCCTCGACGCCGGCGGCGAGCTGCGGCCCCAGGTGCGCACGCAGATCGGAACGTGCCAGCGCGCATATTGGCCGATTCGGGTGCGCACCGCATGGCTCTCGACGAAGTCGTGCGCCTCGCGGTGGATTTGCTCCGCGTTCGGCCTTTCACCGGTGACGATGATCGGCGGCTCTTGTGCCGCAAGGAGAAGCGCGAGCAGGACGAACTCGAGGCGCATCGGCAGACCCCTCAGGTCTTCAGCCGATACCCCGTGCGAAACATCCAGGCAATGACAACGAGGCAGAGCGCGAGGAAGCCCGCGGTGGCGGCGAGGCTGAGCTCGACGCTGACGTCGCCCTTGCCGTAGAAGCTCCAGCGAAAGCCGCTGATCAGGTAGACGACCGGATTGAAGTGGGTGACCGTGCGCCACGGCTCGCCGAGCATGTCGACCGAGTAGAAGGCGCCGCCGAGGAAGGTGAGGGGGGTTACGATCAGCATCGGGATGAACTGGATCTGCTCGAAATTCTGGCCCCAGATGCCGATGATGAAGCCGAACAGGCAGAAGGCGACGGAGATCAGAACGAGGAAGGCGACCATCCAGACGGGATGGAGGATCTGGATCGGAACGAAGAAGGCCGCCGTGGCGAGGATGACGAGGCCGAGCGCGATCGACTTGGTCGCCGCCGCGCCGACATAGCCGAGCACCGTCTCGAAGGGAGAGATCGGGGCCGAGAGCAATTCGTAGATCGTGCCGGTGAACTTGGGGAAGAAGATTCCGAAGCTGGAATTGAAGATGCTCTGCGTGAACAAGGAGAGCATGATCAGACCCGGGACGATGAAGGCGCCGTAGGGCACGCCCTGCACCTCGGTCATCCGCGAGCCGATCGCCGCGCCGAACACGACGAAATAGAGCGAGGTGGTGATGACAGGGGTGACGAGGCTCTGCCACAAAGTGCGCAGCGCTCGCGCCATCTCGAAGCGGTAGATCGCCCAGGTGCCGTAGACGTTCACGCGGCGTCCTTCCTGTGGACGAGGCTGACGAAGATATCTTCCAGCGAGCTTTGGCGGGTGTGGAGGTCCTTGAAGGCGATGCCCGCATCGCTCATCGCCCGGAGCAAAGAGGGCACGCCGGTCTTTTCGGCATTGGCGTCGAACACGTAGAGCAGCTCGTGCCCATCGGCCTTCAGCGCCAGGTCCCAGTCCGCGAGTGCCGGCGGGATGGTCTCGAGCGGCTCGACCAGGTTGAGCGTCAGCTCCTTCTTGCCGAGCTTCTTCATCAGGCTGGCCTTCTCCTCGACGAGGATCAGCTCGCCATGGCTGATGACGCCGACCCGATCGGCCATTTCCTCGGCCTCCTCGATATAATGGGTGGTGAGGATGATGGTGACTCCGCTCTCGCGCAGCTGGCGGACCAGGTTCCACATGTCGCGGCGAAGCTCGACGTCAACGCCCGCGGTGGGCTCGTCGAGGAACAGCACCTCGGGCTCGTGGCTGAGCGCCTTGGCGATCATCACCCGGCGCTTCATCCCGCCCGAAAGCTCCATGATCTTCGACTTGCGCTTGTCCCAGAGCGACAGCTCCTTCAGCACCTTCTCGATATGCGGGGGGTTCGGCGCGCAGCCGAACAGGCCGCGCGAGAAGCTGACCGTCGCCCAGACCGTCTCGAACGCGTCGGTGTGCAGCTCCTGCGGGACGAGGCCGATCTTGCGGCGGGTGAAGCGATAGTCGCCCTGGATGTCGCGGCCCTCGACGGTGACCGTCCCCGTGGTCGGCGTGACGATCCCGCAGACGATCGAGATGAGGGTGGTCTTGCCGGCGCCGTTCGGCCCCAGAAGCGCGAAGATCTCGCCCTTTCGTATCTCGAGGTCGACCGTCTTCAGCGCCTGGAGCCCCGACTTGTAGGTCTTGCTGAGCCCCCTGACGGCGATGACCGGCTCCACGCGCGTCCCCCCTTATTCGACCGGCGCCATCGGCGGCGGCTCCTTGGCCGGCTCGTCGAGCGCGAGGCCGTGGCGAAGCAGCATCGGCATGTTGGCGAGGATGAAGATGAAGGTCGCGGGGATGAACAGCCAGAGCTTGGAGCCGGCCCAGAAATCGGTGCTGGTCGTGCGCCAGATCGCCTCGTTGACCACGGCCATGCAGGCGAAGAAGATGATCCAGTTGCGCGTCAGCAGGTTCCAGCCCCGCTCGGAAAGGCCCGGATAGGCCGCTCCGAGCACAAGCTTCAACAGGTTGCGCCCGGTCCTGAGGCCGAACAGGAGCAGCAAGGCGACCGTACCGTAATAGATGGTCGGCTTGATCTTGATGAAGCTCTCGTTGTGCAGCCAGATGGTGAGTCCCCCGAGCACGACGACCATCAGGCCGGAGAACCAGAGCAAGGGCGAGATCCGCCCGTATCTGATCTGCGAGATCAGCATCGCCACCAGCATCGCCGCCATGAACACGCCGGTGGCGACGAAGATTCGCAGGGCGTCGGGCACGGGGGCGAGGATATTGGCGAGGAAGAAAAGGACCAGCGGACCGTAATCGATGGTGAGCATCGCGGCTGTGCCGGGCTTCGGCTTCTGTGCGGTCTCCAGGCTCATGCCGCGCTCCCGGCGATCGCCCGGGCAGCCTCGGCCGGATCGAACGGGCGAAGGTCGTCCATCCCCTCGCCGACGCCGATGGCGTGGATCGGCAGGCCGTAGGCGTCGGCCGCGGCGACCAGAATGCCGCCGCGCGCCGTGCCGTCGAGCTTGGTCATGACCAGGCCGGTCACTCCCGCCACCTCGCGGAACACCTCGATCTGGCTGAGCGCGTTCTGGCCGGTGGTCGCGTCGAGCACGAGCACGACGTCGTGGGGCGCGGCCGGATTGAGCCGGCCGAGCACTCGGCGGATCTTGGCGAGCTCGTCCATCAAATCCTTCTTGTTCTGGAGCCGGCCGGCGGTGTCGACGATCAGCACGTCTATGCCTTCCGCGGTGGCCTTCTTGACCCCGTCGAAGACGATCGCGGAGCTGTCCGAGCCTTCCGGGCCGGCGATGATCGGCACGCCTGCGCGATCGGCCCAGATGCGGAGCTGGTCGATCGCCGCCGCGCGGAACGTGTCGCCGGCGGCGAGGAGCACCGAATAATCCTGCTCCATGAAAAGATGGGCGAGCTTGGCGATGGTCGTGGTCTTGCCCGATCCGTTGACTCCGACGACGAGGATCACCTGCGGGCGCGGGAAGGCGTCGATCTCGAGCCGTTCGGCGACGGGGGCGAGGATCTTCTCCAGCTCCTCCGCGACGACCGCGCGCACCGCCTCCTCGCTGATGCCGCGCTCGAAGCGCTCGCCCTCGAGCCGCGCCCGGACCTTCGCGGCGGTGCGCGGGCCGAGGTCGGAGGCGACCAGGGCCTCCTCGATGTGGTCGAGCGTCGCCGGATCGAGGCTGGCGCGGGTGATGAGGCCGGTGAGATTGTCGCCGAGCCGGGCGTTGGTCTTCTGAAAGCCGAGCCGCATGCGCTCGTACCAGGACGCATCCGTCACGCGGGCACTCCGATCAGGGTGCCGTTTTCAAGGCCCGTGACTTGCACCGCCAGGACGTCACCCCCGCGAAATTGGACAGGTGCGCAGTGCCCCGCACTGCGCAGCCACGTCCGGGGGACGTGGCGATCCTGTTCAATGGGGTCCAGCTTTTCTCCAGTGAAGGAAGCTGGATTCCCGCTTTCGCGGGAATGACGGACTCGGACCGGCGCGAAATTCTCTGCGTGGCCCTTGCCGTCATTTTCCATCAGCACCCGCTGCGTCGTCCCCACCAGACCCTCAAGCCATGCCGCCCTGCGCCGCGCGCAGGCCTCCCGCAGGCGGCGGGCGCGCTCTTTGGCGATGGCGGGAGGGACCTGGGGCATGCGGGCGGCCGGAGTGCCACGCTTCGGCGAGAAGGGGAAGATGTGGCCCATCACGATGTCGCATTCGTCGACCAGACGGAGCGTGTTCCCGGCCATCTCGTCGCTCTCGGTGGGGAAGCCGGCGATCAAATCGGCGCCGATCGCGATTTCGGGGCGTTTCTCCTTGAGCCGCGCCACCGTCTCGACCGCGTCGGAGCGCGAATGGCGGCGCTTCATCCGCTTCAGGATCAGGTCGTCGCCGGCCTGGAAGCTCATGTGCAGGTGCGGCATGAAGCGCGGCTCGCCCGTGGCGATGTCGAACAGGCGGTCGTCCATCTCGATGCAGTCGAGCGACGAGAGCCTGAGGCGTGGAAGATCCGGCACGTGGCGCAGGATGCGTTCGATCAACTGGCCCAGCGTGGGCCCGCCCGGGAGATCCGGGCCGTAGCTGGTCACATCGACGCCGGTCAGGACCACTTCCCGGAACCCTTCGCCGACCAGCGCCTTGATCCGCTCGACGACGAGCCCTGCAGGGACCGAGCGGCTGTTCCCGCGTCCGTAGGGGATGATGCAGAAGGTGCAGCGATGGTCGCACCCGTTCTGCACCTCGACGAACGCGCGCGAGCGCTCGGCGAAGCCGGAGACGAGGTGCGGCGCGGTCTCGCGCACCTCCATGATGTCGGAGACCCGGATTTCGGCCTGTGCCGGAACCAAAAACCCGTTCGCCCCGAGCGAAGTCGAGGGGCCCCGCCGAGCGAAGTCGAGGCTTTCGCTTCTCGGCTTCGCTCGAAAGGGTGTCTCGACTTCGCTCGACACGAACGGTTGATAGCTTGAAGCTTCAAGTTTTTCGGTATTGCCCAACACCCGGTCCACCTCGGGCATCGCCGCGAAGCTCTCCGGCTCGACCTGCGCCGCGCAGCCGGTGACGAACACGCGCGCGTCCGGCCGCGCCCGCTTGGCCCTCCGGATCGCCTGACGGGTCTGGCGAACCGCCTCGTTGGTCACCGCGCAGCTGTTGACGATGATCAGGTCGTCCTGCGCGTCCGCAAGCGCGCGCATGGCCTCGCTCTCCGCTTTGTTGAGGCGGCAGCCGAGCGTGATGACCTCCGGCCCGCTCACAGCGCCATCTCGCCGGTGAAGACGTGGGTGGCGGGGCCGGTCATCCGGATCGAGTCGCCCTCAGCCCATTCGATCACGAGCGTCCCGCCCGGGAGCTTCACTCCGACCGGAGAGGTCGATTGTCCGTATTTGATCGCCGCCACCGCAGTCGCGCAGGCGCCCGTGCCGCAGGCCTGGGTCAGGCCAGCCCCACGCTCCCACACGTGTAGGACGAGCCCGGACCGGCGGACCCCCTCGATGCTCATGCCCCCGATGGAGGCTTCGGCGACGTTCACGTTCACGCCTTGCGGGAACAGCGGGTCCTTCTCGATGAGGGGTCCCAGCCGGGCGAGATCGATCCCGGACGCATCCTCCATCAGGAACACGACATGCGGATTGCCGACATTGACCGCGACCGGATTCTGCAGATCTTCCCAGCCGACCGGCATCCGCGCGGTGTCCATCGGGTAGGCGAGGGGGATTTCGTCCCAGCCGAAGCGCGGCACGCCCATGTCCACCGTGGCCCCTGAGCCGTTGGCCCTGGCCGTGAGGATGCCGCCCTTCGTCTCGATCGTCGAAGCCCCGAGCAGGGCCACGCAGCGCGTCGCATTGCCGCAGGATTCGACCTCGCCGCCGTCGGCGTTCCAGATTCGCATGCGCACGTCGGCGACGTCGGAAGGCTCGAGCAGGATCACCTGGTCGCAACCGACGCCGGTATGCCGATCGGCGATGCTCCGCGCCCGCGCGGCGTCCATCGCCACCGCCCCTTTGCGGGCGTCGAGGATGACGAAATCGTTGCCGAGGCCGTGCATCTTGTGGAAGCGGGTCATTGCGAGAGGCGATCTAGGGGGCGGCCGGGCTCAAGTCCACCTTGCCTTCCGCTCTCTCAACCCCTATGTGGCCGCCATCCCGATGACGGGTGAGTTTCGAAGCGCCACGAGCGCGCGCTGGCCGGCGAGGTTTCGCCCGCCGGCGTTTTTCGTTTGGCGCGGCTGATGAGGAAGACCGGATGTTCGAGAGCCTGAGCGATCGTCTGAGCGGCGTGTTCGACCGCCTGCGCGGCCGCGGCGCATTGAACGAGGCCGACGTGCGCGGCGCGATGCGCGAAGTGCGGATCGCGTTGCTCGAGGCGGATGTCGCGCTTCCGGTGGTGCGCGAGTTCGTCGACCGGGCGACCGAGCAGGCGGTCGGCCAGCAGGTGGTCAAGATCGTCCACGACGCCCTGGTCGAGATGCTCGGCGCCGAGGAGGCGGGCCTGGAGCTCGCGGTCACTCCGCCGGCGGTGATCATGATGGTCGGTCTGCAGGGCTCGGGCAAGACGACGACCACCGCCAAGATCGCCAAGCGGCTCACCGAGAAGGACCGCAAGAAGGTGATGATGGCGTCCTTGGACGTCGCCCGCCCGGCGGCGCAGGAGCAGCTCGCCGTGCTCGGCCGCCAGGCCGACGTCGCGACGCTTCCGGTCGTCGCGGGCCAGCAACCGGTCGAGATCGCAAAGCGCGCGCTCAATGCGGCGCGGCTGCAGGGCTATGACGTGCTGATGCTCGACACCGCAGGCCGGCTCCACGTCGATCAGGCCCTGATGGACGAGATGAAGGCTGTCGCCCAAGCGTCCGTTCCCAATGAGATTCTACTCGTCGCCGATTCCATGACCGGTCAGGACGCGGTCAACGTCGCCAAGAGCTTCGCCGACCAGATCGACCTCACCGGCGTGGTGCTGACGCGGATGGACGGCGATGCCCGCGGCGGCGCGGCTTTGTCGATGCGCGCGGTCACCGGGCGGCCGATCAAGTTCGCCGGCACGGGCGAGGCGATCGACAGACTTGAGCCCTTCCATCCCGAGCGGGTCGCCGGGCGAATCCTCGGAATGGGCGACGTGGTCAGCCTCGTCGAGCGCGCGCAGGAGACGATCAAGGCCGAAGAGGCCGAGGCGATGGCGGCCAAGATGGCCAAGGGCCAGTTCGACCTCAACGACCTTCGCCAGCAGCTCCAGCAGATGCAGCGCATGGGCGGCCTCGGCGCGCTCGCCTCGATGCTTCCGGGCATCGGCAAGATGAAGAACCAGATCAACGAGAGCGGGGTCTTGGAGGGCAATGTCCTCGGCCGGCTCGACGCGATCATCAGCTCGATGACTCCGAAGGAGCGCCTGAAGCCCGAACTGATGAACGCCAAGCGCAAGATCCGCGTCGCCAACGGCTCGGGCACGACGGTGCAGGAGGTCAACAAGCTCCTCAAGATGCACCAGGAAATGTCCACCGCGATGAAGAAGATCCGCAAGATGGGCGGGCTCGGCAAGCTGGGCGCCCTGTTCGGCGGCGGTGGCGGCATGGGCGGCATGGGCGGAGCAGGGGGCCTCGGCGGCCTCGGCGGCCCTGGCGGGATGCCGCCGGGCGGCCTGCCCGGCCTTCCCGGCGGCGGTGGCGCACCGTTCAATCTTCCCAAGAATTTCAAGAAATAAGTATCAGAAAGGAAACGTAAAATGGCAGTTGCAATCAGGCTTTCCCGGGGCGGCGCGAAGAAGCGGCCTTATTACAAGATCGTCGTCGCCGATGCGCGCAATGCGCGCGACGGCAAGTTCATCGAGCGCGTCGGCAGCTACAATCCGCTGCTGCCCAAGGACAGCGAAGAGCGCGTGAAGCTCGACGCCGACCGCATCCGGCATTGGCTCAGCGTCGGCGCCCAGCCGAGCGATCGCGTGCTCCGCTTCCTCGATGCCGCCGGCATCAAGGAGCGCACCGCCAAGAATAACCCGAACAAGGGTCTGCCGGGCGAGAAGGCCAAGGAGCGCGCCGAGGAGCGTGCGACGAAGGAGGCCGAGGCCGCCGAAGCCGCCAACGCCCCCGCCGAGGAGGTCGCCGAGACCGCGGCCGAGGAAGAGACCGTAGAGGTCGCCGCCGAGGCGATCGAGGCCGCGACGCCCGACGTCGCCGAAGAGGCTCCGCAGGCGGAAGCCGAGGCGGCTGCCGAAGAGGCTCCCGAGGCTGCTGCCGAAGAGGCCCCGGCCGAAGCCGCTGCCGAAGAGACCCCGGCTGCTGAGGAAGCTCCGGCCGAACCCGCCGCCGAGACGGCCCCGGCGGCTGAGGAAGCGCCGGCCGATACCGTTGCCGAGGAAGCTCCGGCCGCCGAGGAAGCCGCTACCGAGACCGCGGAGGAGGCCACGCCGGCCGAGGACGCCGCCAACAAGGGCGAATCCGCCGAGGCCCCGGTCGAAGGCGCCGACGACGCCGCTCCCGAGGAGGGCGCGGAGAAGGCCGAGCAGGCCTAATCTTGATCGCCGCCCAGTCTCTAAAGCCCTCCCCCTTGATGGGGGAGGGTTGGGCGGGGGTGGAGTGTCCGAAGAGTCACCGCTCTTCATTGACTCCACCCCACCCCCAACCCCTCCCCATCAAGGGGAGGGGCTAACGTGTCCGAGCCGCAGGTCACCCTTGCCGCCGTGGCCGGCGCGCACGGCATCGGCGGCGAGGTGCGCCTGAAATTGTTCGCTGAGGGGCTGGAAAGCCTCAAGCGGCACAAGATCGTGCACGCGGGCGATCGGACCCTGACGCTGCAATCGGTCAAGCCGGGCAGCGCGGGGGCCATCGCCCGCTTCGCCGAGGTCGGCGATCGTTCGGCGGCGGAAGCGTTGCGCGGCACCTTGCTGACCGTGCCGCGCTCCTCGCTCCCTCCGCTCGAAGAGGGCGAATATTACCACGCCGACCTGATCGGCCTGCCCTGCGAAAGCGTTTCGGGCGAGCCGCTCGGCTCGGTCGTCGCGGTCGAAAATTTCGGCGCCGGCGATCTGCTCGAGATCGAACGGCCCGACGGCAAGCGCGCCCTGGTGCCGTTCCGCCCCGGTCTCGCCGATCTTCAGGACGGACGGATCGTCGCCGATCCCGCCTTTGTCGCCTGATCAGCGCAGGAAGGGCCGGTCCCGCGCCAGATCGTTGCGGATGGTCGTCGCTGCGACCCCGCCCTCGCCCATGGCATGGCTTATCTGGTCGAGTCCGATGACCACGTCTCCCGCCGCGTAGATCCCCGTCACACTGGTGCGCTGGTGCGAATCGACCAGGATGCAGCCGGTGTCGTTCAGTGCGACTCCGACCTGGCCGGCCAATTCGGAGCGCACGTCGGAACCCAGAGCCGGGTAGACGCTGTCGAACGTGTGGTGGCCGTGCGCCGTCTCGACGACGATCGCGTCGGCGAGGGCGGCGACCGCGTGGCAGGGACCGTCCACGGCCGCGATGCCAAGGTCATCGAGGCGCTCCCGGTCGTCGGCCGCGAGATCGTGCGCCCGGTCAGGCGCGA
>Ga0066653_10000695_pt1 | contig 9362 bp, 12 predicted proteins | sample GraSoiAngelo_102_FD_75173 | JGI IMG/M metagenome (GOLD analysis project Ga0066653, IMG submission 75173) | Grasslands soil microbial communities from the Angelo Coastal Reserve, California, USA - 14_0903_02_40cm | ecosystem: Environmental > Terrestrial > Soil > Grasslands | place: USA...
ACTTAAATCCCTTTACATCACGGGTTTCAGTTTGGACATTTCCGTTACCGCGTTCGCCGCCGATCTCCCACGTAACATTAAAAAACTTTCCGCTCGCCTTGCCCCACGAAACGAAGCCTGCAACCGTAACGCCAGCAATAAGTGCAAGAATAAATACCAAAAAGCCGATCTTTCTCATTTTCCCTCCGCCGAAATTCAAAATTTGCCTATTAAATTCGGACTAATGATTGCTGGAAGGGTAAAACGGTATTCGAAGAGCGAAAGTTCCGAGGAATTTTGCAGAAGCCCGCACGAAGTAAGAGCGAACGCGGCCCGTATCCAAGGGTCTTACGACGCTTCTCGGCGTTAGATTGAGTGTGTCGCCCTTACTTCGTGCGGGCTTCTGCACTTGATCGCCCGGATAAAGAAAGGGCAGGTCCGAAAACCTGCCCAAGTTACGGATAGAGCGTCCGCATTCCGCTTAGTTCTTACAATAACCTTCGGTGCCTTTGGTAATGACGACGCAGTTTTTCTCGCCCTTGGTCCACTTCAAGCCGGTTTCCTCGGCGGTCGCGGCCTTGATGGTCTCGGTCTTTCCGTTTCGTGTGAATTCGATCGCATCGCCTTTGGCGGTTCCCTCGAATTTCTTCGAGCCGTCCTTGGCTTTGATCTCGATCTCGTATTTATCGCCCTTTTTGGCGACCGTTAGCGAAGAGCCTTCGACTCCCGGCCAAACGCCGACCAGCATATCTGCTTTTCCGGCAACTACTTTACCGTCATTTGCGGGCAAGCCGGTTGGGCTTGCTGCTTGCGAAGGCGAAGTTATCGGGCTGGCAACCGGGACGTTCGTTCCCGATTTTGCGGTTTCTGCAGGCTGACATGCGCCAAGTGCTGCAACGCCTGAAACTACTAATGAAGCTAACATTAATGATCTTCTCATTGTTTTGAATTACCTCTGTCGGGCATTTGTCTCGCGGTTCTTTCCAGACGGCCGACGCCCAGGTTCCCGTCCCCGCACATTTCTTCACAGCCGGATGCCGAGCGCTTTTACGGCCGTTCGCGGATTCAAACTGCGCGTCTACGAACGGCCAAATGAAAAACTCAAGGCAACACTGCGACGCTAAGAACGTACGGCCGCGCGATACTTGCAGATTATTTTTTGAGGATCTATGGACAGAACTTCTTGTCGACGTAAACCTTGCTGCCGCTTGGGCTCATGTAATAGCAGCCGCCACGCGGACCTTTGACATATTTACGGTCGGTCGCGTCGGTTTTCGGAGCAGAGGCTTCTGTTGACGTCGATGAGGTTAGGGTAACCGGCTTTGCAGTGTCGGTTGATGGCGCCGCGGCGGTTGTCGGCTGCGGTGGTGGAACGATGGTCGATTGCCAGGCAACTGCACGCCATTCGCCGTTTCGTTTTACGAAGGTTCCGGTGTTGAGGTTGTTTCCCACAGTTTTGGTTCCGTCGGCTTTCGTCGTGCTGCTTACAAGCTTAAATGCGACGACCGCGGCGTTTCCGTATTGCTGGATCCTGATATCTTCGGCCGAGTAGACGGTCGCCGGGTCAGAGTCTTTTCTTGGAGCCGCCGAGCGAACACCCTTCATCAATTCTTCTTTGTTGGTCCGAACGCCGGCGGACCGCGTGTAGATCAGGTCATCAGCCCAAAACCGGTCGTGCATCGCCGCGTCATTTTTCCCCGCTCCGGCGAGGAATTCGTTCAAAAGGCGGGTGAGTTCAGGGGCGTCCGGCGCCGTCTGCGATGCGGCAGAGATCGCGGCGCCGAACAACATGATCAATAAAAAAAAGAAGCGTTTCATCTTATTCAACTCCTTTCGGCTTCACACAAAACATCGTCGCGAGCATCGTCGCGCACAAGGTTTCGTCTTCGCCGTTGATCGCAAAAGCATCTGCGGTACATACGGTGAGTGTTCGGCCTGAGCGTTTTACTTCCGCCCGTGCGCTGATGCGTTCACCTTGCGCCGGTGCCAACAGATTTACTTTGAACTCGACGCTGAGAACGCCGGAATTTGCAGGCATCAGGGTATGGGCAGCGTAGCCACATGCACTGTCGAGGATCGTCGCGACAATGCCCGCGTGAACATAACCGTTCTGCTGTGTCAGGTCGCTGCGGGAATCGAGATCGATCTCCACGATTCCGGGTTCGACGCGGCTAAGCCGAGCCCCGATGAGCTGCATTATGTTTTGTAGCGCGAAACTTGCTCGAACGCGGGCTTCGAAGTTCGGATCTTTTTGCTCGGCCGGCATTCTTAAACGGCAGCGGCGACTTCGTCTTCGTCCTCTTCCTCTTCGACGAATGCCTCAGGATTGCAGGTTTTGCAAAGCGGCTCGATCTTTTGGACCTGGTCGCTGTCATCGCGCACAAGCGCGTTACAGGTCGGGCAGATCGCGTTCCGGTGCATACAATCCAGATCGAATGCCTTGCCGCCTTCACGATCGGTAATAAATTGCACCTTTGTTTCGCGTCCGCAAATGCCGCAAGTCACATTGGTTCCGACGTCGAGTTCGCTCATATATGTTTTCTCTCCCAAGTTTTCCGAGATATTAACACAGAAGCTCGACATCTTTCTGAACGATTATCAACTGTGGTGTATCACAAGAATGCGATGCGTATCGGACGGCTTTCGTCGATTCATTTCCTAAACTCTTACGGTTAAAGAAGTAATACAAAACACTGCGATTATCGACTGATGGCACGTCTTTTGCTTTATTTGGAAGCGAAACTGGATTTTGAACTGAATCCGTACGTTCGAAGTGTTTTATGCGTCCGAACCCTCTCTCTAATTTCAAAATTGGACGCGTGTCTGACAAGGAGGTTTTATGAAGTCTATCCACAACTCGAAGAGAAATTTAAGTTTTTTAATTGGAGCGATGGTTTTACTTGCCGGCGCCAGCATTGTGATCGGACAAACTAGCCCGACCGATGAGTACGATGAATGGCAGAAGGCAGAGCGCGAGGCGGTCCGCGAGCATCGCGAATATTTGAATAACCCGAAAAGAAGTAACTATCTCGACTGGCGATCGGCGCAGCGCGACGCTCAGCGTGAACACGAGGAATATTTGCTGGCTTTGGAAGTGCAAAGGCGGCACATAAAGGGCGGCGGCAAATGGTATGTCGCGGAAAGTGACGCCCGGGACGAGTACGAGGAATGGAAGGCCGCGCAAAGAGAAGCGGTCAGGGAACGGATCGAATACACGAATAACCCGACCACAAGCAACTATAAGGGTTGGCAGGATGCCGTTGCCGATGAACATCGTGAGTATGCGGAATATCGGGCGGTCGCGCCCGTCGCCGCCTACCGAACTGCGGCGTATACTCGGACGACGTCGGTAAGAAGGCACGCACCGGTTCGACACGTCCGACGAAAAAGGGTTTGCCACTGCAGCTAAACCAACTTGAGTATTGATTCAACATAGCGCTCGTTCTACCTTGAACGGGCGCTTTTCTTTGCCTTGACCGTAAGCGCTTGAAAATCGCTAAGTTATACAACTGTACGACTTTATTCCGTACAACCGCCTGCTATTCGCGTGTCTTCAGCAGATTCCGAGCCAAAAACACGACCGAAATCGGCTAATTTTCTACGATTTCGGGTCCCGAAAAACCCGAAACCCGCGTCTTGGGCACCCGTAACCCCTTATTTCCCAGTGATTAATATCTGGCACGCTCTTTGCGATTATAACTAGCATGGAATGAATATGATCTGATTTCGATCATTCCTGGGGCCTTCGAAACTCTCCTGAAATTTAGGCATTCGGAGGCGCAACAACGTGGAGGTAATTATGAAATTAGGCAAATTCGCAAACAAGCTATTAATAAGCGCAGCAGGCGCGATCATATTGTTCGGTTCGGCATCATTTGTCGCTGCGCAACGCGGTGAGTATAACGAATGGCAGGAAGCCGCCCGTAATGAGCAACGCCAGCTAATGAAGTATCAGCGAAATCCGACGCGGGGCAACTATAACGAATGGCGAGACGCTCAGCGCGACACGCAGGAGCAATATGCAAAATATCAGCGTGCTCTGAGAACTGAAGGAAGTCGGAACGGTTACTACAACAATAATGGCTATTACAACAACAACAACGGCTATTACAACAACAATGGCTATTACAACAACGGGCGAACTGTTGTTGTTAACGCGAGCCCCCGTGGCTCGTACCGGCTCTATACGAACGGCCAGTATTATAACGTTGACAACCGTGGCTACAGCATTTTAAGAGATGCGGTAAACCGTGGTTATCAGCAGGGTTATAATGCCGGTATTCGGGATCGACGCTATGGAAACTATAACTATTACAACAACTCGATGTATATGAGCGGTTCGTATGGCTATAACTCGTACGTTCAGCGGAACCAGTATCAGTACTATTTCCAGCAGGGTTTCCAGCGCGGATATGAGGATGGATTTTATTCCCGGACTCAGTATGGATACAGAACCGGTTCAACTGCCAATATTCTCGGCAGCGTTTTGAACACGATCTTTAATATTGCGGACGCGGTGGATAACCGTTAGTCGGTAAGCCGATCGGAATTCGGCTCCCAGAAAGCGTTCGGCCTTCGGGCTGGGCGCTTTCTTATTTTGCGTAGATGTAAAACTGAATGGCCTGGAGAAGCCCTATAAAGAAACCAAAAAGTGCGCCGAAGAGTTCTATGGTTCGAAGATGTTCCTTTGCAACTGAAAGCACTAGCGCCTCAAGCTTTTCGACCGGATAATTCATTATCTTTTGCCGAACGACGCCGCCGACGTCGAACTCTTTGATCGCCTCCGGCAATTTTTCGCGTATCGCCTCGATTATCGCATCGGCAAACGAGCCGCTAGCCGAGACGAGTTTTTTCTCTTCGATCCGATCGGACAGTTTACCGATCGGCGCCGAGAGAAGCTGCTCGATCTGACGCGACAGCATGTCGTTGACCAGCCTGGAAGTGTTTTCGCTCGAAATTATCGAAAGCAATCCGCGGGAAAGCATCGATTTTAATTTTGCTTCCGATTCCGGATGAACCGCCCGCAGGATCGAATCGATGCTATGCGGGCGAAGTCTTTGAAGTGTGTCGGTAACATAAGCCGAGATCGACCGCTGCATTTCGTCGCCGCGAAGAAGTTTTACGATCGAGGTGGCTATCTGCGCCTTAAGCCGGTCTAACTGGTCGGGATTCACTTGACCCAACAGTTCCGGCAGCGGCCTGGCCATCGCGTTGTTTATCGTCGTGTCGATGAAGGAACCTGCTTCGGCGGCAAAAAGGTCACCTTTCAAAGTTTCTTCGATCCGTTTCGGCAGGCTCTCGTTTACGAGGTCGTCTACTTCATTCAAAAGATTGTCACGTGAAACAAAGATCTTTTTGAAGAACGGCAGATTTTCGTAGTACTCGTGGACCTCGCGTTTAATAAGCGCGCCGATCTGAGTTCGCGTACGTTCGGCTGCGGCGATCTCGGTCAAATGATGTGCGATCGGTGCGATCTGTTCGGAAGCCTTTTCTTTCAGCAAGGCGATCGCGTCGGGCGTGAACATTTCGCCAAGCGGCGTTTCCATGTTTACAAGGTCGTCGAGCCGGCGTGAAACAAAATCGCTGATATTGCGTTCGAGTTCCGGGGAATCGATAGCGGTCTGGATCCGCTCTTCGATAAATCCGACGAGCCGTTCGAAAGTATCGTCGTCGATCACGTTCGCAAGCCGCCGAGAAAGGACTTCGTCGACTCGCCGCTCGACAAATGAGCTGATCGCCGCCTGCGTTTCTTCGTTTTTCAGCACAAGCTCGATATGTTCTGCGATCGTGAACTGCAACGTCGTGATCGCATCGAGAACCGGCTCGCGAATGTTTGACGGCAACGCTTCGATAAGCGACGGATAATTCTGATCGAGCATTTCCTGCGTATAGGAATCGAAAACACGGCGGATCTTGGTTCGAAGGAAATCCTTGCCGACGAGCTCGTCCATTATCGTGTCGGCGGAAACAAGCTCTTCGCCGACGGCTTTGCCGATCGCGTTCGCCAATCGATCGCGATGACGCGGGATCATTCCCTGCGGAAACAATGTGATGCCGAAAATTTTAAATGGCTGGCGGGGGCGAAATAGCATTCGTACAGCAAGCCATGCACCTGCATAACCGTGTGCCGAAGCGAGCACGATCAATAGACCGATCTGCACCCAGATATTTTTGAACCAGGGCGAAACGGCATTAATAATGTCGGTGAAGATCTCCATTCACAAGACGCGTCAAACGTTCCTTAGAAAACCTGAAAACCCTTTGAGCGAAGACAGAAATCGGAAAACTCTTTCAACCAATCGTATCCGACGCTGTAGTTCTTCCATTGCTCGTCGTCATCCTTGAACAATGTCATATCATCCGGAGCGTTCGTAATTGTTCCGTCGGCATAAATACGTTTATCAGGCGCGAGTTTGGGCAGCACCTCATCGCGGATCTTCTCGCCTAGCAAGTGCGCCTCATCGATCTCGATCTTTACGCCGGTGGCGTTGTAGCTCATTTGCCGCAGCTTGCCCTCGCTGATGATGTCAAGATGCTTGATCACCTCGATCGCCGCCTTCCAATTCCATACGTTTGCGAAAAACTCGAAGTTCTCCGAACTCATGTCTTGCAATGTGAAGCTCATGACTTAATTGTAATAGATACAGCCCAAGAGGTGCACCGAATAGAAAACGAACGGCCGAGAGAATATACTTTCCTTTCGATAGAGATGAAAGACGAAATTCCGATCAGGATAATTGTCGAAAACCCGCTCGAGGGCGTCTCCATGCAAGTGCAGCGGGGAAAGAATGAACTTCTTGCACCACGCGAAGCGACGAAAAAAGCATTGATTTTCGATTTCGAGATCTCGGTGGATCTTTCCGGGAATGTTCCGAATTTTCTAGGAAAATACGCCCAAGGGCCGAAAGATGCGAGATTTGTATATGTAAACTCCGGCACATATGCGGGCTATACCCACAGTTGCTGGGGCCGGCGTGCGAAGTTGTCACTGATGAGCATCTCGGGGAAACAGATCAAAGAGGTCCTGGACGGAAAGGCATCCCGAATCGAAACATCGTTTCCCGGCATCGGCCGCGACGGCGGCCCGACGTGTGCGAGCGTTAAAGGTATCGAATGGAAAACAGTCAAAAAATGACGAAAGAATCAATTTCTTATGCCGATGCCGGCGTCTCGATCGATAACGCGAACCGCGCGGTGGCGAAGATACGCGAATACGCGCGGGGGACATTCAACGAGCGCACGCTGACGGAGATCGGCAGCTTTGGCGGCATGTTCTCCGGCGCGTTTCCCGATATGGCGGAGCCGATATTGGTCGCTTCGGCGGACGGTGTTGGAACGCAGCTGAAACTCGCATTCTAAACTGGGATTCACAACACGGTCGGCGCCGATTTAGTAAATCATTGTGTCAACGACATTTTGGTCCAGGGCGCGCGGCCGCTGTTTTTTCTCGATTATTTTGCGACCGGAAAGCTTGAGCCGGATGTAACAGCTTCGGTCGTTGAAGGAATGGCTCGGGCGTGCAAAGAGAATGGTTGCGTCCTGCTCGGCGGCGAGACAGCCGAAATGCCGGATTTTTATCCGCCGGGAGAATACGACCTTGCCGGGTTCATCGTCGGCGTCGTCGATAAAGCAAGAGTGATCGACGGAAAATCGATCGTTCCCGGCGACGTCGTTCTTGGTATTCCCTCAAACGGATTACAAACCAACGGCTATTCGCTCGCTCGGAAACTATTCTTTGAGATCGGCGGCTACAAAGTAGATTCCTACATCGATGAGCTCGGCACAACCATCGGCGAAGCGCTACTCGCCACGCACCAAAGCTTTCTTCCGCAGATCGACCCGCTCCTTGAGAGCGCAGGCAGAAACCCGAGCGATAGCGAGGGTGTCGATCCGCCAAACGGAATCATAAAAGGCCTCGCGCACATCACCGGCGGCGGCTTCCTCGAAAACATCCCGCGCATTCTGCCCGAGGGCGTCTCAGTAGAAATAAACCGCGGCACCTGGCCCGAACTCCCGATCTTCACATTGATGCAAAAACTCGGAAATGTTTCCGATCGCGAAATGTTCCGCACGTTCAATATGGGAATCGGGATGATCGTAATTTGCTCTCCGGACAACGCGGGGTCGATCGGCGCAATTCGAATCGGAAAGGTCATCGCGGGACCGAACGATGTGAAGATTGTTTAGCCATAGAGAGCACCGAGATCACTAAGAAGATGAATCCTTTGACCGAAAGGGTGATTAAGGCGGCAATCAAATTCATAGAACAAAAGAATCTTTCCTATGAACTCTGTGTTCTCTGTGGCGAAATCTAAATGAAAATCGGAATCCTCATCTCAGGCGGTGGGTCGAACATGGTCGCTCTTGTCGACGCCGTACAGAGCGGCGAGATACCCGATTCGGAAGTCGCGGTCGTGATCAGCGACAAACCAAATGCCGAGGGATTAGAGAAAGCCAGAGCGCGTGGTGTCGAGACTGTCATCTTCGAGAGAAAGGGCCGAACGCGCGAAGAACACGACGCGGAGATCATTGCCGAGCTAAAAAAACGCGATGTGGAATTGGTTTGCCTCGCCGGTTACATGCGGCTTCTATCGCCGTCGTTTAGTCGAGCCTTCCCTGATCGAATAATAAACATCCACCCAAGTTTGCTTCCCGCTTATCCAGGCCTCGACGTTCACGAACGCGTCCTCGCTGCCGGCGAAAAAGTTTCCGGCTGCACGGTGCATTTTGTTAACGAAGACCTCGACGCCGGCCCGATCATCGTCCAATGCGAGGTCGAGATTTACGAGGGTGACACAGTTGAAACGCTCTCCGCTCGCATTCTCGAACGTGAACACGCCACCTACATCGCCGCCGTCAAGAGATTAGCCACAGAGTTCACAGAGAACACAGAAAAGAGTTAACAAAATTTATCATCTACATCGTCGATGAATTGCCACTAGCTTCAGCTAGTGGTATAAAAGCAAAAAATTATTCGGGCTTTAGCCCAAAGATTTATGCCGCACATTAGTGTTTGGATTCATTTCGTCTGGACTACAAAAGACCGCGAACCGCTGCTCACCGAATCGATCAGATATAAGATCTTCGAACATTTTCGCCAAAACGCCCGCGCTAAGAATATTTTCATAGGTGCGTTGAATGGCTGGGTCGAACATGTTCATTGCCTCGTTTCATTGGGTTCGGGGCAAAACCTGGATCAAGTGATGCGTCTTCTCAAAGGCGAATCTTCGCATTGGATAAACAAGAATCAATTGTGCCGCGGTAAATTCCACTGGCAGGACGAATATTTTGCCGTCTCTGTAAGCGAATCCCTGCTGCTTGCGGTAAGAAAATACATTGATTCGCAGGAAGAGCATCACCGGACTTGGTTTTTGGGGCAAAAC
>Ga0066653_10000698_pt1 | contig 9345 bp, 8 predicted proteins | sample GraSoiAngelo_102_FD_75173 | JGI IMG/M metagenome (GOLD analysis project Ga0066653, IMG submission 75173) | Grasslands soil microbial communities from the Angelo Coastal Reserve, California, USA - 14_0903_02_40cm | ecosystem: Environmental > Terrestrial > Soil > Grasslands | place: USA...
GGAATCGCAACCAGGTAAAGCCAAGACCTAATTCCCAGCGGTAGTCTCCACGGCTTCCGTAAAGAAACTTGGGTTGCGGTGATGGCGAAGCTGGCTCGGCGGCGTCGAGCGGCAGGGCCAGGACTGTGGCAACAACTGGCTTGGATGTTGGCGCAGAAAGCGTGTCCGCCACAACCAAGTCACTTATGAGCGTCGCTTTCGCGGCGGAGGTCGCGGAGAAATCTCGTGCGGCATTCCCCCGGTCGCTGTTCAAATTGGGCGTGCCCATCTGCGCCTGCGCCACACCACCACTTACAAGTAGCAACGCCGCTACCAATAACCTCATGACACTCCCTTCGAGGGCCAACCCCACGCGCGGATTCAGCCACGCAGCTACGGTAAACAACACCATGGCCCTTTGTCCATGCTCTTTCGCAAAAAAAGAGACAACTAAGAAATGAGGCCTTGCGGCGGCTCTTTCGAAACTCTCTTCAGAATCTTCGAAATGCCATGCCGCCCCGGCTACCAGATTTTGCAGGCTTGCTCGCGTACCATCGCCTCGCCCTTTTTGCAGCCGAAGGCCTTCGCGAACTCCACCATGTTCGAAAGCGGTCCATTGCCGCGGAATCTTGGCAGCGGATGCGGGTTGGTGTTGGCCATCAACCGCGCATATTCGATACGTTCGTTGGAGCCCCAGACTTGCGCCCAGCCAAGGAAGAAGCGCTGCTCTGGAGTGAAGCCGTCCTTGTCAGGAGGCCGCGGCTTGCCTTGAAGGGATTTTTCGTAAGCGGCATAGGCGATGGTCAGCCCGCCCAGGTCGGCGATGCTTTCGCCCAAAACCAGCTTGCCGTTTTCGCGCAAGTCGCCGTCGACTACGTAGCCGTCGAACTGATCGGAGACGCAGGCGGCACGCGCCTTGAAATTCTTCAAATCTTTTGGGCTCCACCAGTCTTTCAAATTTCCCCGCCCATCGAATTTGCTGCCATGGTCGTCGAAGCCATGGGTGATTTCATGTCCGATGACCGCTCCCATGCCGCCATAATTTACCGCGTCATCGGCATTCGGATCGTAGAACGGCGGTTGCATGATGCCCGCAGGGAAAACGATTTCATTCATGCCGCTGTTGTTGTAGGCATTCACGGTTGGCGGCGTCATTCCCCATTCGGTGCGGTCCACGGGCTTGCCGATTTTGTTCAGGCGGCGCGCGAAATCAAATTCCGCCCCACGCCATTGATTTTCGGCGTAGGACGCGCGGTCGATCTTCAGAGCCGAATAGTCGCGCCATTTGTCGGTGTAGCCGATTTTCACCGCGAACGCTTCGAGCTTCGCAGTGGCTTGCTTGCGCGTTTCCGACCCCATCCAGGACAGAGTTTGCAAATCATCGCGGAGCGCGGCGATCAAGTTGTGCACCATTTCGAGAGCGCGGGCCTTGGCTTCGGGTGGAAAATACTTCTGCACGTACACCTGGCCGAGGGCCTCGCCGAGCACGCGATCCGTTGCTTGCACACAGCGCTTCCAGCGCGGTTGGATCTCCTTCGCGCCGGTCAACGTCTTGCCGCGGAAGTCAAAGTCCTCGTCGACGAACTTTTCGGGAAGCCCGGGCGCCGCGGCATTTACCAGATGCCAGCGCAGATAGGTTTTCCAGTCGCCTCTGGAAGTTGCCGTCAATTGTGCGTCGAGCGCTTTGAAAAAGTCCGGCTGGCCGACATTGATCTCCTTCAGTTCCGGATGTCCAGCGGCATTGAAGTAGGCTTCCCAAGAAAAATTTGGAGTGAGCGTCTTCAGGTCGGCCACCGTCATTTTGTGGTAGGTCTTATCCGGATCACGCAGGTCTGTATTTTTCATTGAGGGAGTGGCCAGCGCGGTTTCGATCTTGAGAATCGTGGAGGCTTCCGCTGCGGATTGGTCCGCGGGATCGCCGAGTAGCTCAAACATCTTCGCGACATGCTTGACGTAGGAGTCGCGAAGCTGCTTCGACTTGTCGTCTTCTTTCAAGTAGTATTCGCGCTCCGGCAATCCGAGGCCGCCTTGGAACGCGGCGCCAATCACCTGCGTACTGTCCTTAGCGTCTTGCGTCGAATTGAAACGAAAGAGCGCTCCGACCCCTCGGCTTTGAAGGTGTTCGGTTACCGTCTGGAGGTCTGCGACGTTCTTGATTGCAGCGATGCGCGTCAGCTCGGGTCCGATGGGTTTTGTTCCCGCCGCATCGATGGCGGCCGTGTCCATGCAGCTCGCGTAGAAATCGCCGATCTTCTGCTCATTAGAACCTGGTGCGGCCTTGGCGCTGGCGGCAGCCTCCAAAATCTGGCGCAAGTTTTGCTGGTTCTTGTCCGCAAGCTGACTGAACGAGCCCCAGCTCGAATATTCCGGAGGAATCGGGTTGGATTTCATCCACCCGCCCATCGCGAACTGGTAGAAATCGTCGCAAGGTTTGCAGGTCTTGTCGAGATTCGCAGTCTCGAAGCCCCACGAACTTGGCTTGTCCGCCATTTCCATAGGCGTGCCGAACCCGGCGCCGGCGAGACCAAGCGCCAGAATTCCAGCAGACGCAACGATGCTACCAGCAAGAAAAAATCGGTTTGACATCGGCTCCCCCGTCTTGAAGAAGTTTGAGCACCGCGGGCCTTTGGTGATTGACTCCGGCCGCCACGCGAACTGAATGTGAGACGGAAGCAATAGTAGCCGGGTTTCCCGACCTTCGGAATTGCGATTCTTTGGAAAGGCGACACCGGGAACTAGTGCAGAACCGTTCCGTAGAAGACCCCCTTTCCACCGCGCAAGTCCCGCCCGTAGGACAGAACGACGGTCAGACTTCCTAGGACTCGGACCTTGCATTGCGCGCCGGCATCCCAGAGCCAGCGTCGCGAGCCAAAGAGGCCCGAAGAATCGGCAATGGCGCCACTATCGAGAAATGGCCCGAACTTCACGGTGAAAAAACCGTTTTGATAGATGCTCTTGTCCGTTTCCCAATTGGCCAGAAAAAATCGCCGTCCGAGCGGAGCGGACCCTTTGCGGCCGTCAAAAGTTCCGGCGTGGCCGCGGAGCCAGAGGTCGTTGTCGCGCTCGATGCCCAATTCGAACAGTTCGTCGAGAGTGGCTTTGCCGGCGGTCGCTCCCGTGCGAATTTTGATCTGCGTCTCGTAGTCGTCGCCCTTTGCGCGCGGAAGCCAATGTGCGCGAAGCGAGGCGCGCACCGTGGCCAACGGCCCGAGGCCATTGGCAAACTCCCGGCCGACTTTCACGTTAGCCGAGGAGTCCAACGTGAATCGCCGCTCCGGAGCACGGTAGAGAGAACGTTCGGCACCGAGCCATGCGGCAAGGGACGTAGCGTTGGCAAAGAACTCCGGCTGCACGGGAGAGCTGATTGCGGCCAAATTCCGAAAATTTCGATGCGCGACTTCCGCGCCAGCACTCCAGCTCCAGCGGCCATTCACGATGGAATGCACTTCTGCTCCGGCTGCCGCGCGACGCATGTTCAAGTCTGTCACCGGAGTAACCGCGCCGAGGAAAGTTTGCGCCAAGTTCCAATTTTCGTTGCGCGCATCGGCATAAAGACGCAGTCGCAAGCTGGGATCGCCGTAAAGGGGGAAGGAGAGCGCGAGGGAGACGCGGCGTTTTTCCGAATCCCATCGCGCGAGCGAGGTTAAGTTCACGGCATCGCGGCCCAGATTGTAAAACTCTGGATAGACCGTGGCATAAGGCAAGCCGCTCAAAAGCGAAACGACGCCTTCAACTTTCGAATCGCCCCAGCCGTTCTTCTCAGCCAAGTGCAGTGTTGCGTCGTAGTTTCCCGAGTCCGCCGGGGAGAGCTCCATCCGCCGGCTTGAAAAGATTCCCAGATCGTCCAGGCGCGCCTCGGTTGTGAGCAGGGCATCGGCTGTGAGTACTTGGGGAGCATTGAACGCAACTGCGCTGTCGCGGAGCGATTCCTTGAGCTTCAGGGAAGGTTCGAACGCGACAGTTTTTAAGCGCGGCTTGTCTTCCGGATTCCAATACTTCAAGGCGGCTTCGAGATTGCCTTCGAGAAAATAGATGGTCGCGAGGAATTCATTCGAATACGAATCTCGCGGGTTCCGCTTAAGCGCCGCATGGAGATGGTTCTTTGCGGCCCGAAAGTCTTTTTGCTTGTAAGCGACGCCGGCAAGCTCCACCAGGAACCGCGAATCGCCTGGCGATTTGCGAAGGCCGGCATCAAATGCGAGTTTGGCCTCGTCCCATTTCTCCAACCGAGCCAAAGCAAGTCCGGCGAGAAAATCAAAATCCGGCGATTGATCCGCGGGCCCTCGAGCGAGCTTTGCGGCTTCCTCCCATTGCCCAGCGTCAAACGCGCTCTGCACTGCGGGAAGTCGAACTTGATCAGAGGCGGGATTCTGGGCGAACGCGGGGAAACGCAGCACCAACACTGCGGCTAAAAAAAAGGTCACGAAGCCTTTTCGGGGAGAACCAGCAGCATCCAATTGCGGTTTGGCCGCCATTGCTTTTCAAAATCCTCACGAGCGACCCGGAGAAGTTTCCCGCGTGCGGGATCGTTGATGAAGACGGCTCCGTTCTGCCAATCGATGCCCGTCACCACGACGTAGTGTAACGGGGTTTTTGAGCTGCCGGGCTGAAGACTGGCAATTAACGGACGTCCCTGCTTGAGTTGTTCGAGAAGGTCTTTCCAATCTCCATTGAGGGGAAACACGCGAAAGCCCGACGCTTTGAGATAACTCTCCATGTCGGAAGCCTGAATGCCGCGGACTTTGCGCGAATAAAGCTGCTTCTGAATTGCGGAGGCGTCGGCGCGTTGTGAGTCAATCCCGGCGCCATGAGCGTTCCAGTATTGCAGGAGCATGGAAATGGCAGCCGACCCGCAGCCATCTTCGGTTTGTCTTACGTAAGGCACATCCAGCCAGATGCCGGCTTTTTCCTGGGGCCCCGCTTGTACAGAAGGCCCCAGGAAAAAGGACAGGAACAAAACGAGAAAGATCCGGCTTATGCGAATAATGAATGACTCCAAATTGTAGGAATTAACGGAGCGCGAGCGCCAGGACGACGATGCCGAGCGCGATCAGGATGATCCAGAGCAGATCGCGATCCGAAATACGTCCCGCGGCAAAATCTCTTTGCGCTTGGCGAGACCGCTCAGCCAGTTTGGCAAGGTCTTCATCGCTGAGTTGGCCGACGGCTTTATCGACTTTTTGATAGTCGAGGTTGGCGGATTTCAGCGCCTTTTGCGCTTGGTCGGAAGAAAGAAGCGATCGAACGGCTTCTTCGTTGGATTGGCGCGTCTGAGCGGGCCCCGCGGCGTCTTTGGTCAGATCGCTTAGAGAGACGACATGCTGCTTGTCTTGGGCCCCCGCCGGGACTGTCGCCAAAGCAAACAGAGGGGCAATCGCCAGCATCGACACACACACCTGCACGCGAAAATGCATTCTTCCTCCTATGTTTGGCTGGGGTAAGAATAGTTTACGAATTGCATGGCATGGTGACAAGAAACTTCTGAAGGACGTTCCCCGGAGTCAATCGTTGTTACTTCACAGAACTTAATTTGCTGGCGGGGGTTGTTTGTATTTGGTCGCGTCCACCGATTTCCACTCGCCCTCGATAATTCCTGCCCGTATCTGCGCGGCGCTCTTCCCTTTGCCGGACTGTTCGAGGGTGTAGAAGTCCTCGTAAATACAGGTGCCGCATCCAGCGCCGTGCTTGCTGGCAAAACAGTCCAGCAGGCTTTTGTGGCCCTGGCTGCGGTCACAATGGCAGTAGCAGGGCTGCTGGTAGAGTGCTTTTTTGATTTTTGCCGCGGCCGCGTACGCATTTTGCACAACGGGGTCAGGGAAAAGGCCGGGATCTAAAGTTGCAGGAAGCTCGCCCTGCGGAGCTTGTGCATGAAATGCGGGCACGGATTCTTCGGCTGCGGGCTGTGGCGGGTTCGTGCCTTGGGGCGACTGCGAAGCGGCCCGTTGAGGAACCAGCGCGAGTCCAAGCGCACAGACGAAGAGAATCGCAGCTCCCAGAAACCTTTGCTTTGCAGCCATTCTTGCGTACTCCTTTTTGTTCGACCTCACTAGGATCGCTCGCCCGATTGCGTGAAACGCCGTGCCCAAAGAAATGGCTAGCGCAGGCTTCAGTGCACGAAAGCCGTAGCTATTGGGGTGACCGCCTGGGGCGAAGCTGGGGTGGCACGCTTCGTCGCTAGATGCTTCGCGCGGAGACGGCGATGCACGCGGCGCCCCCAGCCTCTTACAAACGAAAAATTCAGCGCGCCCCCGATTGCCGAGCTAGCGAGAGGAATCAATCGCCCAACCCACTTTTCCACGGCCTCGGCGCCAATCTTTGCGGCGAAGCGCTCCGCAATGCGCGGGACCAGTTTTTCGAGAATCTGTTTTTCAGCCAAATCCTTGCCGTAATCGATGCCCGAAGCCGCCGCCGCCGCCTTCCACATTTCGATGCGTTGGTCGTGGCCGCGAGCTTCAAATCCGTACAGCAAAGAAAGGCGCTGGATGAGCCGAAGCGTAATCACCGTGAGCAAGCTGGCATCCGGCAAGAACGTGATCATGCCGCCAAGGCCAAGGCCCGCTCCCTCCGCAAGCGCCAGCCGTTCGGCATCGCGAATCAACGTTGCAGCGATGACGTCCAGGCGTTCGGTGGGAACATCTTTCATCCGCCCGAAGTCTGGAACCCACAAGCCGTGCTTGTCGGCAAGAGTGCGCCGGAAATGTTCCGGATCAATTTCGACCGAACGAAGTCCTCGGAGGACACCAAAGCGCAGAAACCGCTTGAAGGTACGTCCCGCCATCGATCCCTTGGCCGCATTGTGTAACCCTGTCATGTCTATAAGCATCCTATGGCGGTTAGAATCGCCTGGCAACCACGACGTTGCATGCGTTGCTCGAGTGGAGACGACGAGTGAACTCCTCCTGGAGGGGGAGTTACCCGGAACGCGGCAAGAAAACAGGAGTCCTACTTGACGCGGCGGAACTTTTGAGTAAACTGCATTTTTCTCTATGGCCACGGTGCCACAATTCGTTCCTTCCGAAGTCGTGCACGATCTCGACTTCCCGCAGCGTGAGGCTGCTTTTTTCTACGGCTTATTTCTGCGTGGCCATTCCGCGGACAAGCTTCGCCGGGACATCGAGGTACCCGCGGTTGTTCTTGCGAAGTGGCACCGCGAAGCGGAACGCGATCCCCAGCTTCGCGATATTTTTGCGCGCATGGTCGATTACCGGCGTCATGTTCTGGCCATCTTCGATTCCCTGGTAGGTTCGGACACCCATTTGCAGCGCATTCAGTAATCTTCCTCCTGTACTTTCGTTCAGGTCAAAAACTGTCAGGCAACCAATCTGCAAAGGCAGTGATCTAACCCCATTCGGGAGACAAGTGCCTCAAAATGAAGGGGATTCCGCTCATTGACGGCAGGCTTGTCCGGGGTTAGAATCTCAACGTCCTAAAGTTTGAGGTGTCTTCATGTCAAGGGTAGTTCGCGCCCTGTTTGTTTGGACTTTTTCGGTTGCCATCGCCGTTCCATCACTTTTCGCGCAGCAAACGCAAGATCCGGGTACGCCTCCGGGACCCCAAAAATTAGATAAAGAAACAAAGCGAAAAATGCGCAGGACGCTGAAGGAGTTGGACAGCGCCTACCGGCAATGGCTGACGGAAGACGTTACCTACATCATCTCACCAGACGAACGTAATGCTTTTCTGCAACTGGATACCAACGAAGAACGCGAACAGTTCATTGAGCAATTCTGGCTGCGGCGCAGCAGCAACCCGGACTTGCCGGAGAATGACTTTAAGGAAGAGCATTACCGCCGCATCGCGTACGCCAACGAACATTATGCCTCCGGCATTCCGGGATGGAAGACCGACCGCGGGCGCATGTACATCATGTGGGGACCGCCGGACGAGATTGAATCGCACCCGACGGGTGGCACCTATGACCGGCCAATGGAAGAGGGCGGCGGCTCCACCAGCACATATCCGTGGGAGACGTGGCGCTGGCGCTATTTGGAAGGCATCGGGGAAAACATTATTTTGGAATTCGTGGATCCCAGCGGCTCGGGCGAATATCACATGACCATGGATCCGTCGGAAAAAGACGCGCTCCTGCACGTGCCTGGAGCGGGGCTAAGTTTGATGGAATCCATGGGCATGGCTTCGAAGACCGACCGCTTCACTCGCTCGGACGGCACCAACCTGCCGACCACCATGGGTGGTCAACCAGCCAGCATGAACGAATTCAACCGGCTGGAACTCTACGCCAAGGTGAACAAGCCGCCCGAGGTTAAATTCAAGGATCTCGAAGCGGTGGTGACTTCGCGCATCGTCCGCGATCAAGTGCACTTCAATTGGCGGACCGATTACCTGAAAGTGACGAATGACACGGTTTTAGTGCCTGTGACGATTCAGATTCCCAATAGTCAGCTCTCTTTCCAGTCTAAAGATGGGATTCACTCCGCGACGATGAATATCTTTGGGCGCGTGAGCACATTAACCGGCCGTGTCGTTCAGACGTTCGAAGACCCCGTCAGCAAGGACTTCCCGGATTCCCTTTTCCAGCAATCATTGAAGCTCCAGTCAATTTATCAGAAGGCGATTCCGCTTCGCCCGGGTCTGTACCGCCTGGATCTGGTGATCAAGGACGTGCAGAGCGGAAATATCGGAGTTGTGAACACGCGTTTGCAGGTGCCGCGGTATGATGACGACAAACTCGATGCCAGTTCGTTAATTCTTGCCGACCAAATCGAACGTGTTCCGGCGAAGCAAATCGGTTCGGGACAGTTCGTGCTCGGTTCTTCGAAAGTCCGTCCGCGTCTTGAAGGCGATTTCACAACTGCCGACAGGCTCGGCATTTACATGCAGGTTTATAACTTGAAGCCTGACGACAAATCCCACAAGTCCAGCGCGACGTTTGAATACACCGTGAAAAAAGGCAAAGATCAGGTGATGCAGTTCAAGGAGACTTCCGAGGAGATGAAGCAGACGGGCGACCAAGTCACCATCGAGCGGCTTCTTCCTCTCGCGACGCTGCCTCCGGGGAAGTACAGTCTTGAAGTGAATGCCACGGACACGCTCTCGAAACAGACGATTTCGCGCTCGGCGGAGTTTACGGTGAAAGCGCCAGCGGAAACCAAAACCGCGGCGAATGCCGCACCGGGGAGGTAAAGCAAAGTGAAACAGGAACGGCTCCGAATCCTGGGGGCCCTGGTCCTAACCGTCATGGTTTCGTCCTTCGCGGCGATTCCGGCGGCTGCGCAAGCGAAGCCTGTCTCGGGCAAGCTTCGAGGAGTGGTGCACGACGCTGCGGGTACGCCGCAGATGGGCGCGAGCGTGGAGTTGGTTTCTGAAGCCCTGGGACTGGCGGCCACGCGCGGCTTGCTGACGAAC
>Ga0066653_10000723_pt1 | contig 9211 bp, 5 predicted proteins | sample GraSoiAngelo_102_FD_75173 | JGI IMG/M metagenome (GOLD analysis project Ga0066653, IMG submission 75173) | Grasslands soil microbial communities from the Angelo Coastal Reserve, California, USA - 14_0903_02_40cm | ecosystem: Environmental > Terrestrial > Soil > Grasslands | place: USA...
GGAACGCCTCTTCACCAACTGGCCGGCGGCGGAGCTCCCGTCACGGCCGGCGGTTGCCCCGCAGCAGTTCAAAGAGTCGCGCATCTATCTGATCGATCGTCATACGAACGAAATGATCATGCTTTCGGCAGGACATAAAACTACGGCTGCAGATCATCCGCATCCGACGATGAGCACCGACGGAACGAGGATCGAGATCCAATCCGCTATGCTTTCGGCAGATGGCCGTTCGATGAACATTTGCATAATCCCGGTGCCGGAATCGTGGCTCAAACGAAAATACTAGACGATGAATAAGTACTGGATATTCTTTTGCATTGTATTGATGGCCCGCGCCACCGCTCTGGCAGATGTGTGGCTGCCCGATGTCATCGCGAGCTCGATGGTTCTGCAGCAAAAGCAGGCTGTTCCGATCTGGGGAAGCGCCGAACCCGGGGAAGCAGTGACCGTGACGTTCGGGAGAATAAAAAAGACCGTTGTCGCGGATGCGAACGGCAAATGGCGTGTCGATCTCGGGAAGCTGTTCGCGAATTCATCCCCGCAGACGATAACCATCGGCGGAAAGAACACGATCGTTCTTAAAGATGTTCTAGTCGGTGAGGTTTGGTTGGTTGCCGGCCAATCGAACATGCAGCGATTGCTACGTGAGACCGACAACGGCGAAGCAGTTCAGGCTGCGGCGAATGATCCGAACATTCGCCTTTTCAATGTAAGTCGGCAAGTTGCGTTCAAACACGCCCAAGGCAAACTTGCCGACTGGGCGGCCTGCACTCCTGAGTCTGTAAAAGAATTTTCTGCGGCCGGATATTATTTCGGAGTCGAACTCGCGAAGGAGCTGAAGGTCCCGATAGGTTTGATCAATTCATCGTTCGGCGGCTCACAGGCCGAAGCATGGACTCCGACTGAATATCTGCTCGCGAATCCCGATCTGAAGGCGACAGTCGAGCGAACAAAGATCTGGGACGAGGAACGTCCGCGTGTTCGGGTCGAATATGATGCGGCGATAAAGAAATGGCGCGAGGATTCGGATAAGCAGCGCGCTGCAGGTGCAAGACCATCACCTTCGCCCGCAGTTCCTGATGCTTTGCGCGAGTATCGAATAGAGTCGTCGATCTACGACCGGATGATCGCCCCGCTGATACCGTTCGCGATCAAAGGCGCGATCTGGTATCAGGGCGAATCCAATGAAGCCCGAGCCGAACAGTACAACATCCTCTTGCCGACGATGATCCGTTCCTGGCGTGAACGCTGGGGCATGGCCGATATGCCGTTTGGCATAATACAGCTGCCGAATTACCGACAGATCAAGCCCGAGCCCGAAGAAGCCCCGTGGAGCTTTATTCGGGAGGCGCAACGGCGTACAGCGGCCACGGACCGGAACACGGGGCTGATAGTGATCATTGATATCGGAGAAGCGTCCGATATACATCCAAAAAACAAGCTCGACGTGGGCAAGCGAATGGCGCGATGGGCTTTTAAGGACGTTTATGGACTTAAGCTCGTGAACGCTCCGGTGCTTGTTCGCGCGGACGAAAAGGGCGGGAAGGTGGTGTTGACGTATGATGGCGTCGGCACCGGGCTGCGAATACGAAAAGGTGACAAGCTCGAAGAATTTGCGATAGCGGGCGAAGACAAGAAATGGTATTGGGCTGACGCGAAGATCGTCGGCAAGAACCGCATCGAGGTCTCGTCGCCGCAAGTTAAGGCGCCCAAGGCCGTACGGTACGCTTTCAACAGTAATCCGCGTAACCCAAATCTTACGAACGACTCCGGCCTACCGGCATCGCCGTTCCGCACAGATGACTGGCCAGATCCAACGTCAGGAAAGCGATGATATTTGACTTAAATGAACATTCGCATCGGCGCTATAACCCACTGTCGGGGGAATGGGTGCTTGTCTCTCCGCATCGCACAAAACGTCCGTGGAAGGGACAAGTCGAAGAATCTCACCCTGAGGTTGCAGTTCATTACGATCCAAACTGTTATCTATGCCCCGGAAACGAGCGCGCCGGCGGAAAGAAGAACCCCGTTTACAATAGCGTTTTTGTTTTCGACAACGATTTTGCAGCATTGACGGCGGATGTTCCAAGGGGCAGCGTCGACACTGCCGGTCTGATCATTGCCGAGGGCGAGCGCGGCGCGTGTCGCGTGGTTTGCTTTTCGCCTGACCATTCTCTGACGCTTTCTCGTATGCGGCGCGACGACACAACGTTTGTTGTTGACGAATGGTCGAGGCAGTACGACGAACTAGGGGCGATCCCTTTGATAAACCATGTCCAGGTCTTTGAAAACAGGGGCGAAATGATGGGCGCGAGCAATCCGCACCCGCACTGCCAGATCTGGGCGAGCGAGAGTATTCCGAACGAGCCAGCCCGGGAATATCGCTTTCAACTTGAATATTATCGAACCAAAAAAACGTGCCTTTTATGTGATTACCTCGACATCGAGAACACCAACGGCGAACGGTTGGTATGCGAGAACGAGCACTTCACGGTGATCGTTCCGTTCTGGGCGGTTTATCCGTTCGAAGTCATGGTCCTCAGCAGGGCTCATCGCAGTACGATCAGCAATTTCGATGAGATAGAACGTTTTGCCTTTGCAGATATTCTGAAGCGTCTGACAACGCGTTACGACAATCTGTTTCAAACGCCCTTTCCCTATTCGATGGGTTTTCATCAACGACCCACCGATGGAGGCGAACACGAGTACCACCACTTTCACGCTCATTTCTATCCGCCGCTGCTGAGGTCAGCGACCGTGAGGAAGTTCCTTGTAGGGTTTGAGATCTTGGGCAGTCCCCAGCGTGACATCACGCCGGAATCCGCAGCAGCTCGACTCCGTGAGTTGAGTGAACAGCATTATCTGGAGATTTAGGTGCGGCGTTAAGTGATCGATCTAGAACTACTAAAAGCGAGGTTCATCGACAAACACGGACTCGCGCCGAGAATCTTCCGCGCTCCGGGGCGAGTGAATCTGATCGGCGAACACACGGACTATAATGACGGCTTTGTCCTGCCTGCCGCGATCGATATGGCAACGTATGTTGCCGCCTCGCCGCGGGAGGACCGGATCGTGGCTGCAGCGTCTGTCAATTTCGAGGGCATCGTGTCGGTAGATCTTGACGACCGTGATGCGTTGCCGCGAACCGATTGGGGCAAATACATCCAGGGCGTCGCTTTTGTTCTTGAAACCCGCGGTAACCGATTGCTCGGAGCAGATCTGTTAATTGCGAGCGATATTCCGTTCGGGGCAGGACTGAGTTCGTCCGCCGCCCTTGAAATCTCGGTCGGGTTTGCGCTTGCCAGTATCTGCGGTAATACGATCGACGGTATGGAACTGGCGAAGATCGGGCAAGCCGCAGAACACGAATACGGTGGGGTGATGAGCGGGATAATGGACCAGTTCGTTTCTGTCCATGGACAGGAAGGACGGGCCTTGTTTCTCGATTGTCGCAGCCTCGATTGGTCTGCAATTCCGCTGCCGGATATCGCGTTCGTCGTGTGCCACACCAAAACGAGACATAACCTCGCAGACGGTGAGTACAACAAGCGAAGGACCGAATGCGAAAATGCCGCCGCAATGCTTGGGAAAACGTCGCTGCGAGACGTTTCAGTAGACGACCTGGAAAAAATGGAATCGCAAATGTCTGAGCCCCTCAAGAAGCGAGCGAGGCACGTTGTGACCGAAAACGCCCGCGTCCTCAGTGCGGTGGCAGCGATCAATTCCTGTGATCTTCGGAGGCTTGGTGAGCTGATCAACGCGTCGCACGAGAGCCTTCGATACGATTTTGAAGTGAGTTGCCCCGAGTTAGACACAATGGTTGAAATAGCGCGTCGGCAGCCAGGCGTTCTAGGGGCACGGATGATGGGCGGCGGCTTCGGCGGCTGTACGATCAACCTTATGCTTCCGAATACGCGGGGCGAATTCATGTCAAAGGTCAGCCGAGCGTACCGAGCCGAAACCAGCATCGAACCCGAACTATACGATGTCAGAATCGCGGCCGGAGTTGAGGAAGTTTTCATTAATAAATAGTAGCCCTATTGTTACGTCTTGATCCCGGCTACAGATTCGGTTGCGTTTCCAGCAAAAAGTTGATATTCTTCGATGATTACTGTAGTTAAGCGGTTTTCTGTGTCGTATAGGTAAGTTGAGATCCTGTGGCAGGGTTCGCCTACTTTTTGGAGCCTTCTTTCCTTTGATATTTGTTAAACGGCTGAGCTTTATCTTGTAGACGTTCTTCTTAAGTAATGAGTAATCCAGCAGCAACAGAATCGCGTTTTAAATTCGTTAAATATCTGTGGAACGATGAAGACGCTGAAAAACTCGACGGCGTCGACCGGCTCGTTTATCGGTCGAACCGGCTCGGCGATGATCTCACCCTGACCAACACCGGCGGCGGGAATACGTCGTCCAAGCTGGAGGAAAAAGATCCGCTCACGGGCGAGGACGTTGAGGTCCTTTGGCTGAAAGGCTCGGGCGGCGATCTTCGCACAGCAACGCGTGACGGATTTGCGTCGCTCTATCTCGACAAGGTCAGGTCGATGCGGCCGTTGTACGAGAACGATCCGGCGAACGGTCCCAAGTCTGCGATCGAAGATGCGATGTATCCGATGTACTCGCACTGCGTGTTCGATCTCAACCCGCGTGCCTGCTCCATCGATACACCGCTTCACACGCTCGTACCTTTCAAGCACGTCGATCATCTTCACCCGAACTCGGTCATCGCCATCGCGGCGTCCGTAAATCAGGAAAAACTGACGAAAGAAATTTACGGCGACGATGTGATTTACATTCCGTGGCAGCGTCCTGGATTCGACATCGGTTTGAAGATCGAACAGCTGATCAAAGACAATCCGAAAGCGAAAGGAATTCTGCTCGGTCATCACGGAATGTCGTCGTGGGACAACAACGACAAGACTTGTTACGAGACCGCACTCGAGATCATCGATCGAGCGGCGCAATACATCGAGTCACATGACAAGGGCGAAGCTACATTCGGCGGACCGAAATATAAAGATCTCGATGAGACTGCTCGCATGCATCTCCAAACTGAGATCATCCCTTTCATCCGCGGACAAATTTCCGTAAATCGACGTTTCGTTGGAACGGTGCAGGACGATTGGAAGATGCTGCGTTTCGTAAATAGCGTCGAGGGACCGCGTCTCGCCGAGCTCGGAACGTCGTGCCCCGATCACTTCCTGCGTACCAAGATCAAGCCGCTTTTCGTGAATTGGAATCCGGAAACCGGAAACATCGAAAGTCTGAAGACTGCTATCTCTGATGGTCTCGTCCAATATCGCAAGGATTACGAGGACTATTACAACCGCTGCAAGCGTCCGGATTCACCGGCGATGCGCGATCCGAATCCGACCGTGGTACTGATTCCCGGCCTGGGCATGATCGCATGGGGAAAGAACAAGAGCGAGTCGCGTGTGACCGGCGAGTTCTACAACTGCGCGATCGAAGTGATGCGCGGCGCTGAGTCGATCGACGAGTACGAGGCGATGGATCAGCAGGAAGCATTCGACATCGAATACTGGCTGCTCGAGGAAGCAAAGCTTCAACGGATGCCGCCGGAAAAGGAACTCGATCGGCAGATCCACGTCGTCATCGGCGCGGGTGCCGGCATTGGAAGAGAAACTGCACATCGGATCGTTAAAGAAGGCGCGCATGTCGTTTGCGTCGACAAGGACGAAGCGAGTGCAAAGACTACCGCGGATGAAATCATCGCGAAATACGGCACGGGCATCGGCGTTTCGGGAACGGGAATTTCAAATGCCGGAGTCGCCATCGGACTCAGCTGCGATATGACAGATCGAGCTTCGGTCGCGAAGATGTTTGAGAACGTCATTCTCGCCTACGGCGGAATCGACGCCGTCATCGTCACCGCCGGCGTGTTCGTTCCGCCCGACAAGAGCGGAATAATAGAAGATAAGATGTGGGACTTCACTTTCGGTATCAACGTGAAAGGCGCTTACATCGTTGCCGACGAAGCGAACAAAATTTTTAAGAAACAAGGACTGAAAGGAAACATTATTTTGACGACGAGCGCGAACGCCGTCGTCGCGAAAAAAGGAAGCCTCGCCTACGACACGAGCAAAGCCGCAGCGAACCATCTGGTTCGCGAGTTGGCGGTCGAACTGTCGCCGCTCGTACGAGTCAACGCGGTTGCTCCCGCGACCGTCGTGAAAGGCAGCACGATGTTTCCGCGTGATCGCGTCATCGCATCTCTGTCAAAATATGAGATCCCGCATGACGAATCCGAGGGGACCGATTCATTGACCGAGAAGCTTTCCAATTTCTATGCGAAACGCTCTCTAACGCAGACGCCGATCGAGCCATCGGACCAGGCCGAGGCGATATTTTTGCTGCTTTCCGCCAGGCTTTCGAAAACAACGGGCCATATTATCCCGGTAGACGGCGGTTTGCAGGACGGTTTTATGCGGTGATCATGTGAAGTCGGGTACCTTATGGCCCGGTCGGAGGTATCTATGCCAACGAACTTCGAGATAAGCGACGATTTCATCGCTGAACAAAATAAAGCGAACAAAGATTGGCTGGCCGAGGATCTCGAATATCTGGCCCGAAAACTTGATCGTCGGGGTGTCGCGATCGACAAAGTGATCGAGAGCGCCGTTAAGCTGCGTGTTGCGGTTCCGTCATGGGGAGTTGGGACAGGCGGAACGCGGTTTGCTCGGTTTCCCGGCCGTGGAGAACCGCGCGACGTGTTTGAAAAACTTGAAGATTGTTCGTCGATAAACAAGCTCGTCCGTACGACGTCCGCTGTTTCACTTCATATTCCCTGGGACAAGCCGGAAAGTACCGATGATCTGATCGAGGCCGCCGAACGCCACGGACTGACGTTCGACGCAATGAACTCCAACACTTTTCAAGACCAACCAGGCCAGGAGAAATCTTACAAATTCGGAAGCCTAACTCATCCTGACGGAGCTGTTCGAAGGCAGGCAATCGACCATAACCTCGCGTGTATCGAATTGGGCAAAAAGATCGGATCGAAAGCACTTACTGTCTGGATCGGGGACGGCAGCAATTTTGCGGGCCAGTCGAACTTCAGACACGCCTTGGAACGGTATCTCGAATCGATGCGAGAGGTTTATGCCGCAATACCTGACGACTGGCGGCTGTTTGTAGAACATAAGTTGTTCGAACCTGCGTTTTATTCCACCGTTATTAACGACTGGGGAACAAATTACTACTGTGCTCGCGAACTGGGGGACAGAGCATCGTGTCTTGTGGACCTTGGGCATCACGCACCGAACGTAAATATCGAGCAGATCGTTTCGCGTCTTATTCAGTTCGGGAAGCTCGGCGGATTTCATTTCAACGACAGCAAATATGGGGATGACGACCTTGATGCCGGATCGGTCAAACCATTTCAGCTTTTCCTGATATTCAATGAATTGGTTGACGCCGGATTAAGCGGGATACCTGGTTTCAATCCCTGTTACATGCTCGATCAGTCTCACAATGTTACCGATCCGATCGAATCGCTTGTCACAAGCTCGATCGAGATATCGCGAGCCTTCGTCCAGGCTTGTCTTGTCGATCGTGATCGCTTGGCCGAGGCTCAGGCAGATTGCGACCCGATCTTGGCGTTGACCACGCTGAAAGAGGCATTTACGATAGATGTGTCCCCAATACTCGCTGCCGCCCGCCAACAGAAAGGTGGGGCGATCGACCCGGTTGCAGCGTATCGAGCCAGCGGTTACCGGACACAAAAGGGTAAAGAACGGCCGGCTCGAGTCGGCGTGTCAGCAGGCATTGTCTAGTTTATTTCACTGATCCCGAATTTGGGTTTGCTGTTCTCCGGTCTTGCTCAGCCGATGCCGAGTCCTCTACACATTGCGGTCGACCTTGGTGCTGGAAGTGGACGCGTTTTTCTTGCCGCGTTCGACGCAGATAAGTTTTTGCTCGACGAAGTTCACCGTTTTCGGTATCCACCATATTTCGACGGTCAATATCTTCGCTGGGATTTCAGATCGATCTTCGAAGAAATTAAGTCAGGCCTACGTCTGGCCGTAACGAGAGCGTCGGCGTTTGGCAGAAAGCCCGCAACCCTCGGCGTTGATAGTTGGGGCGTGGATTACGGTCTCATAGGTCCAGAGGGCAAGCTGATCGCCGATCCCATTTGTTATCGCGACTCGCGCACCGACGATGCGATGGCCCGCGTCTTTGAGATCGTTCCTCGCGACCAGATCTTCGAGAAGACCGGTATCCAGTTTCAAAAATTCAACACGCTATATCAGTTGTTTTCGGAAGGTGAGAAAGCTTCGAAGCTCCTGCTGATTCCCGACTTGATCAACTATTTGCTAACAGGAAATGCCGTTACGGAGTACACGAATGCGACGACGACGCAGTTGGTCAATGCTCGCACGGGTGATTGGGATGTCGATCTCATCGGGCGATTGGACTTGTCCCCCGGCATTCTAGAGCACATCGTCCCGGCCGGCACACGGCTCGGAATGCTGCTTTCCGAAATTGCGGCGGACACGGGTCTGCGTGACATTCACGTCATTGCCCCGGGAACACACGATACGGCGAGTGCGGTTGCCGCAACTCCGCTAAACGAAGGAAGTGCTTACATTTCCTCGGGCACTTGGTCCCTGATCGGGATCGAACGTGACGCACCGTTGATCACGCCCGAGGCGGCCCGGCTCAACTTCACGAACGAAGGCGGTGTTTACAACACGTTTCGATTTCTGAAAAATGTGATGGGTCTCTGGATCTTTGAATCGTGCCGCAAGGAATGGGAAGCTGATGGAAATTCCGTCGACTACGATACGCTTATCCAAGATGCGTCGCAGATCGACGGCTTTCCCGGCTTCATTTTTCCCGACGACGAAAGATTCCTAAACCCGGCGAGCATGCTCGAAGCGATTAGCACTCAGCTTTCTGAACCCGGACAGCACGCCGAGCGCGAGCCGGCGATCATCACCAAGATCATTTTTGATTCGCTCGCATTTCGATACGCTTCGGTATTACGATCGATCGAGTCGCTCACGAATTCGAAGATCGAGCGCGTCGAGATGGTCGGTGGCGGTGGCCGCAATCGATATCTTAATCAGGCGACGGCGAACGCGACCGGCTTGCAGGTCCGCTCGGGATTGATGGAAGCAACAGTGGTCGGGAACGTACTCGTTCAAGCGATCGCGTCGGGACGCTTCAGGTTGCTGTCCGATGCACGAGATTA
>Ga0066653_10000729_pt1 | contig 9167 bp, 10 predicted proteins | sample GraSoiAngelo_102_FD_75173 | JGI IMG/M metagenome (GOLD analysis project Ga0066653, IMG submission 75173) | Grasslands soil microbial communities from the Angelo Coastal Reserve, California, USA - 14_0903_02_40cm | ecosystem: Environmental > Terrestrial > Soil > Grasslands | place: USA...
CACTGGCGCGAGCATTGGCTCGCTGAGGGCACGGCGATGATGGGCAACCTCCGGCGCGACGCAGCTCCTCTGACCGAACGGACCTGGAAGAAGGTCGACGAGGCAGTGGCCCAGGCGGCCCGCCATGCGACGCGTGGCCACGTTCGATGGCCCGCGGGGCTGGGATCACGCGGCGACGCGGCTGGGCACGATGAAGCCGTGCGCGACCCGCGAGGGAAAGGCCACCGTCTGCGTGGAAGAGATGGCGTTGCTGGCCGAGGTCCGTGCCGAGTTCACGCTGTCGTGGACGACGCTCGATCTGTTCGATCGCGGCGCGCCCGCGCTCGACACGGGCCCCGCGGAGAACGCCGCGCGGGAAGTCGCGCTGGCGGAGGATCGGATCGTGTTCTACGGAGAGCCGGTGGGTCACGGCCTCCTGATCTCCAAAGAGTCTCCCACGGTGACCACGCAGGACTGGGCGAAGCCTGGTCAGGCGGTCACCGATGTCCTGCACGCCATGGAGCGGCTCGATTCGCACGGCATCGGCGGCCCCTATGAGCTCGTCCTGGCGCCGGCGCGGTACTACACGTTCCTCCAGGGCACCGAGGGCGAGGGCGGATACCCGACCTCGCGCCACCTCCGCGACGTGATCGCCGGCGTTCATCGCTCCAATATCATCCGCGATGCCGGCGCCGTGTTCTCGACGCGCGGGGATGACTTCGTCCTCACGGTTGGTGGCGACCTCTCCGTCGGCTATCGCGGTCACGACACCACGGGCGTTCACCTGTTCTGCGTCGAGACCCTCGCTCCTCAGCTCGTCACGCCCGAGGCAGTCTGCCTGCTTCGTCCATAGACGCTGCTCTGTCTAGAGCATCGTTTAGGGCGCCCTTCCGGGCGCCCTAGGCTTATTCAGCCTGCCTGCCGATTACACCTGTCAGGGCCCCGGAATAACTTTCATCTTGACAAGGGGTTTCAGTAGTTCGTAAGGTTTCAGCGGATGCTGAAAGAGGCGGGGCAAGCGAAACATGCTCAAATCCGCGGAAATCAGGCGACAGGCCGCACAACGCCTCCGAGAGCTGTTTCCTCGGGCCAAGGCCTGGGAGGAAACCCAGGACGTCGCCATTGGAGGCCAGACCGCGGATTTAATGGTGAAGTTCAGACTTGGCGAGCAGGAGTACCTGTTGATCGCTGAAGTCTGCTCGCTCGGACAGCCACGCCAGATTCGGGCCGCCGTGACGCGGCTGAGCGACATCCGGCGGGAGGTCCCTGCGGCATACCCCCTGGCCGCCGCGGTCTATATCGCGCCGCAAAGCGCACGGATTCTCAAGACCAACAACTTTGGGTACGTCGATCTGTCCGGCAACTGCTACGTCGCCCTTGAGAACGTCCTGATCGAGAAAGAAGGCAAGCGCAACGTCCGCCCGTCGACGCGACCGCTGCGCTCGCTGTTCGCGCCTCGGGCCACCCGCGTCGTGCGCGCGCTGCTGAGCGAGCCGGCGCGCTCGTGGCGGCTGGAGGAGTTGGCGCGCGCGGCGCTCGTGAGCTTGGGCCACGGCCACAACGTCATCAAACGCCTCGAGGAGCTGGCGTGGGCGGAGCGGGACGACCACCAGCGGCTTCGGCTCACCAAGCCGGCCGATCTGCTCGAGGCGTGGGCGGAGTCGTACACCTACCGCGAGAACGAGATCCACTCGTACTTCGCTGCGGAGCGCATCAGCCGCAAGTTCATGGGCGAGGTGGCACGGGCGGCCGATGCGGCGGGCCGACGCTACGCCTTCACGCTCAACGCGGGGGCGTCACTGGTCGCCAGTCACCTGCGCCTGCCGAACGTTCACTGTTATCTCGAGGGCGACCCTGACGAGGTCGCGAGTCAGCTCGGTGCGCGCGCAGCCACCGAAGCCGAGGGCACCCTTCACCTCCTGACGCCCTATGACTCCGGTGTCTTTTCAGGCGCGCTCGAGAAAGGCGGGCTCAAGGTCACCTCGCTGCCGCAGCTCTACGTCGATCTTCTGCACTACGAGCGCAAGGGGCCGGACCAGGCCGAGCATCTCCGCCGTGAGGCGATGGGGTTCTGAGCAGCGGTTTGAAAAGGGGGTGAGCCGATGAAGAAGAAGAAGGCGGCCAAGAAAAAGAAGAAGTAGGGGCTCGACCCCGATGAACGACCGTACGACACGACGTGGAGAGGAGGTGAGAGCGCACATGGCGAAGAAGAAGGCGGCGAAGAAGAAGAAGAAGTAGGCCGTCGTTTCTGGGGTGGGGGGTGGCGGCCTCCCACCTTGCAACTGGTCGGGAGGGGGCACAACCTGCCCCCTCCCGTTGTGCTTGTGCTTAAATGACCTTCGTGACCTTGCCGGCCTTCAGGCAGCGCGTACACACCCGAACACGCTGAGCCTTGCCGCCGATCCGGGCGCGCATGGACACGAGGTTCGGGAGCCAGCGCCGCCGCGTGAGCTTGTGCGCGTGACTGATCGTGTTCCCGACGGCGGGCCCTTTCCCGCAGATCTCGCACCGCTGAGCCATTCACGACTCCTTCGACGACGAAATGCTCTCGGAAGGCGAGCACTTCTTATAGCACGGCCCCCGCGATGAAACAAAATAGCGCGCCGCCGCCGGGGCTGCGCACTCCGCTGCAGTTTCTCAAGGGTGTGGGCCCGGAGCGGGCCAAGCTCCTGGCCAAGAAGGAGCTGACGACCGTCGAGGACGCGCTCTTCTTCGTGCCCTTGCGTCACGAAGACCGCACGCGACTGACGCCCTTCCGGGCGCTCCAGCCAGGCCAGGTCCAGACGTGCTCCGGGGTCATCGTGGGGCTGAGCCCGCCGCCGCCGCGACGCTTTCGCGTGCCGTTCACGGCGATGCTCCGGGACGAGAGTGGCTACGCGACCGCGAGCTGGTTCGGCGGTGGGTACCTTGGACGGGTGCTCAAGCGTGGCCAGCGGCTCGTGCTTCACGGCAAGGTGGTGCGCTACAAGGGCGCCATCAACCTCCAGCATCCGGATTACGAGATCGTGGAGGCCGGTGAGGACGAGCGGCTCCACACCGGCCGGCTGGTGCCCGTGTACTCCACGACCGAAGGCCTGCATCAACGCGCGCTCCGACGGCTCATGTGGAGCATCGTCGAGCAGTTCGCTGACGGCGTGGCCGAGATCCTTCCCGAGCCGGCACGAACACGCCGGCGATTGGCCGCGCTGCCCGTGGCATTGCGCGACGCTCACTTCCCGGAGAATGAGAACGCGCTGGCGACGGCGCACCGCCGCCTCGCCTTCGACGACTTCCTGTTCCTCCAGCTCGGCCTGGCGATCCTGCGCTCGCGTACGACACGCGCGCGCGGCGTCGCGCTCAATCCGCCCGGCGATCTCGTGAGCCGGCTTCGGGCCGCGCTGCCCTATCGCCTCACCAGCGCCCAGGAGCGCGTGTGGAGCGAGATCCGTCGCGACATGGCGGCGCCGTTCCCGATGCACCGCCTGCTCCAGGGCGACGTCGGGTCCGGGAAGACGGTCGTGGCGGCGCTGGCGGTGCTGACCGCCATCGAAGCGGGCTACCAGGCTGCGGTGATGGCGCCGACCGAGATCCTGGCCGAGCAGCACTTCATGACGTTCCGTCAGCTCCTCGAGCCGCTCGGCGTGACGGTCGCCCTCCTGACCTCGGCGTCACGTCCGCGTGAGCGCAAGGCGCGGCGGGCCGCTCTGGCTGCCGGCGAGATCGCGTGCGTGGTGGGCACGCACGCGCTGGTACAGGAGGGCGTCGAGTTTCGCCGTCTGGGCCTGGCCGTCGTCGACGAACAGCACCGGTTCGGCGTCGAGCAGCGGGCGCGGCTACGCGCAAAGGGCGAGCATCCGGATCTCCTGGTGATGACCGCCACACCGATTCCGCGGACGCTCGCCCTCACGCTGTACGGCGACCTCGACGTCAGCGTGCTGGACGAGATGCCCCCTGGACGCCAGCCCATCAAGACCGTCGCCCGCACCGAGTCCAAGCGAGCCGAGATCTACGAGTTCGTCCGCAAGCAGATCTCCGAGGGGCGCCAGGCCTACGTGGTGTATCCGCTCGTGGAGGAGTCGGAAGTGATCGACCTGAAGGCGGCGACGGACATGGCCCGCCATCTCCAGCAGGACATCTTCCCCGAGCTCACCGTGGGGCTGCTCCACGGACGGCTCGGGTTCGAGGAGAAGGACGCGATCATGCGGCGCTTCAAGGCCGGAGAGATCCACGTCCTCGTCTCGACCACCGTGATCGAGGTGGGGATCGACGTGCCGAACGCCACGCTGATGTTGATCGAGCACGCGGAGCGCTTCGGCCTCTCCCAGCTCCACCAGCTCCGCGGCCGGGTCGGCCGCGGGCCGTGGAAATCGTACGGCATCCTCCTTCACGCCGGCAAGCTCACCGAGGACGCCGAGCGCCGGATCGAGGCGATGACGCAGACCAACGACGGATTCAGGATCGCCGAGACCGACCTTTCGCTACGCGGACCCGGAGAGTTCTTTGGTACCCGCCAGTCGGGCTTGCCGCAGTTCCGGGTCGCCGATCTCTTGCGCGACGCCGCGATCCTCGAGGATGCGCGCATCGAAGCGCAGGGGATCATCGCCACCGATCCGGAGCTCAAGGATGACGCTCACCGTGGGCTGCGCGAGGGACTCCTGCAGCGCTGGCGCGGCAAGCTCGGCCTGGCAAGTGTGGGCTGAGGACAGCGTCCCGTGAGTTGCCGGCTCTGATCGGGCGAATGATCGATCGCGGCGAGAAATCGCGGCGGGGCACGGGCGTGGCGCCGCCCGGGTGCCCGTGCCCTGCTCCGTGAGAATCCTGGCCGGTGAGCTGAAGGGACGGCGGCTCATCACGCCGCGGGGGCCGGTCACGCGGCCGACGGCGGACCAAATTCGGATCGCCGTGATGGACACGCTGACGCCGCGGCTACCGAGCGCCCGCGTCCTCGATCTCTTCGCCGGCGCCGGAGGCGTGGGGCTCGAAGCCCTGTCGCGGGGCGCCGTCCACACGACGTTCGTCGAGCGCGACCGCCACGCCGTGGCCGCGCTCCGCGACAACATCGCGTCGCTCGGTGTTCAGGACCGGGCGCGAGTTCTCGGCGAGGACGTCGCGCGCGCGCTCGATCGCCTCGTACGCGAGGGCGCCACCTTCGACGTCGTGTTCCTCGATCCTCCGTACGAGAGCAGCCTCGGCGACACCGCCCTCGACCGCGTCGGCGCCGGCGGTCTCGCGGCGGCGGGCGCCGTCGTGATCGCCCAGCATCTGACCAAGCGACCGCCCGTCACCGCGGGCGCGCTCGTCCCGTTCAGAACGCGCCGATTCGGGGAGACAACCTTGACTTTTTTTCGTAGCGCGGCCTACGATGCGGGGTCCCGAGCCGATCCGAGCGAGAGGATCTAGAGTGGCCAAGCGCGCCGTCTATCCCGGAATGTTCGACCCCGTGCACAACGGCCACGTCGACGTCATCCAGCGCAGCCTCCGGATCTTCGACGAGCTGATCGTCGCCGTCGTCGCCAACCCCGCCAAGGAGCCGCTGTTCACCGTCGACGAGCGGCTCACGATGATCGACGAGGCGACCGCCGATCTCCGGAACAACTTCCGGATCGTCGCCTTCGACGGCCTGCTGATCGACCTGGTGGCGCGCGAGCGCGCCGACTGCATCGTGCGCGGCATCCGGGCCGTCTCCGACTTCGAGTACGAGTTCCAGATGGCGCTGATGAACCGCAAGCTGTCCAGCACGGTCGAGACCGTGTTCCTGATGCCGCACGAGAAGTACACGTACATCTCGTCACGCCTGATCAAGGAAGTGGCCGGCTACGGCGCGTCGGTGGGAAGCCTGGTGCCCGCCGGCGTCGAAAAGCGCCTCGCGGAAAAGTTTCCACCCAAGTCGCCGGCCTGAGCCGGCGGAGGAGCTCGATGCCTGTATTCGCCGATCGCTTGAAGAGCCTTGCCCCGTCCTCGACGCTCGCGGTGCAGGCCCGCGCCCGTGAGCTGCGCGCCCGCGGCGTCGACGTCATCTCCTTCGGCGCCGGCGAGCCGGATTTCGACACCCCGGCCCGCATCAAGGACGCGGCGGTCGCTGCCATGCGTCTCGGTCAGACGAAATATACCGAGGTCGGCGGCATCGCCGAGCTCCGGGCGGCGGTCGTGGCCAAGCTGAAGCGCGACAACGGGCTCCACTACGAGCCGGCCGACGTCGTCATCTCCTGCGGCGCCAAGCACACGCTCTTCAACATCATGGTGGCCCTGCTCCATCCGGGCGACCAGGTGCTGGTGCCCAGTCCGTACTGGGTCTCCTATCCCGAGCAGGCGCGTCTCCTCGAAGCCGATCCGGTCGCCGTGACCACCGACGAGGCCACGGGCTTCGATCTCGATCCGGCCCGGCTGCGGGACGCGGTCACGCCCCGGACGAAGATCATCGTCGTCAACAGCCCGAACAATCCGACGGGCGCCGTCTTCTCCCAGGCCGCGCTGGAAGCCGTCGCGCGCCTGGCCGTCGATCGCCAGCTCTGGGTCATCTCCGACGAGTGCTACGAGGCGCTGACCTTCGAGGGGCGCCACATCTCGATCGCCCAGCTCGGACCCGACATCAAAGCGCGCACGATCGTGGTCAATACCTGCTCGAAGGCCTACGCGATGACGGGCTGGCGGATCGGATACGCCGCCGGCTCGCGCGAGCTCATCCGCGCCATGACGAACGTCCAGAGCCAGGTGACGTCCAACCCGTCCTCGATCGCGCAATGGGCGGCAGTGGAGGCGCTCACGGGTCCCCAGGACGAGGTGGCCAAGATGGCGGGTGAGTTCGACCGCCGCCGGCGCCTCATCGTGGAGGGGCTCAACGCGCTGCCCGGCGTGAGCTGCGTCACGCCCAAGGGTGCGTTCTATGCGTTCGCCAACGTCGGCAAGCTCTTCGGCAAGACGACGACGATCGGTGGCGCGACCCGGACCCTGCGAGGCTCGGCCGACGTCACCGAGTTCCTCCTCGAGCACGCCCGGGTTGCCGTCGTGCCTGGCGTCGACTTCGGCTCCGACGCCCACGTTCGTCTTTCGTATGCGACGAGCGCCGAGCTCATCCGGCAGGGCCTGAGCCGGATGGAGGCCGCCCTCCACCGCCTGGGGTGATCGACTCGGCCTGGACGCCGGCCCTCGACGCGGCGTCTGCGGCACCGCTCACCGTCGTCATCGGGCCGGGCGACGCCGGCAAGACGACGCTCGTCACGGCGCTCGCCAACGCACTCTTCGATCGCGGCTTCTCGGTCGGCATCGTGGACGCCGACGTTGGTCAATCCGTACTGGGCCCGCCCACGACCGTCGGTCTCGGCCGTGTGACCCGCGCGCTCCAGCACCCGGGAGACGCTGACCTGATCGCGATGGCATTCGTCGGCGCGACATCGCCCGCGGCCAACCTCACCGGCACCGTCGTGGCCACGGGCCGCATGGTGACGCGCGCGCGTGCCCAGGGCATCGCCCGCGTTCTCGTCGACACCGGAGGCCTCATCGCCGGTGACCTCGGCCGCACGCTGAAGCAGGCGAAGATCGATCTGCTCGATCCCGACCTCGTGATCTGTCTCGCGCGTGGCGGCGAGTGCGAGGCCGTGCTGCGGCCGTATCGTGTTGCGGCCCGTCCGCGTATCGTTCGCCTGGCGCCCTCACCAGCGGCTCGTTCGCGGAATGCCGAGACGCGCCGTCGCTACCGCGACGAGGCGCTCGCTCGCTACTTCGCCGGGTCGCAGCGGATCGTTCTCGACCTCCGCTCCGTCGTGCTCAAGCGTCCCGCCCTCTTCGCCGGCGAAGCGTTGAACGCGGCGAAGCTCGCCGAGGCCGCCGCGGCCGTCGGTCACGACATCACCTGGGCCGAGCGCCGCGACATCGACACGGCAGTGCTGACCGAGACGACGCTCACGGCGGACGCAGCGCACCGACTCTCGCCCATCTTCGGGGGCGGGCCCGTGGTCGCCTACGCACTCGACGATCTGATCGGCACGCTGGCGGGCGTGGACGACGCGGCCGGAGAGACCGCCGGCCTCGGGATCGTCCGGGCCATTGGGATCGATCCGCCGTCGCTCGAGCTGGAGACGCCGGTCGCGCCAGCGACGATTGCCGTGGTGACGATCGGCCGTGCGAAATTCTGATCGCGGAGCCGTGAGGACGGAGGGGGCGGGTCGCCCCCTCCCGACCGATCGATGACTACTTGCTGCCGGACGGGGGCGTCGTCGACGATGGCGACGACGACGAGCTGCTGGAGCTCGAGCCGGCTGGCGGAGTGGTCGTCGTGCTCGAGCCGCTGCTCGAGCTCGAGCCGGTCGTCGTATCCGTCGAGCGCGACGGCGCGCCCGGCGAGGCCGACGGCGTACGGTCCGTGCCAGGGCGCTCGCCGACGCGGTCGCTGCGCGACTCGCTGCAACCCGCGATCATCGTCGCGCCCAGGGCAACGGCGAAAACTGCGCTGAGCAACTTTTTCATTTCGGTCCTCCTGTTGATGGCGGTGTTCGCCAGTCTCTGCGGCTGCAATGCCAGTGCCACGTACCGAGTGCCCTGGTACACTAGGTCGCCTTTCATCTCGCACGCGCGGCACAGGAGATCCAACCGATGAAGATCGAAGGTGCTCACGACATTCCCGCGCCCCGGCAAAAAGTCTGGGAGGCGTTTCTCGATCCCGAGCGCCTCCGGCAGGCGATTCCCGGTTGCGAGAAGCTCGAAGCTCTCGGCAACGACGAGTTCCGGGCGGTCATGAAGGTCGGCGTGGCCGCGATCAAGGGAACGTTCGAGGGCAAGGTCCGCCTCGCCGACCAGAAGGCGCCCGATTCGTATCGCCTGGCGGTCGAGGGCAGCGGCGGCCCGGGCTTCGTGCGCGGCGACACGCTGATCACGTTGTCCGACATCGAAGGCGGCGGCACGCACGTCGCCTACAACGCCGACGTCCAGGTCGGTGGGCTCATCGCCGGCGTCGGGCAGCGCATGCTCGGCGGCGTGTCGAAGATGATGGCCGACCAGTTCTTCGGACGCATGAGCCAGCTCCTGCAAGGCCAGGGATGAAGGCGGCCTTCTTCAAGGAGCACGGCGGTAGCGAGAAGATCCTCTACGACGACTATCGCGACCCCGTGCCCGGCGCGACCGACGTCGTGGTTCGGGTCGCGGCCTGCGCGCTCAATCACGTCGACATGCTGCTGCTCGACGGCCGCTTCCCGCCGCCGGAGGGACTCCCCCAC